>OGCG01000061.1_pt1 | contig 74910 bp, 77 predicted proteins | sample 1570061 | NCBI WGS metagenome assembly OGCG01 (sample SAMN06268698, study PRJEB24515) | hot springs metagenome | isolation source: Joseph's Coat, Yellowstone National Park, Washington, USA | place: USA:Joseph's Coat, Yellowstone National Park, Washington, USA
AGCTGCGCAAGGTCATAGCGTCGCCGCCCACCTGCTGTGGGTTCATTGGGTAGGAGCTTGCCCTCGCTCTCCCAGCGCCGCAGTGTTTGCGGCGCAACCCCCAGGAACTCGGCGGCCTCTTGAATGCTGACTATTTTGGGCGACAGGTTTAGAATGTACATTTATGAGGAGGAAAAAGCAACTTGTATAGAAACTGTTCAAGCCCTTCAAATTTGATTAACAATCTGTTGGATTCATTAACTAGGTAAAGATCATCCTTAGCAATTAAAAAAAGGAAATGAACCTATTTAAAGCTCTTATAAATCTACCATGTGAGCATGACCCATTATTTTAAAACTTGCCAGTAAATAGATGATGAACATAAGGCCTGCAGCAGTTTTAGGGAAGAGCATTAAGACTTCTTGCTATGAGAAGAACTTTGCTCTCCATAATGGATCTTGTGACAGGGATGTCGCAATCGAGCATGAATAGGAAAAGAAGAAACTTTGTATAAATCTTCTTCAAGACTTTGCTTTCTTTTAGCCTTGCCATTGATCGAGAAAGGGATGGGGATTTTCAGCATAAAAACATTAATAATCTAAGAAAGGGATTCTAGTTTATTTTTGAGGGCGTTGTTCATCGATTCAAATCCTTTTTTCACTCTTTTTTCTATCATTTTCCAAAGTATAGGTAAAAGAATCCCATTGAATGTTTCATGATGAAGGAAGATAACGCTAGAGGCTTGATGTTCTGTCCATTCTAAAGTATGAATGCCCTTCAAGAAAAAAGGATGGATCAAATAACATTCCCAGCGAATAAGAGAAGGGGGAGCCACCATCATAATTTTTCCTGTCATTAAGACTGGGAAAGAAAATGGGGCTTGAATCAGCAATCTAAGAGGTTGTCCAGACTCAAGTTTTTTGAACCATATTTTCTTTATAAATGGATTCCAATCTGGATAGGCAGAAAAATTTGATAGACAGTCCCAAAGAGCTTCTTTTTTTGCCTTTATTTCAATCTCTGTTGAGATTGTATACATCGTTATAGATCGGTATCTTTTAGTAATTTCTAATAATTACTTTTTTAATTTTCTTAAGGGCATAATTTTTCCATTTTTCAATTATGTCGAAGTCGATTGGATGTTTTGTACTGTATGATGGATCGACAAGTGGGGAGGCAGGAAGGAATTTTTGAAGCACATATTTTTTTGCCCCTGAGAGAGTTGTTACCATGGACTTAAAATCTTCAAAGGTTATGTCTTCGCTGACAAGGGTTGTTCGAAATTCATACTCTATGTTCCCTTTTAGAAGTAAGGAAATGCTTTGAGTGATTTGTTCTTTTTTAATCGTAGACCGAGTGCTTTCTGTATACTTTTCAAGAGGAGCTTTGAAGTCCATAGCCACATAATCGATAATTTTAATCAGTTTTTCTAGGACTTCGGGATGACTTCCATTGGTATCGAGCTTAACCAAAAAGCCCATTTTTTTTATGCTCCATACAAATTCCTCTAGATCTTCCTGAATTGTTGGTTCTCCTCCAGTTATAACGACTCCATCGATCTTCGCTCTCCTAGCTTCTAAAAAGCGCCAAACTTTAGCCATGGGAACAACTGTTCCGTATTGTTCTGGAATAACAAGCTGGGGTACATAGCAATAGGGACAGCGAAAGTTACATCCTTGAGTGAAAACGACAGCTGCTGTTTTGCCTGGAAAATCAATAAGACTAAATGGATCAATGCCACCGACTTTCATCTAGTAGATAAGTTTTCCGCAGTTTAAATTCTTCCTGCTTTCCAGGGTTCCACTGATCAACGGGTCTTAAATAACCTACAACTCGAGAATAGACTTCACAAGGCTTTCCACAACGTGGACAATGGGATTGTTCTCCTGAAAGATACCCATGTTCTGGGCAGATTGAGAAAGTGGGAGTTAAGGTAAAATACGGAATCTTGTACTTTGAACAGACAGTACGGACAAAGGAGCCAATGGATTCTGGTTCGTCAATCTTTTGCCCAAGAAAAAAATGAAGGACTGTGCCTCCCGTATAGCGTGACTGAAGATCTTCCTGATGCTCCAGGGCGACAAATGGGTCAGTAGTAAAATTCACAGGAAGTTGGGTTGAGTTGGTATAGAAAGGAGCGGCTCCTTTTTTAACTGCCTCTTCGTTGGCAACAAGGATCTGGGGGTATTTTTTTTTATCGATTCGGGCCAATCGATAACTTGTGGCTTCGGCGGGAGTAGCTTCTAAGTTGTAGTTGTTTTGGGTTTCTTTTTGGAAAGAGAGTAAAATTTCTCTCATCAGATCAAGAACTTTTATGGCAAAAGCTTTTGCTTCAGGCTCAGCAATGCTTTTTCCAAGGAAATTAAGGCAAGCTTCGTTCATCCCCACAAGCCCTATGGTTGAAAAATGGTTGGCCCAGTAGGAGCCAAACCGTTGATAAATCCCTTTTAAGTAAAACTTGCTATAAGGATATAATCCCTTTTCCATCCATCCCTCAATAGCCTTTCTTTTGGCTTCAAGTGCCTTTTTTGCTAATTCCATAAGGTCTCGAAGTCTTGAAAAAAAATCAGATTCATTCTTAGAAAGATATCCAATCCGCGGTAGATTGATTGTGATCACACCGATAGATCCTGTTAAAGGATTGGAACCAAAAAGGCCTCCTCCTCTTCGTGCAAGTTGCGTTAAGTCTAGTCTTAATCGACAACACATGCTTCGGACTTCGTCGACTTTTAGTTCCGAATTGATGAAATTGGCGAAATAAGGAATGCCGTATTTTGCTGTCATTTTCCAAAGAGCCTGAGTGGCTTTAGAGTCCCAGGGAAATTCAGAGCTAATATTGTATGTGGGTATAGGAAAGGTAAAAACCCTTCCTCGGGCATCTCCTTCCAAAAACATTTCACAAAATACCCGATTGAAAAAATCCATCTCTTCTTGAAATTCTCCATAGGTTTCTCTTCTGGTTTTCCCACCTATCCGAACAGGCTCGTTTTGCAAAAACTGAGGAGGACGCAAGTCTATCGTCAAATTGGTAAAAGGCGCTTGAAATCCTACACGTGTGGGGACATTTAAGTTGAATAAAAATTGTTGGAGTTGTTGTCTAAGATCTTTTTCTTTAAGATTATCATAACGAATATAAGGAGAAAGAAGCGTATCGAAATTCGATAAAGCCTGTGCGCCCGCAGCTTCTCCTTGTAAGGTATAAAAAAAATTGATAATCTGGTTCAAGGCTGAGCTCAAATGGAGTGGAGGACCACTTTCCAGTTTAGCTTCAGCCCCCATGAATCCTTTTTCAAGAAGGTCTACAAGATCCCAACCCATACAATATACGCCAAGGACTTGAAGGTTATGAATATGAATATCCCCTTGCTCAAAGGCTTCTTTGACATCATGAGGATAAATTTTATGTAACCAATAGCTTTTGGAAATTTTTGAAGAAATATAAAAGTTGAGTCCTTGTAGGGAATAAGTCATGTTGCTGTTTTCCTTAACCTCCCAGTCCTCTTGGGAAAGATATTTATCTACAAGATTTATTTCTTCACATGAGAAGGGGCTTGGCTGCTGTTTCATTACCTTTTTAATGTGTCTAGAGGAGAAGATATTCCAAAAACATCGTTTTAAGATTTTTTAAAACTAAGCTCTCACAGAGCTTCCTGCATAATTTCCTTTAAGATATTTTCAACTTCCTCTGCTATTTTGTATAATTGAGGAGCTTGAAACATTTCGATCAAAAGGCGGGGAGAAAGGCTAGCTACTATTCTTTTGTCTTTTTTTTCGTAAATGGCTATTCTACAAGGAAGTGCAGTTGAAACTTCAGGGTTTTTCTCCAGGACTATCCTTGCAAACTTTGGTGAGCAAATTTCTAAGATAAGACATTTGTAGGATATAGGAAAGCCCTTTGTTTCTAAGGTTTTAGAGATATCATGGACTGTCAACAGTCCAAAATTTTTGGCTTTGGATTTTTCTTCCAATGCCTCTTTTAATGCTTCAATGCTTTTAGTACTTTCGTATTCAATCAACATAATGGATATATTAAAACTTAATCCTTATTGGTTTTTTTTCAATATGCCCCTAAAAGAGAGAAGTGGTCTGTTATCAAATCGCTCTATAAATTATTTTTCTAAACTGATTTCAATGATTATTTTCAAGCAGTGGAGATAAATACTTGCATATTTTATAGTTTTTTTAGCAAATAGAAACTCAACCAATAAAGATCAACAGGAGAAGATTCATTGAGGATAGCCCAGGTTGCCTCTCTTTATGAACCTGTTCCTCCTCCACGGTACGGAGGTACAGAAAGGATAATCTCCTATTTGACAGAAGAACTTGTCAGCCAAGGACATGAAGTAAGCCTTTTTGCAAGCGGGGATTCAAAAACCTCAGCCCGTTTAATTTCTATAATTCCTAGAGCTCTTTGGGAAGATGTTGCTCCTTGTGCCAACCCCTCTATATATCATATCCTTTTACTTGAGGAAGTAATTAAGCATAAAGAACAATTTGATATTATTCATTTCCATACGGATTTTTTTCATTTTCCAATTTTTCGAAGGATGAATGTAGCTCATTTAACGACTCCTCATGGAAGAATGGATTTCCCGGAATATATCCGTTTTTTTTCTAATTTTAACGATATGCCTCTTTCTTCGATTTCCTATTCTCAGAAAAAGCCATTACCTCTTGCTCGTTGGATAGGAACAGTCCATCATGGTCTTCCCTTGTCTCTTTATCAATTAAACGAAAATCCATCTGATTATATTGTTTTTTTAGGGAGAATATCTCCGGAAAAAGGTGTAGATGATGCCTTGCAAATAGCAAGGAAGGCGGGAGTAAAGTTGAAAATCGCTGCGCGTGTAGGACTTGGAGATGATGCTTATTTTGAAAAACTATTACCTGAATTTAAAAAAGAAAATATAGAATATTTAGGCGAAATCACGGATAAGGAAAAGAATGAATTATTGGGGGGAGCTCTAGCCTTGGTATTTCCTGTTTGCTGGCCTGAACCATTTGGGTTGTCAATGATTGAAGCAATGGCTTGCGGCACTCCAGTAATTGCTTATCCATGTGGATCAATTCCAGAAGTAGTCGATCATGGTATTACAGGTTGGATTGTGAAAGATGTGGATGGGGCGGTTGGTGCTTTACGCCAGATTCACAAAATAGACAGAAAGAAATGTCGGCAGAGGTTCGAAATGAGATTTTCTGCTCGAAAAATGGCCGAATCGTATCTTACTTTATATCAAAAGCTGATTGCAGGGCACTCCCAGTAGAAGCTTCCAGCTGATATGCTTGCGGGTTATCGGCTACTCCAAAACTGGCTTTCTAGGCGAACCATTTTTTATAGAGTTTGAGGACTTTTCTTCCTCCCAATTATTACGCCTAGGATTTGTCCGATTTACGTTTAATTAACTCAGCTTCGATCAAGGTAGAGAATTCTTCTAAATTGGAGGGATTGGGAATTTTTTCTCCGTTGATGAAAAAATTTGGATTGCCATCCACTCCAACTCTAATAGCAGAAAGGCAGTCGGCAAGAATCCTCTTTCGAAGAGGGATCCCTTCTACTCCTTGGAGATCTTTTTTGAATTGTTCTTCGTTTAGTCCCAATTTTTTGGCATATTGGAGGAAGGCTTCAGTACAGGAGGACTTGAATGACCACTCTTTTTGATTGGTGAGGAGTAAATTAACCATTTCCCAGAATTTGCCTTGTCTACCTGCAGCTTCAGCGGCCATGGAAGCTGGAAAGGCTTCAGGATGGGAGATGGAAGGATTGTGACGGATGATCCAGGAGAGTTTATCTCCATATTTTCTTTTCAGTTCTTGGAGGATAGGATAATAGGCTGCACAAATTGGGCATTCAAAATCGATATATTCAATGATCACAACTGGGGCATTCCTATCTCCCTGTATCCAGTCAATAGATAGGGGTTTAAGCAGTTTTAATCTTCCTTCTGGAGGCAATGGAGGAAGAGGGGTAGGAGGAAGAGGTTCGGAATTTTTGGATGCCCTCAGAGTAAAACAAGAGAAAAAAAGGAGTGGTAAGAAAATAAAAAGAATCTTTATGTATGACTTCCTCATGGTAGCGACTAATGGATAGCTATGAATTATTTTTTGTAAAGGATTCAAATTTTATCTTTTTTAAAGATTTTTTAAATTACGATTTTCCTTTAAATTTAAAATGCGTATGACATTCCAAGAGTTTCTTGAACTTATAGAAAAAGAGGACACTCCCCCATCATCGCTTTCAGCGCCCCTTCAAGCTCTTTTTTACGAAAAAAAAGGCCAGTGGGCACGTGCGCACAACTTAATCCAACGGTATGAAGATACTGATTCCTGTTGGGTCCATGCTTTTCTTCATCGCAAAGAAGGGGATATAGCTAACAGCAAATATTGGTATGCAAAAGCAGGAAAAGCCATGGGAAAAGATTTTGACTCCGAATGGAAGGAAATTGTTTTATCTCTGATAGGAAAAGGGCTCTGAACCGGTCAGGGATATTTATTATTTATTAGAGAACAATTTGCAACGCTGGATTAGCTGGATTTATTGCTTGAATATAAGGCAGGGGAAGACCAGCAGAAAGAATTTTGTTTTTAACAGTTGATTCAGCAAGATCCGTTCGATTGCAGTCCTCACTTAAGTGAGCTAAAAACAAATTTTGTGTGCCTTCTTTAACTAATTGAGCAGCTATTTCTGCTGTAGCCTCGTTGGAAAGATGCCCATGCCTGGAAATAATCCTTTGTTTGACCGACCACGGTCTTTTTGTGTCTGCTTGAAGGAGAGACAAATCATGATTAGATTCCAAGATCATAGTATGAACGCTTAGGATCTTTTCTCTCACCAATTTTGTAATGTAGCCTAGATCCGTGAGCAGGCCAATAGTTCCATTGGAATGGTGAAAAAGAAAACCCACAGGATCAGCAGCGTCATGGGGAACAGGAAAGCTTTCGATCTCTATTTCATCTAGAACAATCTTGCAGCCTGGCTCAAAGGGTTGCCAATCGACGGCTTTTTCTTTCAAGTCCATCATTTTCTTTAAGCTTTTCCAGGTTAGCTCGTTGCAATAAAGGGGAAAAGGAATTCTTTTCAAAAGCACTGGCAGCCCGATGACATGATCGGAATGTTCATGAGTAATGAAAATTCCATTTATGGATTCCAATGGAATATTTAAATTTGCAAGCTGAATAGCCAGATGCTTGAACCGAATGCCGGGGTCCAATAAAAATCGAAACTTTTCTGTTTCCAACAAATAAGCATTGCCTTTGCTTCCGCTAGCAAGGACTCTTATGCTAACCATTTTTTGACTATTTCATGTTAAAAATTTTTTCTCCAGAAAAAAAAAGAAAAAAAATTGGCCTGGAAAATGCTTCAAATTGATGTAGGATAAGCTGTGTCAACATCTATAGGTCTCTATCAATCTGTTAAGTTGCATCAGACATTGTCGCCACAGATGCAACATTCTTTGAGCATATTGCAGGCTCCTGCAGTAGAACTCTCTACTCTTATCCAACAGGAGTTGCTTGCCAATCCGATGCTTGAAATTTCAGAAGAAAAGCCTTTAGAAAATCCCGATGCATTGTCGATTGATCAGTGGATTCAGGAAGAGGAAAAGTGGTATGAATATCTAGGTTCGAATTTCGAAGGATTCCAACGATCGGTGGAGGATGAAAAAAGACGTCAGTTTTTTTTCGATTCACAGACCGCTTCAGAATCCATGACTACGCAATTATCGAAGCAGCTTGCTTTAGTTTGTACTGATAAAACCCTTTTAGAAGCAGCCAACCATATTATTGGCAATTTGGATGAAAAAGGTTATTTGAGAGCAGAATTAGAAGAAATAGCGACTGATTTAGGTATGCCATATAATCTAATTGAGGAAGCCTTATCTTTAGTCCAATCTTTGGATCCACCTGGTATAGCTGCTAGAAACCTCTCCGAATGTCTTTTATTGCAACTAAAAGCTCAAGGGAAAGAAAACTCCTTGGAGTTCCGTATTGTTAAAGAATGTTTGCCGCTTTTAGAAAGGAAAAAATTTAATGAAATTGCCAAACAGCTAAAAGTAAGTCTTAAACAAGTTCAAGAAGCGGTGGCTACGATCCGTTCCTTAGAACCTTTCCCTGGTTCAAAGTTTGGGAATGATGAAAAAGAGAAGATTATTCAGGTAGATCTTATTATAGTGAGGGAAGGAGAAAACTGGAAGGTATACTTCAATGAGGAATTGTTGCCTCGGTTACGATTGAATCATTATTATAAAAGCTTGTTGAGTGATAAAGACAAAGACCCCAGCTTGAGAAATTATTTGAAGGAAAAACTGCGTTCCGGTCTCTTCTTGATCAAATGTTTAAGGATGCGGGAAAATACTCTTTTAAGGGTAGCCGAAGCGATCGTGGAGAGTCAGCAGGAATTTTTTCACCATGGGCCTGGGTTTTTGAAGCCATTGACAATGAGTGAAGTTGCAAAAAAAACTGGTGTCCATGAAACAACAGTCAGTCGTGCGATTGCTAACAAATATGTTCAGACCCCTTATGGAATATTTGAGCTAAAATATTTCTTTAATTCTGGCTTTCAAAAGACAACTGGAGAATTTGTAGCAAATCAGACCATTAAAGAAGCGATCGAAAGACTTATTCGCAACGAAGATCCTCAGGCCCCGTTGTCTGATCAACAGATCGTTGAGGCTCTAGCAAAGATGGGAATAAAAATGGCTAGAAGGACTATCGCAAAATATAGGGCGCATTTGAAAATCTTGCCCAGTCATTTAAGACGAAAAAGCTAAAGAAAAAAGATGCTCTGTTTGTCATTCAAACGTAGAATTTCTACCTACAGCTTTGTAATTATTTTCTAATCAACCAGAAAATAAAACTTAGAATAATGCTAATAAGAATGGAAGTAGTGAGAGGAAAATAAAAAGTAAAATTGCCTTTTTCAATTTTAATATCTCCAGGCAATCTGCCTATCCATCCTTTTCCAAATCCAAGTCCAATGATTAAGCCTGTAACAATGAGAAAAATTCCAAGAAAAACAAGGATTTTCCCAATTTCTTGCATATTTAAAAATATTTATAACCTACCTTTTAGCAACTGCCTGCATCATACTCCTTTCGAATAACGGAAAGAAAACTGATAGGGATCTTTATCCTAAAAACTCATTAATAGCTTTTCGGGCATTTTCAAAAATAAGATTAAGATTAAGATCTTTTTTGTCTTTGCATCCCCCTTGAGCAATGGTGGCTGACCCTCCTCCTTTTCCTTCCAATGGGAGGAGAATCTTTGAAAGGACCGCTTTTGCTTGTATCTTTTGGGTTAAAGAGGGAGAAATGCCAACAAAAAAATTAATTTTCTCTTCCCATCGGCTAGAGAGCACAGCTATGCCTTCGACTCTTTTGTTTAGCTCATTCCAAAGGATTGGCAAAAAGGAAGGAGGTTTTATTCCACAATCATAGAATATAACTGGAACCGAGCCAAATTTTTCTGCCCTAGCCTGCAGCTCCATTACTCGACTTTTGGCTTCCAATCGAAAAGATTCTTCCTGTTTTTTTGCCTTTTCTTTTTCTCTTTCTCGAATGTCTTTTTCAAGTTCAGCAATTTCTTCGCTCCTTCTCTGGAAGAGCTCAATCAAGGATTGGAAATCCAAAGACTCTGTAAACTTTGGAAGCTTACGTAAAGAAGGATCTTTGCTGAAAAGCAGATTCCATTTCCTGTCTTGTTCTTGTGCCTGTGTCTTTAAAAATTTTAAAAGAGCTTTGCCGCATGCCGCTTCAATTCTCCTTATGCCTGCAGAAACTCCATACTCACTAAGTATTTTAAAGTAGCCTAATTCACTGGTCGATTTAGCGTGCGTTCCTCCGCATAGCTCTTTTGAATAATCGCCAATGGATACAATCCTTACCCTCTCTCCATATTTTTCACCGAAGAGCTGTAAAATGCTTGGGTTATTTTTAATTTTTTCATACTTTTCCTCTTCCCAGTAGACTGGATCATTAAGCTCAATTTTTTCATTAATAAGCTCTTCGATCGCTCTAATTTCTTCTTTGCTGAGAGGGCCAGGATGAGCAAAATCGAATCTTAACCTATCAGGTCCTACATAACTGCCCCTTTGGAGAGTTTCAGGTCCGAGGACCTTACGCAAAGCCCAATGGAGAAGATGAGTAGCTGTATGATGCGCGGCAATATTCTGTCGTCTTTCTTTGTCGACTTGAAGGAATACGCGACTTCCCGGTTTGAGATCATCAGTAAAGGCCAGTCTATGGAGATGAGCCCCACTAGCCGATTTAATGGTGTCAAGCACTTCAATTCTTTTCTGATTGACCAATACAAAGCCTTTGTCCCCTACCTGTCCTCCCATTTCTGCATAAAAGGGAGTGCGATCGAATATAGCACGATTAGCAGAAAGCAAGGCGACCACTTCGGCTTCTGCTTCCAACTCCTCATAGCCCACAAATTCAGAGGTTTTTGTCAAGCTGACAATGTCTTCTTCGTGTGCTACCATTGATCGGTGTCTTTGTTCTTCCATGTATTGTTCAAAACCTTTAGTGTCGACACTAAAGCCATGCTCTTTGGCTAGGAGTTGAGTTAAATCCAAGGGAAAACCATAGGTGTCATAAAGAACAAAAGCCTCTTTACCAAGGACTTCTTTTCTGTTTTCGGATAGCATCTTTTGCTTTATCTCCTCGAATACAGCCATGCCATGGGAGAGAGTTTTAGCAAAAAGTTCTTCTTCAGAACTAATAACTTCTTCAATTCGTCGTTGTTTGTCGATAAGCTCAGTATAGTGATGCCCCATGGTCTGGACAAGGGGATCGACCAGTTCAAAAAGAAAAGGAGGATTCAGTCCAAGAATAAGACCAAATCGAGTGGCTCTTCTTAAAAGCCGCCGCAGGACATGGCCTCTCCCCAAATTGCTCGGAAGGATGCCATCAGCAATAGCAAAGGCAATCGCACGAAGGTGATCGACGATAACCCGAAAAGCAATATCTTGCCGGATCGTTAAGTCCTGAACGGTATTCTCAGTTGGAATGGTGCCTTTATAGGAAATTTTTGATATGTCTTCTAGTTTTCGGATAAGAGGAATGAAAAGGTCTGTATTGTAGTTAGAAATGGGAGCATCAAACTTTTGAAAATAAGAGGTGCCTTTAAAAATGGCACAAACGCGTTCTAGTCCCATGCCTGTATCTACGTGCCTGGAGGGAAGCAAAGCAAAGGATCCATCTTCCTTAGCATCCAGCTGTATGAAGACCAAATTCCATATTTCAATACAGTAGGGACTGTTTTTATTGATTAATGTTCCTTCAGAGTTGCCTTCTGGCGTAAGATCAATATGAATTTCCGAACAGGGCCCACAGGGTCCTGTTTCTCCCATCATCCAAAAATTATCCTTTTTTGTCCCAAACTGGATATGCACAAGAGGGTTAAGCCCAGATTTTTGAAAAAGCCCAAACCAAATTCTAAAGGAGTCTTCATCAAATTCAGCAGGTTCTTCAGGGGCAGGTTTATAAACTGTTGCATAAATCCTTTCTTTTGGAATTTTCCATACTTCAGTCAAAAGCTCCCAGGCCCAATGGATGGCTTCGTTTTTAAAATAATCATTAAATGACCAATTCCCCAGCATTTCAAAAAAAGTGTGGTGGTAAGTATCATAACCAACTTCTTCTAAATCGTTATGCTTCCCCCCCGCACGGAGGCATTTTTGGCTGTTAGCCACTCGAGGAGGAACATAGGGACATTTTTGTTTGCCTAAAAAAATGGGAACGAAAGGATTCATCCCCGCATTAGTAAAAAGAAGATTAGGGGATTCTGGTACAAGACTGGCTGAAGGCAGGATTGTGTGTCCTCTTTCTTTAAAAAAATCAAGAAAACGTTGTCGAATTTCATTCGAATTCATCAACTTATTATGTTTCAAAAGTTAATCGTTAATTCAGTTCTAAAAATTCTTGCGGCACATCGAAATTGGCATACACATTTTGAACATCATCTTGATCCTCTAGAACTTCTAGAAGACGAAAAAGGGATTTGGCTATTTCTTTATCGCTTAGCAGAATTGAATTTTTGGGCAAATAAACTATTTGAGAGGACTTAACAACAATTCCCGCCTTTTCCAAGCACTTGAGCAGTTCATCTAATTTCTCAGGCAAAGTAATCAGTTCAATTTCACCATCTTTTTCTTGCACTTCTTCAGCCTCAGCTTCTACTGCTACTTCGAACACCTTGTCAAAATCGCACTTATCCTTTTCAATAAGAATTTTGCCCCTTCTTTGAAACAACCAACTAACGCTTCCAGCGGCACCCAGATTGCCTCCATGTTTAGAAAAAAGATTTCGAATTTCAGAGGTGGTTCTGTTTCGGTTATCTGTTGCTGCTTCCACAAGTATGGCTATACCTCCTGGGCCGTAGCCTTCGTAAAGCACCTCTTCATAGTGACTTCCCGATATTTCTCCTGTTCCTTTTTGGATGGCTCGAAGGATGTTTTCTTGAGGAACTCCTTCATCGCGAGCAGTGGCAATAGCCCGCCGCAGCCTCGAATTGAATGCTGGATCTCCTCCTCCAATTCGGGCTGCTATAGAAATTTCTCTGGAGAGCTTACTAAACAGCTTTCCTTTTCTTATATCAGATAAACCTTTCTGATGCTTGACCTTTGCCCAGTGACTATGTCCTGCCATAGTTGATCAATAGAGTTGTTTTTTAAACCACTTCTTTTATCATTTTTTGATAATTTAAATGTATTTAACCTATATATTAACCTACAAGGATATTGGATGAAAGTTTTATAATCCTAATAGTTCGGCTTGCCAGGGGCAAAGCTTATCAGTTTCAATTAATCTTTTTCGAATCGTTTTAGGGTCCATGGCCATCTCGCTTAAAAGAGCTTTAGAAGCTATTAGACCAGGATCTAAACCAAGCGAAGAAGCAATCTTGTTGCGTTTGGTTTTTAGTTCTTCGAATCTTTTGGAGGATTCTTTATCCATGAAGGAAAAGGGTTTTGAGAGAAGCGGTTGGTTGTGAGGACCATTTTGTTTTCCTTTTTCAATCGCTTGCAATAGGCTATAACGGATATTTTTTTCTAGCTGTTTAACAGCAGGAATTTTTAAAACGGATTCCCCTTGAGAGGAGATAGAACTTATTTGAATGAGATCTTCGGTTCTTATGATTTTAAAAGGCGGAATGCCTTTTGATAGGGCTAGTTCTTGACGCCATCGCTGTATTTCAAGCAGAATAGATTGACCAAGAGGATCGAGTTTTTGAAATCCTTCGATTCTTTCCGGATCTTTATATGGTGGTTTAGAAAGAGATTTTTCAATCTTTCTTCGAATTCTTTCACAGCTTTGTTCCATCCATTCAGATCTTCCTAAACTTTTAAGAAGTTTTGATAAAATATCCTTAAGTTTTTCAAGATAAAGGACATCTTTGGCTGTGTAATGAACAAGGGATAAGGGTAATGGTCTTCTGGACCAATCGGCTTTTTGATGTTCTTTGGACAATTTAACTTGAAAAAAAAGGGAGACTAGATCAGCATAACCAACAGAATCAAATCCGCAAAGCTTAGCAGCGATATGGGTATCGAAGATTTTTTTTGGCTGAGGGCATCCGGCCCTTCTTAGCATCTTTAAATCATAATCCATTCCATGACAAATCCATTCGCAGCCACTAAGCATTCTCCAAAGAGAGGAGAGATCGCCTTTTAAGCAATCGATAACGGCAAGATAGCCCTCTTGACATAAGGAAATAACACAAAGTTTTTCTGGATAATGATGGAGACTATCCCCCTCAATATCAATGGCGATTGGTTTTAAAGAATCTAATATGGATAAGTATTCTTGGAGCGAATTGTTATCATCAATCCATCGTAGTTTTCGATTCGTGGTTGAAAAAGAGAGTAAATCTAATTGCTTATTTTGTTCCATTATTATCTTATAAAATAAAGAGGCGCTATTTTAAGAAAAAGAAATTTCTTTTCTTTATAGAAAAGTATCTATAGATTTAGATCACTTATCAAGGAATAAAACGACTTGTTGAATCGGGTTGAATCTTTTTTTGGCTTTGAACAATAATAAAACAAATAGGGAAGAGACGAAAAATAAAGATGAAAAGTTTTATACCGAGAGTTGAAAAGACATTTTCTAGTATGGAGTTGTCTCTTGAAGAAATCAAACGCTATGGTCGTCATCTGATCATGCCAGAGGTAACTCTAGAAGGTCAAAAAAAACTTAAAGCAGCAAAAGTGTTAGCTGTGGGGACAGGGGGACTAGGTTCTCCTCTGCTTCTCTATCTGGCTTCCGCTGGGATTGGAACTTTAGGTATTGTGGATTTTGATGTTGTCGATCATTCGAATCTGCATAGACAGATCATCCATAAAACAAAAAATGTCGGAAAACCAAAAATAGAATCAGCTATCGAGACTATTTTAGAAATAAATCCAAATGTCAAAGTACAACCCTATGAGATGGCATTAAGATCGGAAAATGCCTTAGAGATAATTAAGGAATATGATTGTGTTGTCGATGGTACCGATAACTTTCCAACCCGTTACTTAGTGAACGATGCCTGTGTGCTTTTAGGCAAACCTAATGTATATGGTTCGATTTTCCGGTTTGAGGGACAATCTACTGTTTTCTGGGCAGAAAAGGGGCCATGTTATCGCTGCCTTTATCCAGAGCCTCCTGAGCCTGGAATGGTTCCAAGTTGTGCTGAAGGAGGAGTATTAGGAGTGCTGCCGGGAGTTATCGGGGTTTTGCAGGCTATTGAAACAGTCAAATTAATTTTGGGGATAGGCAAACCATTAATCGGTCGGTTACTTCATTTTGATGCTTTGCAAATGCGTTTTCGGGAATATGTCCTAAGAAAAGATCCTGATTGTCCATTATGTGGGAAGAACCCAACCATAAAAGAGTTGATAGATTATGAAGCTTTTTGTGGCTTAAACAATCAACAGCCTATTGATCTTAATAATGGCATACCTTCCATTTCCGTTGAGGAGCTGAAACGAGCATTGGACAATGGGGAGGATTTTATTTTGATTGATGTTCGAGAAGAGCATGAATATCAGATAGCAAAAATTCCCAGTGCTAAACTGATACCGTTGGGACAGTTGCATGCTAGGCTTCATGAATTAGATAGTTCTAGAAAAATCGTCGTTCATTGCAAATTGGGCGGAAGAAGCATGAAAGCTTGTCGTATGCTTTTAAACGCTGGCTTTAAGAACATTTGGAATGTTCATGGAGGCATCGATGCATGGAGCCAGTTGATTGACCCGACTGTTCCTCGCTATTAATAAGCGCTATTGAAATAAGAGTCATTTCCTATCTTAGAGCTCATCATAATATCCACTACCACTGCGGATGGAAGGTATCGGCATGGAGCCTTGCATGGAAGGGTAATGGCCTGAAATGGCTAGGGCAAAACTTTTTTCTTCTGAGTCATTTATAGGGACTTTCGATTGAGACTTTTAGGGATCCTCCATGGGTAAGTAGACTGTTGGCCTATTGAAATAGTTGTCGATGGTGTGAAGAACAGGGGAAAATAGAACTTCACTAACCGATAAGCTGATAAAGGGGATTGGCTTAAAAGCCTGAAGGAGAGAAGAGGCTCTATTGCCAAACTGTTGGCCTTTGATCGGTCGATTGGAGGGCAAAATAACTTTGGCTATCCCTAGGATAAAAAGGGCTAAAAGAATAAAAGTTTTTTTGAACTTTTAGTTGGTTCTGGTCTTCTTTTATAAATCTAGTCTTCTTTTATAAATAGAGGAATGCTTGCCTTTTTTAACTTTTATCTTTTGTGATTATTGATTGGCTCGTCATTCCTGATTATAATTGAAATAACAGATAAATGATCGAGAAAAAACATACTTTTATCCCTGCTGGGAAAATATTAAAAGGTGGGGACTTTTTCTGCGAAAAAGGGAGGGATAAAAAGTTCGTTTTTTTTCATCATGATTTTTGATTTGTTATTTAATGAATGCGAATACTATTTTTTTTCATAACCATTCAAATGAATGACGGAAGGGAGGTGGTTAATGGCGGTAGAGCAATTAACAAGTCCTGATGTAATAAAAGAAGAGTCGGTCGAAGAGAAGGTTAAGGAGGCCTTCGACCAACTTTGGGGAGTAATTGTTTGGAATGACCCAATTAATTTAATGAGTTATGTGGTTTATGTTTTTCAGCGAGTGCTTAAGATGAGCAAACAGGACGCGACACGTCATATGCTGGAGGTGCATAATAAAGGGAAAAGCATGGTAGCAAAAGAAACTAAAGAAAAAGCTGAGCTTTTGGTTCACCAATTACAAGGGTTTGGTTTGCAAGCAACAATGGAGAAAACGTGAAGATTAGGGAGGAAAATGAACAATTGGTTATTCTTTTGGAACCGACCGAAAGAGAATTGCTTTTAAGTTCTCTTTTTGAGCTCAGGAAACATTATCAGCAAGAAATTTCGCAACTTCCTGAACCGTTAAGAAAGTTTTGGCTGGGTGAGCTCAGCCGAGATCCACAGCTTCAGTCTGAATTGGATGATCTCAAGGAAGATTTATCTGCCGAAAGAATCGAGTTGCGTTCGGAACGACTTCGATTGTTAGAAGAATGGCTCTCTAGGGAAAGCCCCTTACGCAATCCATCCAAAGGATTTTTGCGTATTGCTAAAAAGGATATAGATCAATTTTTATGCCTATTAAATGATCGCCGATTAACTCTAGCTATAATCCATGGAATAACTGAGGAACAAATGGACTGGGATCCATTTTTAATAAAATCCAAGCCCTTGCAGCAAGCAATTTGGGAAATTCATTTTTTAGCTTATCTTCAAGAAAATTGTATTTCTTATTTAATGGGTTAACGTTGGAATGGTTTTTGAAAATTATTTAGGAAGACAAGGCGAAAGATTCCAAATGGTTGTAGCATATTGTTTAATTGACCGGTCGCTAGAGAACCAACCAAGCGAAGCAGTGTTGATAATAGCTTTTGAAACCCATGTTTTTTGGTCTTTGTATTCTTGATCCACCTTCGATTGCGTTTCTTTGTAAGAGTGAAAATCAGCTAAAACAAAAAAAGGATCCCCTCCGTCAATTAGACTATGAACGATAGGATGAAGCACAGAAGGGGGTTCCTTGGGAGTAAATTCTCCACTTCCTAACCAATCCAATAGGTATTTAATTTCTGGATCTGTCTCATAGATTTTTCTTGAAGAATACCCGGCAGCAGCTAATTGAGCAATCTCTTCAGCTTTAAGACCAAAGATGAAAATATTTTCTTCTCCAACTGCTTCTCGAATTTCAATATTTGCCCCATCCAGAGTCCCAACTGTCAGAGCTCCATTTAAGGCAAGTTTCATATTTCCCGTTCCAGAAGCTTCTTTGCCTGCTGTCGAAATTTGTTCGGAAACATCAGCTGCAGGAATAATTTTACATGCTGACCAAATACCGTAGTTAGGAATGAAATAGACCCTAATTTTTTTATTCGCACGGGGGTCGTTGTTAATTTTATAGCTAACGGCATTGATCGCTTTGATGATGCACTTGGCAAGATCGTATCCTGGAGCAGCTTTTCCTGCGATAAGAAAAACTCGTGGATGGATATCCAGATTAGGATTATCTAGTATCCTACGGTAAAGAGAAAGAATTTGTAGCAAATTGAGATGTTGCCTTTTATATTCATGAATTCGTTTAATCTGAACATCAAAAATAGCATCGGGATCCAGAATAAAATTGTATCGGCTTTTCAGCAAGTTTGCCAACTCTATTTTATTGGCGTGCTTGACTAGTTTGTACTCTTCTTGAAACTCAGGATCCGAAACAAAGGTTTTAAGTGCTTTTAGTTTTTCTAAATCGGCAGGCCAATCCTCTCCTATAGCTTTAGTGATAAGGTTAGAAAGCCTAGGGTTGGAGGCTAATAACCAGAGTCGTGGGGTGATTCCATTGGTTACATTTCGGAATTTCTGTGGAAACAAAAGATAAAAAGGGTGGAAAAGACTTTTTTTAAGCAATTCACTGTGCAGGGAGGAGACCCCATTAATAGAATAACTGCCACAAATTGCAAGATTAGCCATTCGGACAAGCTTTGGATAGGTTTCTTCGATGATTGATATCTGACGTATAATTTTGTCTCTTTCTGGCATGTCTATGGGGACGCTATCCAAAAGATGTTTGTTGATTTCATAAATGATTAGAAGATGCCTAGGTAATACTCTCTCAAAGAGCGGAACAGACCATTTTTCCAGAGCTTCAGGCAATAAAGTATGGTTTGTATAAGCAAAGCTTTGAGATACCAGCTTCCAAGATTGATCCCATGGCAAGTTGTGTTCATCAAGAAAAATACGCATCAGCTCCGCAACGGCTATAGAAGGATGGGTATCATTAAGATGAATTACCACTTTTGAAGGAAAATCGTTGAAATTAGAATGCTCCTTCAAAAACCTTCGGACGATATCATGGAGAGAGCAGGAAACAAAAAAGTATTGTTGAATTAAACGCAACTCTCTACCAATTTCTGTTTTGTCATTGGGATAGAGAACCTTGGAGATAGACTCGCAAAAGTTTTTTTCTGCAACCGCTTCAAAATATCCACCACGGTTGAAAGCTTCAAGATCAAACTCAACAGTAGATTTCGATCTCCATAAGCGTAAGACATTGACAACAGGACTATTATAACCAGGGATGAGATAATCATACGGGACTCCTAAAATATCCTTTCCCCCCACCCACACAGGCTTTTGACCATTCCAATCAATATTCCCATAGAGTCTGATGACTTGAGACAATCGTGGTCGAATAATCTCCCAAGGAACTCCAAATCTAGTCCAATCATCGGGTCTTTCCACTTGATAGCCGTTGATGATTTCTTGATGAAAAAGGCCAAATTCATAGTGCAGACCATAACCAAAGGCCGGGTAACGCAAAGTCGATAAACTATCAAGAAAACAGGCGGCCAGCCTTCCTAACCCCCCATTGCCTAGCCCTATTTGAGGTTCTTCTTCAAAGATTTGATCTATATCTAATCCAAGTCCGATTAAAGCTTTCTTAGTTTGTTCAACAATTCCTAGGTTGATTAGATTTTGATGCAAAAGCCTGCCCAAAAAATACTCCAGTGATAAAAAATAAAGCCTTTTTACCTTCTCTATCTTCTGCGTTCTGTAAGTAGCAAGAAATCGGTCAACAATATGATCTTGACACATCATGGCTGTTGAAATCCACCAATCAAAAGGAGTTGCTGTGTCAGGAGATCGAGCCAGACTGAGCCTAAGATGAGTAAGGATCGCTTCTCGTATGCCTTCGGGAGTAGTATCCGTAGCAAATCTCCATTGCCCATTGTGAGATGTCATCGTAAAAAAAACATTTTCTGAGCTGTTGCTTTTAATTTTTAATAAAATAAATTAATAATTTTTTAAAATATTCAAAAGTTTTCTTTTTGGATTCTTTCCTTCATGGAAATTTTTTTTTCTCATTTATATCAGATTGTAAATGTTTTTTCTATTATTTAAAAAACAAGAAAAATAGACATCATATGAATGATAAATTTATTAAATAAAATAATCATGTATTTTTGTTATTTTGTTCTTTCTTTTTAGACATTGTTTTAAGAAGAATGATGAAATTTATTATTTATTGATATGGGTAAAATAGAAAACTTTTTCGAAAGAAAGCCTGAGCCACCTCCTATACCCGCCAATGAGTATCGTGGAAATGGCCATAAATCGGCAACTTCTGGGTTTATAAAAGAAGAAAAAAGGCCATTTCAAAAAAAGGAAACTAAAAAAATATTGTTTTTGGTTAGCGGATTTTGTCTTTTCATTCTGACATTGTCTTTTTTTATTTATATTTTTACGAAGCCTTATCCCGGATCTACGACAAACGATGAGATAAACTCTTCTGAGATCGCCTATTCAAAATACCTTTTCTGGAATGAACAGATAAGTCGCTACATGCAGTCTAATATTACTCCTTTTCAACCTCTTAAGGAGTTTAATCGGCCAAATTTCTGGCAAATCTATCATGATTTGCCTAACAGCAAAGCTGTGAAAGCTGCATTGTTGAGGCATCTTCCGGCTGGTGTTGCACTGCTTAAAATAGATCCAGTCCAATTCGAAAGAACAAAAGATTACGTTCAGGTCATTTATACTGTCAAAGTTCTTCCATCCTATACAGAATGGATTGTACCAAGGGGCAAGGCCATGCTACCTGCCGCAAACGAAGATAAAATCCAAAAGAAATTAGTCCGCCTTGTTCTTTTTACCCATGATTTGCCCCCAGGGTTTATTTATTTTTTTGGAGAAAAGAAAATTTTAGCCAAAGCCCAAGAACCTTTTGAATTTTCCTGGACAGTTAAAAGAGCTGTCGTGCAAGGTGGGCTATGGCGCATTCTTGAGGTAGAACCGACTCCATTTGAAGGGCCGGAAAGCCTTTTGCAATCATTTCAAAAATCGATTGAAGTTGAAGAGCTTTATTCGGTGAAATCCGATCCGGTTTTGAATCAATTGATGCAAGAACAGGATCAGAGCTGGCAGGCTTTTTTTGCAAGAATTAATCAGATTCGTGATCAAGTGATCGATTATCGCAATCAGCTTATAAAGGATATTCCAGGTGTTCCTCAAATGGGTAAGCCCTTTGCTTCAGGTTCAGGTACTCCGACTACGACCCTTGAGGGTGCCGGAATTGGTCTTTTGGGAGGGGCACTCATTGGAGGATTGGCGGGTGGAGGTCTGGGGGCAGGCATTGGTGCGGGTTTGGGACTGTTAGGTGGAGGCCTGGGGGGGTATCTTTATAGTCATGAACGGAGAAAAAGCATCTATAGAAGAAAGCTTGCTGAACGAAGGGAAAAAATTAAAGAAGTAAATGAAAAGGTTGAAGCCTATCGAGATAAATTAGTAAAGGAATATGAAGAAGAGTTAAAAGAAAAAATTCAAGCAAGGCAGCCGCAATATCAAGGGATAACCAATAGCTCTCCAAAATTTTAGAAAGCTGCAAGCTAGACAGCTTCCACTCGCTTCATTTAGAAGGGCTCAAGCTGATTGATTGTACCAATCCATTCTTTTCTCTCCAAAAAGGAAAGCTTCCTAAGCACATAGGAAGAGCCGCAAAAGCCTTTGGCCTTTTTATCCCTAGCCTGAGGCGATGGAAAAACAAAAAAGCAGGTTGGTTGCCGGACATACCATGCAACCTTCAACACTCTGAGTGGGCGAAATTATCTCCAGAATGGTTTTCTGCTGCGGAAAGTATGAACCGTCGGATGAGTTGGCTAGGCCCTCCTCTTCAGCTACGACATAGAAAGGGGATTTGGTGTGGCAGAAGCAAGCTAGGAACACTCTATTGCTATAGGCCAGGCTGGATAAAACCAAGAACACGCTTCAGATGGTGATCATTTGCTGAGGCATTTTAGAATATTACGTGGCAGCTCTAGGGAATCGGGCTCTGATTTCCCTGATCTTGAGCCTGTGGAGAAGTTGATTTTGGCGGGCCTGCAATCAGCTTTCGCAAAACAGGAAATTAGCTTTACAGCTCTTTAGGCTGAGTTAAGGAAGCCTAAAGAAAACTCAAAACCTAAGGCTCACCTCGCTACCTATATGGTGGTCAATTTGAAAGCATCTACTCGCAGTTGGACGTTCCTCATGCATCCTTGAGAAGATGGTTCTGTTTTATTCTGGATAGCGAAGTGAAAATTATTTTCTTTTTTTATCACTTTTTATAGATTTAAACTAATCTCTTCATCATTTTATTGCGCTCGTGGCGGAATTGGCAGACGCGCTAGATTCAGGTTCTAGTGGGTATCCCCCATGGGAGTTCAAATCTCCCCGAGCGCACTACTCATGATTTTTTGCTATTTTAAAATTATTCTATTCTACCGTGGAAAGTTTCTCCTCATGCTTAGGGAAAGAATGGACTGCCAATCTTTTCAGCTTTGATCTCTAAATTGCTTCATTTCTTTTTCTCTATTTGCAGGCTATAGATGCAATATGCTCTGAAGAGCTCTGGCTTAAGACAGCAAAGGAAAAAAATCTTTTAAATGAGTGTTATTGATTTTATTGGTAGTATCTATCGATCTGACCATTTCTTTTTCTATGCTAATCTCTGATCTGATAAATGAAAAAAGAAAAGTTTAAAAAAGCAAGTAGGTGCGCTTTCATTTCTTAGAATGTCTTTTATTGTTTCAAACAGCGTTATTTTTGGAGCAAAGCTCACTAGGAAAGAAAAAAGATGGACAATGAAAAATCAATTCTTTGTCAAACAGCTCAATGCTGAAGAATTTTTTGTTGCCCAAGACGGCTCTTTATTGAATGAACTATTTCATCCGGACAAAATAGGCTTAAGGCTACCTTTCTCTATTGCCTACGGGAAATTAGAGCCGAGGGGATCAACAAAGCCTCATAGCCTCAGCCAACCAGAAATCTACCTTTTTATAAGTGGAGAAGGGATTTTTAAGACAAACAATCAGAGGAGTTATCCAGTAAAAGCTTTAAGTCTTGTTTATGTTCCTCCTGGCTATATTCAATGGATAGAAAATACATCAGAGAGTCCTCTTTGTTTTTTTTGTATTGTTAGTCCCCCATGGAAAGCGGAGTGGGAAAAAGAAGAAAGTGTGTGAAATCGTTTTTTTGTCTTGAAAAAAAATAAAATCCATACTATGGCTTTCCTTCCTCTTCCATTTTATTGTTTTTCATCTTTGTTTGGTCTTAAAAATTTCGGAGATTCATAAATATAGCCGGTGGATTCGTATCGATTGATAATGAGAAATACAAGGAAAGACAAAAAGCTTATCGAAAAAAGGAATTGGAGAGCTATTTTCTTTGAGCTCTTCCTTGGGAAGGTACGCCTTGGAGAAAGGAAAAAAGAAGCTTTTCTGAAAGAAAAAGAAGCAAGCATATTTGAAAGGCTCAAGAAAGCAAGTCAGGTATCTCTTTCAGATCTCTATACTGAATTAAAGACCCGTCCAGAAGGTCTCACCGAGAAGGAAGTTGAAGAACGACTGGAAAAATACGGCTATAACGAGATCAAACAAGAAGAAATACCTAGCTGGTTCATTATGCTTCTGCAAAGTTATTTTAATCCTTTTGCTCTTCTTTTGACTTTTCTTGCTTTGGTTGCAGGATCAGTGGGAGAAAAAGAAAGCGTCCTTATCATGATGATTATGGTCGTGGTGAGCGTAGTATTACGATTTAGTCAAGAGTTTCAGTCAAGCAGGGCTGCCGAAAGACTCAAAGCCATGGTAAGGACAACTGCATCGGTAAAGAGGATATGGGATAAGGAACAAGATCAAGAGGCATCGATAGTCTCTAACCATGAGTCAAGCCAAGTAAGAGAGGTGCCCATTAGCCAGATTGTTCCAGGGGATATTCTCCAATTGTCTGCTGGAGATATGATCCCTGCTGATGTTCGACTTATTTTTACAAGAGATCTTTTTGTTAGCCAGGGAGTTCTCACAGGCGAATCCATGCCTGTAGAAAAGTATGACACGGTTTATCCTGCTTCCCTCAATGAACAAAAAAGAACGGATCCCTTTTCTCTACCTAACATTGCCTATCTGGGTACAAATGTCATTAGCGGAACGGCGACTGCCGTAGTCTTAGCCACAGGTGAAAATACCTATTTTGGCGCTTTTTCGAAGAGTCTCAGGGGTTATAGGACAATGACCAGTTTTGATGTCGGGGTAAACCGTATCAGCTGGTTACTGCTTCAGGTCATTGGAACATTAATACCGGTGATTTTTCTCATTAATGGCTTTACCAAAGGCAGTTGGATGGATGCCTTCCTTTTTTCTCTGGCAGTTGGCGTTGGGCTTACGCCAACAATGCTCCCGGTGATCGTTAGCGGTTGTCTGGCTAGAGGGGCCCTTTTACTTTCAAAAAATAAGGTCGTCACGAAAAGACTCAATGCGATTCAGAATATAGGAGCGATGGATATCCTTTGTACGGATAAAACAGGAACTTTAACCCATAACAAGATTATTTTGGAAAAATATCTTGATCCGGAAGGGAACGAGAACGAAGAGGTTTTGAAATATGCCTATATCAATAGTTATTATCAAAGCGGTTTACGCAATCTTCTTGACCAGGCTGTTCTGGATAAAAAGGAAGAAGGTAAAAAGTTCATTTTTCACTACACAAAAGTTGATGAGATCCCTTTTGATTTTACAAGGCGCCGAATGTCCGTAGTGGCAAGGGAAATTACCACAGGAAAAGATCTTTTGATAACGAAGGGAGCCGTTGAGGAAATGATTGCTATCTGTGGAAGCCTATTAAAGGATGGAAAAGTAATAGAATTAACTCCAGACGTTAAGAAGAAAGCTCTGGCTCTTCGGGATGATTTAAATAGTGATGGGTTAAGAGTTCTTGCGGTTGCTTTTAGGGAATTGCCTCTTGAAATGAATAGACCTGTTTCAGTGAACGATGAACAGGGGATGACCCTTTGTGGCTTTATTGCTTTTCTGGATCCTCCAAAGCATGATGCTGAAGATGCTGTGCGGGCACTGAAGAACTATGGAGTGGAAGTTAAAATTATTACTGGAGACAATGAATTAGTTACACGAAGAATTTGCGATTGGATTGGATTGGAAGTCAGAGGAGTCATGCGTGGCTCGGAAATAGAAAACTTAACCGATGATGAATTGATTACAGCAGCTGAAAAAGCAAATATTTTTGTCAAAATGTCTCCTCTACAGAAAGCACGAGTGATTCGAGCCTTGAGGACTGGGGGACATATTGTTGGATTTTTAGGGGATGGGATCAATGATGCTCAAGCTTTGAGAGAAGCAGATGTGGGAATATCTGTGGATACGGCCGTTGATATTGCTAAGGAGTCGGCTGAAATCATTCTTTTGGAAAAAAGCCTGATCGTTTTAGAACAAGCCGTTATTGAAGGCAGGGTAATGTTTGGCAATATGGTGAAGTACATAAAAATGGCTGTGAGTTCTAATTTCGGTAATGTATTGAGCATCCTGGGCTCAGGAATTTTACTCCCTTTTTTACCCATGAGCCCCCTTCAAATCTTAATTCTTAATTTGATTTATGATCTTTCACAAACATTGATTCCTTGGGATAGAATGGATGAGGACTTTATTGCCAAGCCTAGGAAATGGGAGGCTGAAGGCATTCTGAGGTTTATGTTCATCATTGGACCGATTAGTTCGGTTTTTGATTATGTAACCTATGGAGTCATGTGGTTTGTTTTTGGAGCAAATTCAATCGAAACTCAAAGTCTGTTTCATACCGGTTGGTTTGTTGAATCTTTACTTTCACAAAGCTTGATCGTGCATATGATAAGAACGAGGAAAATTCCTTTTATCCAAAGTATTGCCACAAAACCGCTGGTTTTGGCTACTGCTGTTGTCATTGTCATTGGTCATCTTATACCATATAGTTTTTTTGGAGAAGCAGCGGGACTTGTTCCATTACCATTTAGTTATTATCTATGGCTTTGGGGTATATTACTTACCTACTGCATTACTGTACAGACAGTCAAAAATTGGTATATAAAGAGATTTCATGGAGAATGGCTCTGATTTCCCCTATTGCCTATCTCTGCAACAAAGTAGGTGGACTAAAAGCGCATTATGTTTTAAAAACTAAGCAATAGAGAAGGCTTGCTGCTGATTGTGTTAAAATAGCCTTGAAATGATGCCATAAAATCAGTTAAGCTGTTCTTTCCTTTGTGTGGACGGCAATGAATTTGATTAGTTTAGCGAAAAAAGTTTTTGATCTAGAAATGGACGCGTTACGCACTGTTCAAAAACAGCTTGACTCTTCTTTTGAACAAACCATTGAGGTTTTGGAAAGAACAATTTTAGCTAACAGAAAAATTGTCATTACTGGAGTTGGAAAATCAGGCCATATTGGTAAAAAAATAGCAGCAACCTTAACAAGCACTGGGGCCCCAAGCGTGGTTCTTGATGCCGTTAATGCTTTTCATGGTGACTTGGGAATGGTTAATAAGGGAGATGCTGTTATTGCCTTGAGTTATAGTGGAGAAACGGAAGAAATTCTTAGGCTTATTCCTCATTTAAAAAGAATTGCAACCTCTTTGGTTTCAATTACTGGCAATGAAAATTCGACATTAGCGAAAAATTCTGATCTCATTTTGAATGTTCGGGTCAGTAGGGAAGCTTGCCCTTTGAACTTAGCTCCTACCTCGAGTACCACAGCGATGCTTGTTCTAGGGGATGCCATAGCTATGGTGTTACTTGAAAAACGAGGATTTAAAAAAGAGGATTTTGCCCGCTTTCATCCCGGAGGAACACTGGGGAGAAATTTACTCCTAAAGGTAGGCGATATAATGCGTCCTTTGCCTCAAATTGTAGTTCTCGAAGCGGAGGCAAAAGTAAAAGAGGCTCTGAAGCTGTGGAATATAAAAAGGGCGGGAGCTGTGGTGGTGGTCAATTCGGAGGGAAAAGTTATTGGGATCTTTACCCATGGGGATTTCGTAAGGAATTATGAGCTTAATCCCAAAATTGGCGAAGTATCCTTAGGAAATGTAATGACCAAAAATCCAGTGACGGTACGAGTTGATAAACTTGCAGTTGAAGTTCTTAATATTTTTGAGCACAATAAAATAGAAGATTTAATTGTTGTGGATGAAGCGTACAAAGTGGTAGGTTTAATAGATTCTCAGGATTTAGCTATCCATCGATTGTTATAAGGAGATTGGTTATGTTTGTCAATGCGAGTGACATAGGGAAAGGTCAAGCGATACGGCATAACGGGGCTATTTGTCTTGTTTTAGATACACTACATAGAACTCCAGGTAATTTAAGAGCTTTTGTACAGATGACTTTAAGAAATTTGAAAACAGGGAAGTCTTTTGTCGAAAGATTTGGCTCTCAAGACAAAGTAGAGTTGCTCTCTTTAGTCCGAAGGCGTTGTGAGTATAGTTATAGAGAAGGCAATAGTTTTGTTTTTATGGATCCAGAAACTTATGAGACCTTTTCTGTGCCAGAGGAGATGGTAGGAAAAGCCAAGGATTTTTTAAAGGAGAATCAACCTGTGGATCTTCTGTTTGCTGATGATACGCTAGCTGCTATAGAACTGCCCCAAAGTGTGGTGTTGAAAGTCGTGGAAGCACCAGAAGGGCTTAAGGGTGATTCTGCAACTAATGTGATGAAACCAGCTATCCTTGAAACAGGGTTGTGTATTCAGGTCCCGCTTTTTATTAAAGAAGGAGAATTGGTCAAAGTAAGCACAACCGATGGAAAGTATTTGAGTCGGGCATGAAAAATATTTTCACTTTTAAAAGCCTGTGGCGTTCTATATGGGAAAAGGTCTTGTGGAAGAGTTGGATTGGATAGATCTGTGGAATGAGATTTTGCTCAAAGCTCAAAAAGGTCAAGAATTGACCGATACGGAGCTTGCACGTAAAGCGGGAGTCAAAATAGATGAGTTAAGAAAACTGAAAAATGGAGTGCTTAATGAAAAGGCTCTTTTTTTAGTGGCTCAGGCTCTTTCCTTGAGTGGTGAAATTCTGCTCTCCATGGCTACTGGAAAATGTAATCCTCAACCATTGTCTCTTCCCTACTTTTTAAAAAAAATATCTAGTGAAGAGAGACCTGAAAAAAAATCTTATTTGTTAATAGACAAGAGAAGTAACAAAAAATTCTTGATAGATCCTCCAAATAAGCAATTGATCGAAAATTATTATGTTAATGATCAGGAGGATGGACTGGATCATGTCTTTCTTTTTTCTTTGGAACAAATTCAGGAATTAGCCGATATTTTAAAAAGTTTTTCCTTGCCTTTTTCTGCTCCTTCTAAAGAGGGGCAATTGGAAAAGAAAGAGCAATGGTTTGGATCGTTCAGAGTGGAGCTTATTCCTTTAATCGATAAAATATTTTACTTTGTCCATCCTCCTGAATCTTCTCCTTTAGTTTTTGTCGGAAAATATTTTATTTCTGGCTCTATTTCCTATGAAGAAACCGGTTATTATAAGACTCTTGAACTGATTCGATCTACGCTGTTTGGATTTTCGGATGAAACCATCATTTGTCCCAGGATTGGCCCCCTATCAACCGTTGGCTTTGAAAAAGGACATAACCCTTTTTTCCCTGAATACCAGATTTATTCTTCTTTTCAAATGCTGACCGAAATTTAAGAAAATCTAAAAAGCTTTGTTTTATGATGAGCCATCCAAAAGTTTTAAAGCACAACAATTTTTATTTTTTTATGAAATGCAAAATATTTTAGGTTAAATTTTGTCGGAGCTAAGGTTAAATGAATGACGAATATAAATTATTAAAAATATTTTCTGGGAGAGCGAATCCGGCTTTGGCAACAAAGATTGCTCAGTATGTCGGCATCCCTCTTGGACAAGCAACCATTTCATCCTTCCCTGATGGAGAAACCTTTGTAAAATTTAACGAAAATATTCGAGGCAGAGATGTTTTTATTGTGCAGCCTACCTGTCCTCCGACCAATCATAATCTAATGGAATTATTGATTATGATTGATGCTGCCAAAAGAGCAAGTGCTGCAAGAGTTACAGCCGTAATTCCTTTTTATGGTTATGCCAGGCAAGATCGGAAAGATCAGCCAAGAGTGTCTATAACGGCCAAGCTGGTTGCGAACCTCCTCGTAGCCGCTGGAGCCAACAGAGTGCTGGCAATGGATCTTCATGCCCAACAAATTCAAGGTTTTTTTGACATTCCCGTAGATCATCTTACAGCTGTTCCTGTTTTTTATAAGTTTCTTGAGACAAAGAATCTTCTCGATCTTGTTGTTGTCTCTCCAGATGTAGGAGGGATAAAAATGGCCTCTACCTACTCTCAATTGCTGGGCAAAGGGCTTGCTTTAGTAGTTAAGAAGAGAGTGGATGCCTATCATACGGAAGCGGATTTCGTTGTTGGGGATGTGGAAGGGAAGGATGTATTGATTGTCGATGATTTAACAGAAACGGCTGGAACTGTGGTTTCTGCGGCAACAATTTTAAAAAAAATGGGAGCCAGAAGGATTTATGCTGGAATTTCTCATGCCGTTCTAAATCAGATTGGTATAGGCAGGCTGAGAAATTCACATCTCGAAGAATTAATCACTACCAACAGCGTTCCCGTTCCTGTAGTTGAAGGAGTTCGGGTAACGGTGTTAGATGTGGCGCCTCTTTTAGGAGAAGCCATTAAAAGAATTCATACAGGGATGTCCGTGACCTCTCTATTCGAAGTTGACGGAAAGAAAATTAATCTTTAAAAATCATTGTGTGCAGAACCTTTTGAAAGTTAATCCTCAATTAATTAGCGATATAGTTCGACTGTTAGAAAAAAATGCTCGCCTTTCCATATCGGATATAGCTTCGGCTTTAGGTATATCCGTTGAGGAAACAGCAGCTCTTTTAAAAGAGCTTGAAAAAGAAAAGTTCATTTTGGCCTATAAGACCATCTTTGATCCAGAAAAAATACAGAAAAACAGAGTGCGTGCTGTCATTGAAGTCAAAATTACTCCTGAGCGAGGAGGAGGTTTTGATAAGCTATCCAAGCGAATAGCCGGATTTGAAGAGGTTACTTCTTGTTTCTTAATGAGTGGGGGCTATGATCTACTTGTTTTCCTAGAAGGAGAAAGTCTAAAAGAGGTTGCTCTTTTTGTTTCAGAAAAATTGGCTACGCTGCCTGGGGTTATTTCTACATCGACCCATTTTATGCTAAAAACTTACAAAGATCAAGGGATCATTTTTTCAGCTCCATCCCATTTTCGTCTGCCTGTAAGTCCGTAATTTCCTTCCATGAAAAAACATCCCGCTATCAATTCTACCCAAAAAATAGTGCCTTTTGATTTTCGAACCAAGCTACCAATAGCCAAACATCTTTCCTTAATTGAAAAATCGTCAATCAGGGATTTTTTCGAACTTGTCCAGAACCAAACGGATGTTATTTCCTTAGGGATTGGTGAACCGGATTTTGATACCCCCTGGATGATTAGAGAGGCAGCCATTTATTCCCTTGAAAAGGGACAGACAGGCTACACATCTAATCTTGGCCTTATAGAACTCCGAAAATTAATAGCTCAATATGTATCGAAACTAATCGGTGTCGACTACAACCCTTACGAAGAGATCCTTGTAACAATAGGGGTTTCAGAAGGGCTTGATTGTGCTTTAAGAGCGATAATTGATCCTTTTGACGAAGTCATAATCCATCAGCCTTCTTATGTGTCTTATGTTCCTTTGGTGGTTCTTGCCTACGGGGTGCCTGTCATTGTTGAAACGTTGGAAAAAGACGGATTTCAACTTGATCCAGTCGCGGTCGAAAAAAAAATTACCCCAAAAACCAAAGCAATTATTCTAAACTTCCCCACGAACCCTACAGGAAGTATTGAAAATGAAGAGAAACTGGAAGCCATTGCTCAATTAGCTTCTAAGCATAATCTTTATGTGATCAGTGATGAAATTTATGCGGAACTGATATATGAAGGCACCCATCGTTCGATAGTCGCTTTTGATAGAATGAAAGAAAGAAGCCTTTTCCTCCATGGGTTTTCTAAGGCGTTCTCTATGACAGGATTTAGGATAGGGTATGCCTGTGGCCCAAAGGAGTGGATTGAGGCGATGATGAAAATTCATCAATATTCGATCCTCTGTGCCTCTTCTATTGCTCAGCAAGCAGCCATAGAAGCCTTATTGCATGGAAAGAAAGATATGGAACAGATGGTTGAAGAATATAGATTGCGTCGGAACTTTCTATGGAAAAATCTTTCTTCCTTAGGTCTTGTTGGGAATCTTCCTAAAGGGACCTTTTACTATTTTCCTTCGATTCGACAGTTTGGACTCTCATCAAAAGAATTTTGTTATCGACTTCTCCAGGAGGGAGGAGTGGCACTGGTTCCTGGTTCTGCTTTTGGACAAGGAGGAGAAGGATATGTGAGATGTAGTTTTGCCACCCGTTTTGAAGACCTCAAAATAGCTGTGCGAAGAATCGAAAGTTGGTTAAAAAAAATTGAAAAAGAAGGCAAGAAACAATAAATGAATAATTAGGAAAGAAAGTTTATAATATTTAGGAAAAAAAATTTAATAGAGATCAAGGAGAATTGTGGGTATTCAGACTACGCAAGATAGGCAGCCGGAAAAAATTAGCCAGTTTACCGTTTTCATGGAGAATAAAGCGGGAAGACTTTTAGAGTTAGTGCGCCTTTTGGAAAGTCATGAAATCCACATTATAGGTTTTACTATCTTAGACACATCCGAAGCCTCCACCATTCGATTAGTGGTTGATGATCCTCAAAATGCCAGAAAGATTCTTGCTGAAAATGGAATATCTTATACTGAATGTTCTCTGATTGCCTTAGAGCTTCCGCAATCAGCCGAAGATCTAAGAAAAGTCCTTACTGTGCTACTTCAAGCTGAAATCAATATTTATTTTAGCTATCCTTTCCTGACAAGACCCTACGGCAAAGCGGTATTGGCACTTAGGGTTGAAGATGAAGAATTAGCCATATCCGTGCTTTTAAGGAACAATTATCGGGTGCTTTTCCAAAAAGATATCAGCAGGTAGAAAAAGTTTTTTTTAAAAAAGATTGTTTTTTTTTCTTATATTCTCATTGTAGCTATTATGTCTAAGTCTTACGTTTTTGCTTCTGAATCCGTCACTGAAGGCCATCCAGATAAAGTATGCGATACCATTTCGGATACCGTTTTGGACCATTGCCTTCAGCAGGATAAGTTCAGCAGAGTGGCCTGTGAGACCCTTGTGAAGGAAAACCTGGTTGTGTTAGCAGGAGAAATCACTACCAAGGCTAATCTAGATTATATAAAGATTGTCAAAGATACCGTTCGGCAAATAGGATATAATGATCCCAAAAGCCTATTTTATCCTGAAAAATTACATATCGTTTGTGCGATTTCCAAACAAAGCCCAGACATTGCCTTGGGGGTTGATGGGAAGAAGGAACGTCATAATATGGGAAAAAATCCCGATCAGGGTGCAGGGGATCAAGGGCTGATGTTTGGTTTTGCATGTACTGAAACTCCTGAACTTATGCCAGCTCCAATTACTTTTGCTCATAGACTTTCAAGAAGATTAACTGAATTAAGAAAAAAAGAAGGGTGTCCTTGGTTACGGCCTGATGGAAAAACGCAAGTCTCTCTTTATTATGAGGATAACAAACCAATGCGCGTGGAGGCCATTGTTGTCTCCACACAGCATACCGAAGAGGTTTCAAACAAAGAAATAGAAGAAATCATAAAAAAAGAAGTCATTCAGAAGGCTATACCTGAAGAATTTCTCCATAAAAAAACGGTTTTTTACATTAACCCAACTGGTAGGTTTGTTGCGGGTGGGCCAGATGCCGACTCTGGAGTTACTGGGAGAAAAATTATTGTTGATACCTATGGAGGCATGGGGCGACATGGGGGAGGGGCATTTAGTGGGAAAGATCCTTCGAAAGTGGACAGAAGTGCTGCTTATATGGCTAGATATATTGCCAAGAATATTGTGGCAGCAAAAATTGCTACCAAAGTCGAAGTTCAAATAGCTTATGCTATTGGGAAAGCTGATCCGGTTTCGGTTGCTGTGGACACTTTTGAAACGGGACTTGTTGAAGATCAAAAAATAGAAAGAGCGATTCGTGAGGTCTTTCGGCTTAAGCCTGCTGAAATAATAGATGAACTAAACTTACTTCGACCTATTTATAGTAAAATCACCAATTATGGCCATTTTGGCAGAAACGACGAGTTGGATATCTTTAGCTGGGAAAAAACGGATAAAGTAAATGATTTGCTTACTGCCGTAGGATTGGTATAAACAGTTCAAAACGCCATCCAGTTACAAGACCCTTCTCTATCTTTTCATGAATAAATCAACAATCCTAATAGAATAGTTTTAAAATTAGAAGCATGCCTAAGGAAGGAGTGAATATGGCTGATTTTAAAGTAAAAGACATGGAGCTTGCCGATTTTGGACGAAAGGAAATTGAAGTAGCAGAGGATGAGATGCCTGGGCTGATTGCTCTTAGAAAAGAATATAAGGGAGTATATCCATTAAAGGGAACTAGGATTGCTGGCTGTCTTCACATGACCGTTGAGACGGCTGTTTTAATAGAAACCTTAGTTGAGCTTGGAGCATCGGTCAGATGGAGTTCCTGCAATATTTTTTCTACTCAGGATCATGCTGCTGCGGCGATTGCAGCTAAGGGAATCCCAGTTTTTGCTTGGAAAGGTGAAACATTGGAGGAATACGAGTGGTGCATGGAACAAACGTTAAGATGGCCCGATGGTCAAACTTTAAACATGATCTTAGACGATGGGGGTGATCTAACTGAACTTGTCCACCAGAAATATCCAGAACTACTCGATGGGATTGTAGGTATTTCTGAAGAAACAACAACAGGGGTTCATAGATTGTACCAAAGAGAAGCTAAAGGGACCTTGGGGCCGCCATCTATGAACGTTAATGATTCCTGCACAAAAAGCAAATTCGATAATCTCTATGGGTGTCGGGAATCCTTTCTTGATGGGGTAAAAAGGGCTACGGATGTGATGATTGCAGGCAAAATTGTCGTTGTCTGTGGGTATGGGGATGTTGGGAAAGGCTGCGTCCAATCAGCCAAAGGGATGGGAGCGCGGGTTATTGTTACTGAAATTGATCCTATTAATGCCTTGCAAGCTGCAATGGATGGTTATGAAGTAACTCTTTTGGAGGAGGTTGTAGAAAAAGCTGATCTGTTTGTAACAGCGACTGGATGCATTAATGTCATCCGGAGAGAACACATGGATAGAATGAAGTCAGGAGCCATCGTATGTAATATTGGACATTTCGATTCAGAAATAGAAGTAAGATCACTCTATGAGGATAAAAACCTGCAACGGATCCAAATAAAACCACAGGTAGATATGTTCCTTTGGCCGAATGGAAAAAAATTGTACGTGTTGGCTGAAGGACGGCTTGTAAACTTAGGATGTGCTAGTGGGCATCCTAGTTTTGTCATGAGTGCCAGTTTTACCAATCAAGTTTTAGCTCAAATTGAATTATGGACCAAACGCCACAGTGGGGAATATAAAAGGGGTAAAGTCTACACTCTGCCCAAGATCCTCGATGAAAAAGTGGCAAGGTTACATCTAGAAAAGCTTGGCGTGAAACTAACCCGCTTGACAAAAGAGCAAGCGGATTACTTAGGTGTTCCAATGGAAGGACCCTATAAACCTAACCATTATCGCTATTGAAATTTCTTCTAGACAGGTTTGAGGGCAAGAGGAGAAAATTCAGAACAAAAAGCCTGGATGGAGGCTTTGTTTCTATGGGCCTTATTTTTCTCCCTCGTTAACTGAACAACTCTTTTCAAGGAATTCGATAATATGGGAGATCATCTCCTCAGGAATTTGAGCACCAAGTTGTTTCATTTTTTCTACTTCATGCCTCCAGGTTTTTAAAGAAAATTTTGGTTGGAGGCTAATGATGGTTGTACTATGGCACATGGAACAATAGCTCTGCACAATTTCTTGTCTTTCCCCCGTGGGTAAAGGCTCGGTTGTAAGAGGATAAGCGCCTACCGCATAGACAGAGCTGGAATCTTGCGGATACGGGGTAAAAGGAAAGATTACTCCAGATGTATCAAGAGTATATAATCCAGCCTCGCCAATTTCAGTTACATCCATAGAGGTTTGGGAGAAAGATGCAGAAGCAATAAAAAGAAGGCATAAAAAAATAGGGATTTTGGAGAGAAAAGATATCCTGGAACGATAGTGCTTAATTTTATGCATATTTTCCAACCCAAACTTTTTGAATTTCAATCGTATTCCAACAATAGCCTCCAGGATTCCATATGGGTGTAGTCGGTTGGGTATTCCCCTTCTCATCCCAGGCCCTGGAAGCAAGCAAGTATTCCCCAGGCTGTCTTGGGGTCCAGTTTAAATGCCAAAGCCGGAATGAATATTTTCCTAAGTCTCTCTCTAGCATTGCTTCTTGCCAGTGAGAACCGCCATCAGCAGAAAATTCTACCTTGACGATTCTCCCATAACCACTGAAGGCTATTCCCTTGACTTGCACTCCCATTTTTTCGACTAATTTCACATCCCCTGTTGGCTGAATAATAAAAGATCTAACAGGCATCTGAATATCCCCAATGGGAATAGTCTGGATAGGAGCTTTTTTTTGATATTCCTCAAATGTAATGGAGTTCCCGTTGGTTTTGGGAATGCGATAAGCGGTTTTCATCCAAAAGTTTGTGTCTGGAGTCTCCAAGGCTCGAATCCAGGTCAGATGTTTAATCCAGTAGGTGGCAAACTTTCCTGGAACAACCAGTCTTAATGGAAAACCGTTTAATAAGGGAAGTGGCTCTCCATTCATGGCATAAGCAAGAAGCGTTTCTTCTAAAATAGGATCATTTCTATCAAGGGATTTAATAAATGCATGAGCAGGAGTGCCTTCTGGAGTTCGACCATAATCGAATCCTTGGAATTGAATTTGCACGGTATTGGGTTTTATTTTTGCTTTTTCCAAGACATCAATGAGCCGCACTCCCGTCCATTTCGCATTCCCCATAGCCCCATTGCCCCATTGAGCTCCAGGGACTCTAGGATAAAATCTGCTTCTAGAATTTCCCGAACATTGGTTGACAGCCACAACCGATACAGGCTCAAATTGAGTCAGTAGGTCTGCAAAAGAAAAAGAAATAGGATTAGAGAAATTTCCTTCAAGGTAGAGCCTCCATTTAGAAAGATCAATGGAGTTAGGAATGCCATCAAGATGATATCTTACATAAAATGCCGCGTTTGGTGTAAAAGGAAACTCGAAAAATTCCCGTGGGGTTTCAAGTACGATAGGTCTATCGTTTAATCGAATGAGAGGAAGCTTTTGGGGCTCATAGGCAAAAGGATTTTGGCTTGTCCAGTATGGACTGGGATTGGATGAAGATAGATGGATCTTTCTTGTCTCCTCTCCAGCAAAAGATTTTTGAAAAGCTAAAGTTGAGAGGGTAGAAAATCCAAAAATTTTCAGCCAATCTCTTCTAGAAATAACAGGAAAATTCAAAAAGTATTTTAAAAACTCTTTATCCATTATGTAATATCCTGTAATATTCTGTTTATATAAATCAACAGGATAAAAAAGCAAAAGTTTTTCTTAATAAATCCCTATAAGTCCAGCCTTAAAATTCCCATGGCTTTTCAAAAGCTTCTTCTGAAATCATAAATTGAGCAGGTGGATCAGGAAGAAGTTCATCTCGTGGCCTTTTGAGATGTTTGCCAACCGTTAGATCTTCAGGAAAAGAGTCAGCAATAAGAATTTTTGTTCCAATACTCACCAGATTAAAAAACTCAATGGCCGTTTTTCCGTGAAGACGGATGCAGCCATGTGTCCGTGGCGTAGCCCATACAAAGCCTTCATGAAAACCATATCCAGGGGCAAACTCTACCCAGTAAGGCATAGGATAGCCGACATATTCCCAAGGACCTCCAGGAGGTGGTTTTGATGGGTTTTCAGTGGCTCTTATATCATTGCCTTTTACCCAGAATCCATAACTATGAGAGCGTTTTTTTATTGATTTTGCGCTAATGTAGAATACTCCTTTGGGGGTCGGGTGCCCACTTTTCCCTACTGTACAGGGGGCTACAAAAATAACCTTACCTCTATCGAGAACATAAACAGCTTGGTTTTGCAGGGAAGTTTTAACGATTCTTTCCTTGTTCCCTGTTGAATTTTCCTCATTCGAACCGGAGATATCCTTTAAAGCAAAGGCTGAAGAAAAGAGATAAAAGAAAAAAAAATAGAGCAAATAAATCATAGAAAGGGTGTTAATAAAGGGTTTTTCTTTTCCCACAAGATGGGAAATATACTAGGAGTTTTGAGGATCGAAAAGAAAAAAAACGAATGTAGAAGATTGGGTCCTAAAAAATCTATGGAAGAGGATGCTATGATCTATTCAAACTACCTCTGGAGGAAATGGACCTATGCAAAACTGTCTAGCATAGAGCAAGGAAGCATCTTGTCATTGCCTTGGCAGGAACAGAAACCGGACAAATTACTGATACTTTAGCAGGAAATGATATCTTTTGACATTGGAGCTTACTAGCCTTAAAGCTCCCCTCGCTGTGTGGTTTAAAGAATAAAGCGGGAAGCAACCTGATGTGATCTCCTAAGAAATTTGTCCATAAGTTGCCAAACGATTACCGCATGCAAGATTCATTCAATGTATCGGCTGTATCGAAAAGGGAAAAAGCTATGGAGCTCATTCTGCTCCGAAGTTCTTAGTTTTTCTTGTTGATGAAAAGGGAAATCAATTGCCTTACAGCCTTTTTTATATTCCTTTTTCTTTTCTTCTGTTTTTTTATACTGCTTGCTCATGTAAAAATGAAAAAGCAAATAATGTGCCAAAAGCCTTTTCATGGACTTAAAACAATGGTTTAAGAATCCACACTTTTGTTTCTCCAATTGTTTTTTCCCAATGAATTGACCAGAAATCAGGCAAACGAAGTATGTTTTTAGAATAAAACTCCCAAACAAACAGTCCTTCAGAGTCTATATTCTGATGCACTAGGGAGAGTAAGGAGGAACTATCGACAGGCTTCGATGCTTTGATATAGGGCGGAGAGGCAAAAATAAGTTCATATTTCTCTTTGTTCTTTTGTAGAAATTTAAAGACATCCATCAGAATTAATTTCCCTTCTAAATGGGCTTTTTTAAGATTGTTACTTATGCAACCAATGCATTCTTTGGATAGATCGACGAAGGTGCAGAAAGAAGCCCCTCTGCTCAAAGCCTCGATTCCAAGAGAGCCGGAACCAGCAAATAGATCAAGGACATTTCTGCCTTCTATCCAGTCTCCAAGGGAAGAAAAGATGGCAGCTCTCATTCTCGATAGAGCCGGGCGAACAACGGTTTTCTTTGGCACATGAAGAGGAGTTCCTTTGGCAATTCCACCTATAATTTTTAGGGACATAGCAAGAAGGCAATGAAAGGCTAGGAGGTTATTTGGTGAAAATAAGGGGAGGAGAAAGAAGAGAGGAGCCGGAGGGAGAAAGTCTGGGCAGGGGGTTTGGTTGGATGAATGCAGCTTTGGGGTTAGCCAAAGTGCCAGAAATTTTGATTGGAATAGAACTTAAAGCATTTGAATGAATGTTTAGTTTGTTTAGAAGAGCATCTGGAAGCTTTCCGTTAAAAAACGTTTTATTGAGTAATATCTTTAGATCCATATCTATAGAACTATCGAAACGGAGAAAGCCGTTGCCAGTCATTGAAAAGGAATTTGATAAAATAGCCATATCTGATAAAAAAATTTTTCCTTCTTTGATCTTAAACGAACCATACCATTTCTCAAATTCAGGACTGTTAAAATTGGTATTTTTAAGCAATTCAGAGAGTTCTTGAAACAGAGCTAAGTTTTTTATCTTTCCTTGTTCTATTTGAAAAGTGCCATTTCCTTCAATAGCATTAAGTTCCACTTTATTGATAGATCCATCAGCTTTACAACTTAACGACCCAAAGATCGAATAAGAACCATGGGGATCAAACAAACTAAAAAGCTCTTCAATTTTTGACCCAGAGGAAATAATTTTCCACTGGAGCTTCTTTTCTCTATCCTGATTGTTAGTGCTGTTCGATAGACTTAAATGTAATTTGCCACCTGCGAGCAAGGCATCAAGATCTAAATGTTGAAAAACTTTATGGAAAAAAATGTAATTAAAATGAACATTATGAAGCAATGGAACAGAATTAATATATGCCAGAAGAGCTCTTCCAGAGCAGGAGGCTTTCTGTTTTTTTAGATCTATGCTTTCTTGTTCTTCAATCCCTTGAAGAATGAACAACGGAGTTTGATAGCCAGAAAAAATTTTTATCATTCCATTACGGATGAGAATATTTCTAATTGGTAGAGAAGCAGCTAGTTTTCCTGAAAAGAGCGAAGGAAGCTCTTCCCCATTGCTGCCTTCTTCTATCAAAGGAAGAAGAAGATGGCGTCCTTGATGGAGTTCAAAGGATGTTTTAGGGTCCATCAAAAAGACATCAAAAAATATACCATGGCTAAAAGGGGAGAATCCGTTTTTTAATTGGATGGCAGTGGATTCGAAAAGAAGAGGACAATTTTTAGAGAGTGAATTTTCAATCTTCAATTTTTCAAGGCTTACGGTGAAGGGAAAGGAAAAATGAACTTTTTCGATAGTTGTGGGAATACCAAAAGCATCGGTTAAAAACGATTCGATGAAATGAACCATAGCCGGTTTTTTTTCCATTTTTTGTAAAATCAAAAAGAAGCTTAGAAATAACAATAGCAAAGTGGCGAGAAGTAAGATAAAAAATTCGACGAGCTTCAGAATAACGCGCACAAAGAAATAGTGTATATGTATTTGAGGTAAAGGCTAGTGCAGAATAAGATTTGTATTATTTTCAATCCGGCGGCTCGAGGAGAAAAAGCTAAATATCTCCTTACTAAGTTGCATAGCGTTGTAGGGGAAGTCCCGATTAAGATTAGCCAATATCCAGGAGATGCAGAAGCTAAAACGGAGTGGGCTATCGAGCAAGGATATGACCTGATTGTTGCTGCCGGTGGGGATGGAACGATCAATGAGGTGGTTAATGGGTTTAACGGCAGAGAGGTGACACTAGGTATCATTCCTTTAGGAACGATCAATGTTTTTGCAATGGAACTTGGCTTGCCTAGATCGATAGAGAAAACTTGGGCAATTATATTAGAAGGAAATGTAAAAACAATCGATTTACCCAAAGCCAACGACCATCCTTTCGTACAGCTTGCAGGAGTAGGATTAGATGCTAAGGTGCTGCAAGTCACTCATAAGGATATAAGAAAGAATTTTGGTCCTCTGAGTTATGTTTTTAGCGTCACCAAACTGTTGAAGGAACCACAACCCTTAATAGAAGTAAAATTAAAAGAAGGCAAACGTTTTTTTGGTTCTTTTCTTTTAGTTGGCAATGGGAAATATTATGGGGGACCATTCTCAGTTTTCCCTAAGGCTCGACATGATGACGGAATTCTAGATGGTTGCCTATTTTCGCGCGTGAGTTCAACCATATTGTTAAAATGCCTCTTCAAAAGTTTTTTCAACAAAATGCCTACGGACTGCGAAGTCACTCACTTCCAGTCGAAGCAATTCCAGGTGAGCTCTCCAGAAGAAATTCCTGTAGAGCTCGATGGAGATTTTTATGGGTATACTCCAGTGAGTTTCAGCTGCGAGCAACACAAATTAAAAGTGATCGTTCCTCCAACTGAAAAGACAACATGTTGAAGGTTTTTTTTTGAAATAAAAAGCTTGATTTTTTTTCTATTTTTCCCATTTTTATAAGTTCCCGGTTGTTTTGGCGGGATATTCTCTTCGGAGTGGGGCTTGAGGGACAATGAGCGGCAAGCCTTAAGGAAGGTTCCATTGGAATAATAAAAATATTGAGAGTAAAGAACAACTAGCTTTATTTAAAAAAAGCAGGAGTGGGGAAGTGTATGCCTACGATCAATCAACTTGTACGAAAAGGTAGAGAAGCTTTAAAAAGAAAAACCAAAGCACCGGCTTTGGACAGTTGTCCACAGAAAAGAGGTGTCTGTGTTCAGGTGATGACAAGGACCCCCAAAAAGCCAAATTCCGCTTTAAGAAAAGTTGCAAAAGTAAGATTAACCAATGGTAAGGAAATTATTGCCTACATTCCAGGAGAAGGACATAATTTGCAAGAACATTCTATTGTTCTGGTTCGGGGTGGAAGGGTAAAGGATTTGCCAGGTGTACGCTATCACATTATTCGAGGCACGTTGGATGCTTCTGGAGCTGTTGGTCCAAGTAATACAAACAAAATGAATAGGAATGTATCACGAAGTAAGTATGGAGTGAAAAGGCCTAAGGCTGGCGCAAAACCTGCGGCTAAAACCAAATAACCAGAGCATTCCATCTGGAAGGAAAATAATCGAATTTACAGGGGATATTGAAAATATATAGTATGTTTTGAAAAGGGCTTAAACAGTTTCAATTTAAGTTGGCACTTTCTTGCGCAAAGATATATATTTTGAACAACTATCGCAAGATAGCCAACATTGGAGTTGTCGGGCTGTGGTACCCTACAGGACCAGGAGGTGAATGCGGCCAGGAATCTCTTGGCATATGGATTGGCCGCCCTAAGCGGCTTTACGGTGAGGGCTGGCCGGATCTGAAGCCTGTGGAAAGAAAGGCTCTGGCTCGGGCCGCAAGACCCGAATGAAACTAGCCTCGGTGAAGCAGGAAGTCAGCTTCGAACCTGTGTTAGTAGAAATGAGTAAGTCTGAGGGAACGGTTTAGAAGGGACTATAGAAAAGAGTCATTAGTCTTTATCGATGCTCCTTTGTCATAGAGGCATCGTTTAAATATTTTGATAGTAGAGTGGATTTTTTACTAAAAAGCCAAATTGGTGATTAGGTTTGGAATGTTTTATGAGAAGAAGAAGAGCTGAGAGAAGGGAACTAGAGCCGGATCCGAAATATGGTTCTGAACTTATTACAAAGCTGGTCAATACGGTGATGAGAAAAGGAAAAAAAAGCGTGGCCAGAAGAATCGTTTACGATGCCATTGAGGCATTGAATCAAGACAACAAGGAAGGAGATCCGGTGGAGATTGTTAGAAAAGCGGTGGACAATGTAAAACCAAAGCTGGAAGTGAAATCCAGAAGAGTGGGTGGAGCAACCTATCAAGTGCCAGTTGAGGTCAACCCTCATCGCCAAGTCTCCCTGGCATTGCGTTGGATTGTGCGATATGCCAATTCTAGGAAGGGAGTTCCTATGTCCAAAGCATTGTTTTTGGAGCTCATGGATGCGGCTAATGGTCAGGGAAGCTCGATTAAGAAAAGGGATGAAGTCCATAAAATGGCGCAGGCAAATAGAGCTTTTGCGCATCTTCGTTTTTAAAAGAATGGATCTTTTGATATATGGTTGAATATCGCATTTGGAAGCAATAGTTTAAAAATAAAGGATTTTTTATGAGTAGCGAGTTACTACAAACTGTAAAAAGCCCAGCAGTGAATTCTCCTCATCGAACCTTCCCTTTAGAAAGAACAAGAAATATAGGGATTGCCGCCCATATCGATGCGGGAAAGACGACACTTACCGAAAGGATTCTTTTTTATACTGGGATGATTCATAAGATGGGGGAGGTTCACGAAGGGACAACAGTTACCGATTGGATGGAGCAGGAAAGAGAACGGGGGATTACTATTACGGCGGCGGCTATTTCTTGTTTCTGGCCTGAGAAAAAGGAGCAAGGCTTAGTAAAGTTGTTCGAAGGCGAAAAATTTAGGATTAACATCATTGATACCCCGGGGCATGTCGATTTTACTGCAGAAGTGGAGAGGTCTTTGCGAGTGCTAGATGGAGTGATTGTAGTATTCTGTGGAGTGGCGGGAGTACAGCCGCAATCCGAAACGGTCTGGAGGCAAGCGAATCGGTACAAAGTCCCTCGAATTGCTTTTGTTAATAAAATGGATCGGATAGGGGCCGATTTTGATAAAGTCATCGAAGAGATTCGGACAAAGCTGGATGGTTATGCTTGGCCAGTGCTTCTTCCTTTGGGAAAGGAAGATCAACTCCGCGGTCAGATAGATGTCATCTGTCAAAAGGCTATAGTGTATACGGATAATGACAAACTTGGTTCCACCTATGTGATAACGGATATTCCCGCAGAGTATCAAGCTGTTGCACGGGAGGCTAAGGCTAAACTTATTGCTGCTTTAGCAGATCGAGACGAAACAATGGCTGAGCTCTTTCTAGAAGAAAAGGAACCTTCTCCTCTTGAGATAAAACTGGCTATTCGCAGACTCGTTGTTAAAAATGAATTTGTACCTGTCGTAGGAGGCTCCGCTTTTCGTAATAAAGGCGTTCAATCTTTGATCAATGCCGTTGTCGATTATTTACCAAGTCCCTTAGATATTGATCCCCCAAAAGGACACCATCCTTATACCCATGCTCCAGTAGAAGTCATTGTAAGTGATGCCTCTAAATTTTGTGCCCTTGTCTTTAAAATATGGTCTGATCCTTATGTAGGCAAACTGGTGTTTTTTAGGGTTTATTCTGGGATTTTGAGAAAAGGAGACAGCGTTTATAATGTCCGGACCGGAAAGAGGGAAAGAATCAGTAGAATAGTTCAAATACAAGCCAACGAAAGAAAAGATATCGAAGTGGTCTATTCTGGAGATATTGCAGCTCTTGTTGGAATTAAAGAAGTGGCTACTGGGGACACCCTTACTGCAGAAGGCTTTGAAGTGTCTTTGGAGCCTCCTGTCTTTCCTGAACCTGTCATATCTATGGCTGTAGAGCCTAAAGCTCAGTCAGATAGAGAAAAACTTTCTCATTCTTTGCAACGGTTAATGGAAGAAGACCCCACTTTTCGAGTTCATACGGATCTTGAAACTGGCCAGACTATTATATCGGGAATGGGAGAGCTTCATCTCGATATTATTACCGATAGGCTAAGGAGGGAGTTCGGAGTCAGTGTCAATGCGGGCGCTCCTCAGATTGCTTATAGAGAAACGATTAGAAAACATGCCGTAGGGGAAGGAAAATTGATTAAGCAAAGTGGTGGTCGTGGCCAGTATGGACATGTGATTTTGGAGATGGCACCTCTGGAGCGGGGCAATGGGGTGGAATGGGAAAGCAAAATTGTTGGAGGCACCATCCCCAAAGAGTATATTCCGGCCTGTTTTAAGGGAATTCAAGAAGCATTAGGCGCAGGTATTCTCTACGGCAGTCCCGTAACAGATCTTAAAATAACAATTATCGATGGAAGTTACCATGAAGTGGATTCGAGTGAATTGGCTTTTAAAATGGCTGCTATATTTGCCGTTAAAGATGCTCTTAAAAAAGCCGACTGCTATTTGCTTGAGCCTATCATGAAAGTGGAAGTGTCCACACCTTCTGAATTCCAAGGCGATATCCTTGGGGATTTAACTCGAAGAAGAGGCAAGATTCTTAATGTGGAAACCAAAGGGAATACCTCTATTATTAATGCAGAGGTGCCTCTGGCAGAAATGTTCGGATATGTCAATGATATCCGTTCGATGTCTAAGGGGCGGGCAGCCTATTCGATGGAGCCTTCTCATTTCGAAGAAGTCCCCGTTCATATTTATAATGCACTATTGGATCAAAAGAAAAAATAGGAAAAGGGGGGATGACAAATGGCTAACAAAATTAGGATTCGTTTAAAATCTTTCGATTATCGTCTATTGGATAGGGCAGCTTCTGAAATTGCAGAAACTGCTCGAAGAACAGGTTCTGCTGTATCAGGTCCAATTCCTTTGCCTACGAAAATAGAACGGTGGGCTGTGAATCGGTCACCACATGTTGATAAGAAGAGCATGGATCTATTTGAAATTAGAACTCATAAGAGGCTTATTGACATCAAAGAACCAACCTCTAAGACGGTAGATGAATTAAAAAAATTAAATTTACCTGCAGGTGTTGATATTAGCATTAGGATTTAATGGGGAAAAAGAAAAGCAGTTATTGGAGTTTAGCATTGAGGGAAGAATTTACCGGAGTTTTCAACTTATAGAGGAGAGAGAGAGGAAAAAAAACAAAACGGATTACTATGAGCATCAAAGGATTTGGGCTAATGGCAAGGAAAGTGGGTATGACCCAACTGTTTGATTCTAAAGGTAGATTATGTCCTCTAACGGTTCTAGTTGCAGAGCCAAACGTGGTGGTGCGATTTAATAAAGAGGAGAATATTGTACGCTTGCAAGTGGGTTTTGAACAAGTAGCAGAGAGAAAGCTAAGCAAACCTCTTTTGGGACATTATAAGAAAAATGGGATCAGCCCTCGGAGGTTTCTGAAAGAATTTGTATTTGAGTCAGAAAAACAGTGGCAGCCTGGGCAAACACTCTCTGTAAGGGATTTTGAAGAAGGTGAAAAAGTAGACGTTATTGGAATTACTAAAGGGAAGGGATTTCAAGGAGTAATAAAAAAACATGGATTTGCAGGTCAACCTGCCTCTCATGGATCTAAAACCCATAGGAGAAATGGGGCTATTGGGGAGAGATCATTCCCAGGAAGAGTATTTAAAAATCAAGGGATGCCAGGACATATGGGAAGAGAACGGGTAACTATACAGAATTTGGATCTTTTTAAAATTCTTCCTGAAGACAATGCGCTTCTAGTGACTGGGAGCGTCCCTGGGGCTAGGGGGGATGTAGTCATTGTTCGAAAAGCTATAAAAGGGCAAGCATCGAACAACAAATAAGTTGATAACCAAAGGTTTCGTCATGGAATTGCTAAGTAGAGAAAAAGCAGAACAGTATGGATTGGTTTTCCCTAAGATTAAAGAAAGGGATCAGGTGTTGCATGATGCCCTTTGTGGATATCTTGCGAATATCCGGAGTGGCACTCGAGCTACAAAGACAAAGGCAACCGTTAAAGCTTCTGGTAGAAAACCATGGAGACAAAAGGGAACAGGTAGAGCTAGGGCTGGATATGTTTCTTCACCAATATGGGTAGGAGGAGGAGTAGTATTTGGGCCACAGCCAAGAGATTTTTCTAAAAAAATTCCCAAAAAGATTAAACAATTAGCGTTAATCAAAGCTTTGGCTGCGAAAATAAATGATGAATCTGTCCTATGCATAGACAATGCGAATCTTGCTAAGATTAAAACAAAACATATATTTTCATTACTTGATGGATGGGATGGGAAAGAGAGTTGTTTGTTGATTTTAAAATCTCCCAATAGGAATGTCTTACTTTCCGGAAGAAATATTCCCCATTTAAACATAGTTACGGCTTGGGATGTGAATGCCTTGGACTTGGTGAGCTTTAGGAAAATTTTTATTGAAAAAGAAGCCATTACTATCCTTGTTGAAAGAATCAAAAAGCATCATCAAACTGGCAATGCCAATAGCCAATAACCATAATGGAGGCAATCTATGAATGATCCGTTTTCTATCCTCCGGCAAGCTAGAGTGACTGAAAAAGCTACGATGCTAAGGGAACAAAACAAGTATCTTTTTGATGTCGATCCAAGGGCGACCAAAATTGATGTTAAGAAATCGGTGGAAAAGGCTTTTGGGAAAAAGGTTCTTAAAGTTAATTTATATCACGTCCAGTCAAAGACAAAATGGAATAGAATAGGCAGGCCGGGCAAGACTCCAAAGATTAAAAGGGCAATCGTCCAGTTATATCCTGGTGAAAAAATAGACATTACAGTTTGAAAGGAAAGAGTATGGGAATAAAAAATTTTCGACCGTTGACACCCACTTTGCGGTTTGTAGCGTTGGATGATTTTTCCGACATTACCAATAGAAAGCCTGAATGGTCTTTAACCGAACCATACAAAAAGAAGGGTGGAAGAAATAACTATGGAAGGATTACGGCTCGTCATAGAGGGGGGGGGCATAAACAACGTTATAGGATTGTAGATTTTAAAAGGAACAAGTTTGGAATACCAGCTATAGTAGAGAGTATAGAATACGACCCAATACGAACGGCTCGAATTGCTTTACTGAAGTATGAGGATCAAGAAAAAAGATATATTATTGCTCCACAGGAACTGAAAGTGGGTAGTCGGGTGATTAGTGGTCCAGAGGCTCCACCAGAAGTGGGGAATGCTTTGCCTTTAAAGAACATTCCTTCGGGCCTTCCGATATACAATATAGAGTTGGTACCTGGAAAAGGAGGACAGCTAGTTCGCTCTGCTGGAAGCAGTGCTTGGATGATGGGCTTAGATAAAGAATATGCCATTGTGAAGTTGCCTTCTGGAGAAGTGAGAAAAATTTTCTCTGAATGCTATGCAACTATTGGGCAAGTCAGCAACCCGGATCATTTCAACAAATCTCTTGGAAAAGCCGGTAGAACAAGATGGCTTGGCTGGAGACCTCGAGTCAGGGGAGTGGCCATGAATCCAGTAGATCATCCTAATGGAGGGGGACAAGGAAAAAGTAAAGGCGGGGGAGGATGGCAGCAGTTGGAATCTCCATGGGGGAAACCAGCCAAAGGCAAAAAGACAAGGAAAAAAAGGAAAAATTCTACTAGGTTTATTGTGGAAAGACGGCCTAAGAAAAAGAAGAAAAAGTAAAGGGAGGGAGCTACTATGGGTAGAAGTCTTAAAAAGGGACCTTTTGTAGATGCTCATTTATTAGAGAAAATAGAAAAGTTAAAAGGAGCAAAAAAGCCTATTAAAACATGGTCAAGGCGATCGATGATTATACCCGATTTTGTGGGACATACCTTTTTGGTGCATAATGGAAAAACCTTTCAATCTGTCTATGTGACAGAGAATATGGTGGGGCATAAGTTAGGGGAATTTGCTCCGACCCGCACCTTCAGAAAGCATGGTGCACATACCGAAAAGGCTTCAGTGAAATAGGAGATTCATATGGAAGTTCGGGCAGTATATAAAATGGCTAGGATTTCAGCGTTTAAATCTAGGGATGTTGCACGTTCCATAAAGGGGATGGATGCTAAAGAGGCTTTTAATCTGCTGGCATTCTATCCTAAAAAAGCGGCTCGGATTCTACGAAAAACGCTTGGCTCGGCAATTGCCAATGCGGAAAATAATCACAATTTGCGAGTCCAAGATCTTTATGTAAAAGGGGTCTTTGTAGAGGAAGGACCAACCTTTCGACGGTATCAACCTAAGGCTCGGGGGAGCGCTGGGATTATAAGGAAGCGGACAAGTCATATTAAGGTGATTTTGGAAGAAAAAGAAAAATAAGAAAGAAATAAGGTATTCTTATGGGACAAAAAGTAAACCCAATTCTATTTAGGCTGCCAGTTAATAGACAATGGCGATCGATTTGGTACGCTGATAAAAAAACTTTTCCTAGATTTATTTGGGAAGACTATCAGATTAGGAAATTTATTAAAAAACGGTTGGAATCAGCTGCTGTATCAAAGATTGTTATAGAAAGAGCTGGAAACCGTGTACGGATCAATATTCATACAGCTCGGCCAGGGTTGGTTATTGGGAGAAGAGCGGCTGAACTCGATAAGATCAAAGAGGAGATTGCTAATATTGTTGAAAAAGGAAGGGAAGTTTTAATTGATGTTAAAGAAGTTAAACATCCAGAACTTGAAGCCCAGCTGATAGCTGAAAATATTGCCCTGCAGATTGAAAGAAGGGTGGCTTATCGAAGGGCAATCAAAAGGGCTATACAACTGACTATGGATGCTGGAGCAATGGGGATTAAGGTAAGATGTGCAGGAAGGTTAGGTGGAGCGGAGATTGCTAGGGCTGAGCGGTATCATGAAGGCAAAGTTCCACTTCATTCTCTCAGAGCAGATATTGATTATGGGTTTGCAGAAGCTCTGACGGTGGCTGGAAAAATTGGAGTGAAAGTATGGATTTGTAGAAAGGAAGATATAGCGACGGCGGTCGTTTAATAGTTTAGCAGGAGATTTCTATATGCCCCTATTGCCTCGAAGAGTAAAATATAGGAAAAGTCAGCGTGGCAGCCGAAAAGGGAACGCGACGCGAGGAACTGAATTGGCTTTTGGATCTTATGGAATGCAGGCTTTGGAGAGAGCCTGGATCACTAATACCCAAATAGAAGCAGCGCGTGTTGCTATCATGCGCAATGTAAAAAGGAAAGGTAGGTTATGGATTAGAATTTTTCCTGATAAATCTGTAACGGCGCGACCTCCAGAAACTCGTATGGGTAAAGGTAAAGGCCAACCTGCATTTTGGGTTGCTGTTGTCCTACCGGGTAGAGTACTTTTTGAACTGGATGGACTACCAGAATCAGTGGCTAAGGAGGCAATGAGGCTTGCTGCCGCAAAGCTTCCGATTCACACCCGTTTTATAACTAGGGAGAGGTTGATTAAAGTATGAAAAGCAAAAATCTGCTCACTGAATTAAGATCGCTAGGAAAGCAGGAGCTTTTAGTTAAAGAACAGGAATGCCGGGAGGAACTTTTTCGGTTGCGAATGCAAAAATCAACGGCTCAGCTGGAAAAGCCATCGCGCATCAAGGAATTGAAAAAGCTGATAGCACGGATTAAAACGATATCCAAGCAAAAGTTCGCAGAAGAAGGTAAGTAAAAGGGGGGGATTAAGATGGAAGAGAATATGGAACTCAAAACTGTTGCCAATGAGAAAGCCCTATCTAAAAGAAAACCGAAGGAGAAGATAGGCACGGTGGTATCGACGAAAATGGCGAAAACTGCTGTCGTCCTTGTATCTAGGCATAAGTCCCATCCTTTATATAAAAAGGTTGTTTTGGTGAGAAAAAAGTTTTATGCACATGATGAAGAAGGTATTGCCAAAGAAGGAGATAAAGTTCGAATTCAAGAGTGTCGCCCATTGAGTCGCTTGAAGAGGTGGAAAGTGGTAGAGGTTTTAAAATCATAGTAAATGGGAAGGGGGTCAAGAAATGCTTCAGATACGTAGTTGGTTAGAGGTCGCCGATAATACAGGAGCAAAAAAAGCGACCATGATCGGAGTGATTGGTAGAAAAACATTGGTTGCAAAAGTGGGGGATATTATTACTGCTTCGGTCAAAGATGCCATTCCTAATGGATCGGTAAAAAAGGGAGAGGTGGTAAGAGCGGTGGTGGTACGGACTAGAAGCCCGATTAGGAGAAGTGATGGCTCCTATCTTAAATTTGATAATAATGCTATCGTCATCATCGATAAAGAATCTAATCCTAAAGGAACTCGAATATTTGGTCCTGTAGCTCGAGAATTGCGCGAAAAGAATTTTATAAAAATTCTTTCCCTTGCGCCGGAGGTAGTATGAAGAAAAGGGGAGAAAAAAAGTGCATTATTCCATTAAAAAAATTTCCTGTAAAACGGGGCGATGAGGTCATCGTTATATCGGGCAGTGAACGTGGCAAAAAGGGGAAAGTCTTGCAGGTTCTCAGACAAAAAAGTAAAGTCATAGTGGAAGGAATTAGGATGATGAAAAAAGCGGTACGGCCTACCCAAGAAAATCCACAAGGAGGTATTATTGAAAAAGAAATGCCCATTTCAATTTCAAACGTTATGCTTTTTTCAAGATGGGAAGAAAGACAGAAAAAAAAGAAGAGCACTTCAACAACCGAAGCATAAAAGATAACCCTTGCAAAAGGGTTTGATGGCATGTTGGCTAATATAAAGGAAGTACCCAAAGAAAATGAAAAGTGATATGCCCACCTTTTGGAAAGCCTACAAGGAAATAGTGGTTCCTCATCTGATGGCTTTAAATAACTATAGGAACATCCATGAGGTGCCCAAAATAGTAAAAATCACCATTAATTGCTGTGTGGGTTCCTCTGGGGATATAAAAGTAGCCTTAGAGGAAGCAGTCAAGGAGCTTGCATTAATAACAGGGCAGAAGCCAGTAAAGACGAGAGCGAAAAAAAGTATTTCCAATTTTAAGTTAAGAAAAGGTCAAGAGATTGGCTGTATGGTCACATTAAGGGGAGCGAGAATGTATGAGTTTTTGGAAAGATTTGTCTGGGCGGCTTTACCCAGGGTCAGGGATTTTAGGGGTCTTCCTACTCGTTCTTTTGATTCCCAAGGTAATTATACAATAGGTATTAAAGATCATACAATTTTTCCTGAAGTAGATATTGAAAACATTAAGAGGAATCTAGGATTTGACCTGACGATTGTCACCACTGCGAAGACAAAGAAAGAGGCAATCGATCTTCTTTCGGCGATGGGTTTTCCGTTCATTGGAGAAAAGAATAAACCGCTCGTTTTATCTGCTGTATCTGCTTAAAGAGAGCTAAGAGTAAGGGGAGGTATAATATGGCTACCAAAGCGTGGATAGCAAAGCAAAAGAGAAAACCGAAATTTAGTACAAGAAAGTATAACCGATGCCAAATCTCCGGGAGGCGGAGGGCTTATATGAGGAAATTTGGGCTTAGCAGGATTCAATTTAGAGAATTAGCTTCATGGGGAGAAATTCCGGGGGTAATTAAAGCTAGTTGGTAAACAGGGAAAGGAAATATGACAACGGATCCTATTGCTGATTTCTGTTCTGCATTGCAAAATGCTGCATATGCGAAGAAAAAAGAATTAACTGTTCCTTATTCTCGGATTAAAGAGCAAATCGCTAAAGTGATGCTGGATGAGGGGTATTTAGAAAAATCTGAAAAAATAGCCATTGGTAAAAATATATTTGTATTGAAGCTAACTATCAAAGATCCGGCTCTTATAACCAAAATAAAAAGGATAAGTAAGCCTGGATTACGGCAATATGTTGGATTTAAAGAAATTCCCAATGTATTAAGAGGTTTAGGAATTTGCATCCTTTCTACATCGAAAGGAATAATGGCAGGGCATAAAGCAAAGAAAATGCGAGTGGGGGGAGAACTTTTGTTATCGATTTATTAAGAGGGGTTGAAACATGTCAAGAATTGGAAAGATGCCTATTAAATTGCCGGATGGGTTACAACTGACTATCGATAAGAATGTTGTAACTTTTGTGGGGAAAAAGGGAAAGCTTTCTCATTCATTGCCCGACTTTTTGAAAGTTCATAAGCGTGATAATACTTTAGTGGTGGAAAATGTATCCGAAAGTCGCCAGGCCAAGGCGATGCATGGATTGCATAGATCCCTACTGTATAATGCCCTTGTAGGGGTTCAGGAGGGTTTTCAAAAAAAATTGGAAATACACGGCATTGGCTTTAAAGCTTCGGTTGAAGGAAGAAAGTTAGTGATGCAATTAGGCTTTTCTCATCCTGTTGTTTATGAAATCCCCGAAGGAGTAACGGTAAAAGTCCAAGACAATACAAAGTTGACGGTAGAAGGGATTGATAAATGTTTAGTAGGGGCGGTGGCAGCGGATATTCGAGGGTTTTATCCTCCGGAGCCCTATAAGGGAAAAGGGATAAGATATGCGGATGAACAAATCCGAAGAAAAGCGGGGAAGACAGCTCAAAAATAGGAAGGGAAATTGGCTATGAGAAAAAATAGATTGGAAGCAAGAAAGATTCGTCATCTGAGAATAAGGAAAAAAGTTTTTGGCACATCGCAAAGACCGCGGTTAAGTGTTCATATTTCTAACAAACATATCTATCTCCAAATAATAAATGATGAAGAAGGAAAAACTCTTGTTAGTGCATCGACTAGAGAAAAAGCATTTTCCGAACTAAAACCAAATATCAATGGGGCAGCAAAATTGGGAGAAGCCATTGCTATACGGGCGCAAGAAAAGAAAATAAGTAAAGTAGTTTTTGATCGAGGGGGATTCTTATATCATGGGAAAGTCAAAGCCTTAGCAGATTCTGCAAGAGCAAAAGGATTGGAGTTTTAAAAGAATGAATTCAAAAGAAAATTCTATCTCACCTGCAATTTTAGAGGAAAAGTCTTCCTATATTTCAAAAGAAGAGGAAGGGGCTATAGAGCCTAAAGGCTCTAAAAAAAGGATTCGGCGTCATTTTGAAAAGAAAGATCTTAGACAGGATGAGTCTTTCCATGAAGAGTTGATGGATAGGGTCATCTATGTGAACCGGTGTGCAAAGGTAGTAAAGGGTGGTAGACGGTATAGTTTTGGGGCCTTAGTAGTTGTAGGCGATAGGGCTGGACAGATTGGATTAGGTTTTGGAAAGGCAAATGAAGTAACTGACGCTGTCAAGAAGGCTACAGAAAATGCTCGAAAAAATATGGAACAGATAATGAGAAACGGTGATACCATTCCACATGAGGTGATAGGAGAATTTAGTGGAGGAAAAGTGTTGTTAAAGCCTGCTTCTCCAGGCACTGGGATTATTGCCGGGGTTACGGTTCGTTCTATATTGGAAGCAGCAGGTATCAAGGATGTTTTAACGAAATCGTTAGGTTCAAAGAATCCCTACAATGTGGCTAAAGCTACTTTTAAAGCATTAGCTCAATTGAAATCTCGAGACGAAGTTTTTCAGAGAAGAGGAAAAGAAATAAATCTTTCCTCTAAAAAATAACAATGTAAGCTGACAATGAGAATGATTTTATAAGGAACCAGTTATGATGCTTAATGATATCAAACCTGCAATAGGAGCCAAGAAGAGAAAAAAAAGGGTTGGCTGTGGAGAAAGTTCAGGTCATGGCAAAACTAGTGGCAGAGGGCATAAAGGACAGAAAGCACGCTCTGGGGGATCGATACGAATAGGTTTTGAAGGCGGTCAAATGCCACTTATCCGAAGAATCCCCAAAAGAGGATTTAATAATAAGCGCTTTCATATTCAGTATGCACCTGTTAATCTTAGCTCCATCGAGGGAATTACTGAGGAGATAATAGACGAAAACTTGTTAAGGAAATTGGGATTAGTCAAAGGAAGAGTCGAGGGGATAAAGATATTAGGAAAAGGAGAAATCAGTAGAGCCTATGTTTTTAAAGTCCATGCCGTGAGTACTTCTGCAAAAGAAAAAATCGAAAAAGTTGGCGGCAAGATTGTATTGATTCAATAGGTTTTTATTCCATTTTTATCTATAATCTGGAGTAATTGTCTAGAATGTTCTCTGGGTAGAATGAATAAAAAACTGTGGAATTGTAAAATTCTTTAAAATTATATTGATGATAAGTCCATGCTTAATGCCTTTGTCAATATTTTTAAAATTCCTGAACTAAGATCTAGAATCCTATTTACTTTGGGAGTTATCATAATTATAAGGCTTGGTTCAGCTATACCTTGTCCAGGGGTCAATCCTAATGTCCTAGGAGAATTTTTCCGGACCGTTGTTGACCAACAAGCTCAGGGTTCGGTGGTGGGGATGCTGAATCTTTTCAGTGGTGGAGCACTTGAAAATTGTGCCATTTTTTCTTTAAGTGTCATGCCTTATATAAGTGCAAGCATTATGATGCAACTGTTGACTACCGTTGTTCCGACTCTTGGCAAGCTTGCAAGAGAAGAAGGGGGTAGGCAGAAATTAACCCAATATTCCAGGCTTTTAACCGTTCTACTATGTCTTTTCCAAGGATATTTACTTGCCATAGGTTTTGAAAATCCTGAAAGTATACCTTTGCTTCATGGGATACACGGGATAATAGAAAAACTGGGGAGTCCACTGGTTCCCGAACCGGGTTGGAGCTTTAGACTTATAACTATGATCAGTTTGACCACAGGGACGTTATTGCTCATGTGGCTAGGGGAACAAATATCCGACAAAGGAATTGGTAATGGGGTTTCTTTGATTATCACCATAGGGATTCTGGCCAGATTGCCTGCAGGACTGGTTCAAGGATGGTCAAAACTGATATCCCCCTCAAGCATCACCGCATCAAGTCCCTTTTTAATTGCCCTACTTCTCCTCTTTTTGTTTGGTGTCATTGCGGCAACGGTGGCAATGACTCAGGCTATGCGAAAAATCACTATTCATTATGCTAAGCAGGTACGAGGGAATAGGGTCTATGGCGGACAGACTTCTTTTTTGCCTCTGAAAGTGAATTATGCAGGGGTGATGCCTATCATTTTTGCTCAAGCCATTCTGTTATTCCCCTCGACTATAATAGGATTTGTAGTCCCCAATTCTGCCGTTGCCGCCAGGATTGCTAATTCTTTATCTGCTGGAGGCCTCTATTATGCCCTTTCAGTGGTGTTGATTTTCTTCTTTTCTTATTTTTGGGTGGCGACCCAATTCAATCCTGTTCAGATTGCTGATGATTTAAAAAAACATGGTGGCTTTATTCCTGGAATTAGACCGGGAGCGCCAACCGCTGAGTTCCTTGATTACTCGATGACAAGATTGACCTTAGCGGGAGCTATTTTTTTATCTATTTTAGCTGTCTTACCTATGGTAGTTCAAACTCTTCTGGGCATTCCTGCTATCACAGCACAATTTTTTGGCGGGACAAGTTTGCTCATTGTTGTGGGAGTAATATTGGATACAATGCGACAAGCAGAAACCTATTTACTTCAAAGAAATTACGATGGTTTTCTTAGAAAGAAAAAGGTTGGGAAAGTGGCTGGAAGCCCAGTGGTGGCAAATGTTACAAAAGAAGGAACGTTGGTGTGGATTTATACTTTTATTGGTATTCTTGTAATTGCTGGCATCACTGTGTCTCTGTTTAAAAAGTAGTGGTTGGGAGTGAGTTTTTGAAAATATTCTTTCTCATAATCTTACCAAGGATAACAAAAGCAATAAGAGTTATAAAAGAATATACTACACTTAATATATAAACGGCTTTGCAGTCTTTTGTTTTTACCTCTACTGTTGCGGTCATCCAAGGGCCAATATTAGAAGTATCGAATTTTTGATTGTCATCGAAAAGGATTTTGACTGGGATTCGTTGCGTAGTTTTCACATAATTAAGGGAAAGATCTTCCAAAGGATAAGGGCTAAAAGCTCCTTTGGTCCCTCTTTGTACACTATCAACATGAGCTCTGAACCATTTCTTAGGATAGGCGTCGATTCTGACTTTGGCCAGTTGCCCAGGACGAATGTTCTCTAATTGGTTCTCCTTAAAATTACCAATGATCCAGTAGTAGTTTCCAGAAATAATGGACAAAAGATACTGGCCCTCACTTACATATTCTCCTTCTTCAATACTTCGGGCTGTGATTTTTCCTTCTATTGGGCTATAGATATTGGTATAACCAAGTGAGAGGCTCTCTAGTCTCAAAATAGAACGAGTAATTACGTTAGTGGCTAAGGCTAGATCGTAATTGAAAGCACTTAAAGCATTGATCACGCTTAGTTGGCGGATTCTTAACCATTCAGTTTGAGCAAGTTTTCTTATGGCATCGGCCGCAGCTACTCTGGACATATAATCTCTACTATCAATTTTTACTAAAAGTTCGCCTTTTTTTACCTCCCAATTATCCTGAACAAGGAGTGTTTCAATATAACCAGAAACCTTAGTGGCAATGCGAAGAACATGGGCTGCTATATACGCATCCTTCGTTTTTTGATAACACCCCCTCTCCAAGAAATATTTCCAAAAAATGAATACTATCCCTTCTAAAAGAATGAAAGCCATGAGAATGAACAATGGATATTTTTTTGTTAATTTCATAAGTAAGTAATTGCTTACTGTACTATCAAACGACTCATTAACTAAAATTCGTTTTTGTTATCATTTAAAGCCAAAAATGGATCTTTTCTTTTGCTTGAGGAATTTTCTAGAAATGAAATTTTATGGGCTGTTCTTCTAGGGATCTTTCCTGGCTCTTTTGCTTCAGAAAGATTATCTTCCTTTGGAAAACTCAAAACCAATTCCCGTGATAATTCTTCTTCAGCCTGTCGTAATTTGTAATCGCGCATCATAGTGGTCATGGTAGTTACTCCTGCTATAGCTAGATCAATAGGAGTAATGGCTGGAATGAAACGATTAGAGGTTCTTGTTGCTTGTGTAGTTAAAAGTGTGATCCCCGAATGGGTAGAGACAAGATTAAGCTTTGCCCCAACCCGCCATGCTGCCCATACGATAGAATAGAATCCTTCATAGGTCGTGACTTCCCCATAAATTAGACTGTCTACTGATAGCCATCTGCCTAGTGTTTTTGGAGGAACGCTAAGTAGATCCTTCATAGTGGATAGACCATGAGATTTTAAAATCGTGTCTGTTTGGCCAATGTTAAGGATGTCAAAATCCCTTTGTGCAAGATAGCACGCAATTGCTTTGCGTATTCTATTTCCTACTGTCCATCTCCAATTTTGCTTTTGTTCCTTTGTTTTTGGGAAAAGTGGTATGTGATTTATCAGTAAGTTGCCTCCGGTTGCTTGATCTGAAAAAGGAAGGATAGCAATTGTACCGCACTTTTTACTGGAATAACTGGGATGAACAATTACCTCAGGTTTTTGAATGTCCATTTCAATTAACCGATCAAACATGGTTTTTTTTCCATGTTGTTTTTCAGCAATTTCGGGCAGGAAAAAACTTTGTTGAGAGACAGAATTGAGAAGGTTTGGTGGCAAGGCTAGTTCCTTCTTGTTATGGTCCCCCCTTGCTTCTTCTATTGGTGCTAGGGCAAAATCTGCTTTTCTAATTTGTTCTTTTTCTTTTATTTCATTTTTAGTTTCTTTTTCTTTTCTGAATAAATGAGCAGAAAAGGTAGGATAATTAAAGGCTATAGCATCATTCTGTGGAATATTTCCAACAGAATGTCTCATAATGGGTTGCTGCTCATTTTTTTTATTGGCCAACAATTGACTTTGGAAATTTAGAGAATGGTTGAGAGATTCTTTTTTCTTTATTTTTGCTTTAGGTTGATTTTCAGAAAGCTTTGTTTTTTCCGTTTGAGGAAAATAGGGCAATGGCCTTCTAGTTGGAATTCTTAAAACAATTTCTCTTGAAATATCTTCTTCTGCTCTTCTCAAGACCACATCTCTTAAATAGGTCCCATTGGCAATCATATTTATAGCTAAATCAGTTGGGTTCAATCCAAAATCAAATCCCACTTGGTTTCTAGAGGCTGAAGAATAAAAGAGCTGATCACCCGTTTTTGTTGAGATCATTTGAACATCTGTAGCAATACTGTAACCACAAATAATTCCCGCATAATAACTTTCATAATTTTTGACTATTCCGTATATCACTGCATCTGCATTAAGCCATGCGCCTAAAACTTCAGGAGATATCTTCGAAAGATCTGTGCTATTTTTGATTCCATGTTCTTTTAATACCGTATCGACCTTTTCTAACTTAATGGGATAATATTCTCTTTGAGCCAGATTGCCGTAGATTAGTTTTCTAACTCTTTGCGCTCTTGTCCACCGATATTGTTCTTTCCATTGAGGATTTCGATTAGTCAGGGCAACTTTGTCTAAATAAAAATTCCCACTATCTTTGTTGACAAAAGGTAGAACAGCAATCGATTTGGGAGGAAGTTCGTAAAATAAGCTACTTGTTCTGCTTTTTATACGTCCAGGATCTATATCGACAACATGATCGTAAAGAGTTTTTCTCCCATGATTGGAAATGGATGGTTCTTTTAAAAAAAGTTTTTGTTCTTCAGGAGGAGTTCGAATACCAGAGCATCCAAAAAGAAGAAAAAAAACAGCAAGGATGCAAATGGAATTGCGCATAGTTGGAAAAGTCGAATAATTTTGACATTAACTTATTGAAAAGCAAGAACAAAGAACAAATGGCTCTTGCTAGCGCAATTCAAAATACTACTTAAAGAAAAAAGACTTTAACGTTTAATTGTAAAAGGCACTAGTTTTTTAAACAAACTGGAAAAATTGTGTCTTTCTAATTCCTTTTTCAATTTCTCTTGATCGGTTACCCAATTGAGCATAACCACTCTTCTTTCTCCTTCAAATGGCAAATGGCCATGATACGAATTATCGGATCTTTTGAAGATAATCAGAGATCCCCAATCTGGAGGCACTTCAGCTGCAAAATCATTGATATTTTTACTTCTTAAAAGGCGTAATCTCCCTCCTTGAGGTTCCCATTCCTCATTCAAATAAATAAGTAGCGTCACGAGTTTCCATTCAGAATCCGTATGGATATTGCCATCTCTGTCTTTTGAACACCAACCTCGTACTGTTGTTAAAATGGGTCTATTTTGAAGGTCTATTCTAAATTTTTCTTGAATGATTTCAGTGAGTTGCGGGCTTTCCAGTTCTTCTATAAACGAAGCAAAGGCGGGACCATAATTTAACTCAGAGAGAGGGAAAACACCAGGTTTTTGGATTTTCGGAAAATCTGAAAGCAAAGCTTCTTTGGTCTCGGTATTAACGAACCCTTTGACGATAATATATTCAAAAGGATCCATAATCACTGGTGCCGACGATAGCTTTTCTAATAGAAGGTATTTCATAGGCTGCATTTTCCTTGTTTCTTTTAAAGTTAAATTTTTTACCTAATTAATGCTTCATTCTTTTTCGAAATTTTTTTAAAGTTTAAGATATTTGTTTGTAGTCTAAAAGCTTAAAATATAGTTTATGGATAAAATTGGAGCTGTGGCCGAGTGGCTGAAGGCAGCGGTTTGCTAAACCGTTAAGGGACCAAAATCCCTTCGAGGGTTCGAATCCCTCCGGCTCCGATTTTCCTCTGGTAGGAGACCAAATCTTAGCCAAGTATCCTCATTCTATATTGAATCACGGGATTTTTCCTCTGGAAGGCATTGCGTAGACGTTAATACACGTGTGCATAAATGCACAACAAAGTTGACGACAAACCAACGACACTGGGAATGGGGAGGGCTGGCTAGCCGAAGCGGGGCATGGTGCCCCAGAGCTGCCGATTGGAGGATGTCCAGGCAGAGCTCTCCTCACCCGTGCCAGGAGAGCGGGGTGCTCGAGTTTCGGTGCGCGTCTTGTCTATGGTTTGCGTCCGATCTAGGGGTGGCCGGCGTTTACTGTGACAAACTTGGTTTGTAGGACGATCCGCCTTAGGCAGACGCGCGTGGATGGGGCGCTCCCTACCTCTCTCCCGCCTCTTAATAAGCGCACTCGTCTTGTCTTTTTCCAAAAAGTTTTTCCACCCCGGCTGGTGCCACTGGACCATTGAAAACCGGCAGCACGTTCATATCCAGGAAAACCAAAATGGCGACACGGCCTTGTTGTTTTTTTTGAGGGAAATTTTCTTGCCACAAGACCCCTCTTGAGATAGTGATATGTCAAGATAGGGCAAGATAGCCCCCAGAACCCCAACGTAGCGAGACATTGAAAAACGGCCTTGATAATCAAGAACTAAGATGCTCCCGATCAACAGCGAGCCGCTTCCTTCGGGGTCTCCGGCTTCTTATGGCATGCCTTTCTTTGGCTGGATGCGTTTCTACTACTTTACCCCCTATTCCGGTTCAATGGCTGTACACCCAGGCAGCCGGCAAGGGCCTTTGTTGAGTTAGTGGAGGGGATACCAGTGTATTACTCGGAACCGGACCGCCCTTATCGAGTCCTGGGAGTTCTTCATGTAGGCAAGCTAGGCCCGCGTCCTTTGGCCCATTCAAGACTTACCGGTCAATGGATGCATGAAGTGTGGAAAGTCGGGGGTAACGCTGTGTGGCTCGTCTCTGAACGAACAAAAGTTGTGGGCTATACTTGGCATGGCTTGGCCAGCACGTACAGTTGGGGGGGTATAGTTCCACAACCTAATCGTCCATCCATGCTTATCCCAACTATGCTACAAGCGGGGAGGTGTTGGTGCTCCGACTGCAAAAGTGAATGTAGGGATCGAAAAAAACCGCCTCTGCTCACCCCCAGAAGCCCACTTAACCAGCGAAGTCAGCCAGTCTGAGGAAAAATTGTCCCCGTTTGCAATGGTGAAAAAAACCAAATGGAACTAATGACCGCTCCTTTGGCTTTTGTGTCAGATGCTCAAAAGTGCTGGGCGTAGGGGCTTAGCTTGCGCCGTCGGCAGTGCACCCCGGCTAATAGGGCAACTGGCCGCATCCAACCTGAGAAGGAATTCAATCCACCCCACCTGCATCGCTCTGATAGGGCTAACCTCACCCTCGCACGACGCGACACGACCACCGGCCTGTGCTGACCAACAAAAACTGACCACCCCGACACAGGCTTCACGGACATCGCGGGACTTCAACAGACTTGACAAGACCCTTCCAGGGTACACTGGAAAGTGAAAGGCTCCTGCCCCCGCACATTAAGAGGGTGGCTAGACCTCCCGCTTGGGTTGTACATTCGTATAAATCGGCCCTGTGGATCACGTCGGACCTCATTCTGTTCAGGATAGGAGTCCCCCTCCCTGGAGAGGTTTCCTGTCAACCGGCTGTCTGCCGCCTGTGTTTTTAAGGCCCTCGTTTCCCCTCTCCTCCCAACACTGCAAAAACCAAACGGGTCAACCAACCAAGTTTTACACGTCAAACACCGTTCGAGGTGTTCTCCGTCAGGCAGATGAGCGGCGGGAGGCTGCCTTTCTCAGCTCGGGCAACGGGAGAACTTCTAGACTGTGGCGCAATGGTCGGAAGGTGGAAAATTGCTTGCCCTCTCCCCTGGGGACAGAAATGTCGCCTCTCCTTTGGGGCCACCTCAACATCAGGCCGATTTATTGGCTTGAAAAAAATAACGAGGAGAAGGAGAATGGGGGTAAAAGACAAAGGAAAAGCATGCACGTCCGAATTGGAGTGCTTAAGGGGACTGGACCAACGCTAGCGCTTCTTTTTGCCTTCTTGCCCCTGCTTTCGGCTTGGGGCGAAGACGTATACTTCGCGGAAAAGCGGAAGATCCTGCAGGGCCTCGACATACTGCAGGGGGAGCCAGTCCAAGTTAAGGACGTCGAGGATGCCGATGAGGCAAAACAGGCGTTGTCCACATGGAGCCTTCTCTGGGATATATCGAAATGGCTGCTTGACCCCTACCATTCACACCAGGATATGCGTACCAATGAATTCGATGTTTCTGCCCACCACCATTATTATGAACGTTCGTGGGCCAGGGAGGGCAGGCAATAGGAGCTGCAAGGAAGGGGCTACAGGAGCAAGGGAGGGCGAGGAAAGGACAATAGGTCCAAACCGTCCGCGGGGTCTCCCTTATAAGATGGCGTGTCTTTTGCTTTTTCTTGGGAAAGTGTTAAAATGCCAAAGCTCTCACGGTGTCTTTCCGGAAGGAGCACCTTGAAATTTGGCTGGATTCAAGAAAAGCAACGTAGGACCATTCCAGGAACTGAAGAAAATTTACCTCCTAGGTATGGCTCTGATGCCAAAGGAGCGAAGGTAAGGGTGAGGAGAGATAAAACAAGAAAGGAGGATAGAAAAGACCATGAAAAAGTGGTTGTTCGTGTTGGTGGCTCTGCCGCTTCTGTTTTGTGGGTGCGGCACTATGGGAAAGCATTCAGGATATACAGGCCGCCGTGGACGTTATGTCAGCCAAGACGTTTGGACCTCTCGATATGGAAACACAACCTTTGGTCGATTAGGAAACCAAAACGTATGGATGAACCAGATTGGGAATACAACCCTTGGTCGTGTTGGAAACCAAAACGTTTGGATGAACCAGATTGGGAATACAACTCTTGGTCGTGTTGGAAACCAAAACGTATGGATGAACAACATTGGTAACACAACCTTTGGGCGTGTTGGAAATCAAAACGTATGGATGAACAACATTGGTAACACAACCTTTGGGCGTGTTGGAAATCAAAACGTTTGGCTCTACGACTCCGACAACACAACCTTTGGTCAGGTTGGGGGACAGAATGTCTGGATGTTCAATCGTTGAATCTTCCATCTCGGGATCAATATTCGGAGAAGGTCTCCGGGTAAAATGGTGAGATGGTTTCCTATTTTTGGCAAAAGGTCTAAAAAGCGGAGGAGAGGGGGCCGAAGGATAGACTGGATTCCCAATGGGGATCGTAACTATAAAAACAGCATGGACCGTATCTGCAGCAAATGCCGTTCTCCACTACATGATCAACCAGCGCTTGAAGACATCACTGGCCCCCTGTGCTTCCCCTGTCGGTGGCGCTTTGATAAAGCGGGCGGACAGTCGTTTGTCCTGAAGATGAAGGAATACGAGACGGCACGTGCTCTCTGGGAAAGAATGTACAGTAAGCAGTGGGACCAGTTTCATGAAAAAAAGTCCCTTGCGGAACGGTATAATCTTACTGCTTGGGGTCTGACAATTGGTGCCTTCTTTTCCTTGGTGTTTTTCCAATCCCTCGAGCTAGTGATCGTTCTTGTTATTGGAGCTGGAGTAAGTTGGCTATACTATCAAGACGCGCGCACAGTGGCTGAAATGCTCCGCTGCGATCCGCCTCCGAAGCCGCCCGAGCCTGACCTCTTTGCGCTGTCCGCCCGCCCACGCCTTTTCTTTGATGCTTCTTATCCCCGAGTGGGATCGCCGGATTATGACATCTTTGTTGGCAGCTATCCACCAGATTGGGATGTACGCAGGGAGTTTGTCCTAAAGCGGGATAGCCATCGGTGTAGGCTTTGTGGCAGCACCAAGAATCTCCAGGTCCATCACGTATGGCCTGTGTCTTACTCCTCCAATCACACCCCGCAGAACTTAATCACTTTGTGTTCTGAATGCCACATGAAACAGGAGTACTGGAGGCATAAATACCTAGTGATGGAGAGCAGGAAGGCAAACACAAAATACTTCGTTCCGACCTATACTCGCACCGATGGCACTGTCGTAAGGGGACACATGCGAAGAGTCGGGAGGCGGGGAAAGTTCTGGCAACACGTGAAGGCTAAAAGACGCCGCTTTGAAAGTTCAGGCTCATCTGTTGATCCCCTTCCTTGATTTTCTAGGCCGAGCTATCCGTTTAGCGGCAGCAGATCCGTGGCTGAAGTGGGGCAAGGAAAGGCAGGCACCACAAGCCGTTGTGTGGGAGGCTTACCCTCGGGGGGCGAAGCAAGGCCGGAATGGCAGGGAAAGGAACGGCTGGCTCCCTAGCTGGAGGGGAGAGCAAGGGAAAGCAAGGCGAGGGAGGTAGGAGAGAGAGAAGTAATGGATGGGTAGGACATGGAAAAGCAAGGAAAGGGCAGGACGGGCGTGGGTAGGGGTAGAGTGCATACGGGTGATTCCTGCACAATGCTCAAAGGTCGGTTTGTTCTAGGGTTTTGCCAAGGGGGGGTGTATTTTACACCTTGACCGTGAAAATTGTACACACTCCAGGCCCCTTTCTCGCGTAGAGATTTTGGGTGTTAGTCAGTGCCTTCTTGGCATCGGCTTTATGGTGTTTACCTCACGCAGAAAGGGATTTCTGGAGCACTTTCTCGCTCCACAGCGGGCGGCGACATCCCTCCTCTCCTGTCGGGGTTTTGGGTAGGCTCTGGTTTCGCCGACGAACAGGGCAGTGGATGGAGGGAGCGATTAACAGGCGTGGGCCTATCCGCCTCCGCCGTGTTCTCCGCTCGCTGGCGTTCTTCATGGACCTTAGCCAAAGCCATGACCAGCCGGCAAACCGCCCGCTCTAGATGTTCCTCCGACCCCTCTTCACTTCGGCTTGGCAAGTCCGGGTGCAAGAGTTGGATGAGCGCCGTGGTTGCGTGCCGAATCCCCTTGAGCGCGTGGAAGCTTGCTAGTTCCTCTTTCCAGCTTTCTGGTTCGTGCCCCTCTCGAAGACCGGCTTCCAAGACCTTGCCTATCACCTCGAGCCAAAAGCAAAAGCGTGTCCGTTGGGGAGGGGTAATGCTTGCACGCCTCCAGAAAGTCTCGCAGCCCTGTGTAGGGGATTCGCCACCTGCGGGAAACCTTGATTGCGGGGAGTTCCTCGGTGCGGAGCAGGTCTACAACCTGTTCCATGGAAAGGCACAGGAGCTCGGCGATTTCGAGAGGCACATAGAACCTTTCCTGCAACTTCCCATGCAGCGGCCCGTCTCTGTCACGGAAATCACCTCCCATTCCGTCTCTTACGAAACCGACTCCAACGCTTCGGGGAGGGAAGGCCACTTGCTCCCTAAGGAAGGCAAGCGCACCCCCTCCCGTTTCCGTGGATCCGCGGGTTTCTTTTCATTTTTTGTCCTCCCAGGAGTCCCCTACACAGATTTCCACCTCACACCGAACCTTGGGGTAAAGCTCCCGCATGGCGTGCTCCATACTTTCACTGGTTGCTTCTTTGGCTTGCTGCACCAATTCGCCCTCCGGCGTTTCCACCACAAATTCGTCATTGGTCACCGCCACCACACTCGCCCCCTTCGGCAGCCTTTGGTCTAGGAGCAAGAGTGCCTTTTTGAATACGTCCGCTTCTCCGCCCTGCACTGGATGGTTGAGGCCGACGGTAAAACCTGCTTGTGGATCTACCCAGCGTATCCTTCCTAAACGCGTGCGCACGTGGTCAGAAGTGTCGGCCTTGGCTTGATTATGCTACCGTGCATTCCAGGGTAGGCAGAAAGAAACCGGGTGTGGTACGCTTTAGCTTCCTCCAGGCTAAGCTCAACTCCGTATTCGGTTAAGGCATAGCCTTGGAAGCTTTTCGGGCCCAAACCGAAGCAGAGCCCTAAGTTGATGACCTTCGCGGTTTGTCGCGCGCCTTTGGGATTAGTGTTGTAGCGCTCCTCATTTAACACCAGCCTCGCGGTCTTTGCGTGTAGATCTTCCCCGTCTTGGAAAGCCTGGATCATGCGCGAATCCCTCTCCACCGCAGCCACGATCCGGAGCTGGAGCTGGGGGAAATCGGCGATCACAAGTTTGTGCCCTGGAGGAGCAACAAAAGCCCTGCGAAGGTTACCCCGCTTCACTTGTTGAAGGTTGGGGGCCACACAGGAAAACCGCCCCGAATCAGCCCCGAGAGGGCAATAGAGCGCATGTATCCGCCCGTCCGGTCACACCGCTTCCAGAAGCGTTTCGGCTTGTTGACGCTCCTTTTCCCACCTTCGCCAGGTAAGGATTAGACGGACTGCGGGGTGGTTTCGATGCCTGGCTAGCGTCTTTTCCTTCGTATCCTCAATTGGAAGACCAAGATCTTGAAGGAATTCTACCAACTGCTTTGTGGAACCAAGGTTGATGTCCTTAGCTTTTGGGAACAGTTGAGCAAGTTCGGCGGCCGCTCTAGCCCTTTCCGCTTCTGCCTGGTCTAACGCTTCCTCTAGGATGACCGTATCCACGCAAAAACCTCGATCAATGATCGAGGCAGTTACCGGGATAACCATATGTTCCAGCTCATAAACCCGAAGCAAGCCCCCGCGCTCAAGCTCCCGGTACAACACCTCAAAAAGCTTATGCAGGTGCACAACGTCTCCACGGCAATAGTCCTGGGCTTCCTTGGTCCAAAGCACGCTTTTCCAATCAATCTTTTGCCAGGCGGTCTTATCCTCCCTCTGTGGGATACCAAGACGACGGTCGAGACAGGCGTCTAAGGCGCAGCTAACACCTTCCTTCCCAGCTAATAGCAGCCACTCGGCGGTTAGGGTGCAATGGACTTCTCTAGGCAACCACCGGTGCTTGGCCAGAAGCCAGAGAACATCAAAGATCGCGTTGCGGCAAAGAACCACGTCCTCTGCCCCCAACCGGAAGCTTGGGTCTTGAAAGGTATCCTGGGCCTCTACTCTTCCGTTCGGCCAAGCCCGGGCAATGACTCGTATGCCTAACCCATCGCGGTAAGGGTTAAGACCATTCTTACCTTCACCGAAAGTCTCCACGTCCAAAGCCACCAAGGCCGGTGTGGGGACGGTGGTTCCGGAATTATGATCATTTTGCCTAATAAATGAGCAATTGAGCAAAATTCTAAGTAATTGGCGACCAATGACTTATAATTTTGCTTACTACAGAACGGATGAGCATGCAGTGGAGCAAAAAGCAAAAGGAGAGAGCTTTACTTTAGGCGACCTGCCAAGCGGGCTACTCTTTTGGTTTCCAGAACTCTGAGAGTGCGCATCCTGCAATGGCCGAAGCAATCATCAGGATAAAAAAGAAGGGACCGTGGGGGCGGACGCTTAAGGCCGAGGCAAGCCACATGGCTGCCGCGGCGATCGGGGCGTACACCAATTTTTTGTCGAGAACGAAGGAAGTGATAAGGGAAAAGAAGAGGAGAAGCAGAATTTCACCTCCTCCCACCATAATCGGCGGAGGGAAGGGATGGGTACGGACCAGGGCCTACTCCAAGGCCCCGGCCAAGGTCAGGATGGGGAAAAACTTGTTCAGATGAATCGGGTAGCGAGGTTTGGTTTTTTTTGGTGGCCGTCATGGATAACAGTTCTATGAATAATATTGCTTTTCTAAGGGGACCGGAGAGGAAAACCCTTCTCCCGGGGCATCGCTTTAGATTGTGGAAGGAGTTTCCCTTCTTTTGCGCGGTTAGCTCAGTGGTTGAGCACTACCTTGAGACGGTAGGGGTCGGAGGTTCAATCCCTCTACCGCGCACGGTTGTTCTACGTGGGGCTGCGATTTCCCTCGGTTAAGCACGAGGCCCTTTCACAGGAAGGCAAAAGCTCTTTGGCACCGCCGCTGCAGTCCCTAAAAGCTCCCGCGTTCCGCGTGGTTCAGAAGAAAAAAGGCATTCATCGGACAAAGATGCTTTCCTTCCCTACGCTTTTTTTGCGTAAACGACTTTGCCCCAGGAAGCTTGAAAAGTGACGTTCATCAGGCATTCCCTCTGCGGGCACAAACAAAGCCCTCGAAGACCTTTTCCCGAGCGTGCAGGGACTGTCCCAAACTTAGCCGTTTGTTTTTTCCTTAGGGGGCTAGAAGATCCAGCCAGTTCTCGCCTAGCTTATTCCAGGCTTCTCGGTTCTGTAAGTTCTTTCGAGCTTCCTCAATCGTCTCCTTCTTTTTGGCAAGAAGCAGTAAACAGGCTTCGGAACCGAGTTGGACAACCTTCATCTTTAAGGGGGAGGGGCAGCGAGGCTTGGCGCTTCCGAAGACTTCCGGCGGGCTCTTTGGGGTATCAGAGGCGATTTTCCGAAGTTGGGGTGGTTTCAGCCCTTTTCCCTGGCCTAAAAGGACTACGTGCCATCGAAACTCTAGCTCCTGAAGCTCCTTTGCAAACTCCTCTTTCGATTGCGGAGCGTGGTCTAACGGCCACACGCTCCCCGCGGCTCGGTTTACCCGAAGCCCCAAGCCTCCCACCAAGAGCCAAAGACGGACGGCTCGCTGTGCGTGGTTCCAATCTTCATCGGTGCATTCGGGAAGCCGCTGCAAGGTAATGGCTGCCTGGCTTCCTTCACCCAGGGCCTGGCGCTTTACCTGTTGCTTTGAGTCTTTGTGGGGAAGGATGGGAAGGCTCTCTTCCTTTTTGAATTGGTCGGTCAGAACCCCCGAAATGCGGCTGCTTTCTCCTTCTCCCGCCGCGCTCCCCCATACCTGGTTGCAGTCCTTAGGATTAAAAAGCGCTCGGTGCCAATGCCGGAGGTGCCCCCGGATGGGAGGCACTCGCAACTGAACCTTTTTGGGGTCTGCGTCTGCGGTCCCGCAAAAGCAAGGGGTAAGAAAACAAAAACGATACTCCTTGGCCGGTAGTTTCATAATCCTGCATCTTTTAAGTTTTGCAGCCGCTTCTTTGCCTTCTCGTTTTTGGGCCAACTTTTAATGACGGCCTCCCCCTCCGGGCTTCGGAAGTAGCGAAGGATCCACTCCTTTTCCTGGGAGCTTTTTCTTGGGAGCTCAGCAGCCAGCCGTGTCCAGTCGTCCTTGGTTTTTTCGGCGCAGTATTTCTGGTAGTCCCTTTCCTCTGGTGGAAGCGATGCCAGGCGCTTGGCGTCCGCTTCCTCCCGTCGCCTAGCTTCTGCTTCCTTCAAGCGTTTCTCCCTTTCGATGGTTGCTTTTTCCAAGAGTTTCGCCATTTTTTCCAGTACGTCCGCTTTTTCCTTCTCTTCCGCTTTTTGAAATCTGCCGTACCCTGCTGCTGTTTTGGCTCCTATCCCAAGCTCTGTGAGAGATTCGCAAAGCCATCTTTCTGCCGCATTCAAAAGAGCCTGCGGATCCGGAGCGCCTCGGCGTACAAGGAGTGGAAACATCCAGGGAGTGTCCGGTTCTAGAGCAAGAAAGAGGTTAGGTGTTGGGGCTTTTTCTTGCCCTTGAGGGGTGTGATGCGGGTTTACTATATCAAGCCCAAGCTTTGGAACCTCCACGGGAAAACCGCCAAGAAAGATGACCGCGCCCGCACTTTCCGAGCCCTCACCACGGTCATCCCCGAGGACCCGCAGCGCCAGGATCGTTTGCGGCTTCTCAAAGGCGCGGCGGGAGCTAGGCTTTTTTTTGGTGTCAAACTTCTCTCCATCAAAGATTTGGGTCCAATAGGTCCAAGTGCTTACAAGGCCCTTGACCGCCGTTCCAGGGATGATCGGCAGCCCTGCCGTCCGTTCAAAAGAAAGACCCACGTTTTCCAGAACAGAGGCATGCGCTAAATGAACCAAAAGCGGTGAGGAGCTACGGAGCACCACGGGACGAAAGCGATCTTCGCCAGCGTCCATGCACAGCCGGGTAAGCCAGGTGAGTTTGGCATCAGCCGCTTGTTTGAGCGACGAGTTACACTCTTCGTACAGCTTTTGAATGCATTGGAGCGCTTGAGTTTTTCGAGAGCCTTCTTGCTCTGGAGCTTCTAGCAGGCCGCAAAGCTTATCCAAAACAAGGTGCCAGGGCGGTTTTTGTGCCCTTGCAAGAGCTTCTCGGATTGGTTTCAGAGCAGCGACCGAGCGGAAAAATTCCTTCATAGGCTACAAAAAATGAACTACACGACAAAGCGCTTAAGATAGTTTAAGTAGGCAACTGCTTCTGCCGTGGCGCAGCGCAGCTTCGCGGAGCTTCCCTGTGCCAGCTCTTTGACTAAATCGTCGGCATTGTTTGCCTCACAGATTTTAAGCTCGAGCAGATGCTCTGTAATGGCTTGGGCAATCGCAAATTCCCCAGGATGTTTTGGCTGTGGCGGCTTTGTGCCGCCCGATTGCGGGCGTTTTTCCCTGGAAAGTTTCTCCTCTTCCGAAGAATCGCTGCCCTTTCGTTCCACGGCAAAAGCTAAAGCCGCCAAAAGTCCGCAGGAAAGGATAAGGATAGGAAAGCCGCTTAAGGCGTCCCCACCCTCTTTTCCGATGCCAAGCCCTTCCTTTTTGCTGGCTTTAAGCGCATGGAACGCGCGGAGCTGAGCGAGGTTTTTCATGGTGTTTCCTTTTTTGGTTCGTTCTCTCAGTAGCAAACTTATTTTGTCTCCTCTTCTAGGTCTAAGGGCCTTCGATAGGCTTCGCACATCCCGTGGCCGGTTGTCTCATCTCCTCCGATCTGAAGCAGGATAGGCCTATCGGAAGGCAAGAGCTCGTCCAATAATTTTTGAGGTGTCCCCAGAGCCGAAGACCTTCGGGGCGGTAAAAGGGTCAATACCGAATAAAACAGGGTCTCACAGGGAACGTTTTCCTGGTAGAAAAGGTTCTTGTTGGTTCGGGTCCATGGGTCTAAGCGGATGCGGGCAACGATTTCCGTGCTGGAGGAAACAAAGTGTTGGAACTCCTCATCATGCACGAGAGCCAGGCGCTTTTGGAAAAAAGATCTCCAAAGAGAATCTTGGCAAAGGCTTTGGAGCTCCTGGGCTACCGTAGCAAACTCTCCGGAAGCCTGGCTCGATTCTTCTTCAAGCGCGTACTCTTCCAAGACGACAAAGCGCTTGGATCCTTTTTCCGCATGGATCCAAAGGTCTTCGCCTGCCAGAACCTTCTCTTTGGAAACTCTTGGAACCGGAATTGACCGTCCGATATCTCGGCCCAGGCGCTGCAGAGTCGTGGGACAGGAAAGCCAGGCGAAACAGCCTGCCAGGGAGCGAACGGGAAAGCAAAGCAGTTTACCTTCCATGATCTGAAGACAACCGGCATTAGAGACCTGCTTTTTTTCCCCCGCTGCTTCCACAATTTCTGCATCTCCGTCTGCATCTCCGAAAAGGATCTTGGCTTCCTCGGGAAGATCCTCGTTTTCTTTAGGTTCCTTGTGCCACAACTCCCTGGCGCGCTGCAAAAGAACCCCTTTGAGGGCTGTCGCAGGGATAACGGGAAACCCTGTTACCCGCTCGCGAGCAATGGGCAGGTCCACGACCTCCACAGAACTACCGGATCCAACGTGCAGGGGCGTTCGCGTATAGAAGGTCACAAGCCAGCGGGTGCACGAGGTTGTCATTGCATGTTCTCCTTCTGTAAGAGTTTTTCCCATAGCTCATTCTGGGTCAGTTCTGAGGCTCCATGAAATTCCGCTCGGAAACTCGTTAGGCCGTACCCGCATCCTTTTTCCCCGTAGAAATCGGAGCGTGGCTTCCAATGAAGCAAAGAGGCAAGCTCTTCTGCCGTATCCGAGTCTTCGCAAAGAAAGTAGTAGACCGAGCCTGCGGACACGGCCAACTGTGTAGGCTTAGCTCCTCCAGCGGACAGGTCCCAGCCGGAGTATGTCAAGGGCTTGCCCAGACGCCAGGCGACAAGAAACGCTCGGCCATTAAGTCCGCGGAGCCGCACTTGACCTAAAGCCTTCCCATCCGCAGTGCCCTCTGCAGGTGCGCACCACCCTGGAAGCGATCCGTGGACAAAAAAGGCAGGGGTTCCAAGCACCCATTTCAATAGACAGGGTCCGGAAGCGGAGGTCGGCTCCGGAGGTTTTCCAAAGAGGGGATCTAAAAAGGGATCGTTTGGAAACCGGTCTACATGGCAAAGCCTCCGTTCCCCGCCCCAAAGGATCCAGTCTAGGCTACTCAAAAGAGCCCTCTCATGCTCGGCGGGGCGCTTCAAAGTAGCACCCGCAGCAAACCCAAGGTCGAGTTGCGGCCGAAGATACATCCCGAGGAAGAGATCTCCCGTGGCTGCGCAAAAACTGCCGGGGTCAATTCGCACCCCGATGCGGCGTTCCGCAAGCCAAAGTTCCTGTTGGGGGATGGGTTCTAAATCGTTATTTCCAACATGTTCAGAGTCGGCAAGGTAGATCCGATATTGATCAAGCGTCCACCAACCGCCGCCTTCCTTCTTCTTTTCTCTCACCGGAGTTGGAAGGCATGGGGGCTTAAAAGTCTTCTCCGATTCCCTTGGGCAGGCTAAAGCGTCCTTCCAGGCATACAGTTTGTCTTTAAAGAGCGCACCGTCTGCAAACTGCACGTCAAGCGGGACGGGCAAAAGAAGGCCTTTGCGTAAATTGCCTCCATCGAGGAAGGGAAGCGGACCAATGGTCTGCAGCGACTGAAAGGCGGTACTTCCGATTTGCGTACCGCCGGGCTGGTAACTTCCTTTACGGGGGGCGCTCTGGGGACGGCCGAAAACTTGTTTTCCCGAAGGAAGCTTGTCCGCTGCCATCAGAAGCGAGGTCCGCAGAGCTTCGTGGAAGGTTGTTGGAAAGGGCATCCGGCATCCGGCTCCGCGTCCCTGTCCGGCGGACATGGGGACCGCATCGCGGAAGAATAGGAGATCTGCAGGTTTAAGAAGAAACGAAAGTTTCATTTTTTTTCCTTCGCCGCCGCAGATTGACTGATACGTTCCAAAAACGCCCAGGTGCTCCAGAAATGGACGTAATAGCGTGGGGAAAGGACCGGTTGATCGTGATTCTGTCCGACGAGCTTTTCTATCCATCCTTTTGCCTGTTCTTTTGCTTCGACCGGCTTTCGGCCTCCTTGGCGTACAAGGACGTGAGCGAGCTCAGCCTCTACCGAATGTTTCAGTTCCTGGGTCCAAGAAGCTTCCCATCCCATATCTCCGGCCGGTCCAGGAGAAAGGAGAAGAGGCTGGACAAGCTGCAGGTACCTGTGCGCAAACCTGCCGGGGAGCTGAGCTTGCTCAAGTTCCTGCCAAACCACCGGGACTTGGGAACAGAATTGAGCGGCAAACCCGGTGGCTTCCCCGGATCGCTTCAGCACCCGCAAACAAAAGGCCGCTTTCTTCTCTACACGCTTGGCCTCCGCCACGGCCTCGGCGGACGCTTCCAAGAGCTCCTGCATGGGAGCATGCACGTGGCCGACGGCAATGCCTATGGAGGCGGTGGCTCTTGGGCCTGGGGCAAGGAGCGGCCAATTGGGTCGAAGAGCTTCGTCAGGGCCCGCATCTTTTTTGCAAACAAAAAAGCCGCCGGGCGATGAAAACTTGAAGAGTGGGTCTAAGTTTGCAACCTTGGCCAACTGTTCTGGCGGCTCTTCTCCGCGAAAAGCAAAGAACAAAGCCAGAGCGCAGGGGAGGGCTTGATTGGCCGGTAAGAGGGCAAGGACATCATCGCCTCCTGCATACAACAGGAGACCGTCAAAAGACTTCACCACTTGTCTTGCTGCGTAGAGGGCAAAATTGCTTAAAGCCTCCGATAAGGCTGTGTGTGTGCTTGGCGCCAAGGGCCGTCTCACTTTTTCCGCACAAAGACCGCCGACTTGCCCTGGCTTCCAGTGGGTGCGGAAATATTCCCAAGCCTTTTCAGCAAGGACGTCTTTTAGCGGGGGCAGCTTGGTTCCGCTGATCCACTGTCCTATGTCGTCCCCGTCCATTCGTAGGATAGCGTAGTACCGTTCGGTATCCTCGGGCTCACGGTCTTTTGCTGCCGCAAGCACCTCCTCAGGGGGAAGGAATTGAGGTTTCCACTTCTTCCAGTCGAGCTTTTGGTTGAGGTAAGCTTCCGGCCAAAGGCGCTTGACCACGCTCAGCGAGCCGTAAAGCTGCCGGTGCGGAAAATCTTCTGGAAAAGCTTTCCGAAGGGCGTTCCAAAAGAGCTCCGGGCGACTGCCTCCAAGCACTTCGTCTCGTCCGTTTAAGTGATCCTTGGGCGGTGCCGGAGTGTTTCCTTTAGGCCACGGGACAAAGCCCCGGCCGGCTTTGTGCGCCGCAAGTTTCCACCGAGCGACCGCAACGTGCAGCGCCCAGGCTCGGGCTGGTATCGGATTGGTTTGCCAGCTTGGGCGGTGGTTGGCGGGGATCATCTCCCGCCACGCGTACATGTGGTAGAGGGGATTAGCGCTCCACCCATTCTGCAGAAGAGGGATTGGGTCTTCTGACCGGGCGGCTTTCTCCTTGGCTTCTTCTTCCCCGGGCCAAGGATAGAGGATCCAATCAACTACCGGAAACCGCTTAAGCGGCTCTTCCCAGGTTTGGTCCCACGCCTCCGTCATCCCGCTAACTTCTTCAAGCTTTTGGCAAAGCTGCTGGTAAACTGTCTTGTGGATTTTTTGCCAAAGGGAACGCACAGCCTCTTCTGCTTTCCTGGCAAGTTCTTGGCCGCGCTCTCCGGGCACAAGCGCAAGGAACCGGTTGGGGAGGCTAGGGGTTAAAAGCTCGTCGTAGTGGAGACGGCCTTTTCCAAGGGTCAGGATGTCTTCCGGAAAAAGCCTGCTCTCTTTCCATCGCCAGTCTAAAAGCGGCGCTCCTCGCAGGCTGGGATAGATGATGCAGTCAGGCCCGATTTCCAGCGCGATCACGGCCAAGGCTTGGGAAATGAGAAAACTTAAAAGAAAACTTCCCGACCAGAGATCTATCATGCGACGGGCTTGGGCAATAAATTCTTGAACCGGACCGATCTGAAAGAGAAGAAACGCTGCTTGGTTGCCTGCGGTCTCAAAAGCGGCCGTTATCGCGTTATGGTGCCAAATGGTGTGGTCGGGGATTCGGGTGTCTGCCACAAGGTAAGCCAAAAGAGGGCTCCACTCGCGAGCTGCTCGCTCAGACCAAAAGCGCCAAAGGAGAAAAAATTTCTTCTGCCAATCCGCTTCCTCGGTTCCGATTCCCTCAAGGGTGCGCAAGAGCCAGTCTTCTGCAACCGCGGAGCTTTGCCTCGGAGACTCCGCGGGAACCCAGCGTTCGCCGGCTAGCGGGTGGCGAAAGGAACAGTCTTCGTCTTCTTTCCAGTCTACGGACAGGGTCTCCGGCTTAGGGAAGGGGAACCGATCGGCTGCGGCGGCAAACCAATCGGGCTCAGAGCGCCACTGATTGATCTCCTCCGGGCTTAATCCCACTGCCGACAGATAAGAAGCGCGCTGCTCCTCGTGCCCGGCGATGGCGAAGGGCTTATGCGGGGGGTCGTGAAGGAAGGCCAGGCACTTTCGCTTCCAAAGGCTCATTTTTTGTGTGTTTGCTTAGCGCGTTATCCCTCTTTTTCAAGGAGAATCCCCTAATGCGGCAATTTTTTCATTCCATATGACGTCGCACGACGTTATTTCTTTTGGCTTTTGGGCTGCATGGCCGCTTGCCCTCTTGAACAAGGGGTTTCTGACAAGACGAGGGCCGTGCCGGTTATCCCTTCGGTTCTTCGGGAAGGCGGCAAAGGACCAAGGAGCAAGAGCTCAAATCGTTCGGCGGCAGCCGGGCCTTCTACAAAAGTAATTGTTTCTTAAGGCTTAAAAAAAGCTTCTTCTATGCGGCGCACACTCACACACTAACGACTCCTTTGCAATGAGTTGCCGAATCTAGCCAATCTTGTTGCATCCTTCTCTCAACCTTTTTGCCGCAGTTATATCCACGATCTTAATGTCTTCTGCGCAAAAGGTGAAAAAATAAAGTTTTGTGCTTCTCTTTTGCCGTATTTCAAATGTTTACGGAAATGGGAGGAGTGCGACGGAACGCTCGCGCTCTCAGGGGAAGCGAATCCCCCTTCTTTTGCAACCTGTGCCTTATCTCCAACTCAGCAAAAAAACCATTGCTTTTGTCTCTTTTCCCGACCATGTCTCCATTGCCTTTCGGCATTCATCTCATCTCACACCGGACGTGGATCCCTTTGATCACCAAGGAGAAAGAGGCCACGGGGGGTCGGGAGCAAAAAAAGATAGCCCGAAAAGCCGAGAGGGGCAAGAGAGAAATCGCGAGAAAATCCGCGGAACTCTCTGATAAACAGGGAATTATTGCACAGGTCGGGAACAGGCCTCTTTCGGGGAAGGAGACGTCGCGACCTGGGGAGAGAGGTAAGGAAGGTCATACGAGATAGCAAACCACGCGCTCGGAGCAGATCATC
>OGCG01000063.1_pt1 | contig 73685 bp, 78 predicted proteins | sample 1570061 | NCBI WGS metagenome assembly OGCG01 (sample SAMN06268698, study PRJEB24515) | hot springs metagenome | isolation source: Joseph's Coat, Yellowstone National Park, Washington, USA | place: USA:Joseph's Coat, Yellowstone National Park, Washington, USA
ATGAGCCAGCTCTGCGAGTCCAGGGGTATATGCACGAACGTGGACTACTGGAGCGGCATCGTCTACTACGCGATGGGTATCCCGATAGAGCAGTACACCCCGATATTCGCGATCGCGAGGATCGCCGGATGGTCGGCGCACCTGATGGAGTACGTCGCCAGGAACAGGATACTGCGCCCCAGGCTGTATTACAAGGGCATGCTCGACCTCGAGTACGTGCCCATAGAGAAGCGCGGTTGATCTATAGTTATACCTGACTTTGTTTTTTGTTTTTATTTTTGTATCTGAGCACCGCTAGGATGCCCCCGAAGCTCGAGATCCACACCCTGAGTTCTGGATGTTTCGATTCCAGTATGGTCACACGTGCCTTCGTCTGCCTAGCGCGATCCAAGACCTCCAGCGCGCGCTGTCCGAGCGCCTCGTCCTGCGACCTCAGTAGATCGGAGTCCACTATCACCTCCTCGGCGGCGCCTTCCTGGACGGCCCCCTCGACGCCGTCCAGCGTGTACGCGACGAGATCGGGGTCGCCGGCCATGATCGAATTCACCCTGTCCATTATGCCGAGCTCTTCCACAAGTATTGCCCTCCTGAGGATATCCTTGACCACGTCCCTCCTCAGGACCTCGTAGATGCCCTTGATGCCCCCATATGATGAGCTGTCCACGAATATCTGGACGCCCCCGGCCTCCAGCCTCCTGAGCCTTGAAATCAGATCGTTCTTCCAGTGCGCGGGCCCCGCCACTATGAGGTATTTTACGCCGAGCTCCCGGGCCGTCCTCTCCAGATCGCCCGCCAGCCCGGCCAACGCCTCACCGTACCTGAGCTCCCTCTCATCCGGCTGATCCTTTCCGGGCAACCCGAAGTTCCCCTCCTCCAGCAGCTGCACCCCGTTGCCGCGCAGAAGGGCGATGGCGAACTCCTCATCGTCCAGGGCTATCGCGAGGGCGCGCGCAGCCGCCCCCCTGGCCATCCTGCGGAGCCTTTCCAGGTCATCTGCTTTCCACCGCCCCTCCCTCCTTATTGCGACGTCCATCCCGGGCTCTATCGAGAGCGTGTGATGCTGGCCCTCCAGGTCCAGTTCCTTGGGCGACGATACTATGATGCCGCGCACCCTGAGGCGATCCGTGAACGGTTGATATTCGACATCCTTCACCCTGACGCCCAGCGTCATCGACTTCCTCCGGCTTTCCCCCTCATTCCTGAGCTCCCTCGAGGTCCTGGAGGACACGATGTCACCGGGCCTTATCGACGCATAAAGAGCCCACAGATCCTCCTCAGTCTCCACCTTGAGCCTCAGAAGCCGGCCGTTGTCCTCCAGCCTTATGTCCTGCACGTATGCGCTACGATGCTAACGTTTAAAAACGAACCATGGATCGCGATTGAAGTAGGTGTACAGATATGCCCAGATTTAAGACTGTGACTGAGGCGCTTAAGGTAGTTAATCAACAGGATCAGATCAGGAACTTCGGCGTGATAGCTCACGTGGATCACGGGAAGACCACGCTTTCGGATAACCTGCTGCTCGCGGCCGGGATGGTATCGCCGAACTTGGCGGGCCAGGCGCTCGTGCTGGACTACATGGATCTGGAGCAGAAGAGGAGCATGACAATAAAGGCTGCAAACGTGACGCTGTACTACGAGTACAACGACGTGCCCTACGTCTTCAACATGATAGACACGCCGGGCCACATAGATTTCACGGGCAAGGTGACGAGGAGCCTCAGGGCGCTCGACGGGGCGGTAGTCGTCGTCGACTCAGTGGAGGGCATAATGGTACAGACGGAGACCGTGACGAAACAGGCCCTGGACGAGAGGGTCAGGCCCGTCCTCTTCATCAACAAGATAGACAGGCTGGTCAAGGAGCTGCGTTTAACGCCGGACAAGATGCAGAAATGGCTGGGCAATATAATAGCGGACTTCAACAGGCTGGTGGACACCTACGCGGAGCCGGAGTACAAGGACAAGTGGAAGGTGAGTGTCCAGGACGATACGGTCGCGTTCGGCAGCGCCAAGGATCGCTGGGGATTCAACCTCACGGTCGCCAAGGACACGGGCATATCTTTCAAGGACGTATACGATGTTTATACCGGGGGGGATGTTGAAGAGCTGAGGAAGAAGGCGCCGTTGCACGACACGATCCTCAGGATGATAATACGGCACGCGCCGCCTCCTCACGTGGCCCAGAGGTACAGGATACCGAAGATATGGCACGGCGATCTGAACAGCGAGGTCGGCAAGGCGATGCTGGAGTGCGATCCCAATGGCCCCGTGATAATGATGGTCACCAACGCGGTGGTGGATCCGCAGGCGGGCATAGTCGCCACCGGCCGTCTGTTCAGCGGCACAGTCCACGAGGGCGACACCGTCTGGCTCGTCAACACGAGGGTCTCCCAGAGGATACAGAGCGTCCAGATGTTCATGGGGCCCTACAGGGAGGTCGTGGGGATGCTCCCGGCGGGCAACATACCGGCGCTCCTCGGGCTTGATAAATCGAGGTCCGGCGAGACCCTGTCGACAACGAAGGACATGGTGCCGTTCGAGTCGCTCAAATATGTGGCCGAGCCGGTCGTGACGATATCCGTCGAGCCGAAGAACCCCAGGGATCTGCCCAAACTCGTGGAGGCGCTGCAGAGGATGCACATAGAGGATCCCAACTTGGTCGTCACGATAAACGAGGAGACCGGCGAGACCCTGGTGAGCGGCATGGGCGTGCTTCACCTGGAGGTCGTGCTGGCGATGCTGGCCGAGCAGAACCTGGACGTGATAGCCAGTCGTCCGGTCATAAACTACAGGGAGACCGTGCTATCGAAGGCCGGCCCCGTGATGGCCAAGAGCCCCAACCGCCACAACAAGGTATACGTGAGGATAGAGCCCCTGCCCGAGGAGATCGTGGAGCTGATAAGGACGGACAAACTGAATGAGAACATGGACAAGAAGGAGATAGCCAAGATACTGAGGGACTACGGATGGGAAGCCGAGGAGGCTAGGGGCGTGGTCTCGATAGATGACAAGGGCAACATATTCGTGGACGACACGAAGGGGGTACAGTATCTGCAGGAGTCCATGGACTATCTGAAGGCCGGCTGGATGGACGTGATGAACGCCGGGCCGTTGGCGCAGGAATACGTCAGGGGTACAAAGGTGGTCCTGCATCACTTCGTGCCGCACGAGGATCCAGCGCACAGGACTTACGCGCAGCTCATGCCCGCCATGAGGAAGGCCGTGCTTGGATCCATGCTGCTGGCGCAGCCTACTCTACTGGAACCGATACTCGGGATAGAGGTCTCGAGCTCGCCCGACCTGATAGGCACGGTCGCCGGCGTCATAACTTCGAAGCGCGGCAAGGTGATCGACATAATACAGAAGGAATACCTCTCTGTGATAGTGGGCGAGATACCGGCCGCGGAGACCTCGGACCTCTCGGAGGTGATGAGGGGCGCCACCGGCGGCAAGGCTATGTGGACCACGCACTTCAAGGCATGGAGGCCGGTGCCGTCCAGCATGCTGCAATCCGTCGTGGAATCCATCCGCAAGCGCAAGGGACTTCCGCCGTCCGTTTCACCGCCGGAGGAGTTCCTCGACAAGGATTGAGATCGTCCTACCCGGTGGATCTTGGGAATGTATTTATCCCTGTGGCATTAGATGTCCCGCCGCGCGGCGGTCGTCTAGTCTGGTCTAGGACACTGGCCTCCCAAGCCAGCGATCGCGGGTTCAAATCCCGCCCGCCGCATACATATGATCGATACCCAGCTACATCATATCAAAATATAATGGATTATCACCGGATCTTCTGCGCAATATTTTTAAACCGCTGATATCTGCGGTGCTGCTTATGCTGGGTAAGTATCCGGTTTTTCCACCCACCGACGGGGAGTTCCTCGATCCCCCGGGGCGTGATGAATACGACGTGGTGATCGTCGGGGCCGGCGGCGCCGGCTACCACGGGGCATTCGAACTGAGCAAGGGCGGCAAGAAGGTCCTCATGGTCGACGATAAGGGGAACTTAGGGGGCAACTGCCTCTACGAGGGCTGCATACCGTCGAAGTCGGTCGCCATGACCATCTACCTGGCGGATAAGCTCAGGGGGATACTGAGGAGCACTGGAAGCGACGAGGCCAGCGCGGTGAGGACCCTCTGGGAGGACGCGATGGCGCATAAGGACGACGTCCAGACGATCAGGTATCATCAGCATATAAATGAGATAAAAGATCACGGGAACCTGGAATTTGTGAAAGGGGTGGCGAAGATCCTGGACGGCCACAGGATAGCGGTCCGGGATCTCGATGGCTCGTGGACGAAGGAGGTCCGCGGTAAGTATATGATAATAGCCCAGGGGTCCGTGCCCATAGAGCCGCCGATCCGTGGATCCGATCTGGCAATGGGGAGCTTGGAGCTCTTCGGCTACCGGACCGGACATCGGAGCATGCCGTATTCCGTGGCGGTTATCGGAGGGGGCTATATAGGGGTCGAGATCTCCCTCATGCTGGCCACGGCCGGCAGGAAGGTCACGCTGATCGAGATGCTGCCCAGGATACTGAGCGGGTGGGAGAGCTCGCTCGTGGGCGAGGTTGAGCGCGAACTCACGGGCAAGGGAGTAGATATAATCACGAACGCGAAGGTCGCGGAGATACGCGCCGATGCCTCGCAGAAGATAGTGGAGTTCGTGAGGCCGGATGGCAGCCGCGGCAGCGCCGTCGGGGATGCAGTCATAATGGCGATCGGGAGAAAGCCCAACGTGGATGGGCTGGAACACCTGGGAATAATCGACGGCGGACATGCGGCCGTGGATCCAACGATGAAGACCCCGGTGGACGGCGTCTACGCGACCGGCGACGTGATCGGCAAATTCATGCTGTTCCATGCAGCCGTGAAGGAATCGACGATCGCGGCCTGGAACATACTACACGGGCATCCCGTATATGAGGTGAACTTCAACTCCATACCCACTACGCTCTTCACGGAGCCCGAGGCGGCGTACGTCGGCGTTACCGAGGATTCAGCTAGGGCGGCTGGGATCCCGCACGCCGTCGTCAGCTATAACTTGGAGGACGACGCATACGCGCAGATAATGGGGGTCAGGAAGGGATGGGTGAAAATCGTCGTGGAGAGGGGCACCCAGAGGGTGATAGGCGGGGCGATATTCGGCGAGGCCGCATCCCTGATGATAAACGAGCTAGCCTTGGCCGTCGCCTCCAACGTCGCGATCAAGGACATAGCGGTACTGGCCCATCAGCATCCGACGATATTCGAGTCGATAGATAGGGCGGCTATCAGGTTCTCGCTCTGATTCCGATTCCGGTTGTTTTTCCTTCCCACCGGAATCCGATCCCTCGGCTCCGCCGCGAGGGCCCTTCACGTCCTCCTCCTCGATCACACCAGCCGCTATTAAATTGACCAGCGCATTGGTGGATGCCTGTCCGGACACCCTGCCGATTTTACCCCTTATCTGTCTCCATCTGAGCGACGTATTGCCGCTCTTGGACTCGTAGATGATCCCCAGGACGTCCCTGACCCGGGCGAACGTTATATCCCTGATCTTGTCCAGGGTGTACTTATCCGCGGCCTCGACGTAGATCACGCCCTTCTCCCCGTATCTCTCGGGGAACACGAGGAAGTCGCGTTCATACTCCTCGGGGATGAAGGTCTTGCATGTGCTCAGGATCAGGAATTTCCTGAACCGGTCCAGGGATACCTCCTTGTCCACCTTGACAACGGCTGTCATACATCATCACCGGTAGGTCCTCCTCTAAAAGAATTTATCTCAAAAGGGGGTTTGGGAGCGGGAGACTCCTGCCACGATGGGGATGGACTGTGCTCCCACGGAAAGGCTTTAACCGTACGTTGATGGATCATCGTCCGCTGATGGCCATCGACGGGATGAGCGTCACCGGGACGCCTCGGTTCGAGCGGGGGTCGATGGAGTACGCCGCCGTCCCATCCAGCGGCCCCATGTGGGGTGACGTAGATGAGCGCGTGCGTGTCTTCGGGAGGGGAATCGCCCTCATTGATGGAGCTCGGCCCCTCACCGGCCCTTCGGGATCGGCAAGGCCGAGCGATGAAGCGAGGAGCCACGTCCTAACGGACGGGGTAATTCATCCGAGAGCGAGCCCGCCCGGATACGGCGATGATGACTCTAGCCCTGGGCTATCATATGGCCGGGATCTTGAGTGCTGAGCGCTCAGTCGTGACCGTTCACTCGCTGGATCAATTTACGCCAATTCTCCGCATATGAATCGAAATCGCCGGTCCTTGCGCATTCATCGCATATACACGCGTGCGATGACGTCTCGATAGAGCAGACGTCGTGATACTCGCAATCCTCACAGGACATCTCGCGTCCGCAGAGCATGCATCTGAACGCGAACTCCACTGGCGCGCCGTCCAGGGCGCCGGACACCGCATGCCTGACGCGTTCCAGATCGGCGTTCCGAGGCACGAGGAACCCCGCGCCGGTCTCGTAGCGTACACCGGCCCTCATGAGTTCCTTGAACGCATCGGTGCCCAGCCTCGGCAGGCGCGTCCATTCGTCGAGTTTCACCCTGACCGCCACGTCGGACCCCAGATCGCGTTTATCGGGTCAATAATAAACATACGCGTCCGCCGCGTATTAAATCGCCGCGGTCAACGTCATCGCGATCGCGGCTGCAATGCCAAGCGCACACAGCCAGCGCCCGCCGCCCGGAGGCCTCCCGGCGTAATATCCCCTTATTTCCAAGGCCTCCGCCACCTCCCTGCCCCTGATCAGCGACGTCGCGATCGCCGGCGTCACAAGCGATGGAAGTCCCCTTAGCCAGTCCAGGAATCCGCCTGCCCCCATGCCCCTGGAGGACTGCGATTCCGCTATCTGTGAGAGATCCCTCGCGAGAATAGGCACGAACCTCAGGGATATGGTAATCCAGATGGAAGCCTCCCGCGGGACCCTCAGCCATGCCAGCACATCCCCCACCTCATCGACGGATGTTATGAGGTAAAAGAGCGATGCGGCCGCGACTATGTCCAGGAATCTCAGGCCGGTGGCGGCGGCCACGGACGCCCGGTAGCCGGCCAGCATCTCAGATGCGGATATCACGGCGGAGATGCCCACGGCGGGCAGCTGAAGTTTCATCAGCGATGCGGCGGCGCGGCCGACCGCCGCCGTGGATATCACGATAGCGTAGTCCATAACGAGCGGGATAATGCCGTAGGAAAGCAGGGGTGATACGAACAGGATCAGCGATAGTAGGAGCTTGCACCTCGGATCCGCGCCGTGCACCGGTGAGTTCCCCCGCGCCCCGTAAAGTGACCTGATGGCGGCCGTCATCGCCGGACACCGCGCATTAGATGCGTTAGGGCGTCGGCCGCTTCCTCGATATCCCCCGGAATTTCGCGCAACCCCAGGGCATTTCCTATCTCGGCTAGCTGGGGGGGCCTGAACCCGGCCGAGCGCGCGGCCTCCTCGTCCGACAGCACGTCGTGTGCCGGGCCATCGGCGACTATCGATCCCCCCGACATGGCGATCACGCGCGGATTGAGGCGCCAGATGAATTCCACGTCATGGCTGGCTATCACGACCGTTATCCCCCTCGACGACCACAACCTTATCAACCCCAGCAGCCTCATCTTATCGTGTAAACCCTGGCCTACCGTTGGCTCGTCGAGCGCGAGGATCCTTGGGGACCAGCTGAGCACCGCCGCTATGCTGAGCCTCTTCTGCTCCCCTCCGCTGAGGCTCAGCGGCGACCGCGATTCGTGTCCCGCGAGCCGCATTTCGGATAACGCGGATCTGGCGGCTTCCACGGGATCCTTCAACTTGAAGTTACGTGGCCCGAACGCCGCCTCCTCCAGCGCCGTCTGCGCGAACAGCTGATTGCGCGGATTCTGGAATACCAGCCCAACCGACCGGGAGAGCCGGCTCACGCTGATCCCTTTGGTGTCCATGCCCAGGATTGTGACCGTTCCGCGCGTGGGTTTCACGAGCCCGTTGAGGTGTCTGAGCAGCGTGGTCTTTCCCGATCCGTTATGCCCGACGATGGCCACCGCTTCACCGGCCTTCACGCTGAACGTCACGTCGCTCAGCGCATAGCCCCCATCGCGGTACGAGTACCAGACGCCGTCGAATTCTATGGCTGACAATTCACGCCCGGACCTCGCTCAGTAGCTCATCCACCGACAGCGGCACCCTGGCGATGTCGATTCCCCGGTGCTTAAGGCTATGATATATCTGCACGACGGGCGGTGTGCTCACGCCCGCCGACTTTAACTCGGCAACCGACATCCAGTCGCCCAGGAGATCCCGGGGGGCGCCCGACAGCATGACCCCGCCATCCCTCAACGCCACTACGTTATCCGCCAGGGCGATGGCCGGTTCCAGCCTGTGCTCCACCACTATCATCGTGAGCCCCTCGCGCATCTTCAGCTCCTTCAACATCACCATCAACTCCGCCGTTGCGCGCGGATCCAGCATGGACGATGGCTCGTCGAGGAGCAGGATGCGGGGCGCCCTGGCTATCTCACCGGCTATTGCCACGCGCTGCCTCTGTCCATCCGAAAGTTCGTGGGGCGACCTGTCGAAGAGATGATCCACGCCGAGCTTCCTTAGGATCCCCCTGGAAATTCCCTCGGCGATGTCCGGAGGAGTTCCTCCGGCCTCCAGCGACATCGAGACGTCCCTCCCCACCGTGGCCGCAAGCAGCTGATTTTCCGGGTCCTGGAACACATATCCCACGCGCTTCGCCAGATCCCCTATCGAGCTTCCGGCCACCGATTCCCCCATGACGCGGACATCCCCCTCAACATCCCCCTCGTAAAAGTGCGGTATCAGTCCTATTATGCTCCTGATCAGGCTGGTCTTGCCGCTGCCGCTCCCCCCGACTATCAGGTGGAGCTCGCCGGCCTCCAGGCAGAGGTCGATGTCGCGCAGCGCAGGGACGGCGCTTCCTCTGTAGGTGAACGAGAACTTCGTGAACTCCACGGCGGGCCTCGCGCATCCGGACGGCAAGCTAGACGATATCCCGGACGTTCGAATTTAACGATTTACCGAGGAGCCTCAGGAGGGAATCGACCGCCGTTCCGGGTCCGGACCTTACACGGAACGACGCCGTAGCTGGGTGTCCTCCCCCGGAACCCCCCAGCTCGCGGGCCATTTCCTCGGCGAGCCTTCCCAGGTGAATTCCGGTGTGGCTCTGGAAGTTACGCGACGCCCTCATGCTCCCGGCGGAGCCGTACTCATCCCTTCCCACGGCCGCGCCCATGTCGGCGCCCACCTGGACCAGCGCCTGTGCCACCGACGACTGATGGCTGGCGGCCGTTGAGATAGCGACCATCCAGTCGCCGATCGCGACGATCCTGGTCCTCTGGAGGCCCTTGAGTTTCGCCAGCGTCTCGGACACATCATCCGGCTTGTGGGTTATCATCCTGAGTTCTTCCGGGGTTTTCCCGCATATGCCGCACAGATAATGATAGAGACCGAGCGTCCTGCAGGATGCCGTGCTGAGCCCCCTTGTGTCGGCCAGTATGCCCATGCTGAGGGCGCACGCGATTTCCCGGTCCATATCGGCTTCACGCAGTTCGGACGCCAGTATCTCGGAGGTGGACGAGGCGGCCTCGTCCACCAGGGCGCGGTCGCCCCAACCCTCAGCGGCTGGATGATGATCGACTATCAGTATAGGGACGCCGCGCGCGCGGATGAAATCCTCCAGCCATCCTCCGGCGCGCGCTGGGGAACTCGCGTCGAGGAGCACAACGGCATCGATCTCCGAGTCTTCATCGATCGCCTCTTCGCGATACCTAATCGAGAAGCTATCCAGGAGGCTTCTGGCGGCGTACGTCGGGCCACCGTGGTATCGGTGCGGGCCTCGACGATTTCGTCCAGGTAGCAGATGGCGCCTTCGCGCACCGCCCGGGTGAGGGGCCCGTCCTGCCAGATGGTCTCGTCCCCCTCGATGAGAAAACGCCCCACGAGGTCGGAGCTGGTGAGATCCTCGTGGCAGGCCACCGTAACCAGTGGACGCTTCAGCCGCCAAGCCATGTGTTCCAGAAAGCGAGTCTTGCCGCAGCCCGTTGGCCCCTTGAGCATGACGGGCAGACGGCGCTGCCAGGCGGCCATGAAGACGGCGAGTTCATTGCCCACCGGCTGATAGTAGGGCTCCTCGGTCAGGTGGCGCAGGGGGGTTTCAGGGGAATGTCGGCTCATGCGGTCTCCTCGGGACTTTGTTCGCAGTGGCTGCGCAGATACAGGTACAGGTGGCGCAGGGTGTGGACGATCATCTTCCGGGGTTGCGGTGGCAGCGCATCCTCCCGACCGAGGTCGAGGCAGTTGTGGTAGTACACCAGTTCCCGGCAGTTGTCGCGAATCGTGTTCCAGTGGGGCTCGCCTTTCACCAGCACCTTCCACAGCTGCAAAAGGTCGGCATCGGCCTCATAACGCTTCCCCTCGGCATCCAGGAGGATGCGCAGGAGCTCCCTGGCCAGATCCATGGCCTTATCCACCGCGGGCGCCAGCGGCATCCCGTCGCCCTCCGCCGCCATTTCCCGGGCCATGGCCTCGATGCGCGCCTGCGCCTGATCGAGTCGGGACAGGGTCAACACTTTGTCGTACATCGGCAAGCCTCCGTCGTCCTCATTACACCCTACCGTTCATCCGGGATTTCGTCTAGGATAAATGGGTTTTGTCCGTAGTGGTTCATAATTCGTTTTATAGACTGATTAAAGGGGCTTTCATGAGCACGAAACTCATCAAGATGGTCAAACTCAACAACTTGGAATACAACCCCAATCGCGACCCCCAGGTCTATCGTCGCGTCGTCGGCCACCCCTTCCGTATCCAGGCCTTTTTGGGCGGCTCCGGCAAGGCAACGATTACCCTGAGCTGCGAAGGCAAGACCCTCAAGGAAAGCACCCTGGAACTGCCCGGCAATTTTTCCTACGAGCTCACCTTCAAGGACGCCGGTGTGCGCATCGTCACGCTCACGGTGAAGAACGACAACCAGAGCGAAAGCCGCGATCTGCTGCTGGATACCGAGGCCCACGCCAAAGTCGGCTGAGCCCGTCGCGGTCCGCAAACCAGCCCGCGCGGACCGCCGCAGGCCTACCAACCGAATTGTTTCTGAAAATCCTCGAGGCGATCGGCAATTTCGTCGCGAGCAAAAAAGCGGTCAGCGCGCGCTTGGCGTGCCTCCAGGCGGCGTTCGTTGTCTCCGCCAAAACAGAATACCGGGATATTGAGTTGATATTCCCGGCGTAAGGTATCGATGGTGGCTATGGGATCGGCGATGGCGGCATCGTCCAGATCCAAAACCAGAAAACGGCGCAGCAGGATCTCCTGCCAATCCCCGAAATCCTCCAGGTCCACGCCACACTCCATCTCCCAGCCCGGCAGCAGCCGAGCCTGCGCCTGGGCGCGCAAGGCCTCATCGCTGCTCATCCACAGAAAACGCTTGCGTAGCCGATCGCCAATACTGGCCATACCCCATCTCCTCTCAACCTTCCGTCCATACTGCCGTCGCTTCTAGGCGCGCCCGCCAGAGCTGCGCCCTGTCCCGATCCAGGCAGCGCTCCAGAGCCGCCAGCGCGGCATCCCGTCCACAACCCGTCAGGGCCGTCGCGCAGTCCTCGGGCCAGGCGCTGCACAACACGCGACGGTAGCTGCCATCCTCGGTCCAGACCCGCAAGAAGCTGCCATCGGACCAGTGGCGCTCCGTCAGGAAACTACGATCCTTTATTTTGATGCCGTGCGCGACCCGCCGACGCCCGGGTTGCTGCCAATCCGGTGCCTCCAATTCCGCACCGGCCATGGCCAGGCGTTCCGCCGCGTTCGGGCCCTCTTCGACCCGCGGGTTCCAGCCCGCTGCCGCCAACGCGTGCAGCAGGGCTTGCCGCAGTTCCGCGCGGGTAGGGAGCCGGGGAAGGAAATGGGTCCAGAGACCCAGGGACTCCTCCAAGGCACGCTCCAGCTCCCGCCGGAAGCCGGTCGAAGGCACCGCGATGCAGCCGACAAAGGCACGCCAGTCGCCATCGAGGAGCAGACTACCGCCCAGCACGAGGCTACAGCCGATGGTGGCCGCGCCGGTGCCGCCCAACTTCCGCTGGCCGAGCCAAAGATCCTGATGCCCTACGAGGCGAACGTCCAGGCCAAAGTATCGGTGCCAGGCGCACAGGACCGGGCCCAGCAGTTCCAGGACCTGGGCGGGTCTGCGCAAGCCGGTCCCGTGGGGCATCACCAGGAAATAATTGAGGTGGCGCCGGTCCACCCACACCGTACCACCGCCCAGGGGGCGCTGCACCACGGGAATTCCCGCTGCCCGACAAGCTTCCCGATCCAGCTCTGCACCTACGCCCTGCGCAGCACCGACGCTCAAATGGTCGTCTGCACTGGCCAGGATCAACGCGGGTGGATCGTCCCGCCCCTGTGCCTCGGCAAATCCCAGATAGGCCCGGTGCAGTGCTTGGGCAGAAAGGTGGCCGAGATCCAGAAGCCGTAGGGCACCAGCGCAGGAGGCTGCAGACGTGGGTGAGGGTGGAGCGGCGGCTTCAGTGGGAGCCGTCACGATCCCGCGGGCGATAGAAAGCGGAGAAATAGAAATCCCGCTCATTGAGCGCCTCGTGCCAACGCGCCCGCTCGGCCACTCCCTCCTCCATGATGGCCGCAATGGCCATGGCCTGTTCGCCGTCGAGGATCAGGATGGCGTCCTGAAGGTCTTCGTCCAATTCGATAAAGTGGGCGGCAAGGCCCTGTGGCTCCTGCACGTGGACCAGAAAGGCACGGCACTCGGGGTCCTCTGGGTCCAGCGGCGCCATGACCAGACGTCCGATATAGGCCATACGCGCCAACTGGTTGAAGCGGGGAATCTCCAGTTTTTTGCCCTTTTTGTATTTGTTCAGCTCGTTCTTGAGCGCGCTCACGTCGGCAATGGGTATGGTCTTCATGGCAATCCTGAGCAAATTGATCTACTAAGCATTATCCCAGCCAGCAGCGCCCCTGACAAGGCAAAGAAAAAGGGAGAGATGCTCGCGCATCTCTCCCGACCCGAGGAGGGTGCTTACAACCGTCGATCAGAACTCGTAGCCCACCTGGATACCGTAGGAGTTCTCGGTGAGGGTGGAGGAGGCCGCCTGCTGGGGATTGAAGGGAGCAGAGCCCGGAGCACCGGTCATCGTGTTGCTGAACTCGTGCATGTAGGCCTCCGTCAATTTCCAACCCATGCCAAGCTTCTGCGTCGCGCCGAAGGTGATGGCGTTCTGCACGATGGCCGGGAAGATGGTGTTGGCAGCAATAGCGTTGCTGTTGTTGGGTACCGGGTTGGAACCCCAGGTGTAGCCAGCGCGCACCTGCAACCAGTCGTTGACGTTATACTGGGTACCAATGTTGGCTACCCACTGGTTCCGCCAATTCAACGCTAAAGGCACAACGTTGGTGCCGTTCCAGGGACCATAGATATTGAAGGTGTTGAGGGTGTTGTGCCAGTTGATCCACTGCCCCTCCACGCTCACCAGCCACTGCGGGATGGGGCGGATGGCAATACCCAAGGCAATCTGCTGCGGATAGTTCAGATGACCGCTGTACTGACCGGGGTTGCCCGTCAGGACCTGACCGTTGGGCATCGGCAGCGATTGGGCTCCTCCTTGGAAGGTTAAAGGCGTGAACATGATGGGCGACTTGTAGGTAGCGCCCAGGGTGACCTTATCGTTCACCTTGTACAGAGCGCCCAAGGTCACACCGACGCCATAGGCCCAGGAGGGTGTGGAAAGGTTAAGACCGCCCGTCAGCGGTACCACGAAGGGCTGCTTGGGGTTCGGACTGATGTTCTGGAACTGGGTCATGGTTTGCTGGAAAGAACCCTGCTCCGCAGCAATGTTCAGAGAGCCACCGATGTAGAGGTGATCATTGACCTTCATGGCGATGGACGGGGCCATCTGGATGAAGGTGATACTGCTGTAGGCCTGCGCATAACCACCGTAGGGAAGCGCAGAATTGGGTCCGATGTTCTGGAGATAATTCACACCCAGGCCCGAGGTACCATACACGCCGCCACCGAAGACGATGCCGTCACCAAAGGCAGGGGCAACCCAGCCGATGGCGGGGATACCGTACACGTTGCTGTGGCTGCCGATCTCACCAAAACCCAGATTGGTTTTGCGTGTGGGATTGAAGATCTCCGCCGAGAAGGCTGCCTGCGGCTTGATCATGGCCAGGCCTGCCGGGTTACTGATGGCCGCCGATAGGGGGTCGTCGGGAGCCGCCACCACGGCGCCACCCATACCCACCGCATACTGCCCGATACCGATCAACTGGTAGCCGTCCGTGGCCATGGCCGAACCGGCAAAGGCGCAGGAGAGCGCCGCCGCCACTGCCACACCCAACCGCATCGCTTTCTTTTTCATTTCGTTCTCCGCCTCTGTTGTTGCCCAACTTCTTCACGATTGTGTCGTAATGGGCACACTGTGGCAAGACGGCAAAGCATCAAATCTTTCATGGCTGTAACAAAATATCGCAATGATAGATCATCAGAATACGGTAATGTTATGCCAAAGCATTCCTGCGGCGGCTACCGATCGCACCGTAAAAAAGCGCCCTTTCGGGCGCTTCGGCAATGGGTGGGGCAACGGTCTCAATCGACGCGCAGATCCCGCAGGCGCATCTGACGACGCACCACTTCCACATCCTGCTTGTTGAGGGCAAAGGGGAAAGAGCGGATATCCGAGGGGGAGGAGTCACCGTAGGGACGGTTGCAGGCGCTCACTTCTTCGTCGTCCTTACCCGGACAGCCACTGGTCTGGAAGGGCTTGCCGGAATTGATGATGTCCTCGAGCTCCGCCTGCGGATAACCAAAATCCTCAACCCGCCCGTAGGCATCAAAACTCATGTCCTCGTAGCGCCCACCGGCGTAATCGATGAGAAAGCGCCCCAGCTGCACACGGCGCCAGTGATCCTGAGGCACAGCATCCCAGTCTTCCATCATGGAGCCTTTTTCCGGGAAAAAGGCAAACATGTGGTTGTGGCCACCCATGTCCTTGATGCGTTGGCAGACCTCCAAAATCTCCTGCTCCGTCTCACCCATACCACAGATGAGGTGGGCACCGAACTTTTCCGGGCCATAGATCTCTGCCGCCCACTCGATGGCCTGCCAGTACTTGTCCCAGCTGTGCGGACTCTGCACCGTCTTGCCCCGAGTGCGCTCGAATATGGCGGGCGTCACCGCATCCAGGGCGACGGTGAAGATGTCGGCCCCCAGATTCTTGAGATCGATAAGGTCCTGCTTTTCCATGGTGGTGGGGTTGGAGAGAATGGACACTGGGATGTGAGGAGCCGCTTCCATCCAGCGCTTCAGCACCACCTGGGTATCGTGGTCGGAATCGGGATGGGTGATCATGCTGATGCACATACGCTCAAACTGCCCCTTGTCGCCGTTGGCGGCGATGCGTTCCAGCATCTCGTCCACCCGCACCGTCGGCCAATCCACGCGAATGAAGTTGCGGTCAGCATAATCCCGACTCTCTTCGCGGTGGCGGGCCAGTCCACAGTAGGTGCAGTTGGCACGACAACCTTCAGGATAGGTCATCAGGAGATTGAGACAGTGAGTGCAGCTGGTGCGGTGCATGACCCCGGGGATGAGCCCCAGAGTAATGGCCGCCGCCGTACTGAGCTGCACGTAATCGGGCGAGCGCATGGTCGGCGTCTTGACGAAATAGTCGGGCCGGTAAAAGTTCAAGGGTGTTGCATCGGACGCTACCGCACTCATGGTCAATCCTCCTGTCGTTTTGCCTCAAGCGGCAAAGTATTCCTCAAATGCGATCCAACTGGAACGCATCACCCGATCGTCCGCGGCGGCTGGCGTGTGCCAGACGGCCTCCAGAGAGGCGCGCCGCCGCAAGGCCCGTTCCAGGGCCGGTCCAAACTGGTCGTGCATGTCTTCGGCGTAACTTTCCAGAGCCTCCTGGTCGCCGGCAAGATAGTCGGCCACGGCTGCCCCCGCCGCAAATCCGCTGATCACCGCGGCGGGAATGCCAGCGCCGGTGATGGGATGGGTGAGACCGGCGGCGTCGCCCACCAGCAGTGCTTTTGGATGCACGAGCGGACGGATTCCGCCGACGGGAATGGCGCCTCCGGTCCGGGCCAGGATCTCCGCCCCCACCAATCCCCGTTCCTGCATCTGCCGATGCAGGGCCTCCAAGGGTATCTTCAGATTGTCGGCAAAGCGACGGTCGGCGCCTAGCCCCAGATTGGCCACCGGGCCGCGGGGAAAGAGCCAGGCGTAGCCTCCGGGGAAATCGTCCGACAGGAAAATATCGGTATCGGCATAGGGAGTACGCAGTTCCACGGTGTACTGGCGTGTCTGCACGATGGGCTGAGGCGGAAGCCCCAGGGCAGTCGCCACGACGCTGTGCGGACCGTCGGCACCCACCAAAAAGCGCGCCGCCACGGACCAGGACCGGCCATCCTGCTCCAGTTCAGCGCGCTCGCCATCCCAGCCACGAAAGGTGGTGTGTGTCCGGATCTCGGCACCGGCGGCGCGCGCTGCTTCGGCGAGACCCTGATCGAAGCGCGCGCGATCGATCATGATCCCTGGGAAATCGCGATGATCCTCGGCTCCGGAGGGCAACACACTGCGCATGGCCACCACATCCTGCACCCGTGAGCAGGTCTCATGCACCTGTCGCAACAGCGGCATGGGCACGAATTCGGCACACTGCACGGGCACGCCAATTGCTCTGCGCCGATCCACACAGAGCACACGCAGCCCCCGTGCTGCCGCCGTCTGCGCCGCCGCCGCCCCGCCCGGTCCGGCTCCTACCACCAGAAGGTCATAGACACGGTGCATGCGCGTCCTCCACGGCCTGCCGCACAACCGCAACAAAGTGCTCGGGCCGCATGCCAAAGGCGTCCACCACCTCAGCGGCGAACCAGGCGGACACCAGATCCTCCAGCTCGCGGATGTGGCTATTGCGCAGGCGCGCTTCCAGATCCACCAGGGCACGGCTGGGCTGAATGAACATATCGCCCCGAAACTGAATCTGTTTGACGCGCTGACCACGCTCATCCCAGAGCACCGCCGCGCGCAGGGTGCCACCGCTCGTGCGCACGATCGCGTGCCGCAGGCTCTGTTCCTCCGGCGGTCGATCCTGTAGGGAGAGCCAGTCCGGTGCACGCACCTCCGCCAGAGCCTGGGGCAGTCGCCGGGCAACGGGCTCGGGAAGATCGCCCTCGGCCATGTCCTCCCACTGCCCGCCAAAGCGCTCACGGAAGCCCTCCAGCAAGGCCTGACGCACCACTGCCATAGAGGGTAACTCCGGCAGCAGTGCACGCAGACTGGTCACGCGCTCGGCCACGCTACGGATGGCGTGGGCATCCAGCTTCTCCACCGGGACTCGCAAAATCCGCAACATCCGCGGAATATCCAGCTCGATGAGCACGGTTCCCTGAAAAAGAACGGCCTCTCCGTCCAGGACACCGCCCGTTCCAGAGATCTTGCGGCCATCCACCTCGATATCGTTGCGCGGTCGATATTGGGCATTCACCCCCAGACGCCGCAAGCCCGCCGCCGCCGCCTCGCATATCTCCCGGGAAAGGGCCGTCATGTCCCCAGCGGGCAGATGGCGACGCAGGCAGACCAACTCCCAGCCGATCTGGCTGGGATCAAAGACGATGGCGCCGCCCCCCGTGAGTCGCCGCTGGACCTGAATCCCCTCTGCCGCGCAGTAATCCAGGTCCAGTTCTTGCCGGGGAGATTGGTGGTGTCCGAGCAGGGCAGAATCGCGAAAACGCAGGAAACGCAGGCTCGGTCCCCACTCCCCCGCCGCCACCGCATCGAGCAAGGCCCGATCCAGTGCCATGTTTTCGTCGGCATCGCGCAGGCCCGTGTCCAACACCGACCACAGCTGCCCACTGCAGGATCGAGACATATCGAGGCGCTTCCGGAGCCCTGCACTCAGGCCGACAGGACGATGGGGATATCGCGCAAACGGCTCTGGCGCTTGGGCGCAGCCGGAATGTGATCCAGGGGGATGCTGTCGCCGTTTTCCCCCATGGCCAGTACCTCTTCACCGACGATCATGGAGCAGCAGGACGGTGTCACATACACCTCGCGATCCAGATGCTTGGCGAGGGCGAGCATGCCGTCGGAGGGGAAAGCGATACCGTTGAGGCCAGCCATCACGGCGTAGGTGTCGGTCATGGAGCGGTGCACCCCCGAGGGTCGGGCGCAACCCAGCAGCACCGGCGTGTCCGTCAGGGCCGCTCGGGCGTCCATGAAGAATTGTCCCACCTCTTCCGCCGGCGGCGTCGCAAAGGGTCGACTCTGGCTCGCGTACTGCGACATGATCACCACCAGGACCAGGGCGCTGGGGAGGTGGCGCTGGACGATCTCCAGAGCGTTCCACTCCCCCAACAGCTGCCCGTAGTGCAGACCGATCACGATGTGCGGAACCACCTTCATCCGGGTGTTGACCAGGGTCTCCAGAGCCCGTTCGAAATCGTCCACCGACCGGCGCAGATGGTAGACCTGGTGAATGGTATCCTGGGCGCCGATGACGTCCATCATGGCGACATCGACGCCGGCATCCTCCATGCCGAGGGCAAAGTCGCGGGTGGCGATGCCGGTATGCATGGCGATCTGCAGCGTGGGGTAGCGGTCCTTGAGCCGCCGGACCGTGGGGAAATAGGGCTCGTAGTGCACCACATTCTGATGGTCGGAACCGCCCGATAGCAGCAGCCCCCGGCCACCATCGGCAACGATCCCATCGACGAGACGCTCCAGTTCTTCCGGAGAGCGCACCGGGATCATGGGCTCGAGAATCTTCGCCTTGCAATGATCGCACTGCAGTTTGCAGTCACCGCCGGTAATGGAAATGGCTGGAAAGGCATTCTTGCCACAGGTGGACAGTTCGGAGGTCTCATGGTGACGGAAGGACGGTGTGTAGAAGTTCATTCGCCCGACCTGGCTACCCGAAAGCCCTGACCAACGCTCCCGCATGGAGGCCACGAGGTTTTCATCCAGACGGAGATCTTCGAGGGCTTCTACCTGCGCTACCGCTTCCAACCAGGGATTCATGGACGATTCCTCACCTATCCAAGGAGCACGCAATGCAGCTGCGCGCTAACAGAAAACGTGCGGCCGCATAAGCGGCCGCAGATACCGTGCTGCAAAACTCAGCAGCCGCCGAAGCCGTCGGCGTTCATCTTCTCTTCGAAAGCCGCAAGGGCGTCGGAGCCCGTCTTCAGGTCCGCCGCATCGCCGTCGAAATCCGCCGGTTTCAGCTTCGCGATCCAACCGCTACCGTAGGGATCCTTATTGATGAGGCCGGGATCCTTGGCCACATCCTCGTTGGTCGCCGTTACCGTACCGCTGACGGGGCTCTTGAGGGGACCCACCCACTTACCGGATTCGACGGTGGCCGCAGACTTGTCTTTCTTGATGTCCTTGCCAACACCCTTGGGGGTATAGGATACGATCTGCCCTGCCAAAGAGCAGGCGTAGGAAGTCATGCCGATGGTGACGGTGCCGTCGTCTTCCTTGCGCAGCCAGACATTATTTTCGACGTTATACATCAGATCTTCGGGGATTTCACAACCACGAACCGTTCCCATTATGCCCTCCTTAGGGTTTACTAGACGTTGGTGACACTATACGAATGGGCGATGCCCGTTTAAAAGAACAAAAGGCGATCCGTCGACAGAATGAGGTCGGCAAGATCTCCAGCCGAGGCGACGTGGTCCACCTCCGCGATCAGATCCTCTGCGGGAATCTCGTAGCCGGGCAATGCCGGTCGACATACGTGGATCTCGACCCCGGCGTTCTTGGCATCGCGAATGAATTCGATGACCTTTTTACCACCTTCCATGGCGGACAGGTTCTCGGCAACACCCTTTTGCATCAGCCGAACCGCTTCCATGGTGCAAAAAATCTTAACCTCTGCATCCATGGATGACAACAGCGCGCCCAGATAGAAGGGTGTCGCACAACGGTGCGCCGTACTCGGACCGCTGGTCATGACGATGACCACCTGCTTCTCTTCATCGTCTTCCAGGTAATGACCGCTCATCGCATACCCCGCTCACAATGGATATCGTCCCGTTCGCAACGGGCCTTGTACAATTCGAAAGCGGGATCGCCCGTCACCATGTCCTTGAGGGCCACTTCCATAGAGGCAGTGGGCCGAACCCGCGCGATCCAGGCCTCATAGGGCTCGATATTCAGGAGATTGGGGTCCTCCAACACATCCTCGTTGGCCAGCTCGATGACACAGTCGAAGACGTTGGGCACCGGCCCCGCCCACTTGCCGCTCTCGATGGTAGCCACCGGCTTGCCAATGGGTCGACGCGTGCCGGGACGTCGCACACGCACGTGCAAGATCTTCCCGGCGATGGATTGGGAAATGTCGGTCATGCCCACGGTCAAGGTACCGTCGTCCTCGCGCCGGGCCCAGATCTGGCTTTCTTTGTCGTAGTACAATTCGGCGCGAAACTCGCAACCGTTACACTCCATGAACGCTTCTCCTCTACCGACCGGCAAAAAAAACGCCCCCGTGGGGGCGCCAGCCGAAAAGCATTACGCAATGCCTTTGGCAGCAAGAAGATCCATGGAATCGCTGACGTTGTCGGGGATGCCCACCTTCCGCGGCGACAAGCCCATGGCCAGACCCAGGAGCTGGGTGAAGTAAATCACCTTCACGTTGGTCTTGATGCCAAATTCCACTTCGGCCCGTACCTGGTGCATCTCCAGACCCGAGTGACAGGTCGGACACTCGGTGGCGATGACCTCGGCACCGGCATCTTCAGCAGCCTGGAGGATATTGAGCACGAGCTGGGTGGAGGTATCGGAGTCGGACAGGGTATGCGCCCCTCCACAGCAGGCCGTCTTCAAGGGGAAGTCCACCGCAACGGCGCCAGCGGCGCTGAGCAGGTCGTCCATGAAATGCGGCGCATAAGAAGATTCCGAGCCGGGACCCTGGTCCTTTTCCGGAAAGATCTGCCGCGGACGGGTGTACATACAGCCGTAGTAATTGGCAATCTTCAGTCCATTGAGACTCTTCTTGACCCGCTGCTTGATGCCTTCCGGACCGAGTTCTTCCATGAACCACTCCAGCGCATGGAGGGTACGCACGTCGCCCTCATAGACCGGATCGCCGGACTTGTTGGCGAGATCCTGAACCGTCTTCATGGTCTCTTCGGAGGTAGCGCACTCATACTCGGTCTGCTTCAGGTTACGGTAGCAGCCGTTGCATGGCGCCATGACCGTATCGCAGCCCTGAAGCTTGCTGGCAATGGCCAGGTTACGAGCGGACATGTAGGTCTGCAGCATGGGATGGATGTTCTTCACCTCCATGGCGCCACAGCAGTTGTAGTCTTCGAGGTTCTCCATCTCCAGACCCAACTCCTTCACCAGCACCCGCGTGGACTTGTCGTAGGGTCCACCGGATCCTTCCAGCGCGCAACCGGGATAATACGCAACCTTAGCCATGGTGTGCCGCCTCCTTCTGAGCCTTCACATACTCCGCCAGTACCGCACCCGTCCGCCCCCAAGACTTGGTCTTGGGCCGAAACAGCGTATTCAACCCCATCTTGGCCAGCTGTCCCAAGGGCATGTGCTTGGTCAAGCCCTTGCCGAACTCAACGATCCACTGCTGCACCAAAGGTTGGCCGGTACGCTTGAAGAAACCCATCATCACCTCAGTGTCTTCGATTCGACCGAATTCCAGACACTCGTGGGTGAATTCCTCGTCGAAGTGGGTGGATGGCGATTTTTCCGTATAGCCATTTTCTTCCAGCCAGTGGGCCGTAGCCTTCATCACGCCCTCGGGACGCACGTCCTTGGGACAGATGTTGGTGCATTTGTTGCACGACACACACTGCCAGATGATGTCCTTGTCCTTCATCAACTCCGCTTTCAGGCCCAAGCGGATGAGGTAGATCCAGTAGCGCGGATTGAAGTCCACATTCTGCGCATACATGGTGCACGAATTGGTGCAGGACCCGCACTGCCAGCAACGATGCACATTCTCGCCGCCGCTGTAGCTCTGAATGATCTTTTCGAAATCCGGCTCGTAGTCCGTCAGGGTACGAGGGGAAATCATGGTGTTCCAGGACCCCGAAACATCCACACCATCGACGATCAGGTGATCGTGCTGGAGGATGCGATCGGGATCGATCAGGGTCTTCTCATGAATAGCCATAACTGCTCCTGATTCCTTGCGTCAATGAAGACCATCTCGCTTGAGGCGAGACCCGCCAAACCGTCTCTGGGTTTCTACCCCCAGAAGTTTTCTGATCTGTTCCGTAAAGTCCGACTGACCACCAAAGTCCGAGCGCAAAAAACCCTCGGCCATGGCCCGCAGATACTGGGAGTACTGATAGGCCAGAATGACGTCCATCAGATACGGGAGATCGCGATAGACACCCAATTCTGCCAAAGAATCCCGCATCCAGACCCGTACGCCTTCGAACATCTCCGGACTTTCCCCCAAGGGAAAATCCGTCAGGTAGTCACCACCGGGAATGAACTCCCGAATGGCGCCGGATACGGTACCCTGATCCCAAACCCAGCGCGTCATCAAGGGATAGGTTTCGGGATCCGTGAAATGCAGGACCTCCGCCGCCACATCCCGTAAAGCGCGCTGCGCCTTTCCGGTGGCCGGTACCGCTTCTTCAAACCGCTGCATGCGTTGCACCAGTGAACCATGACCGGTCAAAAGATCGGACATGGCCGCACCAACCTTGGCAGAGCCCGCGGCATCGAATGCTGGCCAAATCTTGCGGCGCGCCGTGAACATGCGCTCTACCAGCGTCTCTAGCTCCTCTTCGCTGAGGGCTTCCGTCCGGGCCGAAAGCGTGTCACGAAAGACCGCACTTTTCTCGGCCAGGCGTTCGATCAGATCCGCAAGACCCTGCTGCCCCTCAAAGGCCTCCTCTAACTCGTAGAACGACTTCTTGAGGAGACCCGCATCCAGATCGAAGGGCAGCTTGGCCGGGGTAATCCGATCGGCCGATCGCGCAAGCTCGTCAGACGGCAACTTTCTGCAGTCCGTACAGATCCGCCACCGCGCGGGAGCCCGCCGATTGACCCTGGGCGATGGAATCGTCAATGGTCTCTGGTCCCGTGGCGGCACCGCAGACGTAGATGCCCTTGCGCGTCGTGCCCTGGCTGTTGGTGTACTGCTCGGCGCGGTCGATGAAGCCGTGCTTCTCGAGACCAATGCCAAAGACCTTGGCAATCTCGGGATTCAGCGCGTTGGGATCCATGCCGATGGCGTGCACCACGATGTCCATGGGGATCACGATGGGGCGCTTGACCAGGGTGTCCTCACCCTTGACCAGGAGCCGACCGTCCGGGGACTTGGTCACCTCGGCGATGCGCGCCTTGACGAACTTGGTCTTGTACTCTTCCTGGCTCTTCCAGTAGAACTTGTCCTCGTAGAGCCCGAAGGTGCGGATGTCCATGTAGTAGATGAACACGTCCGTGGAAGGCGACAGCTCCTTGATCTCCATGGCGAGGTTGGTGGAGACGGTGCAGCAGATCTTGGAGCACCACTCGCGGCCGATCTGCCGGTCGCGGGAGCCGACACACAGCAGAATGGCCACCCGCTCGGGCACGCGCCCGTCGGACGGACAGCGAATCTGGCCGGTACCCACCATCTGCTCCATCTGGGTGGTGGTGAGGACGTCTTCGTAGGTACCGAAGCCCCACTCGGGCTTGTTGATGGAATCGAAATGGGTAAAGCCCGTGGCCAGGACGATGCTGCCCGCTTCCACCTGCTGGCCATTGCTCAGGTGCGCCGTGAAATTACCGGCCTCGCCATCCAGCTGAGTCACCTTGGTGGACTTGTGGATGCTGACGTTGCCATTGCCGTCCACGCGGCTGACCATGCGGCCGATGGCGTCCTTGGCCCACTCGCCCGAGGGCACCAGCTTGGCGTAGCCGGAAATGATGGGGGCACCGCCCAGCACGTCTTCCTTCTCGACGATGACCGCCTTCTTGCCCATGGCCGCCACCGTGGCCGCCGCCGACAGACCCGCCGGGCCCGCCCCTACTACCAAAACCGTGTCGTGATGTGCCATGAAGAGATCCTCCGCTGTCGTCACGATGAAAGTGTAGGAGCCCCACGCTGCCGTGTCAACTGTATGTACTATACAAAATGTGGTCAGCCGAGATTGCCCGGATTCCAGTGCTCGACGGCGCTCAACAGCTCTTGGAGTCGGGCAAAACAGGGACCGTTGTGGGTCTCCTTCAATTCGGCGGCACCGCTGCCGCTCAGCCAGAGGCTGATGCTGGGCGGGATACTGTCCTGGATCTGTCTAATCCACTGACGACTGTCACCGTTTACGGAGGCAGCGGAAATGGCGAGCTGCACGACGTGGACCGGGCAGTGCTGCAGGCAGGGGAGCACGTCTTCCAGGGGCGGTTCCGGGCCCAGAAAAAGCACGTCCACACCCTTGCCCAGGAGCAGGATGCGCGTCATCTGCAGTTCCAGGGGACGCCCCTCGCCGGGAAGACTCATGAGCAGAATCCGCAGGCTGTCCTCGGGTGCGGGTGGAATTTGGGCGGCGGCCAATTCCAGGGTTTCCAGCAACAGTTCCTGGGCCGCCCGCTCGACAAAAGTGGGCAGGCTCTCATCCAAGCGGCTGCGCGCCATGCGGTGGAGGAGGGGGGCAGCCAGTTCCATGACCCAGTCCTGTGCACCCTCTCGGGCCAGCTCCTGCCGCAGCAGGTGGCGCAGTCCGCGCAGATCGATCTCCGCAAGGGCTCTCCAGGCCTTGTCCAGGGCCGGATGGGCGCGCGGGTTGGCGGTGGCCGGGCTGGGGATCTCGCGCAGGAGGCGCTCCAGACGCTGCGGATCGGCGCCAACGACGAAGCCGGGCCGGTAGCCGGCTCCCAGAAGCCGGTTGATGTCGTGCAGGCGCAGGATCTGACGGCGGCTGTACAGCCGGTTACCGGCGGCATCCCGGGTCGGCACCGGAAATCCATAGCGCCGTTCCCACATGCGCAGCAGCTCCTTGGATATGCCGGTTTCCTGTTCCACCACACTGATGGGGAACTGGGGCGTGTCGTCGGGGTGTTCGGGTTGCTGTGTATTTGTTTTGTCCAAGACGGTACCTTGACATTGCGGACGGGCGGGTTACCCTTCGCTCAGGCTTTTCATTTTACCCAAGCTTGGACAAAAATGGCACAAGGCAGCTTGACCGTTACCGATCGACGCCGTGGGTGACTCGCAGATGCCCAGGAAAGGTTTTGTCCCACAGGCTATTAGCGAGCATCTGGACAGCCTGAATCAGGCCCTCGCGGATCAGCAGAGCTTTGGCATCATCGGCCTCGATGTCCAGGCGATCGTACGAATCTTCAACAAGGCGGAGGAGCGACTCAGTGGCTTGCCGGCCAGTGAGGTGCTCAACCATTCCTTTTTTGACGACGTCGCGCCCTGTACCGCAAGCCGATTGTTCCGCGGCCGTTTTCGGGCAGGTCTGGAGCGGGGCAGCCTCGACGAGCATTTCTTCTATACCTTTACCTACCGAATCCGGCCCGTCTCCGCCCACATCCACATGCTGTACCGACCGGCACAGAGTCCCCTGGTTTTCCTCTTCGTCGACCGCGTCATACCCTTGTTCGAGGATCTCGGATGAACGCAGCCCTGGAAGTATCCAGCTATACCCTCACCGACTTTCTGGAGTGGATGGAGATCCTGCGCGCCCAGAATTTCCACACCCAAGGGCTGGAAGGGGAGCAGCAATTCCTGTCCTACCTGATCCTGCGTGGTGTCTGGCATCTGCTGAACAACGCCTACCAAGGCGACGGTCGGGGCTTCCTGACGGCGGAGCAGAGCGCGACGCTGCAGGAAATCGACGCCCATGTTGCCGCCCTGGAGGCGCAGCTGCCCGAGGGCGTCCGTGTCGAGGTACGGGCATGTATCGGACGCCTGCTGCGTTTCGTGGACGAGCATGAGCACGTCGACTAGGGAGGCGCTGCTGCAGATCCTCGAGGCGGGTCTGCACAGCGGCTTCGCCCTGGAGTGGCAGACGCCGGACCCCGCTGGGGGAGCCCGGATCTGGCCAGGGCCGGCGCTCTGGGCCTGGGCGCGGCGTCTGGCCAGTCACTGGCGCCGCCTGTCTCTGCCCCAGCGCCCGCGGGTGGCCGTCCAGCTACCCAATAGCCCCATCTATATCGCCACCCTGCTCGCGACCTGGATGCTGGACGGCATTTTTTGTCCTCTGCCGGCGTGGCGCGGCGCGCAGACGGTCAGTGCCGTGGATTCCCTGAGGCCGGACCTTTTGATCTGGCACGGCCTTGGACGCGTACATACGCGACGGCAAGAACGGCGAGGTGAGGCGCCGCTGGATCCCGAGGACCTGGCGCTGATGTTGTGGACTTCCGCCAGCATGCACGCGCCGCGCGTCTTCGGGCTCACCCACGCGGCCCTGCTCTGGCAGGTACAGAGCCATCTGCCCCGGCTTGCCCTGGAGCGCGACAGTCTTGTCCGTAATTGTCTGCCCTGGACCCACGTCTTTGCCGGAGTGCTGGAGCTTTTACCCACCCTTGCCCGTGGCTCGAGCCTACGGGTCGCTGCGCTCGGCACTTTCCGCCAGGAGTCCTTTACCCACGTCTTTGTCGTACCGCGGGTGGCGGCGCTGTTGCAGGACACCCAGATCGGCGCATTGGCTGGCGGCATCGTTGGTGGTGCGCCCATCTCGGCTGAGCTCGCCCGGCGCCTGCGCGGCAGTGCGTTGCGGGTGGGTTATGGGCAGACCGAGGCGGGGCCGGGCGTCTGTTTGGGAGATCCCGGCGATTTTCGTCCGGCCTTTCTCGGACGCGCCCTGGTGGAGGTGGAGCAGCGTGCCGGTACCCTGCACTACCGCTCACCCGGCCAGGCGCTGGGGGAGTGGCGGGCGGGCCACTGGCATCCCATCCGGCGCGATGCCTGGGTGGATAGCGGCGATGTCGTGCGCTGTGGCGATGACGGCTGCTGGTACTGGCTGGGACGCCGCGATGCACGCTTCGTTCTGGCCGATGGCCGCAACGTCGAGCCAGAGCTGGAGGAGTTGCGTCTGCTGACGAGTTACCCGGAGATTGCGACGCTCGTGCTCGGTGGTCCCGGTGCCCGCCATCCCCTCGCCCTGGCGCGACTGCACGGCGATCCTGGCCCGCAGCAGGAGGCATCGCTGCGGCGGCGCTGGCACGAACCCTACCCCCTGCGCATCGCGGGCGAGGCTTTCTGGGATCCCTACCTTGGCCCCAGTGGCAAGGTACAGCGCGGTGAACTCTACGCGCACTGGAGCGGCATCGTCCGCGGTGCTGCCGGTGCGGGTCGGACGGTTTGAGCAAGGCCAGATCCCGCAGCCCCGCTGTGGGAATGGCACCCATGGACGCAGCACACCGGGAGAGAGACGAGCATGAGTAAAGGCAAACTGTTGATCACCGGCGCAAGTGGCGCACTGGCGGAAGTCTGTATACCCATGGCCATCGCTCAGGGCTGGGAAGTCCTGGCCGTGAGTCGAGGAGCCCCGCCGACCGCGGCGCCCGATGGAGTCCGCTGGTTGCGTGCCGACGTCGCGCGGATGGAAGAGGCGGACACGCTCTTTCGGACCCTGCAAGAAGCGCAGGCAGTGCCGGATGCCCTGGTACATCTGGCGGGTTCCTTCCTGCTGGCGGGTCTTGGCCAGACCTCGGAGCAGCAGTACCGCCAATGTCTGTCCGCCAACCTGGACTCCGCTTTTTTTACTCTGCGCGCCTTCGTTGCGGCACGGCGGCGCGTCGGTGGCGGCGGCGCCGCTGTCTTCGTGTCGTCGGTGGTCGCCGCGATCGGGGTGGCCTTCCATGAGGCCGTAGCGGCGGCCAAAGGGGGCCTCGAGGCCATGGTTCGGGCGGCGGCTGCCACCCACGCCCGCGACGGCATTCGCGTCAATGCCGTGGCCTCGGGTCTCATGGACAGTCGGGCGGCGGCACATCTGCTGCGGAACCCGCAGTCGCGGGAACTGGCCGCCCGGCAATATCCCTTGGGTGGCCTGATTCCAGCGGAGCAGGTGGCGCGTATGCTCTTGACCCTGGTCGACCCGGAAAACGGCAACATCACCGGACAGATCCTCCCGGTGGATGGTGGGTTCACGGCCATCCGTCCCTTGGTGACGGCGAACTGAAGGCACCCGCAACCCCGCCCGCCAAGGCGGGCCGGAGTCGTGCTTCGGGAAGTCTCCCCTCAGTGCGCCGCCATCACCATGGCCCGATTGGCGGCGGTGTCCGGGAGCTTGTGCATCTCCAGGGTGATTTCCCCTGCGTGTATGCCATACCAGGTGACATCGGTGCGATCGATGACGACGTCCGGCTCGATCATGTACATCCAGTCGTCGGCGTGGAGATTGTAGAAGCTCTTGCCAACGGGTTGTTTGACGTCGTAACTCCAGTGCAGGGCAAAGCCATAGGCCTTGCCCGCGGCGCTTTTCACGTCTCCCGCCGAGCCCTCGGCCGTGCCCGTGAACTCATGGTCATTGACCTGGGTGAGGTGCCAGGTGCGGTCGGCGTAGGTCTTCTTGCCATCGGGATCGATGTAGGTGAAATGCTCCACCAGGGTTCCCTGATTGCCCTCCCAGGTACCCATCATGCGCACCACGAAACGGTTGACGGCTTTGCCCGACCGGTTCTGGAACATGCCTGTGGCAACGATGGGGCCGTTGAAGAATTCCTTGAGGCTGAATTTGGGTGTCGTATGGGCATAGTCCTTGGGCACGGTGGCGCAGCCCGACAGGGCGGCCAGAACCGCAACACCGAGGACGACTTTGCTTGTGGTCTTCATGAGGCAACTCCCTTCTTGAGTACTACGGTGCTTTGCGCTTCGACGGCCCGAAGCTCCATGAGCAGTATGGCCGCCACCTTGATGAGGGCAGGGACGATGGCGTAGGCGATGCTGAGTAACCACAGGTGCTCGCCCGGGCGAAAACCCGACCACTGCAACAGGGGTAGAATGATGCCGGCGCCCAGGGCCGTGGCGGCCTTGGCAACCCAATTGAACAGGCCAAAATAATTACCGGCACGTGCATCGCTGTCGTAATCGGTGTGGTCGGCAAGAATGCTCGGCGGTAGGGCCTGATCGGCACCTAGCGTCAGCCCCGTGAGGACACAGATGGCCCCGTAGGCCCAGGCATCGCCAGGTCCCAGGAACACGGCGCTGGTAAAGGCCAGGATGCTGAGCAGCATGGCCGAGGACCAAGTGCGGGCCTTGCCGAGGCGCGTCGACAGGGCAAGCCAGACGGGCATGCCCAAGGCCCCGGACAGGAAGTACACCAAAAGAAAGAGTGGCGCCAGGACCTTGGAGTGGAGGATCTCGTCGACGAAGAAAAAGAACAGGGTCGCGGCAATGGCATTACCCATCTGCGACAGGGTGTACACCTCCAGCAGTCGGCGCAACGGCGGTCGGCGCAAGGGCTCGTAGAAGGTCCACCAGGGTTTGCGGTTGCCGGTCACCGGCCGCCGCATCGCTGGTCGCCACAGCGGCGCGAAGGCCGTGACCAAGGTCAGCGCGAAGACCAGCACGAAAATGTCGAGACCGGGGCCAGCGCCAAAGCGCCTTTCCAGAAACTGGGGCAAGGCCGCGGCGAGAAGCACACCCACCAGCGCCCCTGCCTCGCGAGCGGTGGTGAACCAGGTGCGACCGTTGTAATCCTGGGTCAATTCTGCGCCCAGCGCCTGATAATTGAGGCTGGTGAGGCTGTACGACACATAGAAGATGGCCAAGGCCAGGGCCAGACTGGGCACCAGACCCACCTGCTGCCAAGGCTGAAAGAGCAGAAAAAATCCCAGGATCATCCCGGGTATCCCGGCCAGGATCAGGCGCAGCCGGCTCCCGGCGACCTCGGCCCACAGGTCGCTCCAGTGGCCGATGAGGGGATCCAGCACGGCATCGGCAAGACGCAGCACTAGCAAGAGCCCGCCGAGGAGCGCCAAAGACATGCCGTAACGGGTAGCGTAGAGGTGCGGAATGAGGAGGTAGACGGGCAGGGCTCCAAAGGCCAGAGGCAGACCCAGGGGCGCGTAGGCCGCGAGCAGACGTGCTGCCGGACGGCCGGCGAGCCAGCCCAGAGTGTGCCTTGGGCGCGCCGTCACGAGTCCCCCAACAGGGCCTTGCGCAACTCGGGGACGGGGGTTTTCGGGCTCAGCCAGATGCTGAAGAAGGCAGGACCGAAGCTCGGATCGTCGACGCGGCTGAAGGGCTTGCCGTTGAAAAAGAACTCGGTGTATTGGCCGGGAACGCAGAGGCCCACCAGCACATCGCCGCTCTTGACGCTGGGAAAGGCCCGTTCCAGATCCTGCGCCCAGCGTGCCTTGTGCGCATGGCCATCGGGGTTGAGCTTGAGCATTTCCTTGAGGGAGGTACGGGCAAGTTCGGCGGCGCTGAAATTGCGCTCGTAGCGGATGGCCAGGGCAAAGGGGCGCTCGGGCGAGTAGCTGGTGCCGGTGACGTACAGCGCGGCATCGTAGACGCTAAAGACGAACCAGTTCAGATGTCCGGCGCCGAGGAGATGCAAACCTTCCACCTGTGCCGCCGCGCGTTCGGGCAGGGGGACGTCGACGCCCGCTGCGGCATACGCGGGCGCGCCGAGGGCCGCGACCAGCAGCAGCACCGCCACGAGACCTTGTGGGCGCCGATCACGCATGGCAGAGCGTCCATTGGCCAACGTCCAGCTCTCTCTCGGCGAAGCCCGCCTCACAGTAGCTGAGGTAAAACCGCCACAGCCTGCGGAAGGCGGCGTCGAAGCCAAGCTCGCCCAGGGCCTTGGTCTCACGATCGAAGGATTCGCGCCAATGCTGCAGGGTGGTGGCATAGTCCAGACCAAAATCGAGACGGCCCAGCACCTGCAGCCCCGCCGCCACCAGGCTCTGGGAGAAGCGCGCCGGTGAAGGCAAGAAGCCGCCGGGAAAGACGTAGCGGCGAATGAAGTCCGAACCACCGGCGTAACGCTCGAAGCGGTCATCGCGAATGCTGATGGTCTGGATCAGCGCCCGGCCACCGGGCCGCAGCAGTTGGCGGATCTGGCCGAAATAGGTGGACCACCACTTTTGGCCCACGGCCTCGAACATCTCGATGGAGACGATACCATCGTAGTGGCCCACCTCGTCGCGGTAATCCTGGTAGTGAAAACTGGCGAGCTCGGCGAGTCCGCGCTGGGCAATGCGCTCTTCGGCGTATTGGCGCTGTTCCCGGGACAGGGTCAGGCCGCGCACGCGATAACCGCGACGGGCTGCATGCTCGGCAAAGCCTCCCCAGCCACAGCCAATCTCCAGGATCGTCGCGCCGGGTTGCAGCTGCAGAGCCTCCAGGGCGGCCTGATACTTGGCCTGCTGGGCCGACTCCAGGCTCTGCTCGCGCTGGTTGCCATAGTAGGCGCTGGAGTAGGTCATGCTGGGATCGAGCCAAAGGCGATAAAAGTCGTTGCCCAGGTCGTAGTGCTGGGCGATGTTGCGGCGACTGCCCGTGCGGCTATTGCGCCGCAACAGCCGATCGGCAAGCCAGTACAGCCCGCGCCGCGCCCAGTGTCCCTGGATGTACTGCTCCAATAGGTGGCGATTGCGCAGGGCCAGGCGGATCAGGCTCGTGACATCGGGACTGTCCCAGCTCCCTTCACGGTAGCTGCGACCGAAACCAATGTCGCCATCGCGCAGGGTGGCGTTGACCGCCGCCCAGTCGTGGATGAGCCATTCGGCCTCGATCCCATCGACCTCGCCGACGAAGGTCCAGATCTCGCCACTGGGGCCGCGCACCGTCAGACGTCCCTCCGGCAGCCTTTCCAACAGATTGAAGAGCAAGCGCGCCGAGGTGGGCAGACGGGTATTGCGCCGCGCCGGGGTCGCGGTAACGGTATTCATGAGCTGATCTCCTCGGAAGGGGGATGGGGTTTGGGATGGAAGGGAATGTGGGTACGCCAGAGCTTCAGCGCCTGCCAGTGGATGCGTCCGGTGACGGCCAGGGTCATCAGGGGATAGCGCGCCACACTGCGCCAGATGGCGGCGCGACTGAGACCCCGACGCTCACCCGCCAGCTGGGTGACGAGCAGCACCTGGCCGGAGTCGTCCAGGTAGTGGATGTCGGCCCGAAAGTGTCGCGCATCGAGACCAAAGCGAAAGCGATAGTGGCCCGCAACGCTGAAGAAGGGTGAGACGTGGAAGACTTTGTGGGCCTCGAGCCAGTCTTGGGCGGCGATGGGGCGACGATCGTCGTGGGCAAGGACGTAGCTGTGGTGCTCGCCAAAGGTATTGTTGACCTCCGCCAGCACCCCGCGCAGGTGGCCCGCCGCATCCAAACCCAGCCAGAAACTCACGGGTTTGAAGGTGTATCCCCACAGGCGCGGATAACAGACCAACACGATGCGCTCGGCGACGATGCCATGTCGGGAAAAAATATCCTGGATCCAGGGCAAGAGCGGACTGCCGTCGCGGGCGCCGTGGTCCGCCACACGAAAACGTACTGGACAGAAGCCGGACAAGACCCGCTGCACCGCTGACTCGTCACCCAGGTCGAAGCACAGGTGGAAGCCCCCGTAGCGAAAGCCCGGCCGACGCGGCTGCAGGCGCCGGTGTACCACCTCGCTCGACAGTAGCGCGCCTTTTACAGGGCTGGCTGGGGACACAAGACCTCCTCCGGGGCTGCGCAGGTTTCAGCGGCGTCCTGCCATGGCGCGAGGATACCCAGGGCGTTGGCGACGGCGACGGCGCTGCGCAGGCCGTCCTCGTGAAAACCGTGACCCAGCCAGGCACCGGCAAAATACAGTCCATCCATCCCCTGGCGTGCACGCAGGGCTTCCTGCGCCGACAACGCGGCGTGGTCGAAAACGGGGTGGGCATACTGGATCCGGCGCCACACCAAAGTGGGATCGGGTTCACGCTCGGGATTCAGGGTGACGATGATGGGCTCGTCCACATCCAGGGGCTGCAGGCGATTGATGAGGTAGCTCACGGCGACGACGCGCTGCCCGTCCCGCTGCTGTTCCTGATGGAAATTCCAGGCCGACCAGGCGGCTTCGCGCTTCGGCAGGAAACTGCGGTCGTGGTGCAGCCAGGCTTGGTTTTCTTGGTAGGGAATGGCACTCAGGGCGTCTGCCGTAGCAGGCCACGAATCCCGCACCAGCGTCTCGGCCTGATCGCTGTGTACGGCCGAGACCACGAGGTCGAAGTGTTCAGCGCCTGCCGCCGTGTGGACGAGGATGCCGCCGCCGTGGGCGGGGCGCAGGGCGGATACCGCCTGGCCAAGGCGGACATCAGGCAGTTGCGCGAGGATGCGCTGTACGTATTCGCGGCCGCCGCCCTGCACGGTGCGCCACTGGGGTCGTCGAAATACGTTGAGCAGCCCGTGGTTCTCGTAAAAATGCAGGAGCGAGCGGGCGGGATAGTCCGCCATCCGGGCCACGGGGCAGCTCCAGATGGCCGCCGCCATGGGTAGCAGGTAGCCCTCTCGAAACCACAGCCCGTAGCCGCCGCGCTGGAGGAATTCGCCGAGCGTGCAATCGTCCGCCGCGGAGCGTAGCCAGGCCTTGGCATCGCGATTGAAACGCAGGATATCGCGCAGCAGGTTCCAGAACTTCGGCCGTGCGAGATTACGCCGTTGCGCGAAGAGCGCGGCGAGGTCGGTTCCGCTCCACTCCAAGTCCCACTCGCGGATGCGGACGCTGAACGACATGTTGCTGGGAGCCGTCTCGATACCGATTTCGGCAAAGAGGCCGAGCAGATGCGGGTAGGTCCAGTCGTTGCATACGAGAAACCCCGTGTCCACGGCGATATTGCGCCCATTCCAGGGAATGTCGACGGTGTGGGTGTGGCCACCTGGACGGGAGTCTGCCTCGAAGAGGGTGACGTGATGCTGTTGACGCAAAAGCCAGGCGCTCCCGAGACCCGCTATGCCGCTTCCAATGACTGCTACACGCATCCTTCACTTTCCTTTAGCTGCGAGAGCTCGTGTGCCGCTCCACTCCTTGCCATTACGCAAGCGTTGCCGACGCGGATGCCACAGCTCCCCCTGGTGAACCTGTTCTGTGTCTGTTGAATTTATGTATAGTACAAATCGATGGCGTCGTGCAAGGGCGATCTGCGCCTTGCCCGCTGTCCTCTCCATCGTGGCGGCAGCCGCGGTGCCGACCAAAACGATGGGTGGGCTGTCCTGTTCGGGAGGTAGAACTATGTCGAAGCCGGTGCGCCGTCTGGTGCTGCTCTTGGGGGATCATCTGGACCTGCACAGCCCGCATCTCGCCACGGTAGATCCCGAGCGAGATCTGTGCCTGCTGGTGGAAGCGCGCGCCGAAGCGCAGCGCGTGTGGTCGCACAAGGCGCGAATTGCCCTCTTTCTCAGCGCCATGCGCCATGGTGCCGAGGCCCTGCGCCAGCGCGGTCTGCGGGTGGAATACTGGGCGCTGGCGGAACATCCTTACGACGACCTGGTGACGGCGGTAGCGGCTGCCCTACGACGGTTTGCCCCACAGCGATTGGCCCTGCACGAGCCGGGGACCTGGGCATTGGCCGAGGGGCTGCGGGACCTGGCCAACGCCGCTGGAACGGAGTTCGAGCTCTGGCCGGCAAGCCAGTTTCTCTTTACCCGGGAGGAGTTCCAGAGCTGGGCCGGAGCGCAGCGTCAGCATCGCATGGAATTCTGGTACCGCCACGCGCGTCGACGCACCGGGATACTCATGGAGGGCGATCAGCCCCTCGGCGGCCGTTGGAATTACGACAGCGAGAACCGCCACAGTTTTGGCAAGGCTGGACCGGGCTGGTTACCGGAACCACTGGCCTTTGCCCCAGACGCCATTACCCGGGAGGTATTGACCGTGGTGGAGCGAGAGTTCCCGGATCATCCCGGCAGCCTCGCGCACTTCGACTGGCCAGTGACCATGATCGAGGCCGAGGCCGCACTGGAGGATTTCATCGCCCAGCGGCTGCCGAGCTTCGGCAGTTTTCAGGATGCATCCTGGCCCGGCGCAGTGTGGCTCTATCACTCGCGCCTGTCCGCCGCCATGAATCTTGGGCTGCTGCATCCGCAACGGGTCATCGAGGCGGCCTTGGGTGCCCACGCCAGGGCCGAGGCAAGCCTTGCGGCCACCGAGGGTTTCGTGCGCCAGATCCTCGGCTGGCGGGAATTCGTGCGTGGTATCTACTGGCGCTACATGCCCGACTATCTAGAGGAGAATGCCCTGGGCGCGGAGCAGCCCCTGCCGCAGTTCTATTGGTCGGCGCAGACAGACATGGCCTGTCTGCGGGATGTGCTGCAACGGACCCTGGATTACGGCTATGCCCACCACATCGAGCGCCTCATGATCACGGGCCTCTTTGCCTTGCTCCTGGGGGTAGCACCCAAGGCGATTCACGCCTGGTACCTGGCCATCTATGTAGACGCCGTGGAGTGGGTGGAATTGCCCAATGTTCTGGGTATGTCGCAATACGCCGATGGCGGGCGGGTCGCCTCCAAACCCTATGTGGCCAGTGGCCATTATATCGCGCGCATGACCGGCCATTGTGCCCGCTGTCCCTATCGACCGCAGGAGCGTGTCGGCGCCAAGGCCTGTCCTTTCACCACCTTGTACTGGGATTTCCTGATACGCCATGCCGACCCCTTTGCCCGCCACCCGCGCACGGCCCTGCAGTGGAAGCACCTGGAATCTCTGGATGCGGCAACGCGCGCCGAGATCCAGCAAGCGGCCAATAAGCTGAGGGAAACCTGGGCGAAGGGCGTCTGAGCGCTGTGGGCGGGGCCAAGGATGTAGCCCGGTGAAGGGCGCTATCCCGGGCCGAACACTGGCCGAGCGTCGCGGGCTCGCGGCGGCTGGGCGATGCCGCCCCGGGGCTGGCAAGTGCCCGATTGCTGTGATATAAAGTGCCCCTTTTTCAGAGGGATGTTGCCATGTCCAGAGTATGCAAGATCACGGGCAAGAAGCCCATGGCCGGAAACAACGTTTCCCACGCCAACAACAAGACGCGTCGACGTTTCCTGCCTAACCTCCAGTACCATCGCTTCTGGGTAGAGAGCGAGCAGCGCTGGGTGCGGATGCGGGTGAGCACCAAAGGCATGCGCACCATCGACAAGAAGGGTATCGACGTGGTGTTGGCGGAGCTGCGTGCCGCGGGCGAAAAGATTTAAGACAACCGGACTCGGGAGCTTATCATGCGTGACAAGATCAAACTGGTGTCCACCGCGGGAACGGGACATTTCTACACCACCAACAAGAACAAGAAGACCACTCCGGACAAGCTGGAGTTCATGAAGTACGATCCCAAGGCGCGCAAGCACGTCGCCTATCGGGAAGACAAGATCAAGTAATCGGCGCCGCCGGGCCTTGGGGCCCTGCCGCCATCGCTTTGCGTGATCTGCGCGGCTCTGATACAGTGTTAGCACTCGCGAGGGTTGAGTGCTAAGGGCTGTGCACGGGGTGTAGCCCGCACCAGGCGTTGACTCGGCGGGGAGGTTTCTATGGCTTTGGATGCTCGCGCCCAGCATCTCCTCAAACAGCTCATCGAACAACACATCGCCAGCGGCGTGCCCGTGGGCAGCCGTCAGCTTGCCCGGGATTCCGGTTTGCAGATCAGTGCCGCGACGGTGCGCAACGTACTGGCGGACCTGGAGGACGAAGGTCTGCTCATGGCCCCCCACACCTCCGCCGGGCGCGTGCCTACCCGGGCCGGTTATCGTTTTTTCGTGGATTCGCTCCTGCAGACCCTGCCGGTTGCCCCGGAGGCGCGGCGTCTCGTGTTGCGGCACATCGGCGAGCACATACCCGATACCGACGAGGTCCTGCACGCGGCCACCGAGGTGCTGTCGCAGCTTACCCGCATGGCCGGCTTCGTCCGTGTGCCGCGGCGTGCGACGCGGATTCTTCGACACGTGGATTTCCTCGCGCTGCGGGAGCGCGAGGTGCTCGCCATCTTCGTCACCGACCGGGGCGATGTGGAGAACCGGCTCATCCGCGTCGAGCAAGCCCTGGATCAGGGTCAGCTGGCCCAGGCTGCCAACTATTTCAATGCCACGTACGGCGGTAGACCCCTCCAGGACATTCTGTGGCAGTTGCAGCGTGACCTGCAGGACAATCGCGACGAACTGGACCGCATCCTGCGCAACGCCATGGAGCTGGGTGAGGAGATGCTCGATGCCGACGCCGAGCGCATCCTCATCGAAGGGGAGCTGCAACTGCTGGATCTGCCGGACTTTGCCGATAACGAGCGCCTGCGCGAACTCCTGCAGGCGGTGCGGCGTAAACGCGATTTGGTACACCTCCTGGACCAGAGTGTGCGCGGGAGCGATGTCCGTCTGTTCATCGGCGAGGAGTCGGGTTATGCCCCTCTGGCCGACTGCAGCGTGGTGGCGGCGCCCTACAGCGTCGATGGCGAGGTGGTGGGCGTCATCGGCGTCATCGGTCCCATGCGCATGCCCTATCACGAGATCATTCCCCTGGTGGACGGCACGGCGCGGGCCTTGGGCAAGGCCCTGTCCTCGGAGTTGCCCGGTCACCCTTGAAATGGCGATTGGCGCGCCCCATATCTGATGCGGGGCAATGAAGGAGCGGTTTGGCCATGACAGAAGCGGAACAGCAGGATCAGCAGGGCACGGAAAAGGCGGCGGCAGAGGGGGTCGGCAAGGACGCGGATGCCGCGCAGCCGGAGCCCAACTGGCAAGAGCAGGCAGAGCAGTATCGCAACGATTATCTGCGCGCGCTGGCGGATATGGAGAATCTGCGCAAACGGCTGGAGCGGCAGATGGAGGACGCGCGCAATTATGCCGTCGAGCGTTTTGCCCGAGAGCTTCTGCCGGTGGTGGACAGCCTCGAGTTGGCCTTGTCGACGCCGGTGGCGGGCGGTGAGGGCGTGGCCCAGTTGCGCCAGGGGCTGGAGAACACCCTGAGTCTATTCTTTCAGGCTCTGGCCAAGGCGGGCGTGGCGCCGGTGGAGGCCGAGGCGGCGCGTTTCGATCCCCATCGTCACCAGGCCATTGCCATGGTGGAGGCGGAAGGGGAGCCGAACCGGGTGTTGGCCGTGCATCAGAAGGGCTATGTCATCCACGACCGCCTCTTGCGTCCAGCCATGGTTACCGTGGCCAAGGCCGCCAGCGGGGAAGCGGGCCGGGATCCGGGCTCCGACAGTCAGGGTCAGTAAGCATTCGCAAGCGAATCCATTCAGAAATCAGGAGACAGACACATGGCAAAAGTCATCGGCATCGATCTGGGCACGACCAATTCCTGCGTGGCCATCATGGAAGGGGACAAGGTCAAGGTCATCGAGAACAGCGAGGGTAAGCGCACCACGCCCTCCATCGTCGCCTTTACTGAGGAGGGCGAGGTTCTGGTGGGCGAGGCGGCCAAGCGCCAGGCGGTCACCAACCCGGAGAACACCATCTACGAGGTCAAGCGTCTGATTGGACGCAAGTTCGACGATCCGGAAGTGCAGAAGGACATGAAGCACGTCCCCTACAAGATCGTCAAGGCGGACAACGGCGACGCCTGGGTGGAGGTGCGCGGCAAGCGCTACTCGCCCCAGCAGATATCGGCCTACATCCTGCAGAAGATGAAGAAGACGGCTGAGGATTATCTGGGCGAGACGGTGACGGAGGCGGTGGTGACGGTGCCCGCCTATTTCAACGACGCCCAGCGTCAGGCCACCAAGGATGCGGGGCGCATCGCCGGCCTCGAGGTCAAGCGCATCATCAACGAGCCGACGGCGGCGGCCCTGGCCTTTGGCGAGGACAAGAATCCGGGCGACAGCAAAATCGCTGTCTACGACCTGGGTGGTGGCACCTTCGACATCTCCATCATCGAGATCGCCGAGCTCGACGGGGAGCATCAGTTCGAAGTGCTGTCCACCAACGGTGACACCTTCCTGGGCGGCGGTGACTTTGACAATCGCGTCATCAATTACCTGGCCGATTCCTTCAAGGCCGAGTCGGGTATCGATCTGCGCAACGACCGTCTGGCCATGCAGCGGCTCAAGGAGGCGGCGGAAAAGGCCAAGATCGAGTTGTCCTCGGCGCAGCAGACCGACGTCAATCTGCCCTTCATCACCGCCGACCAGACGGGTCCGAAGCACCTCAACATGAAGCTGACGCGAGCCAAGCTGGAGTCCCTGGTGGAGGACCTCATCGACCGGAGCATGGCGCCCTGCCGGGTGGCCATGAAGGACGCGAGCCTGTCCACGGGTCAGATCACCGACGTGATCCTGGTGGGTGGTCAGACGCGCATGCCCAAGGTGCAGGAAAAGGTCAAGGACTTCTTCGGCAAGGACCCGCGCAAGGATGTCAATCCCGACGAAGCCGTGGCCATCGGTGCCGCGGTGCAGGGTGCGGTGCTTTCGGGCGCCAAGAAGGACGTGCTGCTCATGGACGTGACCCCACTGTCCCTGGGTATCGAGACCCTGGGTGGGGTAATGACCAAGCTCATCGAGAAGAACACCACCATCCCGACCCGCAAGTCGCAGATTTTCAGCACGGCGGAGGACAATCAGTCGGCGGTGACGGTACACGTCCTGCAGGGTGAACGGGAACTGGCGCGGGACAACAAGTCCCTGGCCCGTTTCGACCTGACGGACATCCCGCCGGCGCCGCGCGGTGTGCCGCAGATCGAGGTGACCTTCGACATCGATGCCAACGGTATCCTGCACGTTTCCGCCAAAGACATGCAGACCAACAAAGAGCAGTCCATCAAGATCACCGCAAGCTCTGGTCTCAGTGAAGAAGAGATCCAGCGCATGGTGCGGGAGGCCGAGGCGCACGCCGCCGAAGACAAGAAGGCGCGCGCCCTCATCGAGGCCCGTAACGAGGCGGACGCCAGCATGCACGGTGCGCGCAAGGCACTCTCCGAGCACGCCAGCGCTCCCGAGGCGGAAAAGGCCAAGGTCAATGACGCCATTGCCGCGGTGGAGGCGGCGGTCAAGGGCGAGGATGTGGAGGCCATCAAGGGTGCGGTGGCCAGCCTCATGGCAGCCGTGTCCACCCTCCTGCAGCACGCCGGAGCCGGTGCCGCCGGGGATGGTACCGGTGCGGGGTCCGGTGCCGGTGAGCAAGCCAAGAACGACGATGTGGTGGAAGCGGAGTTCGAGGAAGTCCACGACAAGAAGTAAATCTTCGGTAAAGCGGAAGGGGAGGCGCACGGCCTCCCTTTGCCCATTCTGGAAGCAGGTACATGGCGAGCAGAGATTACTACGAGGTACTCGAGGTCAGCCGCACGGCGGACGACGGTGAGATCAAGAAATCCTACCGTCGCCTTGCCATGCGCTACCACCCGGACCGCAATCCCGGAGACAGCCAGGCGGAGGAACGCTTCAAGGAGATCAGCGAGGCCTATGAGGTGCTTTCCGATCCACAGAAGCGGCAGGCCTACGATCGCTTTGGCCACGCCGGCGTCCAGGGTGGCGGCGGGCCGGGCTTCGGTGCTGGCGGCTTTGCCGGCGGTGGTTTTGGCGACATCTTCGGGGATCTCTTCGAGCAGGCCTTCGGGCGCGGTTTTGGCGGACGCGACCCGGGGCGTGGGGCCGACCTGCGCTACGAACTGGAACTCAGCCTGGAGGAAGCAGCCCAGGGCAAGACCGTCACCATTTCCATCCCCAGCTCCAGCGTCTGCGAAAGCTGTGGCGGCAGCGGTGCCAAGGCCGGCAGCAGCACCGTGGAATGCCGAACCTGCGGCGGACGTGGGCAGGTGCGCATGGTGCAGGGTTTCTTTTCCGTCACCCGCCCCTGTCCCGACTGTGGCGGTTCGGGCCGGATCATCAAGGAGCCCTGTCCGCAATGCAACGGGCATGGGCGGGTGCGTAAGACGCGCAGCATCGAAGTCAAGATTCCGGCGGGGGTGGATACGGGGGATCGCATCCGCCTTGCCGGTGAGGGTGAAGCGGGGGAGCGGGGTGCGCCCTCGGGGGATCTGTTCATCGAGATTCGGGTGCGTCCACATCCCCTCTTCGAGCGCGATGGCGACGATCTCCACTGCGTAGTCCCCGTGAGCTTCACCACGTTGGCTCTTGGTGGAGAGCTGGAGATTCCGACCCTGACCGGTCGCGCCCGGATACAGGTCAATCCCGGCACCCAGTCCGGAGCCGTGTTTCGACTGCGCGGCAAGGGGGTACAGGGGGTGCGTAGCAAGCTCACGGGCGACTTGCATTGCCGTCTGCAGGTGGAGATTCCGGTGCACCTGTCGGCGCGCCAACGCGAACTCCTGCAGGAGTTCGCCAATGAGCGCGGCGAGGAGGTTCAGCATCCGCAGCAGGAGAGCTGGTGGAACAAGGTGAAGGATTTCGTGGATCGGATGGGCTTCTGATGGCGCCGACTCGAGTTGCGGTGGATGCGGTGGCGGGCAGGATGGGACGTGCCCTGGTTGCGGCCCTTGTCGAGCACGCGGATCTGCGCCTCGGTGCCGCCATCGGTCGTCCCGGCGCAGACTACCTCGGCGAGGACGCCGGGCGGCTGGCAGGGGTGGGGGATCTGGGTGTTGTGGTCTGCGACCGCTTGGACGCGGTCCTCGACGATTTTGACGTGCTCATCGAGTTTGCGCCCGCGGACATCGCCCTGAAACACCTTCACGCCGCGGCCGCCAGTGGCCGGGCGGTGGTCCTGGGGAGCACGGGTTTTGGCGCCGAGCAGCAGGCCGAGATCGATGCCCTGGCACGCTCCATCCCCCTGGTTCAGGCGCCCAACATGAGTGTGGGGGTCAACGTCCTCACGGCCTTCCTGCCCCAGATAGTGGCGGCCCTTGGCGAGGATTACGACGTGGAGATCCTGGAGGCGCACCACGGACAGAAGCGCGACGCGCCCTCGGGCACGGCCCTGCAGCTTGGCAGAGCCGTGGCGGCGGGCCGGGGAGTGGATCTGGATGCCGTCGCCTGCTGGGATCGCAATGGGGCGCCTGGGCCTCGGCAGCCCGGTTCCATCGGTTTTGCGAGTCTGCGCGCCGCCGACGTGGTGGGTGAGCACAGCGTGTGGCTTGCCGGAGCGGGTGAGCGTCTGGAGCTGACCCATCGCGCTGGCAGCCGCCGCAATTTTGCCGAGGGGGCGCTGCGGGCGGCATCCTGGGTACGGCAGCGCAGCCCCGGCCACTACGACATGCAGGATGTCCTTGGTCTGCGGGCCGCGCCTCGCGTAAGATAAGGGGTCACTGAAACGCCTTCGGGAGATCGAACTCATGCATTACGTCGTTGCCAATCGGGTTCCGGTTCGGGCCGAGTATCGCCAGGATTTCGAGGAGCGCTTCCGCCGACGCGCCGGCGAAGTGGACAAGCAACCGGGCTTCGTGCGCATGGAAATACTCCGCCCCGTGGACGACAATGGGGTCTACATCGTATTGACCCATTGGGAAAATCGCGAGGCCTTCCAGAACTGGATGCGCAGCGACGACTTCAAGGCGGCACACCAGAACCCGCTGCCCAAGGAAGCCTTCGGTGAGGGCGGCGGGATCGAACAGCACGAGGTCATCATCAGCGCCGGCAAGCCGTGAGACCATGGGCAAGGGGCGGGGAGTCGAGTCATGAGTGCATTGCAGAAGGAAACGGTAGAGCAGTCCCTGAAAGCCATCACGGACCCCTATCTGAACCGGGATCTGGCCAGCGCCAAGGTGCTGAAGAGCGTGACCGACGCCCGCGTCGAGATCGAGCTTCCCTATCCCAGCGCCGGTGTGGCGGCGGAGCTTGGCGAACGCATACGTGCGCAGATCGAGCGGGATACGGGTGTTGAGGCCGCCGTGCAGGTCGGCCATCGGATTCGCTCGCATCAGGTGCAGCGGGGTGTGAAGCTCCTCGACGGCATCAAAAACATCATCGCCGTGGCCTCGGGCAAGGGCGGTGTGGGTAAATCCACCACCTCCGTCAACCTCGCCCTGGCCCTGGCCCAGGAAGGTGCGGCGGTGGGGATGCTCGATGCCGATATCTACGGCCCAAGCCAGCCGCGGATGCTCGGCATCTCCGGCAAGCCCACCAGCAAGGACGGCAAGAAGATGGAACCGCTGGAAGGGCACGGCATCAAGGCCATGTCCATCGGTTTTCTCATCGACGAAGAGACCCCCATGGTGTGGCGCGGTCCCATGGTCATGCAGGCCTTGGAGCAGCTCTTGTCCGATACCCGCTGGGGCGAACTGGATTATCTGGTCATCGATCTGCCCCCGGGTACCGGTGACACCCAGCTGACCCTGGCGCAGAAGGTGCCGGTCTCCGGTGCCGTGATCGTCACGACCCCCCAGGACATTGCGCTGCTGGATGCCCGCAAGGGGCTCAAGATGTTCGAGAAGGTCGGGGTGCCCATCCTCGGCATCATCGAGAACATGAGTTTTTACATCTGCCCCAAGTGCGGTAACGAGGACGATATTTTCGGGCACGGCGGCGGTGCCCTCATGGCCGAGCAGTACGGGGTGGAACTGTTGGGCGCCGTGCCTTTGGATCGGCGCATCCGCGACGAGGCGGACAACGGCGCGCCGACGGTGGTGGCCGCGCCGGACTCGCCCCTGGCCAAGATCTACCGGGAGCTGGCTCGGCATACCGCTGGACGTCTTGCTTTGCAGGCGGTGGATCACAGCCACAAGTTCCCGAATATCGTGATCCAGAACCGCTGATTGGCCATGAGCATCAAATCCGACCGCTGGATCCGCACCATGGCCATGGAACGTGGCATGATCGAACCCTTCGCGCCGCAACAGGTGCGCGAGGTGGATGGTCGTCCCATCATTTCCTATGGCCTGTCCTCCTACGGCTACGATATTCGTTGCGCCAACGAGTTCAAGGTCTTCACCAATGTGCGCAGCGTCATCGTCGATCCCAAGGATTTCAGCGAGGATTCCTTCGTCGACTTCGAAGGGGATACCTGTATCATCCCCCCCAATTCCTTTGCCCTGGCGCGGACCGTCGAGTACTTTCGCATCCCTCGCAACGTCCTCACCATCTGTCTGGGCAAGTCCACCTACGCCCGCTGCGGCATCATCGTCAATGTCACGCCCTTCGAGCCCGAATGGGAAGGCTACGTTACCCTGGAGTTTTCCAATACCACGCCCCTGCCGGCCAAGATCTACGCCAATGAGGGAGTCGCCCAGGTGCTCTTCCTGGAGTCCGACGAAGTCTGTGAGGTCTCCTACTCCGATCGCCGCGGCAAATACCAGGGCCAGTCCGGAGTCACCTTGCCGCGGGCCTGAAGGCCTCGGGGAGTGCTCCGGCCTTCAGTGTTCCTCCCTGCCGTCCTCGTGGCCAGCACTGGCGCGGTGGCTCAAGAACAAGGCCAGGGCGACCAGGGCAATGCCGATGGCGAGATAGAGGAGGTCCACGAAGGTGCCGACGTGCATGGCCAAGGACCGCTCGAAGAAACTCACCACCAGAATCATCAGAATGACTTTGGCCAGACGATCCTTCAGTTCGTCCAGGCTGCGAATGAAGAGGACGCGTGAGCCCTTGCTCTCCCCGGCGATATCGATCTTGCTGATGAAGAGTTCGTAAAGCCCCAGGGCAAAGATGAGCAGGATGGTGGCGAGGAGGTAGCCGTCGACGATGCTGACGGCGTGGGCGACGATTTCCGCGTGGAGGTCGGCACGCTGCTCCTGGGTCAGGACAGCCATGCTGTAGTGGGCGATGTGCTCCAAAAGCGCCCAGGCGTCCACGGAGGTCATGACGAAGATGCCGAAGGCGACCAGGAGGCTCGCCACCACCGCCGAGAGCACGACGAAGCGGGAGTTCCAGAGCAACCATTCAAAAACGCGTTCCAGCATGGTCTGTTACCGACTCCCGTTCAATGACTGCCGGTGCTGCCGAAACCGCCTGCGCCACGTTGGCTGGGCGCAAACTCCTCCACCACGTGCCACTGGGGACGCAGTACCGGTACCAGGAGCATCTGGGCGACCCGTTCCCCCACCTCGATGCGCTGCCGGCTTTGGCTGCGGTTCCACAGGGAGATCTTGACGGGCCCCTGGTAATCGGCGTCGATGAGCCCGACGAGATTGCCCAGCACGAGACCCCGGTGGCCGAGGCCGGAACGCGGCAGGAGCAGTGCCGCTACACCTTGGTTGCCGATGTGCATGGCAAAACCCGCCGAGACCAGGGCGGTCTCGCCGGGCTGGAGTTCCAGGGGCTCCTCCAGACAGGCCCGCAGATCCATGGCGGCGGCATCGGCGCTGCCGTAGTGGGGAAGGGGCCAGTCCCGCCCGAGGCGGGGATCGAGTATGCGCAGGGCAATGGATTCCATGGGGTTCCTCACGAGAGACAGGGGTCGAGGGCGCGCAGCAGGGCCCGGGCCAGGGACAATTTACTCTGCCGGGGCAGGTTCAGGCTTTGCTCTCCCCATGCCAGGGTGCAGGCATTCTCCGCACCGCCCATGGCTCCGGCCTCGAGATCGTTGATCACGGCCACGTCGGCCCCCTTGCGCCACAGCTTGCGCGCGGCGGTGGGGACATCCGGGCGCGTTTCCGCCGCGAAGGCGACGATGCAGTGTGGTCGCTGCGGGCAGGCATGGACGCTCGACACGATATCCGGGTTGGCGACCAGGGGCAGGGAGTCCGGTATTTCACCCTTGCGGCGCTTGATGGCGGAGGCCGAAGCCGGGCGATGATCGGCCACGGCGGCGTTGGCAAGGAAAAGATCGTAGGGTCGATCGCCGAGTGCCTCGAGGATGGCGGCAAGCATGTCCCGGGCGGATTCCACATCGCGCCGCTGGACGCCAACGGGGGTGGGGAGGGCGCAGGGACCGGCCACGAGGAGGACCTCGGCGCCCCGCTCGGCGGCGGCCTGAGCCAGGGCGAAACCCTGGCGGCCGCTGGCGCGGTTGCCGAGACCCCGAGCGGGATCCAGGGCTTCCCAGGTAGGTCCGGCGCTGACCAGAACCCGCCGTCCCCGCCAGTCTCCCGGTCCGAGCTCCAACGCCAGCCGCGCGACGATGTCCGCCGGGGAAACCATGCGCCCGCTACCCGTTTCGCCACAGGCCAGGTCACCGGCCTCGGGACCGATGAAGACGGCGCCGTCGTCGCGCAGCTGGGCGACGTGGCGCTGGGTGGCAGGGTGCTCCCACATGGCCCAGTTCATGGCGGGCACCAAAAAACGGGGGTTGCGGCTGGCCAGGGCGATGGTGCCGGCTAGATCCTCCGCCAATCCCAGGGCAAGTCGGGCCAGACCGTTGGCGGAGATGGGCGCGTAGAGCAGGGCGTCGGCCCAGCGGGCCAAGCGGATATGGTCCATGGCGGCCTCTTCTTCGGCAGCGAAGAGATCCTGGCGCGGTGCCTCGCCGCTCAGGGCCTGGAGGGTGAGCGGAGTCACGAAGCGCGCGCCGGCGGTGCTCAGGACACAGCGGACGCGAGCTCCCCGAGCCTGGAGCAGACGCAGGATTTCCGGGCTCTTGTAGGCGGCGATGCTGCCGCCGATGAGCAGCAGGATGCGCTTGCCATGGAGGGGGTCCATACCGTTCAATGGGCTATCCAATAACATGGCGTCAGTGTACGTGAAGGAGGGAGCGTATGACCATCCGCGATTGGCCCGTTGCCGAGCGGCCACGGGAACGTTTGTTGGAAAAAGGGGCGGCGAGTCTGTCGGACGCTGAACTCTTGGCCATCTTTCTGCGGGTTGGGGTGCAGGGGCAAAGTGCGGTGGAGATGGCGCGGGGTTTGTTGCAACGCTTCGGGGGTTTGCGCGGTCTGCTCACCGCCAGTGCTGCCGAGTTCTGCGCCGAGCGTGGCCTGGGCATGGCCAAGTACGCGCAATTGCAGGCGGTGCTGGAGATGGGGCGACGCCACATGGCGGAAAACTGGCACCGCGGTGAAGCCCTGGACTCGCCGCGGCGGGTGGCGGAATATCTGCGTCTGATCCTGCGGGATCGCAGTCGGGAGGTCTTCCTCGTGCTGTTTCTGGACAATCGGCACCGGGTCTTGCGCTTCGAGGAACTCTTCCAGGGCACCATCGACGCCGCCAGCGTCTACGTTCGTGAGGTGGCGAAACGGGCCTTGGAGCTCAATGCCGCCGCCCTCATCGTCGCCCACAACCACCCGTCGGGGGTGGCGGAGCCCAGTCTGGCCGACCGCCAGCTGACGCAGCGGCTGGAGCAGGCTCTGGAGCTTCTGGACATCCGCCTTCTCGACCATTTCGTCGTTGGTGAGACCCAAGCCGTATCCCTGCGCGAGGTGGGCGGTTGGTGAGCAAGCGCGGTTCCCTCTGGCAGCGTTCGCGCAATGCCCTGCGCGGCCTTTTCCGGGCCATTTCCGAGGAGCATAGCCTGCGCACGGAGCTCCTGGCCGCGCTCTTTGCGGTCGTGCTGTTGCTGGCCTTGCGCGCATCGCCGCTGTGGTGGGCCTTGGTCACCGTCCTCATCGCGGTGGTCTTCGCCGCTGAACTCCTCAATACCGCCATCGAGAATCTGGCCGATCGGGTGAGTCCGGAATATGACCCGCGCATCGGTCGCGTCAAGGATTTTGCGGCTGCGGCGGTGCTGGTCCTCGGTGTTGCCGCCGTGCTGGTGACGATCTTTCTGGTGTGGTCGCGGCTGGGGTGATCCCCGTGGGTTTGGGGGATCGACGTTTTACGCCGCCGGCCTCGGGCCGCTATACTGAGCGGTAAAGGACGGAAAAGGCAAAGAGGCATGGGCACCAGTACTGCGCTGACGATCATCGCTGTTTGCATGTTATTGATCCTGCTGATTCTGGCGGTCACGGCGGGGGTGGTCGTGCGTACCTTTCTGCGGCTGGAGCGGGTGCTGGCGCGGGTGGAGCAGGATCTGTCGCCGGCGCTCTTTGAGCTGAAAACGGCGGTGCATCAAGTCCAGCACCTCATCAAGCTGGGTGGCCGTCAGGTGGAACGGGTGGATGCCAGTCTGCGCTATGTCGATCGTGAGTTGCGCGAAAGCGTGGACACGCTGGTGCTGCCGCTGCGCGAGATCGGTCTGTGGTATCGTGCCGTTCGGGTTGGCTTGCGTTATTTCTTCCGGCGTCGCTGAAAAGCCGCGCTGTCTCGGTCGGGTTTGGTCAACGAAGGAGTGAGATCCATGCGAAATGCCGAAGGCTTTATCCTGGGGGTGGTCGTGGGTGCAGTGGGTGCCCTTCTGCTGGCACCGGCCAGCGGTGCGCAAACGCGGGAAGAGCTGCGGCGCGCGCTGGAGCGTGGGCGGGCGCAGCTGGAAGACCTGCAGGAAGCAGCAGAAGAGCGCATCAACGTGCTGCTGGAGGAGATCCAGGAGAAAACCGCGCAGCTTGTGGATGCTGGCGGTGACCTGGTCGAGGCCAAGCGCCAGGATCTGCAGGAGGCCATCCGCGTGGCCAAACGGGCCCTTGCCGAAGAGCGAGAAATTCTGTTGCGCTCCAGCCGCCAGCGACGGATGGCGGAGCTCGATGGCGGTCGGGACGATTGATCGCGCCCTCCATGGCGCATTTTATGCGCGAATCAATCAATTCATGGTGCATCCGGGCGCCGTCGCCGTTACTATGTGCGGGATTCTTAGGCAAGGAGTAGAAAATGGCAGATAAATTGTTGATGGTCATGGTCAATACCGATCCCGCCAACCCCCAGGAGCTGGGCGCGCCTTTCTTCCAGGCCACCGTGGCTGCCGCCATGGACTTCGAGGTAGAGGTAGTGCTGACCGCTCGCGCGGGCGAGCTGGCCAAGAAGGGTGTGGCGGAAAAGATGCACGTCATGCCCGGTAGCCCCAAGAGCGTGTACGACTTCATCAAGGACGCGCACGAAGCCGGTGTGAAGTTCTTCGTCTGCACGCCCACGCTGGAGCTCTGGGATGTGGACAAGGACGGTCTGATTCCCGAGATCTCGGACGTGGTCGGTGGCGCTTACGTCATCGAGCAGGCCATGGACGACGATGTCGTGACCTTTACCTACTAAGACCATGCACCCCAGTCACCTGGGCCCCGCCGAACCCCTGTATGGGGCGGCGGAGGTCGAAGCGGCCATCCAGCGGATGGCCGTTGCCATCACCAGGGATCTGGAAGCCGGTGCCCTGCATCGGCCCGTGGTGGTGCTCTGTGTGCTCTCGGGCGCCGTGGTGGTGGTAGGGCAGATCCTGCCGCACCTGCATTTCCCCCTCTATCTCGACTGTGTGCAGCTCAGTCGCTACGGTGCCGAGACCCGGGGCGGCGATCTCGTCTGGGGGCTGCAACCGCGTGCCGACCTGCGCGATGCCACCGTCTTGCTGATAGACGATATTCTGGACGAGGGGCTCACCCTGCTGGCCCTGCAGGAGTTCTGTCGCGACGCCGGGGCGGCAAAGGTGTGCTCGGCGGTGATGGTGCGCAAGCGTCGCCCACGGGAACGTGAGGTGGAGGTGGATTATGTGGGTCTGGAAGTGCCCGATCGCTTCGTCTTTGGCTATGGGCTCGATGCGCGCGGTCTGGGACGCAACGCTCCGGGCATCTTTGCGCTTACGGAGGATTGAGCCTTGGGCATTGTTGGCATCATTGGCGGCAGTGGTCTGACCCAACTGAAGAATCTGGAGATCCTCTGGCGCCGGGTGGTGCGCACGCCGTACGGTGAGGCCTCGGGACCGCTGACTTTCGGACGCCTAGCGGGACAGGAGGTCATTTTCCTGGCGCGGCACGGTTACGGGCATACCATCCCGCCCCATCGCGTCAATTATCGCGCCAACATCTGGGCCCTTCATCACGCGGGGGTGCGTCACGTGATTGCCGTGGGTGCCGTGGGCGGCATTGCGGCGACGATGGTGCCCGGCGCTCTGTGTGCTCCGGACCAACTCATCGACTATACCAGTGGGCGTCCCAATACCTTCTATGAGGGTGGCGACAGCTCGGTCATCCACGTGGATTTTTCCATGCCCTACTGTGCCCAGATCCGCCAGCGCCTGCTGGCGGCGGGTGAGCGCATTGCCCAGCCCATCGTCGCTGGCGGTACCTACGCCATCACCCAGGGTCCGCGTCTGGAAACAGCGGCGGAGATCCGGCGCATCGAGCGGGATGGGGGCGACATCGTCGGGATGACGGGCATGCCCGAGGCCGTTCTCGCCCGGGAAATCGGCCTATGTTACGCCCCTCTGGCCCTGGTGGTGAATCCTGCCGCCGGTAAAAGCGCCGAGCCCATCACCATGGCCGCCATCGATCAGGTCATGCACGAGGGTATGGAGCGCGTGCGTCGGGTACTGGCGGCGACGGTGCCGCTGTTGGCGGATTGCCCAGACTGCGATTGTGGTCTGGCCGTCGGACCCGAGGCCCTGCAACGCTTGCACCATTCCCTCTTCAAGCAAGCCACCGTCCAAGAGCGTTGACGTAGTCCCTAGCGCATGGTGACGAACTCTTCGGCACTCGTGGGGTGGATGGCGATGGTGTCGTCGAAATCGCGTTTGCGCGCGCCCATGCGGATGGCCACGGCAAAGCCTTGCAGCATCTCTTCCACCCCATCTCCCAGGGCGTGCAGGCCGACGATGCGCTCCTCGGCGCCGACGGTGACGAGTTTCATGTGGGTGACCTGGGGGTGGTCCCGATCCAGCGCCCGCAGCAGGGGGGTGAAGCGGCTGCGGTAGACACGCACGTTGTCGACGCCGTATCGTTCCTGCGCCTCGCACTCCGTCAGCCCGACGGTGGCGATGGGCGGATGGCTGAAGATGACCGTCGGGGTGAGGCTGCTGTCTAGATAGCGCTCCGGCTGGCCTCCGAAAAGCCGATCGGCCAGGCGTCGCCCAGCGGCGATGGCGACGGGGGTGAGTGCCGGTGCCCGCGTCACGTCGCCCACGGCATAGATGCCTTCGACCCGGGTGTTCTGATAGCGGTCGACGGGCAGGTAGCCCGCGTCGTCGGGATAGACGCCCACGGCTTCGAGATTCAGGTCGCGGCTGCGCGGACGTCGTCCCACGGCCCACAAGACCGTGTCGATTCCCTGCAAACGCTCGCCATCGGTAAAATGCAGCTCCAGACCCCGGGCGCCACGCGCCAGGCGCGACACCTGTCTTTTCGGTAACAGGGTGACTCCTGCTGCTGCCATGGCCTCCATCAGGCCCTCGCGCAACATGGCATCGAAACCATGGAGAAAGTGATTGCGCCGCATCACCAGGGAGACTCTGCTGCCGAGACTCTGCAACAGTCCCGCCAGCTCCACCGCGATGTAACCGGCACCGACGACGGCGACGTGACGCGGCTGCTCCTGCAGGGCAAAGAAGCCATCGGAGTCCAGGCCCAGTTCGGCACCGGGAAGATCCGGACGGATGGGCTCGCCGCCCGTGGCGATGAGAATATGGGGGGCCGCGAGGACGGTCTCGCCGTCGACACGGACCCGATGTTCGCCCGCAAGCTGCCCAAAACCGCGAAAGAGCGTGACCCCATTACTGGCGAGGCCCTCGGCATAGCGATCGTTGAGCCTGCCAATGTATTCCTGCCGACGTTGGGTGAACTCGGGCCAGCGAAACTCCGGTGCGTCCCCATACAGCGCATAACTGCGGGCGAGTTGCGCGCTCTCGGCCAATTGGGCAGCGTTCCAGAACAGTTTTTTGGGGACGCAGCCGACATTGACACAGGTACCCCCGAGGGGCCCCGCAGCTATCAGTGCGACCCGCGCGCCATGGCTTGCGGCGCGGTTCGCACTGGCGATGCCGCCGCTGCCGCCGCCGATGACGACATAGTCAAATTCGTGGTGATGGGACATTCCGGAACCCCCGATTGTGGAGAGGAGGGGGTGTGTGAGCACCCCCTCGAGCTTTACTGGGCGCTGAGGTAGCGGGCCAGATCGTCGGCGCCGCCGATGTGGCGGCCGCCGATGAAGACCTGCGGTACCGTGGAGCGGCCGCTGACGGCACGGATGCTGCGGGAGCTCACACCGGTGCCCATACCGGTGCGGATCTCTTCAAAGGCAAGACCACGATCCTTGAGCATCTGCTTGGCGCGGGCGCAGTGCGGACAGCCTTCGCGCGTGAACAGGGCGATGAACTCTGGCTCGCGTGCCTCGGGATTGAGATAGCGCAGCATGGTGTCGGCATCGGAGACCTCGAAGGGGTCGCCGGGCTTGTCGGGTTCGATGAACATCTTTTCGATGATGCCGTCACGCACCAGCATGGAGTAGCGCCAGGAGCGCCGACCGAAGCCAAGGTCACTCTTGTCCACCAGCATGCCCATGCCGGCGGTGAACTCGGCGTTACCGTCGGGGATGAGGCGGACGTTCTCTACGGCCAGCTCCTTGGCCCAGGCCTCCATCACGAAGGCATCGTTGACGGAGATACAGAGGATGTCATCGACGCCGTTCTCGCGGAAGGTGGGTGCAAGCTCGTTGTAGCGGGGCAGGTGGCTGGAGGAACAGGTGGGGGTGAAAGCCCCGGGGAGGGCAAAGACCACTACCGTGCGTCCGCTGAAGAGCTCCTTGCTGCTGACGTCGCGCCATTGGTTGTTTTCGCGGGTGCGGAAAACGACCTGGGGAACCGCCTGGCCTTCCTTGTTGGTGAGTTTCATGACCATCTCCTGTGCTGTTAGATTAAAACTGATCTTATTTTATATATTGTCTAAAAAAAGTGCAAGAGGAGTTGGCTCACCAGCCGAGGTAGGCGATGGCGGCATCCAGCCCGCCGTGGCGAATCTGGAAGTCTGCCTGGGCGCGCACGGTGGCCTTGGCGTGGTAGGCAATGCCCACTCCGGCCTTGCGCAGCATGGGTAGGTCATTGGCGCCATCACCGATGGCCACACAGCGCTTGGCATCGGTGCCGGCGGTGATGGCCAGCAGTTCCAGGATATTGGCCTTGGCCTCGGCATCGACGATGTCCCCAAGTACCACACCCGTGAGCTTGCCGTCGCGGATTTCCAGGGTATTGGCAAACTGGTAGTCCAGGTCCAGAGACTCCTGCAGGTGCCGGGTGAACTGGGTGAAACCGCCAGAAACCACCGCCGTCTGCACGCCGTGGCGCTTGGCGGCGGCGATGAGTTCGCGCGCGCCGGGATTGAGCTGCAGACGATCGCGGATGACCGCATCGATGGCGCTGGCAGGAGTCCCGGCCAGCAGCCGGGTACGCTCCAGGAGGGAACTGCGAAAATCCAGCTCGCCGGCCATGGAGCGTTCGGTGATGGCGGCGATCTGGCGCTTGAGGCCCAGGTGTTCCCCCAGCTCATCGATGCATTCGATACTGAGTAGGGTCGAGTCCATGTCGCTCACCAGCAGCCGAAAATGATCCGGGGACCAGAACGGTGCCAGGGCAGCGTCCGTCGCGAGACCTTCCATGGCTTCGGCGAGCCGATGATTGCCCAGGGGCAGGGACAGATCCGGCCCGAAGATCTCCAGCGCCAGCACCCGGCCCTGCGCCTCCAACACCCGCGCCGGGGTGAAGCCCTGCAGCTTCAGGGCGGTCAAGGCACGCCGCAGGGGTGTGGCGGCGCCTTCTCCTTGCAGGACGAGGCGCAAGCGGACCTCGTTCTGGTCCCGGGCTGTCCAGAAAAGTTCTCGCCCCTGGGCGAGACACTGGCGCCCCAGCTCATCCAGCACCGGGCTGAGCTCGCTCACGGACACCGGCAGTTCCCAATCCTGCAGCCAGCAGCCCCAGACCTCCCGCTGCTCCAGATGCCCCTGGACGATGCTGCCGACGATGGCCGGCAGGGGCATGGGCCCCACCGCCGATGGGCTCAAAATCGCAAGGCGCGTACTGCTCATGGCGTTCTCCTCAAGGATTGGATGAGTGTCAAGGTGGCCTCGCAACGCGCCTCACCCTCGGGCAGATCACGGCGCCAGCGCAGTATCTGCTCACCTTCCAGACGGAACTCCGAGGGATTTTGCTGCAGGCGGGCGATGACCTTTTCCGGTGCGACGCGATGCGTTTTGGCAAATTCCAGGCGGGCGCCGGCGGGCCCGGCATCGATGGCCAACACACCCATTTCCTGAGCCACCAGGCGCAGGTGGGTCTGACAGAGCAAGGCCCGCAGCTCTGCCGGGATCGGACCAAAACGATCGATGAGTTCCACCATCAGTTCGCCAATCTCGTCAATCTTGCGAATCCGCGCCAGGCGTTTGTAAAACTGCAGACGCAGGTGGACGTCGCCGATGTAACTGGCGGGTATGAGGGCGGCAATGTTGAGGTGGATGCGCGGTCCCTCCGCGCGACTCTCGGCGAGACTCTGGGGATCGCGGCCGGCACGGATGGCATCCACCGCCTCGTTGAGCCACTCCATGAAGAGGGTGAAGCCGACCTCTTCCATGTGCCCGCTCTGGGCATCGCCCAGCAGTTCTCCGGCACCGCGGATCTCGAGGTCGTGGCTGGCGAGGGCGAAACCCACGCCCAGGTCCTCCAGGGACTGGATGGCGTCCAGTCGCCGGCGCGCATCTTCCGTCATAGCGCGGGGATCGGGGGTAAACAGATAGCAGTACGCGCGCTGGTGCGACCGCCCAACGCGACCGCGCAGCTGGTGCAACTGGGCAAGGCCGAAGCGGTCGGCGCGGTCGATGAGCATGGTGTTGGCGCTGGGGTTGTCGATGCCCGATTCGATGATGGTGGTGCACAGCAGGATATCGAAGCGCTGGTGGTAGAAGTCCAGCATCACGCTCTCCAGTTCGGCCTCCGGCATCTGTCCGTGAGCGACGCGCAGGCGCGCTTCCGGCACCAGGCGCCGCAGTGTGGCCGCGCTGCGCTCGATGTCCCGGACCTCGTTGTGCAGATAATAGATCTGGCCGCCGCGGTGCAGTTCGCGCTGACAGGCTTCGCGTACCAGGTCCTCGGAGAAGACCTGGACAAAGGTGCGAACGGGTTGGCGTCGCTCCGGCGGGGTGGCGATGATGGACAGATCGCGCAGTCCCGCCAGGGACAGGTTGAGGGTCCGGGGGATGGGGGTGGCGGTGAGGGTCAGCACATCCACCTCGGAGCGCAGAGCCTTGATCTGTTCTTTCTGGCGCACGCCAAAGCGGTGTTCCTCATCGAGGATGAGCAGACCCAGATCGCAGAACCGCACGTCGCGGCTCAGCAGGCGGTGGGTGCCGATGACGATGCGGATCGCACCACTGGCCAGCTGTGCCAGGATCTCACGGCGCTCGCGGGCATTTTGAAAGCGCGACAGGACGGTGACCCGGATGGGCAGTCCGGCGAAACGGTCGCGGAAGTTTTCGAAATGCTGCTGCGCGAGCAAGGTGGTGGGAACCAGCACGGCTACCTGCGCACCGCTCGCCGCCGCCAGGAAAGCGGCGCGCAGTGCCACTTCGGTCTTGCCAAAACCGACATCGCCGCAGATCAGCCGATCCATGGGCTGCGTCCGTGTCATGTCGGCGATGACGGCATCGATGGCCGCCTGCTGGTCCGGGGTTTCCTCGAAGGGGAAGCGGGAGACAAAGTCCCAGTAACGCTCGTCCGGGGGTGGGAAGGCGCGTCCCGGGCGGGCCGCACGCCGGGCGTAGATGTCCAGCAGCTCACTGGCCGCGTCCACTGCCTTGGCCCGGGCGCGCGCCTTGGCCTTGTCCCAGGAACGACTGCCCAGGCGGGTGAGCTCCGGTTCGTCCACGCCGTTGCCAATATAGCGGGCGATCCGATCCAGGTGGTCGGCGGGAACGTAGACCAGATCGCCGCCGGCATATTCGAGGACCACGTACTCGTTGACGTCGCCCGCGGCTACGAAGGGCGTTTCCAGGCCGCGGAAACGACCGATGCCATAGTCTTCGTGGGTCACCGCGTCGCCGGCCTGCAGCTCGCCGAGGTCGCGGATCAGGTGCTCCTGACTGCGACGGCGGGCGCTGCGGCTGCGTCGCTGGGCAAAGATCCGATCACCGAAGATCTGCGCCTCGGAGACGAGGGCGCGCTGGATTCTACCGCCACGCATCTCCAGAAGACCCCTTTCCAGGGGGGCTACGGCCAGGGCAATGGGGCTTTCGGTCCTGAGGAAACTGGGCCAGTCGGCGCAGCGTTCCGGCGTATGGCCGTGCTGGCGGAGGTGCTCGGCCAGGGCCTCGGCGCGTCCCGGCGATTCGGCGGCGATGAGGGCACGGGCGCCACCGGGCAGACCCGCAAGAAAGGTATCGAGGCCCGCCAGGGGCTGGTCCAGATCGGCCTGCAAGCTTGGCGGTGGCGCCAGTGGCAGGGCCTGGGCCGCGCTCCCCGTATCTGCCGCCAGACGCCCGCGCGCCGCGAGGCCGGCTTGCCAGGTGGCCGGATCCCATAGCAACTCTTCGGGGCTCAAGAGGGGATGGCTTGGGTCGTGGCGGTGCTCCTCGTAACGCTCCTGCCAGTCCGTGCGGACCTGCGCCAATGCCTCGGCCAGGCCCGGGGGCGTTAGCAGGATGGCATCGCGGGGGAGGAAATCCCAAAGCTTGCCCGGCGTTTCAAAGAACAAGGGCAGATAGTGCTCGGCGCCGGCGGGAACGGCTCCCTGACTTGCGCGCCGGTAGATTTCGGCACGTTGCGGATCGCCGCTGAAGCGGGCACGAAAGCGTGCGCGGAAGGCCTGCAGAGCGCCCTCGTCCACGGGCAGCTCACGGGCTGGCAGGGTCGAAACCTCCGCCACCGGCGCAAGGCTCCGCTGGCTTTCGGGGTCGAAGGAGCGGATGCTCTCCACTTCGCGGTCGAAGAGCTCGATACGGTAGGGCATGGCGCTGCCGCTGGGGAACAGATCGATGATGCCCCCACGCCAGGCCAGTTCGCCCGGCTCCGACACTTCGGCGACGACGCGATAGCCGGCGTCCACCAGGCGTTGGCGAAAGTGCTCGGGCTCGAGTTGGTCGCCGCGCCGCAGGACGAGGGCGTGTTGATCCAGAAAGCTCGCCGGTGGCAGTTTTTGCAGGGCGGCGGCCACGGAGGTCACGCAGATTCCGCGCCAGCGGGGCAGGGCCGCCAGGGTCGCCAGACGGGTTGCCGTGGCTTCCGCCGGCGGACTCAAGCGATCGTAGGGAAGGATGTCGCGATCGGGGAAGACCAGGGCCTCGCCCAGCTGCGGCGCGAAGAAGCGCCACTCCCGAACCCAGGCATCCAGCTCCCGGGCGTTGTTGACGATGGCCAGTATCGGTCGTTGCCAGCGGCCCACGGCCTGGGCGGCGAGCCAGGGTCCCGCCGCGCCGTGCCACTGACTGAAGCTGTGGACGACCCCCGGACCAGGGGCGGCCCCCAAAGAAAACTCTGCTCCCAAGCCGATGCTTCCCTACGACGAAGGGGCTCAGTCTATAAGGGGACCGCGAAAACTGCAAAATGCGGGGCGTCGCGTTATCATCTGCCGTGGTGCCGCAGCCAGGGCAAGTAACAAGGGAAAGTGCATGGACAAGATCTGGGTGGTCATCCCGGCCGGAGGGCGGGGGCAACGCTTTGGCTCGGCCCAGGCGAAGCAGTATCTCACCCTCATGGACCGCCCGGTGTTGGCGCACGCCATCGCCCCCTTCCTGGGTGAGGAACGGATCGCGGGTGTGCAGCTCGCGCTGCCGGGCGAAGATCTGGCCACGGGCGTCTGGCGCCATTTGCTGGGTGCCGTGGCGGAACGACTCCTTCCGCCCGTCGTCGGTGGTGCCGAGCGCGCCGATTCGGTGCGCCTGGGGCTCGAGGCGCTGCTGTCCCAGGGGGCTCTCGGTCAGGATTGGGTGCTGGTGCACGACGCCGCCCGGCCATGCCTGCGCGATAGAGACCTGCATGCCCTCCTCGATGTCTTGCCCGATAGCCCCCAGGGGGCGCTGCTGGCGGTGCCGGTAGCCGATACCCTGAAACGGGAGGAGGCGGGGCACAGTCTGGGTACCGTCGATCGCCACCACCTCTGGCGTGCCCTGACACCCCAAGCCTTTCCCTTGGGTCCGCTGTTGACGGCCCTGACCCGTGCCAAGGAGCAGGGCCTGGCCATTACCGATGAGGCCTCTGCCATGGAGCGGGAGGGCTGGCGCCCACGCTTGGTACGCGGGCGTAGCGACAATATCAAGATCACTTACCCCGACGATCTCGAGCTGGCATCGGCCATTCTCGCGGCGCACGGGAGCGGAGGAGGAGCAGCATGAGCGAACTGCGTATCGGTCACGGTTTCGATGTCCACGCCCTGGTGGCGGAGCGACCACTCATCCTTGGTGGAGTGCGCATTCCCTTTGCCTTGGGTCTGGCTGGCCATTCCGACGCCGATGTCTTGATCCACGCCATCTGCGATGCGCTGCTGGGGGCTGCGGCCCTGGGCGATATCGGTCGCCATTTTCCCGATTCCGATGCACGTTTCGCCGGAGTCGATTCGCGCATCCTGCTGCGCCACTGCCGCGAGCTGCTGGCCGAACGGGGCTGGCAACCCATCAACGTCGATGCGACGGTGGTCTGTCAGCGTCCCCGCCTGGCGGAACACATCCCCAGCATGCGCCGCAACCTCTGCGATGATCTGCAGCTTGGCGAGGATCGTCTGAACATCAAGGCCACCACCACGGAGCATCTGGGTTACACCGGCAGGGGCGAGGGTATCGCTACCCACGCCGTTTGCCTGATCGCCCATGATTAGCGGCCTGGAGCGCCAGTATCCCAGGCTGGACGAGGACATCGGCGGAGTTCTCCGGCGTGGGCCGGATACCTTCTTCGTCCAGGAACTGCTCCCCTTTCAACCCAGCGGCGTGGGTGAGCATGTCTTCTTGCACATAGAAAAATGTGGCCTCAACACCGAGGAGGTGGCGCGTCGTCTCGCCCGTCATGCCGGTGTCCATGTGCGCGACATCGGCTACGCCGGCCTCAAGGATCGCCACGCCCGGACTCGCCAGTTTTTTACCGTCCCCGTGCCGGGCAGGGCCGAGCCAGACTGGACGGTGCTGGAAAACGAACACCTGAAGATTTTGGAACGCCATCGCCACGATCGCAAGCTGCGCCGCGGGGCGCACCTGGGCAATCGCTTTCGCCTGTCCCTTCGGGTACTGCGTGGCAGTCGCCGGGACTGGGACGTAGCGCTACACCGTCTGGAGCGTCTGGGATTCCCCAATTATTTTGGGGGCCAGCGCTTCGGTCACGATAATCTTGCTGCAGCTGCCCGGCTCCTTGCCGGTACCGGCCAGCGTCTGCAGCGCGGGCAGCGGGGCCTTTTGTGGTCGGCGGCGCGATCGGCGCTGTTCAATGCCGTCTTGACCGAGCGTGTACGCACGGGCAGTTGGCAGACTCTGCTCCCGGGAGAGCGTGTGCAGCTCGAGGGTTCGCACAGTCATTTTCTTGCCCGACGGAGCGACGCGGACTGGTCCGCGCTCGAGGCGCGTCTGCACGCTTGGGATCTGCACCCCAGCGGTCCTTTGCCCGGGTCGGGTACCGACGGCCCCGAGGACGAAGCGGCGCAGGTGGAGCAAGCGGCGCTGGCGGCCTGGATGGGGCCGCCGGAGTTCCCCGAGAACGGACTATCCTGGGCCGATCGCCTCGGCGCGCAGGGCTTGCGGGCAGCACGGCGGGCGCTGCGTTGTCGTGTGCGGGAGTGCTCCTGGGAGTGGGTCGACGACGAGGGCCTCGACCTGCGTTTCTCCCTGCCCTCCGGCAGCTTTGCTACGGTGGCTCTGGAGGCCCTAGGCGTGCAGACCCAGGCTCGATGATCCCCACGGGTTTTGCTTTATAGGAACGCTTTACGATAGACTACAGGCTGTTGTCCAGCTAATTACAGGAAGGGAGTCATGAACAATCACGTGACCATTGGGCGTCTGGCGCGCGAGGCGGGACTGGCGGCGGAAACCCTGCGCTATTATGAGCGCATCGGCCTGATTCGTCCGGTGCAACGCACACAATCCAACTATCGGCTCTACGATGGCGAGGCCGAGGCGCGCCTGCGCTTCATCCGTCGCGCCCAGAATCTGGGCTTCTCGCTGAGCGAAATCAAGGAACTGCTGGACATCAGCCATCAGCCCGAGAGCGACATGGCGGCGGTGAAGGCCTTGGCGGAGCGCAAGATCGGCGATATCGATCGCAAGATCGCCGACCTTAGGCGCATGCGCGACGCCCTTGCCCAACAGGCCGAGCGCTGTCCCGGCCATGGGCCCGTGGAGCATTGTCCCATCCTCGCGGCTTTGGCCGACGCCGATGGCGACCTGCCCAGTCGCAACAAGTGGGAACCGGCAGACTCCCTGCAGGTACGCTGAACCCGCCGGGCACGTGCGGCGCTCTGGCGGTGGCGGGTGTCCGTCATAGCCCGGGCGGTATTGGTGTGCAATCCGGCCTGCGGCTACGCCAGCTTGTCCCTGCTCAGCGTCCCTTGGCGCCGCGTCCCAGCAGCACCCGCACGGCGCCACCACCGCCTTCGGCCGGGTGGGCCTGGGTGAAGGCCAGGACCTCCTGACGGCGCATCAGCCACAAGCCCACCAGGCGTTTCAGGACGGGCACCTGCCCCGGCGACCCAAGGCCCTTGCCGTGGATGATGCGGACACAGGTCAGGCGCTGGCGACGAGCATCCTGCAGGAATCGGGCCACGGCCAAGCGGGCCTCCTCCACTACGAGACCGTGGAGATCGAGGTCGCTTTGGGTACGTATCCGCCCTCGGCGCAGGTCGCGCAGGAGCGTCTGGGGCAGCCCCGGTCGCAGAAATACCCATTCGTCGCCATTGAGCCACGCCATGTCTTCGGGAGACGGGTCGTCCAGGGCAGCGATGACTGCCCGTTCGTCGGCCTCCCGCTGACGTGCTTCCGGCGGCGGTGGCGCCGGTCGAGGTGGAGGTTCCGGAGCAGGGAAGGGGCGAATTGGACCAACGCTTCCCCGAAACAGCGCAGATTCCTCCGGAGTCGGTCCCGCGCCTGGGGCGACCGGTCTTGCGGATCGCGGCCTGGGCCTCGGTATCCGCCCCACGACGCCATCACTCGCTGGGGTTTTCCAGCCAGCGCTCGGCATCCAGCGCGGCCATGCAGCCGCTGCCGGCGCTGGTGACCGCCTGACGATAGACGTGGTCCTGCACGTCTCCGGCGGCAAATACGCCGGGCACGCTGGTCATGGTGGCCAGACCGTCGCGACCACCGCGGGTGATGAGGTAGCCGCTGTCGTCCATGTCCAGCTGGCCGCGGAAGATGTCCGTGTTGGGCTTGTGGCCAATGGCGATGAACACGCCCATGACCTGCAGTTCACGGGTCGCGTCGCCATCGCGCTCGCGTATGCGCAGGCCCGTGACGCCGCTGTCATCGCCAAGTACCTCTTCCACCACATGATCCCAGACGACCGTGACGTTTTCCTTGGCCAGCAATTTGTCCTGCAGGATTTTTTCGGCGCGGAACTTGTCGCGGCGGTGGACCACCGTCACATGGCGCGCGATGTTGCTGAGATAAAGCGCTTCCTCCACCGCGGTGTTGCCGCCGCCCACCACCGCCACATCCTGATTACGGTAAAAGAAGCCGTCACAGGTGGCGCAGGCGGACACGCCCTTGCCCCGGAAGTGGTCCTCGCTGGGCAAGCCCAGATACTTGGCGGAAGCGCCGGTGGCGACGATGAGGGCATCGGTGCGGTAGCAGTGCTGATCACCGCTGAGCCGGAACGGGCGCTGGCTCAGGTCCACCTCATGGACGTGATCGAAAAGGATCTCGGTGTCGAAGCGGCGCGCCTGCTTTTCCAGTTCGGCCATGAGCTCCGGGCCGAGGATCCCGTCGGCGGCACCCGGCCAGTTGTCGACGTCCGTCGTGGTCATCAGCTGGCCACCAGGTTCCATACCCTGCACCAGCACGGGCCGCAGGTTGGCGCGTGCGGCGTAGATGGCCGCCGTGTAGCCCGCCGGACCCGAACCGAGGATCAAGAGTCGGGACGACTTTTCGTCGATGATTGCCTGCTGTTTGCTCATCTGGTCTCTGCTCGCCTCGCAACGTACGGAGCGCACAGGATAGCATCGCATGGTTGGGGTGTCAGGCAGCCGCTCCACTTGCGAGCGCAGTCTCGTGGGTTGAGTCCAAGCCAAGGCGGCGCGGGCGCTGCCGACATCCTCCCCTTTGGACGCCCGTGGTTCACGGTCCGGCGCATGGTTGGCCAAGGCTTCCTGAGCGAGGCTTGACAGGTTGGACAAGCTCCTTTAGCGTCCGAGCGATGCCCAGTGTCAGCTCCGACGCCGCCCGTTCCAAATCGCGCAAGGGTGCCCCGGCACCGCGGCGGCGTCTCGCGCTTTTTTCGCACCTGCGCAAGACCGAGCTTTGGCTCCTGATGCTCACCCTGCTGGGTGCCTTTACGGCCATGGCCGTGTACAGCTTCCATCCCCTCGATCCGAACTGGTTCAACAGCGGAAGGGGTGAAGGCGTGCGCAATCTTGGCGGCACGGCGGGAGCCAACCTTGCCGACGCCTTGATCCAGCTGGTGGGCGTATCGGCCTGGATCTTCCCCGTTCTCCTGCTCTACTGGGCCTGGGGTCTCGCCCGGCAAACCTTCTGGCGGCAGCCGTTTCCATGGTGGCGGCCCGTCGCCATGCTACCCCTGCTGGCGACGATCTCGACCATGGCGGCGCAATTCTGGCCGGCGGCCTCCTGGCCCTTTCCCAGCCAAAGTGCGGGCGGTCTTCTGGGTGAGGCCATTCTGGCGCTGCTGTTGCCCAGGATCGGCGTGGGTGGTCTCCTCTTGGTGGAGTTGTCGCTGCTCATCCTGAGCCTGGCCCTGATTTTCGCCGTATCGCCACGGCGGGCGCGCGCCGCCTTTAGCGGATGGTCCCTACCAGGTCTGCCGCGACCTCGCCTGCACCTGCGCCTGTCCGCTTTGCCCCGTCCATGGCGACGGCGCGAGAAAGGCCAAGATGGCTCTGCTGCCCCCGTGCCTTCGGTCTCGCGACCCGAGCCTTCGGCTGTCCAGCCGCCTGGCCCTGCGGCGCCGCCGCCTGCCGTCCTCACCGCGGGATCGCCCCCACCCGCTGCGGGACCACGGCGCTCGCCCGGCGCGACGGCTGCCTGCCCGTCCAGCGCTGCGGAGCGGCAACTTCCCTTGAGCATGGCGGCCCTGGACGAGCGCGGTCTGCCCGTTCTGGCGCTGCTCGACCCGGCTGATCCCCTGGATCCGGGCTTGACGGGCAGTCCAGAGGAACTGGCGGCACGTTCCCGTCTCCTGGAAGAAAAAATGGCTGACTTTGGTGTGCAGGCGAGCGTGGTGGCTGCCCACCCGGGGCCCGTCATCACCCGCTTCGAGATCGAGCCTGCTGCCGGCGTCAAGGTCAGTCAGGTGGCTGGCCTCAGCAAGGATCTGGCGCGGGTGTTGGCGGCGCGGGTACGGGTGGTGGAAGCCATTCCGGGCAAGGCCACCATGGGTATCGAGGTTCCAAACCCCCGCCGGCGCATCGTCCGGCTGACGGAGATCCTCTCCAGTCCCGCCTTCACCCAGAGCAAGAGCCTTTTGACCCTTGCTCTCGGGCAGGATATCGGCGGCCAGCCCGTGGCGGCGGATCTCGCGCGCATGCCCCACCTTCTGGTGGCGGGTACGACGGGTGCCGGCAAATCCGTGGGCGTCAATGCCATGATCCTGAGCCTCCTCTTCAAGGCGACGCCCGCCGAGGTGCGTCTGATCCTGGTGGATCCCAAGATGCTGGAGCTCTCGGTCTACGAGGGGATCCCCCACTTGCTAGCGCCGGTGGTGACGGACATGAAGGAGGCGGCCAACGCCCTGCGCTGGTGCGTGGCGGAGATGGAGCGCCGCTACAAGCTCATGGCCCACATCGGGGTCCGCAATCTGGGCGGTTACAATCAGAAGCTGCACGAGGCAGAGCGTCGCGGTGAGCACGTTCTCGGACCCGATCGCGACGCCGATGGCCAACCCTTGCCGCTCAAACCGATGCCGGCCATTGTCGTCGTCATCGATGAGTTTGCCGATCTGATGATGGTGGTGGGCAAGCAGGTGGAAACCCTGATCACGCGTCTCGCACAGAAGGCGCGAGCGGCTGGCCTGCACCTGATCATGGCCACCCAGCGGCCGTCGGTGGACGTCATCACCGGCCTCATCAAGGCCAACATTCCAACGCGGATAGCCTTTCAGGTATCGTCGCGGATCGACTCGCGCACCATCCTCGATCAGATGGGCGCGGAAACCTTGTTGGGGCAAGGCGATATGCTTTACCTGCCGCCGGGGACGGGCTATCCCCAGCGCGTCCACGGTGCCTACGTCAGCGACGAAGAGGTACACCGTGTGGTGGATGCCCTGCGCAGTCTCGGCGCGCCCGATTACGATGCCGACATCCTGGCGGGTCAGGGCGAGGACGGGGAGGGTGGTAGTGACGACGACGACGCCGAAACGGACCCGCTCTACGATCAGGCCGTGGCCATCGTCACCCGCAGCCGCAAGGCCAGCATCTCCTACGTGCAGCGTCAGCTCAAAGTAGGATACAATCGCGCGGCTCGCATGGTCGAAGCCATGGAACGGGCGGGTGTAGTCGGGCCACTGCAGAGTAACGGGAGCAGAGAAATCTATGGCGGACCCCCACCAGGTCGGGATGAAGACTGAGCGTAGGCGCGGCGGGATCGGGCTGCTGTGGCGTTGGTTGATGGGCTTTACCCTGGGCCTTCTGCTCGTCGGTGTTGCCCAGGCAGCCGGTGCCGTGCAGGATCTGCACCGCTTTTTTCAGGATACCCACACCGTCACCGCCGACTTCAGTCAGGAGATCGCCAACGCCCAGGGTGAGATCATCAAGCGCGCCAGTGGGCGCCTGTGGATCTCCCGGCCGGGAAAGTTCCGCTGGGACTATGCCGGCGCCAATGGCCAGGTGATCGTCTCCAATGGCGAGCGCGTCTGGCTGTATGAGCCCGCGTTGCAGCAGGTGACGGTCCAGCCCTTGGGCAAAAGTCTGGGTTCGACCCCCGCCGCCCTCATCGCCGGTCGCGATACCCTGGATCAAGACTTCAAGGTCAAGGCCCTGCCGGCCAAGGCTGGTCTGCAGTGGGTGCTGCTGGAACCCAAGGAGGGGCAGACGCAAGGCTTCACCTCCCTGCGCCTGGGTTTCGATGGCCGTGGGCAACTGCGCGAGATGCGCATGGAAGATGCCTTTTCCCAGACCACGCTGCTGCGTTTCACCAAGGTACGCGTCAATGCCCCCGTTGCCGCTCACGTCTTTCAGTTCGTCCCGCCCAAGGGGGTGGACGTGCTCAGTAATCCCTGATCCCGGAGGATCGATCCATGCGACGCTCTACTGCTCCCCTGTTTCTGGCCCTGCTGGCATTGACCGGTAGTGGTTCTGCCTGGGCCGCAGGCTATACCGTGCCCACCAGTGTGGCTGCGCTCTCCGAGGGAGGGGCAACCCTGGCCGATGGCGAACCCGTGAGCAGCCTTGCCGACAATCCCGCGACCATGGTCTTTTTCCCGGGCAATCGCGCTGCCCTGGAGCTGCTGGCGCAGCGGCCAAGCTACACCTACGCGGGCCCCGACGGCAGCGTCGGCGCGCAGACCAACACCAATATCCTTCCCAATCTCTTTTTCAGCCATCGCTTTTCGGCCCTGCCGCTGTCGGCGGGCATCGCCATTACCTCCCCCTACAGCATCCGCGATACCTGGGCGCCGGGAGCTTTGGGCAGCAGCAGCCCCTATCTCAAGAACAGTCTTCGGGTACTGGATATCAATCCCAGCGTGGCCTACCTCGTGTTGCCGGACCTGAGCGTTGGCGTTGGTCTGGACTACTATCAGACCCTGGGTGGGCACTTTGGCCCCATCTCCGCCAACGGCGGTGGTGTCGGCGGTAACGTCGCACTGTTCTACACCACCGAGACCCTGAACGCTGCCCTGAGCTACCGCTCCCCCGCCAGTATCGCTGCCGGCGGTGGACACGTGGATCTGCCCGGTCGTGTCCAGGCGGGGCTGCGTTACCGCTGGACCAAGGCCTTTGCCACCGAGCTGGACGTCGACTGGACCGATTGGAGCAACGCGCAGTTGCCGTACTACGGTAGTCTGCACTGGAAATCGAGTCTCGCCTATCGCCTTGGAATGAGCTACCACCTCAATCAGGACCTTGCCGTGCGTGCCGGCATCGCCCATGAGGGCGATCCGAGCCGTGGCGATGCCGTCGGCGTGGCTGTCCCCGCCACCAGCAGCAATCTGGCAGGCTTTGGCTTAGGGATTGGCCTTGGCCCCTGGCACTACGACATCGGTGCCGCCTATGCCTTCTCCGGCAGCACCGGGCTTGGGGCCTATACCCTACCCGGCAGTGGCATCACCGTGGCTCCCGGCGACTACAAGGCCAGCGCATTTACCTTTGGAGCTGCCATTTCCCGCAGCTTTTGAGGCCCTTGCCACCGTTGGGGCGAGCGATCTGCATTGACCGGTAGCGATTCGCGGCCTTTGGCGGCGCGCATGCGCCCGCGCTCCCTCGCCGAGTTCATCGGCCAGGAACGGTTGTTGGGTCCTGCTGGGCCCATCGCCGCCATGCTGCGGCAAAAGTCTCTGCACTCCCTCGTCTTCTGGGGACCGCCTGGAGTCGGCAAGACGACCCTTGCACACCTCCTGGCGGCTGAGCAGGGTGCCGAGGTGCTCACCCTCTCCGCCGTGGACAGCGGTGTTCGAGAGCTGCGCGCGGCGGCGGCCGTGGCCACGGAGCGACGTGGGCGGGGTGAGTCGACGGTGCTCTTCATCGACGAGATCCACCGTTTCAACAAAACTCAGCAGGATGCCCTGCTTCCCCACCTGGAGGAAGGTACGCTCACCCTCATCGGGGCAACGACAGAGAATCCCAGCTTCGCCCTGGTTGGTGCTCTCCTGTCCCGGATCCGCATTTACGTACTCGAGCCCCTTGGGCAGGAAGCGCTCGCAGCGATTCTGGAACGCAGCCTGCACGACCGCGAGCGCGGTCTCGGCGACCTGGCGGTGGAGCTTCCCGATTCGGCCCGTGCGCAGCTGCTTGCCCAGGCCGATGGCGATGCGCGCAGATTGCTGAACATACTGGACCTTGCCGTGCAGTTGGCCCCTCTGCACGATGGTCGGCGCCGGCTGGACACGCCGGTGCTGGCGGCAGCGGCGGGGCAGGCTTGGCGCCACTTCGATAAGGGTGGAGAGCATTTTTACGACGAGATATCGGCCTTGCACAAATCTCTGCGTGGCTCCGATGTGGATGCGAGCCTCTACTGGCTGGCGCGCATGCTCGATGGCGGCGCCGATCCCCTTTACCTCGCCCGCCGCCTGATCCGTGTGGCGGTGGAGGATGTGGGGCTTGCCGACCCGCGCGCCCTGGAGATAGCCCTGGCCGCTCGGGCTGCCTTTCAGGCTTTGGGCAGCCCGGAAGGTGAGCTGGCGCTGGCCGAGGCCGCTGTCTACCTGGCCAGCTGCCCCAAGAGCAATCGCACCTACAGCGCCTGGAAAAAGGTGCAGGAGGCGATTCGGCGCCAGCCCAGCCATCCGGTGCCTCTTCATCTGCGCAATGCGCCGACGAAGCTGCTCAAGGATCTGGATTACGGTCGCGATTACCAATACGATCACGATTTTCCCGACGCCATCGCGCCGGCGCAGACCTATCTTCCCGAGGCCCTCGCCGGCCTCTCTGGGCCCTGGTACCAGGCCTCCGAGCGCGGCTTCGAGCAACGCATGGGCGAGCGTCTGCGCTGGATTGCCGCCCATCGCAAGGGCCCAGGAGACTGACCGTCATGCTCGACCCCAACCTGTTGCGTACCCAGCCCGAGCTCGTGGCCGCGGGACTCGCCCGTCGTGGCTTCACTCTGGATCTGGCCTTGCTGCGCCATCTGGATGATCGGCGCAAGGCCTTGCAGGTAGAACTGGAAAACCTGCGCAACGAACGCAACCGCCTGTCCAAGGCCGTCGGGATGGCCAAGCGCAGCGGCGAGGATGCCCTTGCCCTGCAGGGTGAGGCCACGGCCGTTTCCGCGCGCATCGCCACCGTCGAGGAGGATCAGCGCGCCGCCCTTGCCGCCTGGGACACCTTTGTACAGACCCTTCCCAACCTCCCGGACGCCGAAGTTCCCGATGGTCGCGACGAGAACGACAACGTCGAGTTACGCCGCTGGGGCGAGCCCAGGACCTTCGATTTTGCGGTCCGCGACCACGTCGACATTGCCGAGCAACTGGGCATGGCGGATTTTGCTGCCGGCGCCAGACTCGCTGGCAGCCGCTTCGTCGTGCTCAAGGGTTTCGGTGCACGTCTCGAGCGCGCACTCATCCAGTTCATGCTGGACGTCCAGACCCAAGAGCACGGATATCTGGAGATCGCCCCCCCCTATCTTGCCAATGCCGCCTCCCTCTTCGGCACCGGCCAGTTGCCCAAGTTCGAGGAAGACCTCTTCGCCCTACGCGACGACCCCTATTACCTCATCCCCACGGCCGAGGTTCCCCTCACCAACTTGCTGCGGGAAAGCATTGTCGAGACGCTGCCCCAGCGATTCTGCGCCTATACCCCCTGCTTTCGGCGAGAGGCGGGCGCCGCCGGGCGGGATACCCGCGGCATGATCCGCCAGCACCAGTTCGACAAGGTCGAGATCGTCCAGATCGTCCGTCCGGACGCTTCCGCCGCCGCTCACGAGGAACTGACGGCCCATGCCGAGTCGATCCTGCAGCGCCTGGAGCTCCCGTATCGGGTGGTGGCCCTCTGCGCCGGCGACCTCGGTTTCAGTGCCGCCAAGACCTACGACCTGGAGGTCTGGCTTCCCAGTCAAGGGATGTATCGGGAGATCAGCTCCTGCAGCAACTTCGGCAGTTTTCAAGCACGTCGCTTGCAGCTTCGCTACCGCAAGGACGACGGTCGTCCGGAGCTCGCCCATACCCTCAATGGCTCCGGTCTGGCCGTGGGTCGCACCCTGGTCGCCCTGCTGGAGAACCACCAGCAGGCCGATGGCAGCCTGCGTGTGCCGGCGGCTTTGCGTCCCTATCTCGGCGGCGTGGAGGTCATTCGTGGCCAGTGAGCCGCCCTACATTCCCATCGGCTGCGCGCTACACAGCGAATTGGAACTCGCCGCCATACAGCGGCGGCGGGTACGGCTGCAGTTGCGCGATGGTCGCGAGTTGCGTGGTATCATCGCCGATGTCTGGACGGAAAAGGGGCGCGAATACCTGCGCCTGCGCTCGGAGGATGGCAAGGAACAGGTAGTGGATCTGGCATGGATGGAGTCGGTTGGGTGATGGCGATGCGTAGATGGCGGTACTCGGGGCTTGGTCTTGCGGTTCTGGCGACGGTCCTCGCACTGCCCGCGGCGGCAGCGGAATTCCCGTTGCCGCCGCCGGGCTCCAACATGGTCGGCAAGCTGCGGGTGGTGACCGCTCGTCAGCAGGACACCTTGCTGGATATCGCCCGTCACTACGACATCGGCTACAACGAGATCCGAGCCGCCAACCCCGGCGTGGATCCGTGGCTGCCCGGTGCCGGTACGCGGGTGCTGATCCCCAGCGAATATATCCTCCCCCCCAAACCCTGGGTCGGTATCGTCATCGACATCCCGGCGCGCCGACTCTACTACTTTCCGCCGGAACAAAAGGTCGTCTATACCTACCCCGTCGGTATTTTCCGGCCCAAGTGGCCCGATCCTTTGGGCAGCACTCGGATCATCGCCAAGGTCAAGAACCCCAGCTGGACGGTGCCCAAGAACATTCAGGAAGAGCACGCCAAGGCCGGCGAACCCATCCCCGCCTATTTTCCGCCCGGGCCGGACAACCCCATGGGAGAGCTCGCGCTCGAGACGGGCTGGTCGCAGATCTACATCCACGGTACCAACAAGCCCTGGGGTGTGGGCATGCGCGTCAGCCACGGCTGTTTCCACGTCTATCCCGAGAACGAAGTGCAGCTCTTCAAGATGGTTCGAGTGGGAACCCCGGTGCGCAGCATCGATGCACCGTATCTCGTCGGCAGTGACGGCGATGGTCATCTCTACCTCCAGTCCTTCCAGCCCCTTCCGGAGTACAAGGATCCCAACTCTCCCCAGCAGCGGGCGGTGGATGCCATCACCCGCTACCTTGCCGGCACCCAGACCAAGCCCATCATCAATTGGCAGCGAGTCATCGACCTGGTGCACCAGCCCAATACGGTCCCGACACCCATCGATGTTCAGGCCCCGAGCCTAGAGCAGATAGTCCAAAGTCTGCCAGCAGAACCCTATCGCTATGCCCCCTACGGTGCCGATGCCAATCAGGCCACGCCGCCGGGAGGCGAGGCTCCGAGCACCTGAAGCGCCACGTACAGACCCACCTGGCGGACCCAAGGAACACGACGCCGCTCATGCGCCCCACAGGTTGATGTCGGCGGGAAGGTTACGCCCCCCGGCCCGAGCCCCCAACGCCTTAGTGCAGAAGGACCGCCGCCACGGCGGCTGCGTTCCACAGGGCGTGAAGAAAAATGGGCGGCCAGAGCGACCGGTACTTGAGGCGCAGCCAGAGTAGGGCGGTGCCCAGAGCGGCGATGATGAGCAGAGCCTCGGGATAGTGGAAGTCGTCGATCTTGGAGGGCACGTGGGCGAGGACGAAGAGCAGGGTCACGATGCTTCCCGCTACCCAGGGCGACAGACGCCGCCGCAGACCCGCGAGCCCCGCCCCGCGAAAGACGATCTCCTCGGTCACCGGTGCCAGGATCACGGTGAGCAGGATCATCACGTAGTTGGGCCAGCCCGGCAGGTGAAAGGCATCGAATATCCCCAAGCTCTGTGGGCTCAGGTGTTCGGGCGGTGGAAAGGCGATGAAGAGCAGGGCGCTCAGGGCCGCGAGCAGCACGCCCAATACAAAAGCGACTGGGTAAGCGCGGGTCGTGCTCGGTGGGCACCACGCCACCTGCGCTGGGCTGCGCCATTGTTCGCGGCTCAGGTACCAATAAAGGAAACCCAGCAATGCCAAGGCCGTGACGATATAGGCGAGGAGCCCCGTCCAAATCCGAAAGTCGAGGCTCACCTGCGCTATGGTCGAGTGGATGAGTCTGACGGGCACGGGCACATGTTCCGCGGCATAGCGCATCCCGAGCTCCACGCCAATCCAAAAGCCGCGCACGAAAAGGGCGAGAATGGTCACGCCCAGCTGACCCAAAAATAAAGCCAGCATGAGCAGCAGGCCAGCGAAGGCGGTCCAGGGTCGTTCCCGTCCCCGCGCCGACGCCAAGGTGGGCGCCGGTCCCTTGGCCAAGCCCGTCAAAAGCCAGTCCGCGCCCTGCAATCGGGCCTTGGCCCGCTGGTGAACGAGCAGGATGAAGACCAGCGCAACGAGACTCAAACTGAAATCCCACGCGGGTGAGAAACTCCGCACGCCCGCTGGAGCGAGCAGACAAAAGCCCAGCAAAAGGCTCAGTAGGAGGAAGTTGCCCAAGGCGCCGAGGCTGACGACGAGGCCATAGCCCAATCCGCGGAAGGCACCCAGGGCCACCGCCGTCAAGGGCAGATAGGCATTGACGACCAGGGCGGCGGCAAAGATGCAGAGCGTTGCCAACAGCGTTGACATGGGAATCGGCAAAAGCGCCATCAGGATGAGGGGCACGAGCAGACTCGCGGCGACGAGCACGGAAAGATGCCGGGCATAGTCGCCCAACCAGCGATCCACCATCTCCCCACGCCGGTCTCCCCAGGCGCCCGTGAGCAAGAGGCTTTGCCACTCGAAATGGCGCACTATCCAACTTCCCCACGCTAAGCCGAAGAGGCTGGCGAAGGACAAGGCGCGGACGATAATCAACCGCAGCGGGTCCGTACCCGGCGGCGGATGGGCCCCCCAGTGCAGGAATGCGAAGAAGATGAGCGCAAAGACTCCGAAGTTTATCCCTTGGCTCAGCATGGTCCCCAGAATCCCAAAGCGTCTTGGACCGTATACCCAGGGCGCAAAGCGCGCTGGCCCTGGCGTCCAAGCGAGGATCCGACGGATACCATCCACGGGTAGGCGCGGTAGCGTCCAGCGTGCCGTACGGCGCGCGGCGATGCGCGTTCGCAGCTCTTGGGGGGTATGCACCAGGGCCAGGGCGATGATGACCGCCGCGAGCAGCGCCAGGGGAATGGCCAGGGCGGGTGCCAGGGTACCGATGCTCCAGTAGAGCGGACCGATGAAAATGATGAGGTAGGAAGGTAACAGTAACAACGGCCCGAGCCAGCGGTTCGCGCCTTGGGCCTTTGCCATTGGCGATCCCAGGAATGCCGCTATACCCACGCCATTGAGAATGAAGGGGAGCGGAAGCAACAAGGCCCCCGGGAGTGGCGCATCCCGCCGCAAAAGCACGGCTGCGGCAAAAACGGCCAAGAGGACGACCAGGGCTGAAAAAAGCCAGCGATGGTCGCGGCGAAAGCGCGGCACCGGGAAGACGAGGGGCTCGCTCACGATACGCCAGTAGTGTACGAAAAGCCCGGCACTCAGCATGAGCAAGCCAAAGCCCAAGAGGGTGCGCGAAAACTCGGCGGCCCACGCGTGACTCGGATGCCAGTGGTCCACCTGCACCTTGCTCTGCCCCAGGCTTAAGACCAGGATAAAGAGAATCAGGGTTCCAAGTAGCGCGTAGAAATTGTCGCGCAAAAAAAGCGCTGGTCGCAGGCTGCGCCAGGCAGCCGTCATGTACGCTCCCCACTGGTCAGAGCGAGAAAAACCGACTCCATATCCGCTGGTGTCACGCTGCGCCAGACTTGCTCCAGCTGCGCACGCTCCGGCTCGGACAAGCGGCGCCAGCCACCGACCAATAGGCCACCCTCAGCGGTCGTGGCCAGCACCTCGAGTGTCGTAGGCAAATCCTGGGGGGAGGATGCCGGCGCCAAAGGATACAGCCAGCGCAGATCCTCGCGCCGATCGGTCGCGTCCCAGTCCCCTAGGAGTCGCCCGTGGTGCAGTATCAGGCTACGGTCGGCCAGGGGCTCCAGATCCGAGAGAATGTGCGAGGAGAGCAGGCAAACCGCAGCGCGCGCTTTGCAGTCGCTGTGCAAAAGTTGCACGAAATCTCGGCGGGCCTTGGGGTCGAGGCTCGATACGGGCTCGTCCAGCAGGGCCACCTGTGGCCGATGCCGTAGAGCCAGGAGGATGGCCAGACGCTGGCGCTGCCCGCCCGACAACTCCCGAACGCGCGTGCGCCGCGGAAGTTCGGCCCAATCCTCGAGATCCGGCCAGCGTCGCCGGGCGCGGGGATAGAAAGCCGCAATGTAATCCAGCAGCTCTCCGGTTTGCATCCAGTCGAAACCGCGGAATTCCTGAGGCACATAGCCCAGTTCCAGGCGCCAACCCTCACCGGGTTGGGCGACGTCCTGATCGAGGATATGGGCCGAGCCGGAATCGGGCAGGATCAAGCCAATGAGGGTGCCCAGCAATGTGCTCTTGCCGGCGCCGTTGGGGCCAATCAAGGCGACAAACTCACCGGCACCCAAGGAAAACGAAATCTCCCGCAGCACCTCGTGCTCGCCGAAACGTTTCACTAGCCCCGCGCAACGCAGCAGCGCAGACCCGGCAGATGGCTCGGAGCAGACTGTTGCGGCAGCAGTCATCAGCAAAACCTTGGTCAAAGCTAATAGAGAAATTATATGGGAATCCCAAGGGGCTGTAAATCAGCAGGTTAGCCCTCCCAGCTCCGACAACCCAATACCCGCGCCGCCTGCCTCTGGCATCGGGCGCCATCGATCGCCTGCTGCAACACCGCAAACCGCTTGAGCTCCCCCTCGCTCATCTCGACCCGTCCTTGTATCGCTCGTCCCCGCCTCTCTCATCTCCCAGGCGGATATTTCTAACGTGCCGAAAGCAGACATTACGAATGCGCTGCTACAAAGGGAGCGCCAAGGGCTTGCCAAGGTCCGTCCGTCTCGTTATAGTTCGCATCCTCGACGGCGGCACGCAGTCAGCCCCATCGAGATGGAAGGGAAAGCTTGACTCCCGACCACATGGAGCAGTACAGTGTGAGACCCGGTGCGGGGTGGAGCAGCCAGGCAGCTCGTCGGGCTCATAACCCGAAGGTCGTAGGTTCAAATCCTACCCCCGCTACCAAAATTTTTTGTATCGTTCTTTCCCAACCGAGTGGAGATGTGTGGGGTTTAGGCCCTAGGGCGGCCTGGAGGGGTATTTCTGGGTTGTCCTGAAGTATTTGGTAGTAGATGGATTGAACGCGAGAGTTTGATCCT
>OGCG01000066.1_pt1 | contig 71967 bp, 69 predicted proteins | sample 1570061 | NCBI WGS metagenome assembly OGCG01 (sample SAMN06268698, study PRJEB24515) | hot springs metagenome | isolation source: Joseph's Coat, Yellowstone National Park, Washington, USA | place: USA:Joseph's Coat, Yellowstone National Park, Washington, USA
GTGTTGCATGTATTGTTAATCCAGTGCCTTAGGCTATCTTTAGCTTCAAAGTAGTCTTTCGTGTCAAGACCTTTTAGGAAATTGTTTTTGACATACTTTATGCCAGATTCTACCTTGCCTTTATCTGTTTTCGTTCTTGGTCTGCAGGTTATTGGCTCACAGCTGTAGTAGCTAAGAAAAGCAGCATACTCTTTTTGTATTGAAGGCTCATAAAAGCTTGCCTTTAAGACTGCTGATTTTAAGTTGTCTATGCTAACTGTTTGAAAGAACTCCACCAAAGAACTTAAAAAGCGTTTATATGGCATTGTATGAAGGTGGGTACACTTTGGTCCCTTACAAGCTCATAATAGGCATATCTGCTTGAAGATAAAGTCATGCAAAATGCCCACAGTTTAATCCTTTTGCCATCTTTTTCAAAATAACCAGCATAACCAAAGTCTACCTGAGCCTCTTGGGCCTCTAAGGTGTGATTACTGGCATATAGGGAAAGTCTGGCCCTCTTAGTTTAGCTACATATCTTTTTACAGTCGAGTAGCTGACTGAAACCCCTTTTTCTTCAAAAAGCTTTTGATACATAAGTTGTGCGCTTAGTTTGTTTTGAAGGCAGTCAAGTAAGAAATCTTTGTGGTTATCCAAAATGCTTTTTCTTTCAATAAAGGGTGGCTCAATATTGCCAGATTTAACTTTATTGATTATCTTTCTTGCTGTCTTTCTATCCATTTTCAATTCCCTAGCAATTTGAGAAACATTTTTACCCAAACCCATAAGTGTTTGAACTGTGTAGTACATACCAATCTCCTTCAATTTTTACCTCCCAATTATTTGGAGGTATTTTACACTCTAGGGTGGGGAATTTAAATGCCCCTTACCTGAGGAATTTATTGTAGCTTTAACACTATAAATATCATCCATCGATTTCCATGCTGTAAATCTATCATAGCCCGCAGATAAACTACCTATTTTTGCCTCGAGTCCGTCAGAAATAACTATTATTTCGCTAAAGGTAAAAAGAGAAGGTATGGTTTGCTTATAGGTTTGAATTTGATTGTATGCCGATCGTATCGTTGCGTTTTCATCGGCTGGATTTTTGAGTTCAATGACAACAAGGGGTATGCCATTCACAAAAAGCACAATATCGGGGCGTTTGTTGATATTGTTTTCAACAACAGTAAATTGATTGATGGCGTGAAACTCGTTATTTTCGGGATTTTCAAAATCAATTATTTTTACAATATCTCCTTTTTCTTCTCCATTTTTCCTGTATGTTACTCGGATTCCTTCGGTAAGTAGTCTATGAAATGCTTCATTGTTTGACATTAAGTTTGGAAATTTGTTTGGGAGATTAGAAATCGTTTTTATTGCATCATGTATAGCATCATCCGGAATTTGTGGATTGATACGTTTTAAATTCTTTTCTAATATATCGATTAATAGGACATCCTCAAAAGATTTTCTTCTGGCAACGCCAAAATTAATTTTTTCTGCATCAGGTGCAATTTCAGGTCCAAAAACATATCCCCAGCCCAAGGATTGGAAAAGATCCAGGGCAAACTGTTCGATAGAAGATTCGTTGAGGTTATGATGTGGCATGGGATGAACCTCCAATGCTTTGTGTTATACTTTCTTCTAAAGCATCAAAATGCTCTTTATCTTTTTCTTTTAAAATTCCTAGTACAAAATCAACCGCTTCAATCAATTCTTGAATATCTGGGAAACGCAAAGAATGTTCTATATTTTCTTCATGAGAATATTCATCCATTATTTTGAGAGCCATATTTTTTTTCTTTGTATCTACATTTTCCACATTTTCAAAATATTTTTTTGCCTTTTTATCAAATTTTTTACCATCAGGATATTTCATAAAAAGATACATTTCAAAAAATCTTCTCAAAATATTTGGTAATAGAAATAATTGCTCAAATTCATGTTTAGAGTTTGACTCGCTAAAATTTTTTAGAATAGCAAAAAGATAGTTATATTCACTTTTATATTTTTCGAGTGTCGAAGATAGATTTTCTATAACTGAATAATGCATATTATTTACCTTAACTTTTTTAATTAAATAATAATTACTATTTTTGCCTTTGATATCATACTTGAACATATCTTTTAACAAATTGAAGAAATCGAAATTATGGGTGGTGATAAACAATTGCCCGATATTCTCTACTTTTTTGCTTAAAAAAGCATAAACCATATGGATATGATTCGAATCCAGACTTGATACAGGATCATCAATGAAAACAACCGCATTTTGAATATCAAAATTAGTTTCTTCTAATTTTGTAAAAAAGTATATCAAAGAAATAATATTTCTTTCTCCTGTGCTCAAATTTTTCGCAATTTGGTCATTCCTATATAATTTATATTTGCCATTTTCTATTTGTTTTATTTTTAATCTATCGTCTCTAAAAAATGTTTTTAAATATTCATTAAGTTTTTCGGCACCTATTGCTGATTTCTTTATTTTCTTTTCTATTTCTAAAATTTGATTTTCTATTCCTTTTACATTTTCATCTAAGTTAGCTATTTCATTCTTAAGCCTCTCAATATCATTTACCTTGATAAAATAATCGCTATCTTTTAGAAATTCAGCTACATAGTGAAGCTTTAAATTTTCAATTGCTTTATTTCTTTCATTATCATATTCTTCAACTTTTGCATTATGTGTTTTTAAAATCTCTATTATCTCCACCATCACATTTTTAATTTCTCTTTCTACTTCTATATTTATATTTTCTAACGGTTCTATGGGCATTGTATCAAAAGGTTTTTCTTTTTTGTTTTTCAATAGGTTTTTCATTTGTACTATAGTTGCTTTATACAATTCTCTTTTCATATTAAAAGAGCTGCATAATGATTCATATTTATCTTTAAATTCGCTATATAATCTTGCCTTGTCTGGAAGATTGTAATTATTTATACTATCGAGAAGAGTATCCAACTCTTTTATTTTTTGATCAATAACGGAAATAAAAGTGTCAAATTCTTTAGAGAAGTGCTTATTTAATTCTTCCAATCGTTCTGTTGTTAACTTATTTCCACAAAATTGACAAGTATTTTCATTTCTATGAAGTTCTATACCTTCTCTTACCCATTGACTTAGTCGATAATCTTGCTTCAATTTTTCGATAATTTTTTGGACTGAAACTGTTTTTTTAAGAACATCTTTTATTTCATTCTGGTAATTTTTTAATTTCTCATCTAAAGAAAAATTTGGTAAATTAATAAGATCTAGCTTCTGACTATTAATAAAAGTCCTATAATTATTAACTTCATCGTCGGACAAAATATTTTGTAAATAATTATTTTTAATTTTTCCTACTATTTCTTTAAGTTTATTTTTATCAAAATCTCGAGGGTTTGTTATTGATAATATATTTCGTATTTCTGTTGCCTTTGATTGGACTTGATTATCAAGTTCTTTTTCTAAACGTTCCTTTTCCTTTTCTTTTGTTTTTTTATCTTCTACAAATTTTTCTTTTTGTTGTTGTTTTTCTTGCAATTCTTTCTCTAACTCTTTAGATTCTTTCCCTAAAATTAAAACTGGGTCTATTTCAGCATTTTCATTATTCCATTCAAAATTGTCTTCAATAAAATCTTCATTGAATACTTTAATTTGATAATCGTTATTTATATTTTTTTCAGTTATATCCCCATTATCTGTAATTAAAGAAAAATGAGCATTTTGATAATCGGAATAAACCTTCTTTAATTCTATACTTCGAAATAATCTGGATAATGTAGTTTTTCCTGAATAATTCCAACCATAAAAAATGTTGAATTTACCAAATTCTTTTAAGCTATTCTCATTCCATTTAAAATCTTGTAACTGACCAAAATTTTTGACTAGTTCGATTTTTTCTATTTCCATATCACTTACCCCTTTATTTCATTATTTTCCACTTTCACCCTCACCTCTCCGCTCATTAGTTTTGGTAATAGTGTGTCGCGCAATTGTTCTAATCTGCGGATTTGTTGTTTGTTGGTAAGTATTTTTTCAAAAATTGGTTGCACTATTTTGTTAAATTTTTCAATTATTTCAGAAGAGGGAAAAGTATCAGTTAGTTTCAAAGTTTCAATTGGGCTTAGATTTAATTGAGCACTACCTTTTGCAAGATTTGTAAGTAATTGTGTTATTTCTGCCCTTTTAAAGTAAAAATAAGCAAAAGGTTTCCATCCTGAATTTTTAGGAACTATTTTTGCAACTCGTTGATTTAAAAGACAATTATTTGTATCAACTATGCAAATACGCCCAACATTTCCGGTTAATGAAATTAATATGTCTCCTATTTCTAAAATTTGATAAGGTTTTATCCCCTGAGGCAAATTTTCGATAGTTTGTGAATTAGATATATCAAGATAACCATCTTATACGTTTTTAATTGTAATAATTTTATATTTTCCAAAATCTGAGTAATCTTTTGATTTAAAAGGAAATCCTCCTAATAAATCAAAGTATTCCCCCAACTTCACCTCCTCCCAATCCTCCTTCGCGTCTTCGATGAACCACTTTCTAAAAATTGTCATCGCCATTTCTTCGAGTGTCTTATTTTGACGATGGAGGAGCTCGATTTTGTCATCTATGCTTGAAAGAACTTCGGCTATGGCCTTTTGCTCGGGGAGAGGGGGGAGGGGACTATATAAAGAGTAGACATCTTCTCTACTCAAACCAGGAACTGCACTATGAGAATTGATCTCATTTAATCTTAAAGTTTTCAGAAAATAGTAAAAGAAAAAAATATCATTATCATTTTTTAACTTTAAGTAATATGTTGTATCTATTGTGTAAAAATCAGTCTTTGATAAATTAATTTCTCCGACAGAACCTTTCCTACCGACAATTATGCCAGGTCCTTTTACTAAATAATCATTATGATATCCTATTATTCCACTTGAACCATATACAGGATAAATCCCATTTTTTCTTTCTTTTTCTGTTAAACCTTTACCATACAATAACTCTATTTCATCCCCCAGCTTCACCCACTTCCAACCTTTTGGTAGTGTATCACTCATAGTTTGCCTCTTTGTCTGCCAAATCTATTTTTGCCAAATTTTCAAGAATATGTTTATTAAGCCTTTCTTCCTCTTTCAATTGCTCCATAAACTCAGCTTTTAGCTGGGTAAATCGTTCTTCAAAATCAAAATCATCCTCTTCGTCAGGGAGCCCAACATACCTACCGGGGGTTAAGACATAATCTAAACTTCTTACCTCCTCTAAAGATGCAGACTTACAAAAACCTGCCACATCCTGATAATTTCCATCGCTACCCTTTTGCCATTCGTGGTAAGTGTCTGCAATCTTTCGTATGTCTTCAGGTTTTAAAATCCTTGTTCTTCGGTTTATAAGTTCTCCCAAGTCGCGGGCGTCGATAAAAAGGATCTGGCCTTTTCTTTTCTTATCTCTATTGATAAACCACAAACAAGCAGGAATGCCAGTATTCAAGAATAATTTAGCAGGCAAATTCACTATACATTCTACCAAATCAGCCTCTATCAAGTTTTTTCTAATCTCATACTCTTCTTTTGTTTTCGAAGTTAAAGAACCTTTGGCAAGAACAAACCCCGCCTTACCTTTGATGTTTAAATGATGAACAAAGTGCTGGATCCAAGCATAGTTCGCATTTCCTGTTGGCGGTATGCCATATTTCCAACGGACATCGTTTCGGAGCAATTCTCCGCTCCAATCGCTATCGTTAAAGGGTGGATTAGCAATAACAAAATCGGCTTTTAAGTCCTTGTGGGCATCGTTCAAAAAAGAACCTTCAGGGTTCCACTTAACCTGTGATGCATCGATCCCTTTAATGGCAAGGTTCATTTTGCAAAGCCGCCAGGTTGTTTGATTACTTTCCTGACCATAGATGGAAATATCATTAATTCTTCCCTGATGCTCTTGTACAAATTTTTCAGATTGAACAAACATCCCCCCTGAGCCGCAGCAAGGGTCAAAAACCCTGCCTTGATACGGCTCAAGCATTTCCACCAAGAGCTCAACAACGCTTCTTGGCGTGTAGAATTGCCCGCCCTTTTTCCCTTCTGCCAAAGCAAACTGACCTAAAAAATACTCAAACACGTGTCCCAATATGTCGGCGCTTCTTTCCTTTGCTTGGTCGAAAGCAATGTTGCTAAAAAGATCGATTAGCCCGCCAATACTAATGGGATCGATATTCCCTCTGGCATAAACCTTCGGTAGTACTCCTTTTAGCGATGGATTTTCTTTTTCGATTGCCTCCATTGCTTCATCGAGTATTTTGCCTATTTCAGGTTTTTTGGCATTTTCCTTCAGATATTGCCATCTTGCATTTGTTGGGACATAAAAAACATTTTCGGCTCTGTATTCATCTCTATCTTCAGGATCAGCACCGCTGTACTCTCCTTCGCCTTTTTTGAGCTTTTCGTATAAGTTTTCAAAGGCATCCGAAATATAGCAAAGGAAAATAAGCCCTAGTACGACATGCTTATATTCTGCGGCATCAATATTTTTTCTCAGTTTATCGGCAGCTTTCCAGAGTTGTTGTTCAAAAGATTCTATATTATTATTGTTTTTTGCCATAATCAAATCTCCATAAAAATTTTAAATTTTAGAATAATAATTAGCTTTTATGCGCATCAAATTAACAAATCCACCTTGGTCTTCAATTTTGGCATCAATAAAAATATCTTGAAGTGCTTTGTAAAATTTTTGTTCTTTGGTCATATTCATGATCTTTTATCCTCACAAAAGTAAATAAATTTATAATCTAGCTTTCGTAGTATGTCGTTTCTTTTACCGTATCGGCACGTCCCAGTTGGGCTTGTTCATCTGAAATTTTGGCATAATCGAAGTTGGGGTCAACTTTTTGTTCGTGCTCGTTGATGTAATGGGTAAGGTTTTCGCTGATAAAGCGGTAAAAGAGCATCCCCAGTACATAGGTCTTAAAGTCCCAACCATCGACGCTGCCGCGCAAGTCGTTGGCTATTTGCCAGATGGTACGGTATAGCTCGGTGCGTTCCTGTTCTCTGTTGTTATTGTTTGCCATAGGTTCTCCTCATTTATGTTTTCTTTATAACCCGCCTTTGTGACTAAGTAGTTCTTGAATATATCTTAAATCTATCCCATTCTCTAAAAAGGGAAATAATACCATTTAAATTATTTTCTCTGTCTTTCAAGATTTTCACTTTTAAATCCATAATTTTATTGTATACACTTATAATTAAAAATCAAATAAATGTATAAGTTAAAGACTTTTGCGACATTCCTCATTTTCAATTAAATACTCTACAAGGCTTTTTAATCCCAAAGACTTATGTGGTCTGGGCAGTGGTACATTATATTTTTAAAAAGAAAAAAATTTATTTCAAAATCTTTTATATTGGCTTAAAAATAAGATTTCTAGTGGCGCGCCTGGAGGGATTCGAACCCCCAGCCGACGGATCCGAAGTCCGTTGCTCTGATCCGTTGAGCTACAGGCGCCTTATATTTTAGAGCACCTAAATTCTAACAAACACATTTGAATTTGTCAAAAAAAACTGTATAATTAAATAAAAGGAGTGCGAAAGGTGGAACTTTATAAAGTAAATTTCAAAGACAAAGTTATTAAGGTTATACTTGGTGACATAACAGAAGAACCCACAGACGCTATAGTTAACCCAGCAAATAACTATCTTAAACACGGTGGTGGTGTTGCAGGGGCTATTGTATCCAAAGGTGGCTCAATCATCCAGCAAGAAAGCGATAAAATTGGCTATGTAGAAACAGGTCACTCGGCAATTACAACAGGTGGTAAATTAAAAGCCAAATATGTTATACACACAGTTGGTCCCCTTTGGCAGGGCGGAAAAAACAAAGAAGAAGAATTGCTAAAAAGCGCTGTGCTTAGAGCTATGGAACTAGCCCAAAAATACGAGCTAAACTCTATTGCACTACCAGCCATATCTACTGGCATATTTGGTTTCCCAAAAGAGAAAGGTGTAAAAATTATTGTAGATTCTGTAATTGAATTCTTAAAAACTCATAATTTGCCCAAAGAAATACATTTTACAAATATTGACGAATACACAAGCAATTTGTTTGCATCATATTTAAAGGTTTTAAATGTTGATTAAAAAAATAGGCATAATAAAAAGGTCTAATGTAGAAAATTTAGATATATTAGTTAATGAAACAAAGAGTTTTTTTTCAAAAAAAGGCGCTGAAGTTGCTTTTGAGCAAGATGTAGAAAGCTTGAATAATTATACTCCAACCCTACAAGAACCTCTTGACTTAATAGTGGTTTTGGGTGGAGATGGTACTTTTTTAAGCGCAACCCGCGTTGTCTTAAAATCGCACTATGATATACCAATAGTAGGCGTCAATTTAGGAAAAATTGGTTTTTTAACCGAGATTTCTCTTGATACAATGTTTTACAATTTAGAAAAAATATTTAACAATGACTTTGCAATAGAAGAAAGAATGATAATAAATGTAAACTTTGAGCCTAGCTCAAACAATCAGGAAAACTACAGCGTATTTAATGATGTGGTAATAAATAAAGGCGCACTTGCTAAAATTATCGGCATTGACACATATATTGAGTCTCACTCAAAGAAACAATTTGTTTCAACTTTTTATGCCGATGGATTAATAGTTGCCACACCATCTGGTTCTACTGCGTATAATTTAGCAGCAGGAGGACCAATTGTTTATCCAGAGCTAGATTCGTTTATATTAACGCCTATTGCACCACATACACTTTCAAACAGACCCATTGTATTGCCAGATAATTTAACTATACACTTGCAATTACATGAAGACATAGATAGGGTTTTTTTGACGCTTGATGGTCAGATGGGTTTTAGGTTAAACAAAGGCGATAAAATAACACTGAACAAGTCTAATCGCAAAATAAAGCTTATCACAGATAAAAATAAAAATTATTTTGATATATTGAGAGTAAAATTAGGGTGGGAAGAGCGAAAAATAACCGCTTTAAATTATGATAAAAAGTATAAAGATTGATAATTTTTTAACTATAAAAAACTTAAAAATTAACTTTTGCGAGCATTTTAATGCAATATCTGGTGAGTCTGGCGCTGGCAAGTCGTTAATATTTAAGGCAATAAATGAAGTTTTCTCAATTAAAAGCGATACACAAATGATAGGGAATTTTGGAGATTCTTGTACGATAGCAATTGATTTTAACGCAGATTTATCAAAGTATGGTTTTTTTGAGCAAAATTTTTCTATTGTAAAAATATTAAAAAAAAACAAATCTCAGCTCTTTCTAAATGACAAACCAATAAGCAATAAAATTGCTCAAAACATAAAAAATGAGATTATAAATATAGTTTCACAGGAATATCGCTTTGAACTATTTGAAAAGGATAGGTTTCTTGAAATTTTGGACTTATTTGTTGATCCAAATGCGATTGAAACTTACAAAACATCGTTTGCAAATTTTATCGAAACAAAAAGGACAATACATGAGATTGAATCTAAAATAAAATCCATAGAAAACACACACCCTGAGATTTTAATTGAGCTTATAGAAAAAACAAACCCTCAAAAAGATGAATACGACGATCTAATAAACAAACGAAAACAAATCAAACAAGACCTAGCGCTAAAAGACTTTACAGAGCAATTAAACACGATTTTTTATGAGGGTCCAAATAATCTTTACGACACAATAATTGCCTCGTTTAAAAAAATAAACAACATTGAATCTAGCGCTTCGCCAAAAATGCAAAATATAAGCGATTCTTTAAACAAAATTTTAGATGAACTCAATACACTAAAACCACTATTTGAGCACAAAAAAGACGATGAAGTATCTATAGATAATATTGAAAAAAGGCTCTTTGAGCTTGAAAACTTGCAGAGAAAATTTGGCAAAACAATAAATGAAATACTACAAGAAAAACAAAAATTATCTCAATTAATCAATGAGAAAAACTCAATGCAAGAGCAATTGTTAAAAGAAAAAGACAAATTAAACACTTTAAAAGATAATTTAGAACAAACCGCTTTGCAGTTAACAAACCAAAGAAAAAACCAAGCAGATCGCTTAATTGCTGGTGTTAAACAAAATATGTCTGATTTAATGCTTGAATCTGCTGATTTTGATATAGTTTTTGATAAAATAGAGTTTAGCGAGAACGGTCAAGACAAAATAACTCTGTTTTTTACTGCCAATAAAGATTTGCCTAAAAAAGAATTATCCAAAGTTGCATCTGGAGGAGAAAAATCCAGGTTTATCTTAGCGCTTTTTGAGTATATTGGGCGGTTAAGTCAAAACACAATTATTTTTGACGAGATAGAAGAGGGTACGGGCGGTAAAACGCTGAAGGCCATTGTCTCCAAACTTAAAAAACTCTCTTTAGAAAATCAGCTTATATGTATTACACATTCTTTGGAAGTACAAAATGCAGCAGATAAAGTATTTATAATCGAAAAAACTTTTGAAAACTCAAATACGGTAACCTATTTATGTCAAATGTAGTTTTTGTAACAGGTGGTGGCACTGGTGGTCATTATTTTGCTGCAGAAAGCTTTATCAATTATTTAAAAACTAAAGGGTATGAGCCCATCTTTATAGGCAGTGAGTTTGGCATAGAAAAAAAATTAGCTCACAATCTGGGTATTGAGTATAAATTACTAAAAACAAAGGGTTTTGCAGGCAAAAACTCATTAGACAAAATAAAAAGCATAACCTATCTATTTGGTGCTATTTCAAAATGTTTTCTATTAACATTAAAATATAAACCAACTTTTGTAATTGGTTTTGGAGGCTACACAAGCATACCTGTTTTGTTAAGCGCATCTATAGCTTTAAAAAAAACAGTTATTGTAGAGCAAAACTCTATCCCGGGTCTTGCAAATAAAATACTAGCTAAGCTTTGTGACCTTGTGTTTGTAAACTTTGAGTCAACAAAACAATTCTTTAAAAAACAGAAGGTATATTGCACAGGAAACCCCATTAGAACAAATGACTTTCCAAGCAAAAAAACATTTGCAAATAATTTTTTGCGAATCGGTGTCGTAGGGGGCAGTCGCGGTGCAAAAACTATAAACAATGCATTATTCGAATTTGCCCAAATTATTGATGATAATTTAAAATCAAAAATTGAAATTATACACCAAACTGGTAGAGACGATTATGAAAAAGCACTTCAAATATACGAAAAATATAATATAAAAGCCAAAGTTTATGATTTTATACACGATATGGACAATTTTTACAAAAATATTGATATTATTGTTTCAAGGGCGGGCTCAAGCACATTATCTGAAATTGCATGCTATGGTTTACCATCTCTACTGGTGCCTTACCCATATGCTATTTATAATCACCAGTATTTCAATGCACAAATTTTTGCGAATTGTCTTGCTGCTGAACTAATTTTAGATAAAGATTTTAATGGATATTATCTAAAAAATTTTGTATACTATATAAAAGTGAATGAGTTGGTAAAGATGTCAAATGCGGCTTTTGGTTTATGCAAAAAAGAAGCTTGCAAAAAAATGTTAGATATTATCGAAAAAGAGTTGGTTAAAAATGGGAAAAATAATTAGTATTACAAATCAAAAGGGTGGGGTAGGCAAAACTACAACCGCCATAAATTTAGGCACAGCCTTAGCTGTATTTTCAAAGAAAGTTTTGATTATTGATATGGATCCGCAAGCAAATGCAACGAGTGGACTTGGTGTATTAAAAACCGATTCTATCTATCAAGCCTTAATTGGTAAAAAAACGCTAAAATCACTTATACAATACACATCTGTTAAGAATCTTTACTTGGTGCCTTCTAATATTTCATCAATTGCTATAGAAAATGAACTTAAAGACAAAGAGGGTAAAGAATTTATTTTAAAAAAATTAATCGATCCCATTCAGGACCAGTTTGATTATATACTTATTGATTGTCCTCCATCTCTTAGCCTTTTTACTATCAATGCGCTTGTAGCGTCAAACTCTGTGCTTATTCCTGTGCAATGTGAATATTTTGCCCTTGAAGGTTTAGCGCAGCTTATTAATACAATAAACCTTGCAAAAAAAACATTTAACCCTAACCTAAACATTGAGGGTATCCTTTTAACTATGCACGATAAACGTAATAACCTATCCAGACAGGTTGAAAATGAAATAAAACAGCATTTCTTTAAATATATGTTTAAAACACTAATACCTAGAAACATAAAATTAGCGGAAGCACCCAGCTTTGGAAAACCCGTCATAACATACGATATAAAATCGGCAGGCAGTGTAAATTATTTGGCGCTTGCTAAAGAGGTGTTAAAAAGTGGGTGAAAAAAAAGCTTTAGGCAAGGGTTTATCTGCAATATTCAGCGATTTTTCAGAAGATAGTGATAATATTGAAAATATCTCAATTGAAGATATAAAACCCAGCCCATATCAGCCAAGAAAGTTTGAAAATGATGAAACTCTAATTGAGCTTGCAAACTCCATAAAAGAAAAAGGTGTCATACAACCTATAATAATCAGAAAAAAAGGCGATACTTATGAGCTTATTGCGGGTGAGCGCAGGCTTAGGGCTTCAAAATTGGCTGGCCTTCAAACGATACCTGCTATCATTAAAAATTTTTCAGACGAAGAAGCGGCCCAAATTGCATTGATAGAAAATATTCAAAGAGAAGACTTAAATCCACTTGACGAAGCGCTAGCATACAAAAAACTTATCGAAAACTTTAGTTACACACAAGAAGAACTAGCTGAAAAATTAGGCAAAAATCGTGCAACAATAACAAATACACTAAGGCTTTTAAACCTCCCAAAACAAATCATAGAACTCATCAAGACAAATAAAATTACAGCGGGGCACGCAAGGGCACTTTTATCTTTAGATAACGAATCATTTCAAATTGAGATAGCAAACCTCATAGTTGAAAAAAAACTCAATGTTCGTGATACTGAAGCAAAAGTTAGAGAAAAAAAAGCTCAAATTGATTTTAGCCAGTACGAAAAAGTGCTTCAAGAATTTCTAGAAACTCCAATAAAAATAAAATTTAGTGGCAAAAAAGGCAAAATAGAAATTGTTTTTAAATCAAAAGATGAATTAGAAAATTTATTGTCAAAATTTTCTAAAACCTAAAAATAGCTATTCTATCAAGTCCTGCATAGTCTTGCTTAACGCAAACAAGTTCTTTAAATTGCTCTAAAAAAGAGCGCATATTGGGGGCAATCTCCATCAGTAAAAACTTTGAAATCTTTTTTGATTGTTCGATAATACTTTGTATTAAAAAATAATTTTCGTCGCACAAAAGTGCTATTTTAGGCTCTTTTTTAACTTCTTTTGATAAACTTTCAAACTCACTTGGCAATATATATGGTGGGTTTGACACAATTATATCAAAATTACTTTTAAAAGCTGATAATAAATTAGTGTTAACCAAATAAATGTTGGATTTTAGCAATTTTTTATTTATGCTTGCTACCTTTAACGCTTTAAGTGAAATATCACAACCAATGACTGTAGTGTGTGTAAAGTGCTCTATAGAGATTGCAATAGAGCCAGAGCCCGTACCTAAATCCAAAACCTTATTAAGGTTGTAATTGCGAATATAGTAAATCGCTTCTTCTGTTAAGTTTTCTGTTTCCGGTCTTGGAATCAAAACATTTTCGTCGATATAAAATTCTAAACCCATAAACTCTTTTTTATGTGTTATATAAGAAAGAGGTTCTCTAGCAATCCTTCGTTTGGCGCATTTAATCATATTATTAAAAAAAACTTCATTTATCTCTAAGTCTGGATTTGATAACACAAATACATCATCTTTTTTTAGCACATAAGCGGCTATTATAGTGCTTTCTAATAAAAAGTTTTCTACGTTGTGTTTTTTTAGCGTAGCATTAATTGTAGCTATTGCCTCTTTTAGTTTCATAATCTTTCAATAACCAAAAAATTTTGCATCTTGCTTGCTTTAATAAGCTTTCTTAATACTACAGTCTTATCATTTTCTATGGTGTTTATTAAACGATTAATATTAACAAAGCTTAATGAATAGTAAGAGTGGGTAATTTTTTTAACAGCTAATTTTAAAACACGTGATTTGATGGCGTAATCATTTGATAAAATACTAAGGTTTATAATTGCTTTATTAGGAAAACATACTGTGGATTCTATAAAATTTTCATAAGCTAGCTTATCTAAAAACTTTGCATCTGCATTTAGCATCTCAATTTCTTTATATAAAGTTGATATTATATTTGGGTTATAGGTTTTTAGCGTTTCAATCAACTCCAATCTTACTTTGTTTCTTTTGTATTTAGTGTCAAAATTAGTTATATCTGTTCTATATTGCAAGTTATGTTCATCCAAAAAATTTAGTATCTGGGATTTTTCTATTGACAGTATAGGTCTAATGTAAAAATCCCTGATTGGTTTTAGCGAAGATAAACCATCTAAAGAAGCTCCTCTAATTAAATTAATCAAAAAAGTTTCAACTAAATCATTTTTTGTATGCGCAGTTGCAATTTTATCTAAATTGAAATTTTCCTTGCAACTTTTAAAAAAGTCGTATCTTAAAACCCTTGCTTGCTCTTCAATGCCTTTTTTGTTGTCTTGCGAAAATTTAATAACATCTTTACTTTCTTTGTATAACTCAAAATTGTATCTTTTTGCCAAAGATTCAACAAACTGTTCATCTTCATCAGAATCTGACCTTATTTTGTGGTTGAAATGCAACAGCACTAAATCTAAATTAAATGTTTTTTTTATATGTTTAAAAAAATGAAACAAAAGTACCGAATCACCTCCACCAGAAATAGCAATACCGATTTTTTGGTTTTTGTAAAATAGTTTTTTTCTCAAAGCAAAGTCTAAAATTTCATCAAATAGTTTACTCACAAAAAAAATTATACACAAATTTTGAATTTTTTGGTATATTTTAAAAAGGAGGGTAAAAAATGCTCAAAGATAAAAAAATTGGTTTTATTGGCGTTGGCAATATGGGTAGTGCTTTTTTAAGCGGCCTTATAAGTATGGGCATACCAAAAGAAAATATTTTTGCAGCCGACAAGCACAAGGGCGAGATTATAAGGGAAGAATACGACATAGACATATTTAATAACTTTGAGTTAGCAAGTCGATCTGAAATTATTATTATAGCAGTGAAACCTGCGGATATATTTGATTGTTTGTCAGATATTAAAGAAGCAGTTGACGATAAAAAACTCATAATATCCATAGCAGCTGGTATCAAAACAAAAGATATCGCAGGATTTTTGCGACAGGATGCAAAGATTGCAAGGACAATGCCAAACATAGCAGCTTTAGTAAGAGAATCAATTACAGCAATTTATTGTAATGACTATATAACAAAAGAGGAAGAAGAGATAGTTATAGCAATAATGAGTTTAATTGGCAAAACTGTTGTGTTAGATACAGAAGATTTAATGGATGCAATAACGGGGCTTTCGGGCAGCGGTCCAGCATATGCTTTTGAGATAATTGAAGCAATGGCAGATGGTGGTGTTAAAATGGGATTAAAAAGAAAAGATGCTATAAAACTTTCTGCTCAAGTATTAAAAGGCGCAGCCGAACTCGTGTTAAAACTTAAAACTCACCCAGCTGAGTTGAAAGATTTAGTTACCTCACCTGGTGGGTCAACTATTTATGGTCTAAATGTAATGGAACGGGCAGGCCTTCGAGGGATTTTAATGGATGCGATAGAAACAGCCACAAAACGCTCAAAAGAGTTAGGTGAATCTAAAAACCAATATTGAGCTTTAATCCTACGCCAACTTCGTCTTTTGGGATATTGTTTATAATACTGTTTGGGTTCTTTTCAATATCGTTGTGTTTATACTCACCAATAAACTTTAATTGAGCATTATTTGTTAGATTAAAATTTACGCTAGAATCTAATTTAAACCTATTTATGTTAGCTGGAGCTTGTGAAATGTTTACTGGGAGAGTCTTTGAAGAAGTATAGCTTACACTTGACTCAAAACCGCCTTCGTTTGACTTGCTTTCAAAATTTATTTGTGGGCCAATGAGCGTTTGTGTCATTGGCTGGCTAAAATTTGAATCAACACAATTTGAATTAAGAGAGTATTTACCAGAGCACAAATTCCATTTATCTATATTTGCACCTACACCAAAACCTATAAAAGTATTGCTATTTGCCTCGATTTTTCCTAAACTAAGGGTTGTCGGTTTTGATGCAGAGCCAAAAAACGACCCTTCAGGTAATAAATTTAAACTTGAGTAATCGTATACACTACCAGCATACACGTTGCCAAATATGCACAACGCAAATAATAAAATTAAAAAAAACCTCATATTTTAATCTATTGCTATTATACTAAAAAATCAACTCAAAAAAAAGCGGCCAAAGTTTAATTTAGCCGCTTGAACTAACGAGTCAAAAATACTATTTCGTCTTTAAATACATCAACAAGATAAGCATGATCTTTTTTAATTTCGCCATTTAGAATTTTTTTGGCAATGACATTTTCTATGTTGTTTTGTATAAAGCGTCTAAGTGGTCTTGCGCCATAAATTTGATCAAAGCCTTCTTGTGATATCTTTTCTAATAAAGCATCTGAAAAATCTACCTTAAAGCCTTTTTGTGCGAGTTTGTCTTGTGTTTTTTTCAGTAAGAGCTTTACAATTTTCTTTATCTCATTAATACTCAGTGGATTAAATATTATAATCTCATCTATCCTGTTTAAAAACTCTATTTTAAAGAATTTCCTCAACTCTGCATTTATATTTTCTTTAACTTTTTCAAAGTCTCTCTTAAACTCTTCTGGGTCTGTATCCTGTCTCAAATTTATTAAGTATTGGCTACCTAAATTAGATGTCATAATGATAATAGTGTTTCTAAAATCAACAGTTACACCTTTTGAATCTGTAAGCCTTCCATCATCTAAAACCTGCAATAGTATATTAAATACATCTGGATGAGCCTTTTCTATCTCGTCAAGCAGTATAACAGAATACGGCCTTTTTCTTACTGCTTCGGTTAATTGACCACCTTCTTCGTAGCCTACATAGCCAGGAGGAGCGCCAATAAGTCTAGAAACGGAAAATTTTTCCATATACTCACTCATATCTATTCTAATTAAAGCGCGCTCATCATCAAATAAAAACTCAGCTAACGCCTTAGATAATTCTGTTTTTCCTACACCTGTTGGACCTAAAAACAAAAATGAAGCAATTGGTCTGTTTGGATCCGATAAGCCTAGTTTTGATCTCCTTACAGCATCACTTACAGCTATAACAGCTTGATCTTGTCCCACAACGCGACTTCGCAAGTTTTCTTCCATATTAATGAGTTTTTCCTTTTCGCCTTCAAGCATCTTTTGCACAGGTATGCCTGTCCAGCGGGAAATTATATTTGCAACTTCTTCTTCTGTAACTTCTTGTTTCAAAAGTCGCTCATCAAGGCTATTTAGCTGTTTATTTTTTTCTTCCAATTCTTTAGATAACTTAGGTAGTTCGCCATATTTTAGGATACTTGCCTTTTCAAAATCCCCGCTTCTTTCTGCTAATTCAATTTGAGATTTTGTATTATCGATCTTTTCTTGAATAGCTTGTACTTCTTTTATGAGATTTTTTTCAAATTGCCATTTTGCATTTAATGTATTAAGTTGCTCTTTAAGTTGAGCTAGTTCGTTTTCTATGGCTTCAAGCCTTTTTTTGGATTCTTCGTCTTTTTCTCTTTTTAACGCTTCTTTTTCTATTTCTAGCTGTGCAATTTTTCTATTTAAATTATCAATAGGCTCAAATGTGCTTTCTAATTGTATCTTTAAACTTGATGCAGCTTCATCTATTAAGTCAATAGCTTTGTCTGGGAGAAACCTATCTGTTATATACCTATTGGATAATACTGCTGCTGCTACGATTGCAGAGTCCTTTATCTTAACGCCATGATGTATTTCATACTTTTCTTTCAACCCTCTCAGTATTGATATAGTTTCCTCAACGCTTGGCTCTGCTACAAAGACTGGCTGGAAACGTCTTTGAAGTGCCGCATCTTTTTCTATATATTTTCTATACTCTTTAAGCGTAGTTGCTCCTATACATCTCAACTCGCCACGTGCTAGCATAGGCTTTAGCATATTTGATGCATCAAGACTGCCTTCGCTTGCGCCAGCGCCTACAATCGTATGAAGTTCATCTATAAATAAAATAATATTACCTTCAGAGCGTTTTACTTCATTTAAAACTGCCTTTAACCTATCTTCAAACTCACCACGATATTTAGCACCAGCAACTAACGCGCCCAAATCTAACGCAATAAGTGATTTATTTTTAAGGCTTTCAGGCACATCACCTTTTGCAATTCTTTGAGCCAATCCTTCTATAATGGCGGTTTTTCCAACACCCGGATCGCCTATTAAAACTGGGTTATTTTTTGTACGTCTAGACAGAATCTGTATAGTGCGTCTTATTTCTTCATCTCTTCCAATAACGGGGTCGAGCTTATTTGCCCTTGCAAGCTCTGTTATATCTTTGCCATATTTTTTTAAAGCTTCATATTTTTCTTCTGGATTTTGATCTGTAATTCTTACACCACCCCTTACATCAACTAAACTTTTAAGAATCTTGTCTTTTGTAACGCCAACAACAGATAAAACAACCGCAGCGTCGCACCTTTCTGTTAGAGCAAGTAAAAAATGCTCTACACTAATATATTCATCTTTTAGATTATTGGCTTCTTCTTCGCTTCGTTTAAATACATCATTTAACTCTGAAGTGATATATATTTGGTCATCTTGAATGTTGCTTACCTTTGGTATTTTTTCAATTGCCTCTTCTATCTGTGCATTTAATTGATTAATATTAATACCAATTTTTTTTAAAATAGTAGAAGTTATGCCATCTTTATCGCTTATTATGGCTTTTAGTAAATGCAGAGAACTCACAAATTGGTTATTGTAGGAATTTGCTATGCTTTTTGCATTCTGTAACGCTTCTTGTGCTTTTATAGTTAATTTATTTATATCCATATTTTATACCTCTTTTATAAAGAGGGGTTACTTTCAACCCCTCTTAACTTTGTTTTTGTACAGCAATTTCTATTTCTTTTGGTTTTGCTTCTGGTTTCTTAGGTAGCTCCACTTTTAATATGCCATTTTCATACTTGGCTTTAATTTGCTCTTTATCAACATTATCTGGCAAAAAGAAACTTCTAGTAAAGCTACCGTAGTTGCGCTCAATCCTGTAATAATTATCCTTTGACTCTTTCTTTTCGAATTTTCTATCACCAGAAATCGTTAAGGTATTATCCTCGATTTTAACCTTTAAATCTTTTTCGTTCATTCCGGGTACTTCTACTTCAATCTGAATATTTCCATCTGTCTCGTAGATATCAACCGCTGGTAACCATTTTGAGTCCTGAAGACTAAATGATGGTAATACATCTTCAAACATTTTGTTAATCCTTTCTTGCAGAGTTGTTAATTCCTTAAAAGGTTCTAATGGTTTAAACATATCACACCTCCAATTCTTTAATTTTTTCATTTTGAAATATAATCCCTAATAAGAGATTGTCAAGTATAAAAATCCATACTTGACATTTCTTTATTAAATATTATATTAACTACAAAAGGAGGTAAAAATGAGAGATCCTTACGAGGTCTTAGGCGTAAACAAAAATGCAACAGATGAGGAAATAAAAAAAGCATTTAGAAAATTAGCTAGAAAATACCATCCAGATCTAAACCCAAACAACAAAGAAGCAGAAAAAAAATTCAAAGAAATTAACGAAGCTTATTCAATTCTTTCAGATAAAGAGAAAAAAGCTCAGTACGATCAATTTGGGTTTACTGGCTTTGATTCAAGCAATCAAGAACAGGGTAACTATCGAAATTACTATAACTACTCTAATGCAGACTTTGATATTAGTGATATTTTTAACTTATTTAGAAAAAAATCTAAAAATTCCGGCGGTTTTGATTTTAGAGGGTTTTCTTTTTTTAATGATTTTGAAAATGAAGATGGCGATGTCACATATAATATAGTATTAGATTTTGACCAGGCATTAAAAGGTGAAATTGTAACTTTAAATATAGACAATGAGCAAATCAAAGTTAAGATCCCAGAAGGCACAGTAGATGGCACAAAGTTAAAGGTAAAAGGCAAGGGCAAAAAGACGCGCACAGGGAGAGGGGATTTACATTTAATAGTAAATGTCAAGCCAGACCCAAACTTTTATATAAAAGACGGCAAACTCTACACAGATATTAATATACCGCTTAAAACTGCACTATTAGGTGGCAGTATTGATGTTAAAACACCTAAAGGTAATATAACCATAAAAATACCAAAAGGTACTCAAACGGGTACGATATTTAAAATCCCAAACAAAGGTTTAAAAAATGATTCATTGTATGCCAAAGCAATTGTAAAAATACCACAAAATTTAACAAAAGAGCAAGAAGAAGTATTAAGCAAAGCATTGTAAAAAGGAGAAACATATGAGATTCAGAAAAGATGTTTATAGTATTAGTATGTTTTGCAAAATTGTGGATATTCACCCACAAACCTTAAGGGAATACGAAAAAAGTGGAATCATCAAACCAAAGCGCACCAAAGGAAATATAAGGTTTTTTACCGATGAAGATATAGAAGATATAAGATTTATAAAAGAAATGACAAAGACTTTGGGCGTTAACCTCGCTGGCGTAGATATTATTATGAGACTCAAAAATCAGATTAAGGATTTAGAAAAACTCATAAAAGAACTTTACAAACAAATCCAAGAATTGAGTGCAAAAGAAAATACTAGTTTACCTGTTGTTAAAGAAGAACCTAAAAAACCCAACATTATTGAAATTAAGATAGAGACTTAAGAAAAAAACATCTTTAGGGCAGCAAACAAAATCGCAGCAAAAAGCAAATACTTTACCCACACAATTTCATTTAAAACCATATAGCGTGCACCAAAGCTTGAACCAATTGCGCTGCCTATAGCTAAAACGACACCTATTTTCCAATCTACCTGGTTATGAGCGGCAAAAATAATTAAAGAAGCAATAGTGTAGACCGCAATTATAGCAACTTTTGCAGCATTTGTCTTAACTATATCAAAACCCTCTAAAAACATTAAAGCGCTAATAAAGAAAAAACCAACACCAGCTTGCAGAAAACCACCATAAAAGCCAATAAAGAAAAAGGTTAAATAAGATAAAATATTGTTTTTCTTTGTAGCAATTTGATTTTTTTTCCAGACATCTTTTTTTAAGACAATAAAAGCACCCATTAATAAGATTAACACAGCGGCAATTTTTTTTAATAAACTTTCGTTTATCTGAACTACAACAAGCGTCCCACAAATAGCACCAAGTGTTGCTGGAATTGATAAAATTAAAGAACGTTTTAGAATATGAACTTTATTTTTCTTAAAACTATAAGTAGCGGCTAAATTCTGGATTAAAATAGACACTCTGTTTGTACCGTTTGCTACATCTATACTTAAGCCTAAAAAAGTCAAAAGAGGTAAGGTAAGCATAGAACCACCGCCGGCCATGACATTTAAAAAACCCGTTAATAAACCAACAAAAAAGGTTAAAACTATCTTTAATACATCCACTAGACTATTATAATTATTTATTTAATAATTGTCAATTATTAGAATTTACTAAATCAGTTGACTTTTTAAGGTGTCTTTAGTATCTTGGATGTATTTAAGGAGGAAAAGATGGACAATATTGCAACAATTATCTCTAATATAAGAGAAAAAAGACCACTTGTGTATAACATTACAAACCTTGTTGTTACAAATATAAGCGCCAATGCGTTGCTAGCAATAGGGGCAAGCCCAATAATGTCTTTTGCAAAACAAGAAGCTAGTGATTTGGTCCAAATAAGCTCAGCGTTGCTTATCAATATGGGCACACCTGCACAAGAAACTATTGAGACAATGATTATTGCTGCAAAAACTGCAAACAAAATTAGCATTCCAGTTATTTTTGACCCTGTTGGTGTTGGCGCGAGTTCATATAGAAACGAGGTTGCAAATAAAATTCTTTCTGAAACAAAAGTAGATATTCTAAAGGCAAATGCATCTGAGATAGCAAATATATTCGGCATAAAAGTTCAAACAAAAGGCGTTGAGTCTTTTGAAGCTATAGAAAACATTGCAGATATAACAAAAAATTTAGCCAAAAAATTAGGTTGCATTGTATGCACAACGGGCAAAACGGATGTAATATCAAATGGAACCGATGTTTATTTGTGTGAAAATGGTCATGAGGCGCTAACAAAAATTACTGGAACAGGATGCGCTCTAGGCTCAATTATGGGCGCAACAGCTAGCGTCTGCAATGATTATTTAAAATCAACCCTTGCAGCTTGCTTGATGGTAGGCATATGTGGAGAAATAGCCGCTTCAAAAACACAGATGCTTGGCAGTTTTCAAGTAGAATTTTTTAATGCGCTATCGGTTTTTGAACCTAAAACCTTTAATATTGCAAGATATAGAAAGCTGTGAAAATTGGAATACATTTATCCATAGAACATACAATTGACGAATTGCCTATTTTGTGCACAACATACAAGCTTGATTGCTTTCAATTTTTTACAAAAAGTCCCCGCAGGTGGAGTCAGAAATTAATAGATGAAAACATAGCTACAGCTTTTAAAAACAATATGCAAACTCAAAATATAGACCCGCAAAATACTTTTATTCACTGCTCATACCTGATAAACCCAGCAAACCCAACACTAAAAACATACAATGAGATAGAGTGTGAATTTGAAAACGCTTATAGATTAGGTGTTTACAATTTAGTTTTACATCCTGGTTCCTGCAAAAGCTTAGATTGTTTAAAAAACGTTGCAAACACTATAAAGCAGGTTTTAAATCAATACCCAAACATTACGCTTATGCTAGAAAATACAACACGCATAGGCAGTAATTTAGAAGATCTAAAAATTTTAAAAGAGGAAATTGGTCAAAATGTGTTTTACTGTATAGACACTTGTCATTTATTTGTAACTGGTTATATTTTAGATGTGGAGATAATTGATAAAATACTAAACATCGATAATATCAAACTATGGCATTTAAATGATTCAAAAACAGCATTTGGATCAAAGCTAGATAGACATGAAAAACTGGGAAAAGGTTTAATAGGGTTTGAAAGCATAAAAAAATTCCTAAGTTTTCCAAAAATCCAAAACGCTTCATTTGTGCTTGAAACCCCAGGCACTAATGCAACGCGCTCGAAAGAAATCCAAATGTTAAGGAAATGTTTATGAAGCTATGGTATTACATTTCTGTACTGCTTTTAGGGTTTATTATCGTTTTTGTGCTTTGGATGATTAGGAAGTTCAAAAGAATAAAAACTCCATCTACCAAAAAATACACGCTGAAAGATTATTTATTATCAAAAAATGAGCGCATCGTTTATGAAACATTGTTGATGTATTCAAAAGATTTAAATTTAGAAGTTTTACCTAAAATGAGATTATCAGAATTTATACATGTCGACAGGAAGAATCGAAATGCTTTTTTTATGATACAAAATAAATTCGTAGATTTTTTAATTGTTGATAATGTTAAGATTAAACCAAAATTTGCTATAATTTTGGAAAAAAAAACTTTGAAAGAGACAAACTTAGAGCTATTTAACAATATCTTTAATGAAATAAAGTTAAAATGGGCGTTGATAAAAGAAGAAGAATTTGAAAACACGCTAGAGCTTAAAGAAAAGTTAAAAAAAATTTTGGAGGAGGCTTATGCTTGATAAAAAAATACTGGATTTTATTGTATGTCCACAGTGTAGGGGTGATTTAAAACTAGAAGGAGAGTTTTTAATTTGCCAAAATTGCCAATTAAAATACCCAATCAAAGATGATATACCTATACTCTTAATAGAAGAAGCACAAAAAATGGATCAAGATATAAAAAAGGAGGTATAAGATGAAGCTTGGTTTTATTGGTCTTGGAATTATGGGCAGCGCAATGGCAAATAATCTTCTAAAAAGTGGCTTTAGGCTAAATATATACAACCGCAGCAAAGAAAAAGTAAAAGATTTAACCTCAGACAATTACGAGTTTTTCGATAACCCAAAATCTCTAGCCCAAAACAGTGATATCATTTTTTTGATGCTTTCAAACGATGAAGCATGCGAAAGTGTTGCTAGCTCAAATAATGGTTTGCTTGAGGGATTATCTAGCGATAAGACAGTGGTTAATTTTAGCACAGTTTCTCCTTATTATTCTCAAAAACTATGTGACGAGGTACACAAAAAAAATGCGTTATTTTTAGAAGCACCTGTAGTTGGTAGCAAAATCCCTGCTCAAAATGCCACATTGATAATACTTTGTGCAGGCGACAAAAAAGCCTATGATACAGCTACACATTATTTTGAAAAACTCTCAAAGCGGGTTTTTTATTTAGATACAGTACCAAACGCTTCTTATTTAAAAATCGTAAATAACCAAGTTATGGGCATAACAATGCAAGCTCTAGCAGAAGGCTTGCAGTTAGCAAAAAAACTCAATTTAGATTTAAATGTTGTTTTGGATTTACTAAACTCAGGAGCTTTTGCTAACTCAATGTTTGATTTAAAAGGCAAAAACATTTTAAACAGCAACTATAATGCTCATTTTCCATATGAACATATGCAAAAGGATTTGGGTTTTGCCGTAAAACTATCAGAAGACAAAAAAGCTTTTTGCCCAGCACTTTCTATAGTAAACGAAACATACAAAAAAGGCTTATCTCTTTACTCAAAAGAGGATATGTGCGCAATCTTTGAGTTACTCAACAGTTAAAAATTTTCAAGCTTAATGCCTTCAAACAATTTTTCTATGGCTTTGTTTGTTTCTTGCCACATTTTTGTCGATGGACAATTTTTAATCAGAGTACAAACAAAGCCATCTTGTACACAAGGTGCAAGCTTTATACCTTCTGTGAAAATATCTATTAAATCTTTGAGCGATATATCTGTCTTTAGTATTTTGTAGCCACCGTGAGGACCTTTTTTGCCATCTACTATACCGTGCTTTTCAAGGGTTGCTGCTAGTTGCTTTAAATAATTTTCGCTGATTTTAGTTGTCTGAGAAATTTTTTTTAGGCTTATAGGATCATTAGTTTTTTTAAGCTCTATTAAAAATCTTAAACTGTACCTAACGTTAGTTGGCAAAAACATACCTAGATTATATAATGTTTTTTTTTATTTTCAATAAAAATTTGATTTTTTTTATCAAACTTGATAAAATTTAAAAAATGGAAGATGAAACAATAGAAAATCTTATCAAGCGCAGCTTTGAAATTGAATCTTTTGAACAGCTAGTAGGTCAAGAACATTTATTTACCAAAGGTAAACCTCTTTATAACTTTTATTACAATAATACATATTTGCCTTCATTGATTCTTTATGGGCCACCGGGGTGCGGAAAAACTAGCTACGCAAAACTTTTAGCAAAGAAAAAAAACTTGCACTTTATCTATTTAAATGCTTCAATTGCCACACTAAAAGACATAAAATCAGCACTTGAGACAAAAGAACATATTCTTTTGGTGATAGATGAAATTCACAGACTTGATCAAAAGCAACAGGATTATTTGCTTTCGTTTCTTGAAAACAATGTTGCCTTGATTGGCACATCGTTTCATAACCCATACTTTAAACTCAACAGAGCTTTGCGATCGCGCTTATTTGTATATGAATTTAACAGCCTAAATGAAAAGGATTTATCCCTATTATTAGATAGAGTAGAAGCACAAGGCATTTATATAGAAAAAGACGCACGCTTTATATTAATTAAACAGTCAAACCATGATGCAAGGAAACTAATGAACATCCTGCTTGCCTTAAATTTAACCCATATTACAAAAAAAGATGTAGAAAACCTCTTTAATATAGATTTGTCGTACGATAATCTACAAGAACACTATGATTTTATTTCTGCATACATTAAAAGTATTAGGGGTTCAGATCCAGATGCAGCTATATATTATCTTGCACGCATGCTAGAAAGTGGTGAAGACCCAGAATTTATTGCAAGAAGGCTTTGTATACTATCAAGTGAAGATATAGGTCTAGCCAATAAAGATTCTATAAATATTGCGGCAAGCACGCTGTTTATTGTGCAAAATATTGGTATGCCAGAAGCAAGAATAAACTTAGCCTTTTGCACTATCTATCTAGCTTTATCTAAAAAATCAAACTCAACATACTCAGCCTTAAATAAAGCCCAATCAGATATTAAAAACGGTGTGTTGCTTAATGTTCCAAAACACCTAAAAACAAATGCTAAGGACTATTTATACCCACACAATTATAAAGGCAGCTATGTAAAACAAGAATACTTAGAAAAAAAACTAAAATACTTTTATCCAAAAGAAAATGACGAGATAGATCAATGGATACCATCAAAGAATTAGGTGAGTTTGAACTTATTGATAAAATCAAAACCATTTTTCAGCAGCCAACAGACGCTTTAGGAATTGGTGATGATTGTGCTATCATACCAATTTGCAATACACATTTGCTTGTAACTGTTGATACTTTGATAGAAAATGTGCATTTTTTTAGCGACCATCCAATGGAAAAGCTAGCAGAAAAAGCTGTAAATATAAATGTCAGCGATATTGTTGCCTGCGGCGGAGTGCCAAAGTGGGCTTTTTTATCTTTATCGCTAAACCCATCAATGAAAATTGCTCAAATAGAAGCTTTTCTTGAAAGCCTGAGAAAGACTTGTGCTTTTTACAACATATATTTGCTTGGAGGCAACACTACAAAGGATAATAAACTCTCAATCAACATAACTTTAATAGGAGATACAGATAAACCAATTTTGAGATCAACTGCCAAACCAAACCAAGATGTATACATTACAGGAAAAATCGGATGTTCAGCTTGTGGGTTTTATGCTATTAAAAACAAACTATCCGCAAGCGATGAGTGCCTTGAGCGATTTTTATCACCAAAGGCAAGAACAGATTTAATTGATCAAATAAAGCCATACGCAACTGCTATGATAGACATAAGCGATGGGTTGCTCCAAGATGCACAGCATATTTGTAGCTCAAGTAATGTAGGTATGGATATATTTTTAGAAAAAGTAAACATGTGTGATGATAATAATTTAGACGATCTTGACAAAATCGCTTTTGGTGAAGATTATGAGTTATTATTTTGTGCAGAGCAAAAAGATAGGTCTGCAATACTTTCTATAAGCGGTGTTACATTAATAGGACACACAAACAACAGCAAAAAATTGACACTCTACAATAACGGAAAAATAATTACTCCAAAAAAATATGGATTTACACATTTCTGAATTATTTAAAATAATTCTATTTTTTATAACTTTAGGTCTGAGTGCTTTTTTGTCTTCGTCTGAAACAGCTATTTTTTCACTTAAAGCTAAACACTTGTTGCATATAAGGTACAAAAACCAAAAGGCGTATGATATTATAACAAACCTATTAACAAACTCGGAAAGCTTTATTACAATGTTATTGATATTAAACGAATTTACAAATATCTTTGCTTCAATTTTATTTGCAAATATATTTCAAACACTGTTTGGCAATAAATACCTTGCAATTTCAAGCGGGATTGTGGTTTTTTTATTGCTGCTTTTTGGTGAAATTACACCAAAAAGTTTGGCTGTCAAAAATAATATACTCATTTCAACTACATTTGCAAAACCACTTTACATTTTATTCAAGCTTACATCACCTATAGTTCACATTTTTACTGGTATAATTAACTTATTTAAAAAGTTTTTTTTAAAAAACTTACAGCAAGAAAATGTTTTAACTATAACAGAAAAAGAATTTAAAAATATCGTTGCAACCTCACAAAATATTTTTGACTCTCAAGAACAGCAAATGATAGAAAATGTTTTTAAATTTGAAGAAAAACAAATAAAAGATATAATGGTACCGTTGAGGAAAGTACTAATGTTTGAAGCAAGTACAAAAATTGAGTCTTTTATAAAACACTTTGAGAGCATAAAATACAATAGAATTCCTATATACAGGCAAAAACGCAATAATATTGTTGGTATCTTGTATATTAAAGATTTAATTAAGCGCAAATGGGAAAATGACATTGACAATAAAGAAACAGTTGCTTCCATAGCAAGAAAACCTGCATTTATAAGCCAAAACATAAAGATAGATAGAGCATTTAAGTATATGATAAAACGCAAAATTCATCTGCTAGTTGTAGTAGATAATCATAAAACAAGTATTGGTGTTGTAAGTTTACAAGATATTATGGAAGAAATCGTAGGAGAAATTGAAAATGACACAAATTAAGATATTGGCATCAATTTTATCAAGTAATTTTCTAAAGCTTGGGGAAGAAATTAAAGATGTAGAGTTAGCAAACTGTGATATGCTACATCTAGATATTATGGATGGTCATTTTGTGCCCAATATTACAATTGGGCCAGATATAGTTAAGCAGATAAACGATTTTTCTCAGCTAAAACTTGATGTGCATTTAATGGTAAAAAACCCATCTTTTTGGTCAGAAAAATTTATAAGTGCTGGGGCTGATTCTATAACTGTACATCAAGAAGCAGATTACCACCTAAACAGATTAATTAATTCTATCAAGGAAAAAAATACTCGGGCACTTGTCTCTATTAACCCTGCTACCTCTCCAATCTTACTAGAATACATTTTAGAGTATGTTGATGGCGTGCTTGTTATGTCAGTAAACCCCGGGTTTGGTGGTCAAGCATTTATAGAAAATTCTCTAAAAAAAATAGAGTATTTAGCAAAATTTAAATATATACACAACCTTGAATTTGTAATACAAGTTGATGGTGGTGTAAATTTAGACAATATCAAAAGCTTAACAGATGCTGGTGCAAACGAAATAATAATAGGCAGTGCACTGTTTAAAGCAAATAAAAGCGAATTTGTAAAAAAAATTAAAGAATTGATGAGGGTTACAATATGACAAAACATTACCTAGATGACGAAGAGTTGGCTTTGCTTGAAAGCAGGCTAAAAAGAAAACCAAGCGAGTTTGAAGAGGCTATTATCTTTTCACTATGGAGTGAACATTGCAGTTATAAATCTTCCAAGATACACCTCAAAAAATTACCTACAAAGTCCGATAAAGTCATTATTGGTCCTGGTGAAAATGCAGGCGTAATCGATATTGGCGATAATTTTGTGGCTGTTTTTAAAATGGAATCGCACAATCATCCATCGTATATTGACCCATACAACGGCGCAGCAACAGGCATAGGAGGTATTTTAAGGGATGTGTTTACAATGGGTGCAAGACCAGTATTAAATATGGATGCATTATTTTTTGGTCTACTTGAACATCCAAAAACCCCTTATTTATTAGATGGAGTGGTGCGGGGCGTTGGTGATTATGGCAACTGCGTAGGTGTGCCAACAGTGAGCGGTCAAACCGTGTTTTTAGGTTGTTACAACAACAATATATTGGTTAATGCTTTTACTTTAGGTATTACAAAAAAAGATAAAATATTCTTAGGTATGGCTAAAACTGTAGGTGCCGATGTTATTTATGTAGGTTCAAAAACAGGCAGAGATGGAATACACGGTGCCACAATGGCTTCTAGCTCATTTGACGAAGAATCTGTAAAAAACAGGCCTACCGTACAAATTGGGGATCCATTTACAGAAAAATTGCTCATAGAAGCCTGCTTGGAAGTAATGGATAAAAATTTGATAGAAGGCATTCAAGATATGGGGGCAGCTGGTCTTACTTCAAGCGCATTTGAGATGGCACAAAAAGGTGGGGTAGGTGTTGAACTCTACCTTGACAATGTACCGCTCAGAGAAAATTTGACTCCGCTTGAGATTATGCTATCAGAAAGCCAAGAAAGAATGCTTATCATAGCGCCTCCAAAAAACAGTCAAGAAATTTTGAGCATTTTTAAAAAGTGGAGCCTTGATGCCAATATTATTGGCAAGGTTATAAAAGACCAAAAAGTTGTCTTGCATTTTAAAAATCAAATCGTCGGTGAGTTTAATCTTGATATAGTAGAAAGTCCGATATACGAAAGAAATTACTCAAAACCAAAATACTTAGATAATATTAATATTCAAATTAATCTACCAGAGCCAAAAGATTATAATAAAGTGCTGTTAGAATTATTAAGCAAACCAAATTTAGCAGATAAATCAGCTATTTTTGAACAATACGATTCAACAGTTCAAACAAACACACTCAAAGGGCCAGAAGGTGATGCATGCGCAATAATCGTTAAACAAACAAATACGGTTGTTTTTGCAAGCGTGTGTGTAAATCCTATATATTGCTACCTTGACCCTTTTGTAGGTTCACAGTTAGCCGTGTTAGAAAATTACAGAAATATCATATCAAGTGGTGGAGAGCCAGTAGCAATTACAGATTGTCTTAATTTTGGCAACCCCCAAAACCAAGAAATTATGTGGCAGTTTGTTAAATCTATTGAAGGCATAAAAATTGCCTGTGAGTCTTTAAATACACCTGTTGTAAGTGGTAATGTAAGCCTATACAATGAGACAATAACAGAAAACATTTTTCCAACGCCAACTATAGCTATGGTAGGCATAGGGAAAAAAGATGATATACTTAAAAGCCGGTTCCAATTCGCAAACAACACAATTGTTTTGTTAAACGATATAGATTTAAATCTAGGCGCAAGTCAATATTTATACTATATGTACAATAAAATTGACGGTAGTGTACCACAGCCCAAAATAAAACAACATTTAGCGCTAAAGAAATTTTTTGATATTGCCCATAAAAAACATAGGTTGATTATAAGTGCAAAAGATATTTCAATTGGAGGACTTGCGGCTTGTCTTGCTTTTATGTGCGAAAACAATATAGGCTGCGATATAAAAATAAATATACCATTGCCACCAAGTGAGTTTTTATTTAGTGAATCTCAGGCAAATATAATAATAGAAATTAAAAATCAAGATTTTGATATGATAGAGTCTATTGCTTACGAAAGTGGAATTAATGTTTATAGGTTGGGGTTCACCACAGACGAAAAAAAGCTCAAAATAAATGATTTAATAGATGTTTCAATTGATGATATTAAAGATGCTAAAAGCAATGCGTTTAAGAAAATTTTGTCATGAAGTGCTATTTTGTTAATTTAGGCTGTCCAAAAAATTTAGTTGATACAGAAAATATTTTATATGAACTTAAAAAACAAAACATAGAGTTTGTATATGACCCACAAGAAGCAGACATTCTATTTGTAAACACCTGTGCATTTATTCAAAAAGCTATAAAAGAATCCATACATACAATTCTAGAAATAGCACAAAACAAAAAGGAAAACCAAAAACTTGTTGTGGCAGGATGCCTTATCAGCAGGTTTAAAAATCAAATAGAACCCCAAATCCCAGAAGTTGATGTATTTATAGATACCAATAGTGTTGATTCTATAAACTTAGATAAAAAATTTAATTACTGCAATTTAGCAAGGCAATTTGGTGTTGAAAAAAGGATTGTAACAACATACCCTTATGCGTATTTGCGCATATCAGATGGTTGCAACCATAGGTGTAGTTTTTGCACGATACCGCAGATAAGGGGCCCATATAGGGAAAAAAGCATAAAAGATGTAAAAGATGAATTTTTACAATTATTAGACAGTGGCATTAAAGAAGTTGTCCTTATAGCTCAAGATACATCTTGCTATAACAATAATAATTTATCAGCCTTACTAAAAGATTTATCCAAAATTAATGGTGATTTTTGGATAAGGGTCTTATACTTGTACCCATCATCGATTACAGACGACCTTATAGAAACAATTGCTTTTTCAAAAAACATCGTGCCTTACTTTGATATACCGCTTCAACATGTAAGCGATAAAATCCTAAAACTCATGCGCAGAAATTACAGCAAAAAATTTATATGTGAGTTATTCGATAAACTTTCAAGCTACAATGTTGCCATACGCTCAACTTTTATCGTAGGTTTCCCATACGAAGAAGAAAAAGACTTCAAAGAGTTATTGGATTTTATACAAAACTACAGAATTGATAGGCTTGGTGCATTTGAGTATTCAAAGGAAGAAAACACAAAAAGCGCTTCTTATAGCATAAGCGTTTCCTACAATCTTAGGCGAAGAAGGAGGGCATTGTTGCTTGCTACCCAAAAACATTTAAGTAAGGAAAACTTAAAACGATTCATTGGTAAAAAACTAAAAGTCATTGTTGACAGTCCCAAAACGGCTAGAAGTTTCCTAGATGCCCCAGAAATTGATGGTTCTATAAAACTTAAATACGAAAGGCCTATCGGTGAATTTGCAGATATACTTGTTTCAAAATCAAGCTTTTATGATCTTTTTGAGTAAATATTACTTGCGCTAAAGTTAAAAAAATGCTAACATAAAACCAAATGAATATACATGAGTATCAAGCAAAAGAGCTGCTTAAGCGCTATAGCATAAATGTACCAAAAGGCTTTATAGTAACAGATGTCAAACAAATAGAAAGCTACGCATTTGAGCAAGGCAAAACATATATTGCAAAAGTGCAAATCCACGCAGGCGCAAGAAACAAATCAGGTGGCGTGCAAAAAATATCATCAAAACAAGAGGCCATAGGATTTTGCCAAAAATTTTTAGGAAAGCGCTTAATAACACCCCAAACTACCAAAGAAGGAAAAATCGTTTCTGCGGTTTACATAGAAGAAGCACTATACGGCAAAAAAGAGTTGTATCTGGGTATTTTTGCTGATAAAAACAAACAGTGTAACGTAATACTTGCTTCAAAAGAAGGTGGTGTTGATATACAGGAAGTTTTTAGACAAAGCACAAACAATATTGTATATATTGACTCTTTACTTGGGTTTGCTTCCTTTTATGCAAAAAAGGCATTGTGTGATTTTAATTTTGGAAAAGACCAAGCAAATAAATTTATTCAACTATTATCAAATCTTTTTGCACTGTACAAAGATATTGATGCTGAGCTTATAGAAATAAATCCTTTAATAGACACAGGTGATGATTTTTTTGCACTAGATGCTAAAATTGTGATAGATGATAACGCACTATTTAGACAAGACAAGATTTTATCATACAGAGATATACTTCAAGAAGACCCGCTTGAGTACCAAGCAAGCCAAAATAATTTAAACTATGTAAAACTCGATGGCAATATAGCTATGGTTGTAAATGGAGCAGGACTTGCTATGGCTTGTTTGGATACAATAGAAGATTACGGTGGGAAATGTGCAAATTTTTTGGATATCAAAGGTAGTGCAACAAAGGAATCTATTACAAAAGCCTTAGAAATCATTTATCAAGACAGTAGAGTAAAAGTCGTGTTTGTTAATATTGTTGGCGGTATAGTAAAATGCGATATAGTTGCAGCCTCGCTTATGGATTTTTGCGATACCTATAATTTTAGCTTGCCTATTGTAGTAAGACTTGAGGGTACAAACAAAAACGAAGCACTTGATATGTTAAGCACATTTAAAAACCGCAATATAACACTTGTTAAAAGCTTAAAAGAAGGCATTGAAAAGGCTATTTTATTAGCTGGAGGAAAGTTTTGAGTATATTGATTGACAAATCAACAAAAGCAATAGTGCAGGGGCTTGGCAAACAGGGTATTTTACATGCTAAACTTTGCCTAGATTACGGTACAAACATCGTAGCAGGTATTAGTTTAGGCAAAACTCACATAAATGGTCTTAATATACCAATTTTTAGCTGTGTATGGGAAGCACTGCAACATGTAGAAGCCGACACTAGCCTTATTTTTGTACCAGCAAATAATGCCAAAGATGCTATACTTGAGGCTCAAGATGCAAAGCTAAAACAAACTATTGTTATTACAGAAGGTATACCACTACAAGATATGCTTATAGCAAAAGCATTTGCGACAAAAAATAATATGAGAATCATAGGACCCAACACACCAGGTATTATATCTCCAAAACAATGCAAGCTTGGTATTATGCCGGAAAGTATATTTAATCAAGGAAATATTGGTTTAATATCAAGGTCTGGGACTTTAATGTATGAAGTAGCTCTTTTATTAAAAGAATCTGGGTTTGGTATTTCAACAGCTTTGGGTATAGGCGGAGACCCAATCTTAGGTATGAGTTTTGCTGAAGTACTAAGCCTTTTTGACAATGATAAACAAACCGATTGTATTGTAATGATTGGTGAAATAGGTGGAGTTTTAGAAACGGACGCCATTGATACGATTAAAAAAATGTCAAAAAAAGTTATTGCCTATATTGCAGGTAAATCCGCTCCAAAGCAAAAAAAGATGGGGCATGCTGGTGCAATTGTTTCGTCAAAAGATGAGTCGGCTCAAGCCAAAATCGAAGCACTTTTAAAAGTTTGTTATGTAGCACAAAATCCGCTTGAAATTGTTACTTTGATTAAAAAAACTTTACCTTAAGCTCTCTATATACTCACTTGCAAGGCTAGATATGGTAAAAATTTCGTCTTCATTTACGGCTTCAAAACCTTCAAAACCAATATCGTTTAGTAATTTTTTGTCAAAATTTTCAACTGCATGCAAAATTTCACCCTGATAACTAGCTAATTGCGGAGAAATACAAAATGAATGAAATACAAAACCATCATTTGAAGCATCTAAAATATTGAGTTGGTCCTTTATGATTTTGGATGATTTTTCATACACTTCGTTAAACACAAAACCAAGATCAAATTTTGATTGCAAAAGATCCTTTATTACGTTTTGATAGCTGCCACAAAAACTAAATTTGCAGCTTTCTAAGTCAATTTCGCTTTTTTCTAACAAAAACAAGCCCATCATATGCACAAATGTCTTTTTATGAGCAGAGGTTATATTGATTGGTTTTGTAAGCTGTGTGTAACTTTTTATATTTTTTGAACATACAAGTACTTCGTCGAAATGATTTATTGGCTTTGCAATAGGTATAAAATTTAATTCATTCATATAAACAACCCAATCAAATGGGTTTGCGTATACAATATCAATTTCACCAGAAAAACAAGCATTTCTACACTCATCAAAATCTCTATAAGGCACAAACTTTATCTTTTCTCCAAGCTTTTTTTGTAAATATGCAGAAACCAAAAACCAACCTGGTAAATTTTTTCCACAATAATTGGGATCAACTGTAAATTTAAACATATTTCACCTTATATTTCAAAATCGACTGGTATATCACCAAGAATTTTCAAATGAATATCAAATGCTCTCATATATTTAACTGCTGTCATCATAGAGCCTTTGAATTTTAATTTTCTACTCATTAAAGCCATTTTGCCTGATAATTCCTTGTTTAAAATTTTTTTCCAGTTTTCAAGTGTTGTCCACATTTCAAAATCACATTTTCTATCATCTTTTTTGCCAGCAAAAACAATTTTACCAGCTTGGCAAACCATCATCATATGAGGTAAATGGGGTTTATCTTCAATGTAATATTCCCAGCTTGCATTAAAATTTCTTAAATCTTGCTGTATAATTAAATTATTCGTATTCCATTGGTCTGCAACTGATTTTATCCATTCTTCACTCATAAATTTTAAGTTCATATCTATACCCCCTGCTTCCATTAATAAGTTAGCCAATTATAGTATAAGTCATTTATATTATCAAATTTTTTATACATAATTTGACTTTTAAATAACCTTTATATTATAATTTCAAATGTATGGGCAAAACCAAAGACAAACTCTACGAAATAGTGCAGAAAAGCTATGAGATTTTAGTCAAAGATTTTCAAAATATAAACTTTGATTTACTATTAGACTTAGCCTTTGATTATCTTGATTTAGAACTTTTATGGGTTGTTGTATTAGAAAATGACAATTTTAAGATAAGTGCTGCAAAAGGCAAAGCAGTTGACTATATTAAGGATGAATCTTTAAGAGTTTACCAAAAAAACTTACTTAAAAGCTATTTAGATAATTCTTTTGTGTCAAATGATATTTTAAGCGATGAAAGACTGTTCTACTTAAAAGATAAAGCCAAGCTGTATAACTTTAACTCTTTACTTAATTTTCCATTTAAAATCAACGATTCGGATTACGGCTTTATTGTATTTTACTCAAAAAACAAAGATTATTTTGACAAGCGCACGATAGAGGTTCTTTCAAACTTTGCAATGGCAATAAAAGCAGCTATATTGATTCAAGAAAAGGAAAAAAACCTTTCATTGTTGTCAGATATAGTAGAAAACAGCTATCAAGGCGTTGTTATAACAGATAGCCTAAATAAAATTATTTACACAAACAAAGCATTTACAAAAATAACAGGATACACTTTTGAAGAAGCAAAAGGCAAAAACCCATCGATACTAAAATCCAGCTACCACTCAAAAGAATACTATAAGGACATGTGGCACAAGATTATCCACGAAGGTCACTTTGAAGGCAAAATCTACAACAAAAGGAAAAATGGAGAACTCTACGAAGAAATTATTTTTATAAAAACAATAAAAGACTCAGACGGCAAAATCCTCTACTATTTTAGCTTTTTTACAGACTTAACAGACCTAAAAAAAGCTCAAGAGCAAGCAAACTACTATGCCTATCATGACCCAACCACAAAGCTTATAAACCAAGCAGGGTTTTTTGAGCAAGCGCAAAGGATCATAGAAAAGAACGAATCATTTGCCTTAATATATCTTGACTTAGATGATTTTTCTGCTGTCAATACACATTTTGGTATTGAAAAAACAGACAACCTACTAAAGGAGTTTGCAGATTTCTTAAGAAAAGAGATTGCTGACCCAAAAGACATAGTAAGCAGGTTTGGCTCAGATGAATTTCTTATATTAAAGCGTTCAATTATAGAGCAAACCGTTATAAAGTTCACTCAAAGCGCCGTTGAAAAAATCAGACAAAAGGTATTTTTTATAGACAACCAAGAAGTGCATTTAAAGACAAGCGCAGGCATTGTGCTATACCCAAAAGACTCAGACGATATAAATACGCTTGTAAGTTACGCTCAAGCTTCATGTAAAAAAGCAAAGCAGTTAGGCAAGAACCAGTGCGTATTCTTTAATAACTCAATATATGAAGAGTTTATAAACAGCTATATTCTCACAAACGAAATACTGCATGGTATAGAATTTGAAGAATTTGAACTCTACTTTCAACCCATCTACAATACACACTCAAAAACAATAACAAATGCAGAAGTACTCATTAGGTGGAACCACCCAAAAAGAGGCTTATTGTCCCCTTTCTTTTTTATCCCTTTTGCTGAGCAGTCAAACCTCATTGAAAAAATAGACTTTTATGTATTAGAAAAAACCTTTGAAGCACTAAATAACTTAAAACAAGAAAACCTAAATATTATTCTATCTGTGAATTTAACAGGCAGAACATTTTTAGTGGATAACTTTGTAGACCAATTTAAAGCATTAATGTCTACATACTCCATAGATCCTAGCTTAATAAAGCTAGAGCTAACAGAATCCATAGCTTTAAGCGACCAAGTCAAAGCAAAAAACCACATGGACGCTTTAGTCCAACTAGGTATTAACTTCTCTATGGATGATTTTGGCACAGGTTATTCTTCAATATTGAGCTTAAAGAAATTTCCATTTTCAAATATAAAGCTTGACCAGAACTTTATTATGGACTCTCAAAACAATAAAGAATCAGAAATCATTTGCTCTAATTTACTTAGTATGCTAAATGAGCTAAACTTTGAGATAACAGCAGAAGGTGTAGAAAATGAATATCTCTTCTTTTGTGTTAATTACATGCCGTGTGATTTGATTCAAGGCTACTTTGTATCAAAGCCTATTGATTATAAAGCATTTGTAAACTTTGTTCAAAACTTTAAACCAGATGAAGCATTTGTAGAGTTTAGAAACAATGATAAAAGAATGCGTAGTATGCAGATGGTTAGGTCTAAATTCTACATCTACAAATGCTATAAAAAGCTAAGAGAGATTATCCGAAGCAAACCCACAAATCAGCAATTAAACGATTTATCAGGTATGATAGAACTTAACCATAAAAACTGTGATTTTGGTAAATGGTACTACTCAGTATACCCCATATACAACCAAATAGAATCATTCAAAAGACTTGAAGCACTACATATAGATATCCACAAAACAACAGAACAACTGTTGTCTGAAAAAGACAGCCAAAAAACCCAAGAATTAATCAACTCTCTTAAATACAAAGTTATTCTGCTAGATTCTCAGCTTGAAGAATTTTACCTAAAAACCTTCAAATATTAATTAAAACTACTAATTTTTCGTTTTCATAAATATGCAAGTTTTTTTCAAGCACAATATAATATTTATCTGATAAGAATTAGGTTCGATTTTGAGGTGAAAAATGAAGTTTCTTATTAGTTTAGTTTTTTTGATAATGTTAGTTAAATCAGCTTTTGCTGTGGATATAACTTCAATTAATGTTGCTAATCAAACAATTTTAATAAGCTCTAATTCAGAGCCTAATTATACTACTTCAAATTTTACCCTCAACAATAATAACTATTTTATTGTATCATTTAAAAATGCTATCTTAACAAGCAAGAGTACTGTTCTATACAATAAAATACCAGGAATAGAAAATATTACGCTTGTTCAATACAGTCTAAACCCAAATATTGTAAGGTGCACTATTGAAACAAACCAAAAGTCATCTTTTTTTGTGCAAACAGTACAAATTAATTCAAGAAAGTTAGTCACAATTATAAGTCCAAATGTTAGTGAACCATCAACCCCCCGTATTTGCTCAACACCAATACAAACCCAACAAGCAAAAAAATTTAAAGTTTTTATAGATGTGGGTCATGGCGGGTATGATCCAGGTGGTGTTGGGCCAGCAGGTTTACCAGAATCATTTGTAAATTTATCAGTTGCTCTAAAGTTGGCAAAATATTTAAGAGAAAAAGGTATATCTGTAGAACTTGATAGAACATCAAATGTATTTGTGCCTTTGTATACTAGAACACAGTTAGCTAATGAAAGTGGTGCAAATCTATTTATTGGCTTATATTGTAATGCTTCAAGTAACCCTAACACACATGGCACAACCACATATTACTGGCACGAAGACTCTTATCCTTTTGCAAATTATTTAGAAAACTATATTTCCCAAAAATTAGGCTTAACCGACGATGGAACTGTCAAAGACAACCTGTATGTAATAAGATATACTACTGCTATGCCTGCAGTTTTAATCGAATACGCATACATATCAAATCCATACGAGGAAAGCCTGCTAGGCTCAACAGGTTTTAGAAATATGCTATCGCAGGATTTGGCAGATGCAATTTACAACTACTTTATATTAAAGAAAACTCAAATCGCCAGACAATAAAGAAAAGGAGATTGTATGAAAGTAATTATCGTTTTATTGAGTACAATTGCTTTTTTAGTATCATTTATGGAATTGCTTGTGAAAATATTGTTTGTAAGGCTATAAAATTTAATGAAATTAACAAGGTTTAAAGTACTATTTTTTCTAATTGTTGGGTGTTTTCTTTTAGCTATCGCAAAAGTTTTTTCTATTGAAGTGCTTAATTTAGGACAATATAAGCGCATTTATGCAACTCAAATTCAACCAACGATTGTTGTAGAAGGCAAAAGAGGCTTAATATTCGATTCAAGAGACAAAATTTTAGCAGAAAATACATTCTTATACGATATTTTTGTCGATCCAAAGTATTACATTGCGCATAATAATCATGAAAATAGTAAATTCTTAAATTTTATCGATAATTTTTTCAAAATCAATATAAGACAATTAATACAAAAAAACCCACAAAAACAATATATCAATTTGGGCATAATACCAGCTAAATACTTTTTTTTTATAAAAAAACACATACCGCTTGGCTTTGGTTTGCAGAAAAAACAAGTGCGCTACTACCCTTACAAAAACGATGCATCTCACATTATAGGTTTTGTTAACGAAAGCGGTAAAGGTGTAGTTGGCGTTGAAAAAGAATACAACATGTATCTTCAAGGTCAAAAAATATTTGAAAAAATTTCTCTTACGCCCTATGGCACCATACAATATTCTAAAATTCCTCAAAATGGCGATAATATTCATTTAACAATCAATGAAACGGTACAAAATTACCTTCATTATTTGCTTAAAACTACATTAAAAAAACATAAAGCAAAAATGGCTATGGGTATAGTTTTAAAACCAGATGGCTCAATTGTAGCTATGGATGATGTTCCTGGTTATAATAACAATAAGTACTATGATTACACTAACTACGCTCGTATTAAAGATATGCCCATTAATTTTCTATTTGAACCAGGAAGCGTATTTAAGATTGTTACAATGTCAAGCGCTCTTAATTCAGGCATTTTTAATGGCAATGAAACCCTTTGGTGTGATAATGGTTACTGGCCTGTATTTGGTCATATAATAGAAGATGTTGAAGATAATAAATTTTTGAGATTTGATCAAGTATTTGCTTACTCAAGCAATGTGTGCTCGGCTAAAATTGCTCTTAAAGAAAAAAAGAAAATTTTCTACAAGTACTTATGGCGCTTTGGTTTTGGTAAAAAAACTGGCATAGATTTACCCGGTGAAGAAAGCGGTATAGTTAAAGACTATATACTCTTGCGACCATTTGATTTAGCCACAATGGCATTTGGACAGGGAATAAGCGTTACAGATATACAACTTGCACGCGCTTATGCAACAATTGCCAATGGAGGGTTTTTGATTACACCACATGTGTTAAACTACATTACAAAAAATCACAAAATCATTTATAAATACAAAGAACATCCTATCAGAATACTTAAAACTCAAACTGTTAAAAAAGTCAGACATATACTAGGCGATGTTGTAAAATATGGTACAGGTATTTATGCCCAACTAAAAAACTATTCCATTGGCGGGAAAACCGGCACAGCTCAAGTTGCAAATGGTAAGGGAGGCTATAGCAAAAATCACTACATTGGATCATTTATTGCAGTATTCCCGTTAAATAAACCACAATTTGTAATTTTAATAACTGTTGTAGATCCAAAAGGTGTGAATTACGGCGGAGTAGTAGCAGCTCCTTATGTAGCTAAAATGGCGTCATTTTTGGCAGCATATTACAAAATTCCTGGAAACAACAATTTAATAATAAATAAAAAAATTGCATGGAGGCAATAGATGTCTAAAAAATCCAAATTTCTTGCATTTGTTTCTGTTTGCTTAGTATTGTTGACTTTATTGTATTTGGGCTTTAGTGTTAATTCTAATGCAGTTGCAAATCAAAACGATAACTTACCACAAAAACAAATAAAATTGTTTTCCCAAGTATTAAATATAGTTCAATCAAACTATGTTGATAAGGTACCCACCTCGAAGCTTATAATCGACTCAATCAAAGGTATGGTAAGTTCACTTGATCCGCACTCAGAGTTTCTAACACCACAAGAGTACAAAGATATGCAAACAACAATGAAAGGCCACTTTGGAGGCATCGGCATTGTAATAGACAAAAAAGATGATTTTTTAACTGTGGTATCGCCACTGCCTAATACACCCGCATATAAAGCTGGTATCAAATCAAACGATGTCATACTAAAAATAAATAACATCTCTACATTTAGAATGAGCCTTGAAAAAGCCGTTAAGCTTATGAGAGGTAAACCTGGTACCTTTATTAAATTGACTATAGCAAGAAAAGGTGTACCAACGCCTCTTATATTTAACATCAAAAGGGCAATTATCCATATAAAAAATATAGACTCAAAGCTTATTGGAGATATAGGATATATTAGAATAATACAGTTTAGAGACCACACAGCAAGTGAACTAAAAAAAGCACTATCAAAATTAGAAGCAGAACACATAAAAGGTTTAATCTTGGATTTGAGAAATAACCCCGGGGGATTATTAAATCAAGCGTCAAAAGTTTCAAATATGTTTATAAACAAAGGTGTAATTGTTTCCATAAAAGGCAGAAACAAAGATAACGACGAAATAATCTATGCCAAAGAACAACCTATTTTCAAAAAGCCTGTTGTTGTACTAATTAATTCTGGAACAGCATCTGCAGCGGAAATAGTTACAGGTTGCCTTAAAGATCACAACAGAGCTGTTGTTATAGGACAAAGGAGCTTTGGAAAAGGAAATGTCCAGGATATTATACCAATGCAAGATGGTTATGCTTTAATACTAACTGTGGCTAAATATTATACGCCAAATGGTTTTAGCATTCAAGCAGAAGGTATTGTGCCTAATATTGAAATAAAAAAGAAAAATGAAGATAATTTTATTTTGCGAGAAAGTGACCTTTTACATCACTTAACTAGTAAAAAAGCTGTCCTTCAAAAACCTCAAGAAATTTTAATAGATAATGACACAAAAGAGCATAAGCATTTAAAAAATGAATTCATATTTAAAGAGGCTGTAAAAGTATTGAACGAAGAAATAAAAAAATGCCCAGAGAGCGCAAAAGCTTGCTATAGTTACTTGAAAGATTGAAATTTTTAGATATATTAGTGGTATGGTATTAAATACAAACGCGAATTTAGACCCGATTTTACATTATAAGCTTGATCCTGGCGAGTGGGGATCAAGCGCCCCTTCAAGTGCAGCTTTATCAATTGGAAGAGTTTCTCAACATGAAGCAGATAATATAGGTCGCTTCAAAAAAGAAGCTCTCCAAAAAGGCTGCTATGTGGTACAATCTAGTGTATCTTTAAATATCAGCAAACAAGGTGAGTATTTAGCTGCAACAAGTGGAAAATCTCAAGCTATTATATACTGCCCCAATAAAAATAAACTAAAAAACACTAATAATGACGATAATAATAGTGGGTTTTCACCATTAAGTATCTACGATAATCAAATTAATCAATTAAAAGAACAAGAAAAATATACCCAGGACCCAAAACAAAAAGAAAAGATAGACCAACAAATTCAGGCTTTAAAACTTCAAAAGCAAATGCTTAAGGCAATTTTACAGTATGTTCAAGATAATACATCTAAAAATTCACTTGATTTAACTGCTTAAAGTCAATCGCGTAAAGTAATTGTATCTAAAGTATAATTTAATAAATCAACGCTTAGAATTTTATTTAGAAGGTTTGGTTCTAAAGAACAAATGATTTTGATAGTTTCCATTGCCTGCAAGCTAGCAACAACACCAACGGTTTGCGGTACAATGTAGTTTTTTTGCTCACCAAAAGAAAATACTTCTTCCAACACTTTATCTTTGAGTGTAATGATTTGACCAAAGTATCCAAATACACCTGCATGTACAAAATAAATATTATTTCTGAAGGCTAATCTACTTAACAAATTTTTTGATTCTTTACTATCAAAGCAATCAACAACTACATCAGCATCTGGCAACTCAAAACTCTCGTCCACAAGACCAAATGTCTCAATCTGGGAATATGTCCCAATTGAATCTAATTTTGCTTTTGCCGTAAGATTTTTTTGTTTGCCAATGTCTTGATTTGTGTATAAAAACTGTCTGTGAATATTTGTTTGGCTAACTAAATCAAAATCAGCTATATAAAGCTTTCCTACACCGACCCTCACAAGCATCTCACTTACAATACAACCCAATCCTCCAACACCACCTATAAAAACTTTTGCATTTCTTATCTTTTCTTGACAATTATGACCTAAAATAGGAATTTGTCTATCAAAAAAACTCATCCGCCAGCGGCTGGTGGAAAAAAATCCACATTATCACTATTTTTCACAATTGTGTCTAGACCATTTATATGCAATATGTTTTTTCCGTTAACTAAAACCATTGTTCCAATTAAAAGGTTATTATTTTCCATGATATAATCTTTTATGCCTAGCAATTCAATTAATGATTTTATATCTAATTCATCTTTATTGATTTCTATGCTTTTGCCAACTTTTTCTCGTAAATTAGAATAAAACTTTACTATCACACAACCAAATATATAAAACTTTTTCATATTTTCAAGTGTATTGAAAAGTTTTACAATAAGCCTATATTCTATAAAAAAAGGGAGGTGAATTATGAGTAAGCCCAATTTTTATGTCGGCTTAGAAAAAGAGTTTCCAGAATTTATGAACGCCCTTGAAAACCTTGGTAAAACTGTTAAATCAACTGCTAAACTAGACGAAAAAACTATTCAATTGGTACAACTTTCAGCATCTTGCGCAATAGGCAGTGAAGGTGCAGTACATTCCCACACAAGAAGAGCACTTGAAGCAGGCGCTAAAAAAGAAGAGATAATCGGCGTTTGCCTTTCTTTAGTAAGCACAATTGGCTTTCCAAAGGTAGCAGCTGCAATTAGCTGGGTAAGAGATATTGTAAAATGAGAGTATTAATTACTGGTTCTACAGATGGCATAGGCAAACAAACAGCCCTAATGCTTGCGTCAAATGGGTTTGAAGTAATTATTCATGGAAGAAATCCTAAAAAAGTAGAAGAAACTAGAAAATTAATCGGTTGTGATGGTATTGTTGCTGACTTTTCTTGTTTAAACAATATTGCTTTTCTCTCAAATCAATCTATAGATATACTGATCAACAATGCAGGCGTTTATAACAAAAATTATAAATTTAGTTGCGATGGTTTTGAGCTGACTTTTGCTGTAAATTACTTAGCTCACTTTTATTTAACACTTAGACTTTTACAGCAAAAAATATATCCAAAAATAATTATAAATATTAGCTCTATGATTCACTCAGATTATATAGATTTAGATGAGATAGCAAAACCAAGCTCATATGATGCAAATGAAGCCTACAGTCAATCAAAGCTTTGTAATATCCTATTTAGCTATTATTTAGCAAAAAAAGTAAAACATTTAGGCATTTTAGTAAATGCGATGCACCCTGGCGTAATAAACACTAAAATGCTTGTGGATAATTGGGGAGCAATCGGAGAAAGTGTAGAAAAAGGAGCATTAAATGTTTTTAAAACACTTGAAGCTACTCAAAAAAATTTATACACAGGTATGTACTTTGTAAATTCTAACCCAACTAAATCGAAAGCTATTTCTTATAATTCAGATATTCAAGAAAAATTGTGGCAATTGAGTTTAAAACTTTGTAATCTCAATAACTTAAAACTTGACTAAATTTGTTATATATTATATACTCAGATTGAAATTTTATTAAATTAAGATAATATCCCATAAAGGGAGGGGGAATGAAAAAAGTCTTTCCAATTGTGTTAGTTTTTTTTGCTTTTATTTTGTCAAGTTGTTCACGCAACAACCAAGAACCAAAAGTCAATCACATACAATCAAAACTCTTTACAGTAACGCAAACAGAAGTTACAAATTACGCAAGATTCCCAGCTACGATTATTTCTAAAAAAGACATAAATATAGCTTCAAGCCCTCTAAACCAATTCACATTTTATTTAGGAAGAGTGGATAAGATTTTGGTCAATGTAGGGGATCACGTTAAAAAGGGACAGTTGCTTGTGGTGGTTGACCCCATTCAAACGCAAAACACAATTGAGCAGATGCGCCAAAACATTAATCAAGCACAGGCAAACTTAGATTTTGTTAAAGCAAATTATGAAAGATACGCTAATTTATACAAAGAAAATGTTATTTCAAAAGAAGAATTTGAAAAAATGCAAATGCAGTATAAAACCGCACAAGCTCAACTTGAATCAGCCAAAGCTGCCTATAGAGGCGCAAGTAGCGTTTTAAGCTATTTTAATATAAGAGCTCCATTTGATGGTGTTGTAGCAAACAAATTTGTTGATGCAGGTCAGGTTGTTTCGCCAATGCAACCAATAATAAGCCTCATAGACCCAAATGATCTAGAAGTAAAATTCTATGTTGATGAAAATACTTACAAATATATAAAAATTGGCGAAACAATACCAATTTTAATCAATAATGTCAATTTAAAATCATCAATAACCACGATTTCTCCAAAAGCAGACGATGTTACACACACTTATTTAGTAAAGGCAAAGATTGAGTCAAACCAAAATGTAGACGCAGGCGATTATGCTGTTGCTCAAATCCCTATTGGTAAGAAAAAAGTAATTTTAATTCCAAAATATTGCGTATTAAACAGAGCTGGTATAGAAGGCGTAATTGTTGTAAAAAACCATATTGCTAATTATCAGATGATAGAAACAGGACACAAAAAAGGCAACTTTGTAGAAGTGCTTTCTGGACTTGAGCCAAATGATAAAATAGCTACCACAAACTTATCTTTGATCAATAACGGTGATATTATAAATGACAGATAAGCTAAACATTGCTGGTAAACTAGCAAAAAGCTTTTTAGAATCAAAAATAACACTGCTAATTATGATAGCTATAAGCATTTTTGGTATTATGGCAGTTTCTCAAACACCGCGTATGTATAACCCAGAAATTGTAGTACCATCAGCAACCATAATTATACAAAGGCCTGGTTTTAACGCTCAAGAGATGAATAATCAGGTAGTAAAACCGCTTGAAGCAATTGTTGCAGCTATATCTGGTGTTGACCATACATATGGTTACGCTCAAGATAACATTGGAATGGTAACAGTGCAGTTTTATGTTGGTCAAGATGAAGAAAAAAGCCTGCTTAAGCTCTACAATCAAATTATGCGTAATATGGATAGAATGCCACCTGGCACACTCCAACCACTTGTAAAGTCTATTAGCATAAACGATGTACCTATAGAGACAATCACGCTAAGTTCTAAAACGCTCCCTCAAGAACAACTTAGAAGTGTTGCATTAAGACTTGTAGAGCAATTAAGAAGTGTTCCAAATGTAGGGCTTACCAATATTTATGGTGGGTTCCCAAAATCCGTTATCGTATGGCTAAACCCACAAAAGCTATCTTCATACGGTATAAGTTTAAACCAGCTAATTAATATAATTGGCTCTAGTAATGTAGATGTTTCTGCAGGTGATATAATTTCAGACAATAAAAATATACCAATTAAAGTCGAAAGCAAACTTACAAATGAAAATGATGTAGGCAATATTGTTATAGGTACCAAAGATGACAAGCCCGTATTTTTAAGGGATGTAGCCGATATTGTTGAAGGACCAGCACATACATATACAAATTCAATATTTTATGATGGACTTGCCGCCAAAAAAAATATTAATATACCTCAGTCTGCTGTTACAATAGCTTTAGCCAAAAGAGCAGGTAGTAATGCAGTTGTTGTAACAAATCAAATTAATGAAAAATTGAAAAGATTTGAAAAAGAAGCTATGCCTCAGCATATCAATGTTACCATTACAAAAAACGATGGTCAAAAGGCAAATAATGCAGTAAATACATTGATAGAGCACTTAGGTATATCAATTTTAGTTGTAGTTGTTATCTTGCTGTTTTTTTTGGGTTATAAAGAAGCTGGAATTGTTACCATAACAATACCATTGATAGTATTTGTAGTGCTCGGCATTGGTTGGCTTATAGGACAAAGTATTAATCGTATTACTTTATTCGCCTTGATTTTATCTCTGGGATTACTTGTTGATGCAGCTATTGTTGTTATAGAAAACATACACAGACACATAAGCTGTTGTCCTGTGAAAAATTTTTCAGAATCTATAATACTTGCTACAAACGAGATAGGAAACCCTACAAATATTGCCACAATTGCTGTTATATTGGCATTTATTCCGATGGCTTTTGTAGGTGGTATGATGGGTCCTTTTATGAGACCAATCCCAATAAATGTGCCTGTGGCTATGGTGGCTTCTTTAATTGTTTCATACATTGTTGTACCGTGGGCTTCGCATATTTTTTTGAAAAAAGAAGTTAGTCAATCAAAAGCAACAGAACATAAAAATTTCCTTCATAAAGCCTATGTAAAAACAATCACACCGCTAATTACATCAAGATCAAAGAGAAATATCTTTTTAGCTATCGTTTTGGTAGCATTGTTTATAAGTCTGCTTTTACCTGCATGGCAATTTATCAGGCCACAAGGCTTAAACGGCCCTTTAAGCACTTTTGGTGTGGGTGTTAAAATGCTTCCAAATGATAACGTAAATACATTTTTAATCGAGGTTGACGCAAAAGATGGCTCTGCTATAGCATATACTCAAAAAATTGCCTCAAGGGTTTGTGATGTGTTATCTAAAAACCCATACATTAAAAATTACCAGGTTTTTTTGGGAGAAAGTGCACCACCTGATTTTGATGCTTTAGTAAGAAACGATTTATTTAAGAAATCAAGTAATTTAGCACAAATAAGGGTAAATTTAGTATCAAAAGAAGAACGCAATAAAACATCGCACGAAATAGCACAAGTCATATATAAGCAAATTAAACCATTAGAAAAACTATATCCAGGGACTAGGGTGAAACTTTTTGAAGAACCACCCGGACCCCCAGTGCAAGCTCAAGTATTAGCGGAACTTTATGGACCAAATTATAATGTAGCAAGACAAAGCGCCCATTTTATAAAAGAAGATTTTAAAAAAATCTATGGCATATCAAATGTTGATGATTCGGTTGGCCAAAATGTTTTAGAGTATAAAATTGTTTTAGATAAAAAGAAAATTGCCCTTATGGGTTTAAATGAAAATTTGATTGCAAGTGAAGTTAGTGCTTTATTGAACGGCCTTAATGTAACAAGCCTTCATTCAAATACTGCTTATGAACCACAAAATATTATAATTAGATTAAAAAAATCCGACAGATCTAGCTTGTTGCAAGTTATGGATTTACAAATTACACTTCCAAATGGTCAAAGTGTGGCGCTATCAAGCATTGCTTCTGTTGAAAAAACTTTCGCTAATAAACCAATTTTTAGCAAAGACCAGCACAATGTTGTATATATTGAAGGCGATTTATTAAAATCAAGCCCTATATATGCTGTGTTAACTCTTAACAAATGGCTTGATAATAACACATTACCAAATGGTGTAAAACTAACAACAGCAAATCTCGGTCTTCAAAAATCTCAAGCACACGATATAAGTCACTACCAAATACTATGGGGTGGTGAGATGAGGCTGACATTGGATGTATTTAGGGATTTAGGTGGGGCATTTATTGTGGCACTATTATTTATTTACTTAATTTTGGTTGCTTATTATAAATCATTTATGATGCCATTTATTATTATGATACCAATACCTCTAACACTAATTGGTGTTTTTTGGGGTCACTGGTTACTTAGACAATCTTTTACTGCAACATCTATGATAGGTGTAATTGCTTTAGCTGGTATTGTTGTTAGAAACTCACTGCTTTTAATTGATTTTATGCTAGATTATATGGCAAAAGGCAATTCGCTAGAAGATTCGCTTATTGAAGCAGGCGCCGTTAGGTTTAGACCTATATTGCTTACAGCACTGGCCATCGTTTTTGGCTCTGCTATAATGATTACAGATCCTGTATTTGGAGGACTTGCTATATCGCTCGTATTTGGTACATTTATATCAACCGCATTAACACTAATTGTCATCCCATTAATTTATTACATCTGGCAAATTAGATTTGTAAAGAAGATAACTAAAAGTAAAAGTACTTGACTAATAAAATTAATATTGTAAATTATAACTACTATGGAGGTAATTATGAGTTTAAAAGAATTCTTTGAAAATGCTAAAGGTACCGGGATACTTGCAACTGCTGATTCATCTGGAAATGTTGATTTAGCGCTTTATGCAAAACCATTTGTTATTGATGAAAAAACAATTGCTTTCATTATGCTAAATAAGCTTAGCTACAACAACCTTCAATCAAACCCAAAAGCCGCATATATGTTTTTACAAGAAAACTATCAAGGCAAAAGGTTATACCTAAAAAAAGTAAAAGAAGAAAAAGACCAATCAAAAATTAACGAAATGCTAAGGCATAAGTACGATGATCCAGAAGTTTTAGCAAAAGAAAAAGCTCTTGTGTATTTTGAAGTTGAAAAAGAAGCACCTATTTTGGTTAAATAGAGTCTATTTATGAATATATTAATTACAGGCGGCAGTGGTCTGGTAGGCAAAAAACTATCTAAAACGCTTACAGAAAATGGCCATAATGTTGCAATACTTAGCAGAAAAGAAAAAGCTTCTAATTACAAGGTATACACTTGGAATATTGAGCGAAATCAGATAGATTTAAAAGCCATAGAAGAATCCGATTGCATTGTACATCTAGCAGGTGCTAATATTGGTGAAAAATCTTGGAGTAACAACCAAAAAGAGCTTATTTTAAAAAGTAGGGTTGATTCTGCAAATTTATTATTTAAAACAGCAAAAGATATAAACAAGAGCTTTAAATGCGTAGTTAGCGCTTCTGCTGTGGGCTGTTACGGTGCTATAACAACTAATCATATTTTTAAAGAGACAGATGCCTATGGTAATGATTTTTTAGGTAGTGTTTGCAAAAACTGGGAAGCATCCATTGACCAATTCCAATCATTAAACACAAGGATTGTTAAACTAAGAACCGCAATGGTTTTAGACAAAGATGGGGGAGCGCTAAAAAAAATAATAAAACCTGTGAAACTTGGAGTTGCAAGTGCACTTGGAAGCGGTAGGCAATATGTAACATGGATACACATAGACGATTTGGTAAACATTTACGCAAAAGCTATTGAGGATGAAAACTTAAGCGGTTCATACAATTGCGCAAGTATGGACCAAAAAACAAACAAAGAATTTATGCAAACTTTAGCAAAAGTTTTTCATAAGCCATTTTGGCCATTTAATGTGCCATCTTTTGTTTTAAAAACTATATATGGTGAAATGGCAAACATTATATTGGAAGGCAGTCGTGTAGATATTAGTAAGATTTTATCAACTGGTTTCAAATTCCAGTACAATTATTTAGAGGATGCTCTAAAATCACTCTACATAGATGTTTGATTTAAGTATATTAAGAAACATAAAAGTAAAAAATATCACATTAAGCGGCGTTGAATCAAGTGTATTGGTGCCTTTTTATAAACAAAATGATTGGGAGATATATTTTATAAAACGCGTATGTGATGGCTCCATACACTCTGCGCAAGTTGCGTTTCCAGGAGGCAAAAAAGAACCTCAAGATAGAAACATCAAACTCACAGCATTAAGAGAAGCTTTTGAAGAAATAGGTGTAAAGCAAGAACACATAGAAATTATTGGCAGTCTTGAGCCAACACAGACACTCAGTTCAAATTATATCGTTTACCCTTTTGTAGGTATTTTAAAAAACAATAATTTCTGCATAAACAAAAGTGAAGTTCAATATGTCTTTAGTGTACCGTTAGAATTTTTAATAAAAAAATACCCGTTAAAACTCGAGCAATTTGAATATAAAGGTAGAATTTTTAATACATATTTGATAAAATGGGAGTCTGAAATTATCTGGGGAGCTACAGCAAGGATATTAAACAACTTACTAGAACACATTGTAAGAGGGGGTTAAGTTTGAACGATATTTTTGTTATAGGCCACAAAAACCCAGACACAGATAGCGTGTGTGCGGCTTATGCTTATGCCTACCTAAAAAATAAAATTGATAATCAAAATAATTATATTAGTGTAAGGTGTGGCAACCTTAATAAACAAACATCATTTGTATTTAAACATTTAAATTTAGAACCACCTTTGCTTATAAAGGATATATACCCGAAAGTAAAAGATGTAATGACAAAAAATGTCGTAAGTGTTAACGAAAATGCACCGCTTTTTGAAGTGATGGATAATATTAAAAATAAGAATATTAGGGTATTGCCTGTTGTTGACAGGGAAAACAATTTTAAAGGTATAGTGAGTGTTTTTGAGATTTCAAACTTTTTTATGAGTACAATTAGCCAAAAACCTACATATATACTAAATATAGAAAATTTTGAAAGAGTTTTGCCTGGCTATTTGCTAAAAACAGGCAATAAACAACAAATAGAAGCCCAAATTGTAGTTGGTGCGATGCCGTTTGAGGTGTTTAAAGATTATGTGTCTGATTTAGATTTTTCAAAGGTAGTTTTAATAGTAGGCAAAAGAGAAAAAATTCTCAAATATGCTATAGAAAATCAAGCAAATACCATTGTAATTACCGGTATAAAAGATAAAACAGAATTAAACGATATCGATTTTTCTAATTTTAATGGCAATGTATATATAAGTCTTCTTGATACTTCCGAAACACTCCACAAAATTACGCTATCTGTACCAGTGCACTCACTGTTAAGTGAAAAAGCTCAATGTATTGGTTCAAATGATTATATAGATAAAGCAAAAAGCTTACTGTTAGAAAGTACAAACAGAGCTTTAAGTGTAGTAGATGACAATAAGCTGCAAGGCATTATTACAAGATCCGACATTATAAAAAAATTTTATAATAGAGTTATTTTAGTTGATCATAACGAACAAAATCAAGCTATAGATGGAATTGAAACGGCTCAAATATTGGAAATTATTGATCATCACAGACTATCGCCAATAAAAACAACTTACCCCATATTCTTTTACGCAAAACCTGTAGGTTCAACCTGCACCCTTATAAGTGAGCTTTATAAATTTTACAACATTGAGGTGCCACAAAAAATAGCTCATATATTGCTTTCTGGGATCTTATCAGATACAGTGGGGGCAAAATCGCCAACTACAACTCAATTAGATTTAGAAGTAATTGAAGAACTTTCAAAAATTTCAAATATTGATGTTGTTGAATACACAAAAATGCTTTTTGCTCAATCAGACGATATTACAACAAGAAGCCCAAAAGATATTTTAGAGAGTGATTTTAAACCGTATGAGGAATTTGGTGTTAAATTTGGGATTTCTCAGGTAGAAACAACAAACCTTAATGCCGTTAATCAAATAAAAGAAAAAATAATTAATGAAATAGAACAACAAAAACTACAAAAAAACCTAGATTGGCTGATGCTATTAATTAGCGATATAATTAGCTCAGATAGCATACTTATTACCTCAAATCATCCGTTAGAAAAAAATTTTTCTTACAAAAAACTGGGAAAAAATATATACTATTTACCTGGTGTACTATCAAGAAAAAAACAACTACTGCCAGAAATATTGAATCTGCTTGAATCTGAGGTTAAAAATGTTTGATGAAAAAAAAATACTGCTTGGTGTAAGTGCATCTGTATCGATATATAAATCATGCGAACTTATAAGACAATTAAGAAAAGATGGTTTTGAAGTTAAAGTTGCGTTGACCAAAGAGGCTCAAAGCTTTATATCACCATTATTGTTTGAATCTCTTAGCTCAAATAAGGTGTATAAAGATGTATTAGAAGAAAATACTCAAATGGGCGTTTCACACATTGAGCTTGCAAAGTGGGCTGATGCAATTGCAATAGTGCCAGCCACTGCTCAAATAATAGCTAAATTAGCTCATGGCTTTGCAGACTGCCCTGTTAGCTTAGCATCACTTGCAAGTGATAAGCCTAAAATTATTGCACCTGCCATGAACTCAAAAATGTATGAAAACATAGCCACTCAAGACAACATTGCATTACTTAAAAAACGAGGGTTTATTTTTGTAGAGCCTATGGTAGGAGAGCTTGCTTGTAATAGCGTTGGTGTAGGGCATATCGCAGAAGTCGAAGATATCAAAGAAGCAATTGAATCTTTATTTTTTGAAAAATCACTTACTGGGAAAACAATCATTACTACAGCAGCTTCTACGCAGGAAGCAATAGATCCTGTGCGCTACATTAGTAATCACTCAAGCGGCAGAATGGGTTTTGCGATAGCTCAAATGGCTTTTAATATGGGGGCAAATTCGATATTAATTAGCGGCCCATCAAACTTAAAAACCCCTTATGGCGTTAAACGCATAAATATAAAATCGGCTATTGAAATGCGAGATGCCATTGAACAACAAATTCAGCAATATGATTATGATAAGGACAATATTTACTTAATAATGGCAGCTGCTGTTTCTGATTTCAAACCAAAGCAACCAAGCAATCAAAAGATTAAAAGACAAAATAAAGACACACTGATATTGGAACTTGAACAAAACCCAGATATATCAAAAAGTATAAAAGAAAAGTATCCATACATTAAACTCATTGGTTTTGCAGCAGAAACACACGAGTTAATAGAAAATGCAACTGTAAAAATAGAAAAAAAAGGACTGGAGTTTATTGTTTTAAATGATGTTTCAAGAAAGGATATTGGCTTTGGTAGCCCAAACAACGAAGTAACGATAATTTTTAGAGATGGAAAAATAAAGCATTTACCACTTATGAGCAAAAAAGAAGTTGCCTATAACATTTTAAAACACTTATAGGAGAAAAAATGAACTATTTAGAAATAAAAACGGATGATGATTTAGCAAAATTAAAGTTATATTTATCAAAAAGTTCTTTTTATGAACAAGAAAGTACTGTTAGAAACATTATAAAAGACATTAAAGATAAAAAAGATCAAGCTTTGTTTGAATACTGCGATAAGTTTGATAATTTTAAAGCAAATAAAGACAATATAAAGGTCAACGATGATGAATTCGAGCAAGCTATAGGCCAAATAACGCTCGAACAAAAAGAAACTATTCTGTATGCTAAAGAAAAAATAGAAAACTTTCATAGGGCTTTTTTACCAAAAAGCTGTTTTATTGAACAAAATGGTGTGATTTTAGGCACAAGATTAACAAGCGTTAAAAAAGCTGGTCTATACATACCAGGTGGTAGAGCTTTTTACCCATCTACTGCTCTTATGACAATAATTCCTGCATATGTTGCGGGCGTAGATGAGATATATATATGCACTCCCGCTCAAAATGGCTACATAAACCCACTGTTGCTGTATATTGCAAAACTATACAATATTGAAAACGTATTCAAAGTAGGGGGAGCACAAGCAATAGCTTCACTTGCCTATGGTACTCAAAGTATACCAAAAGTAGATGTTATAGCAGGTCCTGGAAATATATATGTAGCTCTTGCAAAAAAATTAGTTTATGGTGATGTTGGCATAGATTCTGTTGCCGGTCCATCTGAAGTTATGATAGTAGCAGACAAATGTGAAAAATTATACGCTGCGTATGATTTACTCTCACAAGCAGAGCACGACTTAAATGCAAAGGTTTACTATGTAAGCTTTAGTGATGAATGTATAAATAAAATTAGCGATAAGTTTTTTGAACTTGCAAAAACCACCAAACGCAGTGAAATAACTTTAAAATCCAGTCAGAGTGCTCTATTTATAAAGACCACAAGAGAACTTGCCGGAAAAATAATCGATGAAATTGCACCAGAGCATTTAGAACTCCAAGTGGATGACCCTTATACCTTCATGGGCTCATTTAAAAATGCTGGCGCGATATTTATTGGTGAGCACTCATGCGAAACATTAGGCGATTATGTAGCCGGGCCAAACCACACTCTACCAACATCTCAAACAGCTCGGTTTGCAAGCGTTTTATCGGCAGAAACTTTTTTGAAAAAAAGCAGTATAATTCATTACACTCAAAAAGCTTTACAAAAAGATGCGCCATACGCTATTAAATTTGCCGAATATGAAGGTCTGTTTGCACACGCTGAAGCTCTTAAGGTAAGACTATGATAGAAATTGTAAAACCAAAAATTTTAGATTGTGAACAAATGAAAACACTCATTGATAAATTTGTCAAAACGCAGGTAGTTTTGCCAAGACCTATTGAAGACATTGCAGAGCGTATAAGGGAATTTTACATTGCAAAAGATGGGCCAAAAGTAATTGCAACAAGTAGCTTGCGCATATTTTACCCAAACTTAGCTGAAATCCGCACAATAACAATTGATGAAAATTATCAAAAGCAAGGTCTTGGTAGAAAGCTTATAGAAAAAGAATTAGAAGAAGCAAAAGCGCTTGGCATAACAAGAGTGTTTGCTCTCACCATACAAGTTGAGTTCTTTAAAAAAATGGGGTTTGTACTTATTGACAAAAAGGACTTACCACTTAAAAAGATATGGGAAGATTGTATAAAGTGCCCATTATTTCCTGATTGTAATGAAGAAGCACTCATTATTGATTTATAACTTCAATTCCTTGATTTTATTTAACACTTCTTGGGCATGATTTGCAACTTTTACATTGCGCCATACATAACGTACCGTAAGGTCTTTATCTATTAAAAATGTGGTTCGCTTAGCCGACCCTCTTTTACTATCTGCCTTTACAACATCAAAGTAAGACACTAACTGTTTATTAGAATCACTAATTAAAGGAAATTTTAGCCCATAATTTTCTATAAATTTTTTGTGTGAATTAATAGAATCTATACTTACGCCTATTACCACTGTATCTAGTGCTTCAAATGCGCTTAGGTTTGCATTAAAATCCATTGCTTCTTTTGTGCAACCTGGTGTGTTGTCTTTTGGGTAAAAATATAAAACAATATTTTTCTTTCCTTTAAAATCATTTAAATTAATAACTTTATCTACACTTTGTCCACTTACATTTTCAACTTTATCGGTGACTTCCACAAGCTACCTCCAAAAGAATAGGGGGCTTAACCCCCTTTTTTTCAAAATTATCTAGCTTTTTTGAATAGTTACAAATAGTGTTGATTCGCCGCGCTTTAACAACATGCTAATAACATTTTCATTAGATTTTTGCTTAAGTATATTTTTAAACTGATCTAGAGAGTAAACATTTTCATTATCCAGTTTAATTACGATATCGCCTGGTTTTATACCGGCAAGGGCCGCAAATGAATTTGGGTCAACAGATGTTATTACAACACCTGTATGCTCTTTTAAATTATAAATCTTAGCTAAATTAGAATTTATAGCGGCAACGCTAAAACCGTATGGCGTATTAAAAGAGCTACTTTGCGTTGAAGGTTGGGTTGTTTCTAATTGTTGTTGGTTTTCTTTTTGTGGTCGCTCTCCCAATATAACTGTTTTAGTAATTTCTTTTCCATTTCTTATAATCCCAAGAACTACCTTTGTGCCTGGTTTTGTGAAAGCTATATCGTATGGTAAATCTGGTGCATAAATACTTTTGCCATTCATTGAAACTATAACATCCCCTGGCTCTATGCCAGCTTTTGCAGCTGGTGAATTTTTGAATACTTCATTTACAACAGCACCATTTAAGCTTTTTAATTTCAACAAATCTGCTACTTCTGGTGTTAGCAGTTGTATACCTACTCCTAACCATCCCCTCTTTGGTACTTCACCTTTCATAAGGTATGGCAACTCGTCTTTTATAGTATCTGATGGTATAGCAAAACCAATACCTTGACCTGAAGCAATTATAGCTGTATTCATGCCTATTACCTGACCGTCCATATTAACAAGCGGACCGCCAGAGTTACCTGGGTTAATTGCAGCATCTGTTTGTATAAAGTGGTCAAATGGCCCTTCGCCAATAACCCTACCTTTTGCACTAATTATACCAGAAGTTACTGTGCCACTTAGTCCAAATGGGTTTCCAACTGCCAAAACCCACTGACCTATTTCCATTTTGCTTGAATTGCCAAGCTGCAATGTTGGTAGAGGTCTTCTTGGGTTAATTTTTAAAAGAGCAATATCAACTTCTGGGTCATATCCTACAATTTTAGCTTTGTAAATCTCATTTGTGTTTAAGGTTACATTAATATCTGTAGCTTGTTTAACCACATGATAGTTAGTTAAAATATAACCATTGCTTGAAATAATAAAACCAGAGCCTAAAAAGTGAGCCTTATAGTTTTGAGTATAACCTTGGAAAAAATGCTTGAAGAAATCACTAAAAGGTGAGTTAGAAAACATTTCTCCAAACGGATTTACACTGCCTTTAACCACTTGGGTAGTACTGATGTTAACAACAGCTGGCAGAACTTTTTCCGCAATAGGTGTAAAATTCGGTAGCGCAATGTTTTGAGCATAGGCATTAACGCTTAAAAATACCAAAAAAACAAGTAGTAGAGATAACTTTTTATAAAGCTTCATCACAAAACCTCCTATAAAATATTTTGTTTTATTTTTAATAACTATTATTTTTTACCCAATCTTTGGCAAAATAGGTAATTATAATATCACAACCAGCCCTTTTTATTGAGGTAAGTACTTCATCAACGATTTTTTGTTCATCCACCCAACCTAACTGTGAAGCCGCTTTTATCAACGAGTACTCTCCGCTAACACTATAGCCCGCAAGTGGCATATATGGGTAGTGTTCTTTTGCCATTTTTATAACATCTAAATAGCTCAATGCAGGCTTAATCATAATAATATCTGCACCTTCTTCAATATCAAGTTCAATTTCTTTTAATGCTTCATTTGCATTTGCATAATCCATCTGGTAAGATTTTCTGTCTCCAAATGCAGGTGTAGATTCTGCCGCTTCTCTAAATGGACCATAGAAGTTAGATGCATATTTTGCTGAATATGCCATTATTATGGTGTCTTTAAAGTTGTTTTCATCAAGCGCACTTCTTATTGCGCTAACCATACCATCTATCATACCAGATGGTGCAATTATATCTGCTCCTGCTTTTGCATATACATAAGCTTCTTTTTTTAAAAGCTCAAGTGTTTCATCGTTAAGCAAATAACCATTTTTATCGATTATACCGCAGTGACCGTGACTTGTGTACTCACAAAAACATGCGTCTGCAGCTACAACAAGGTCAGGTACATAATCTTTAATCTCTTTTATAGCTTTCACAATTATGCCATTTTCATCATATGCACAACTGCCTAACTCATCCTTTTTACTTGGTATACCAAACAATATAACTGATTTTATGCCCAATCTATAAACTTCCTTTGCCTCTTTTTTTGCCTCTTCAAGTGGCAATTGGAAAATTCCAGGCATAGATGAAATTGGTTTTTTTTGATTTGCGTAAGTTACAAAAATCGGATACATAAAATCATCTGCATTAAGATGAGTTTGTTTTACCATATCGCGTATATGTTGGTTTCTTCTGAGTCTTCTTGGGCGCGTTTTTGGGAAATTCATAATACCTCCAATTCAGTTTTAAATTTATATACAAAAGCGCGATTTGTCAAATCCTGAAGCGCAGATAAATTATCATTACCGTCAAAAAAGAAGTTATTTAAGGCAAAACCGCGCAAATTTAAACCTCTTGTTTTACAATAGTGCAAATTGAGCAGTGTATCATTAATACAGCCAAGTTTGTTTGGCACAACTATAATAGTTTCTAAATTTAGCAGCTCAACTAAATCGGCAAATGTAAGTGATTTATCCAATGGCACAAGTAACCCTCCAGATCCTTCAATTATATTCACATCAGCCTTACTTTTATTTATCTTATCTATTACAAAATCCATAGGAAATGTTTCATATAAAAAATACGGTGCAACAGGTGGTTCACCAAACAGCAGTGTCTGTGTTTTAACTTTGCTAGCCTCAAATACAGCTTTTGCATCGTCATCTATTGGATAACCTGTTTGGATGATCTTTGTATAGATTACACTTTTATTCATACTTTTGTAATATTTAGACAACAGAGCGCAAAAGTGTGTTTTCCCTACATTTGTATTACTACCACTAACAAATATTTTCATCCATCACCTCTTTTGTAGCAAAATATGCACTCTCAACAAGCTTTTCTATCTCTGATTCGTTAATTATATAAGGTGGCAAAAAGTAGATTAAATCGCCTAAATTTCTTAGCAGTACACCTTTTTCAAGCGCTTTTCTGTAAATTTTAAACCCAAACCTCAAAGAAGGATCAAATGGCTTTTTTGTGTCTCTATCTTTAACAAACTCAATTGCACTAATAAAACCCACGCTTCTAATTTCTCCTGTGCAATCAAGGTCTTTAAAGTATTTTTCAATTAGTTGCCTCATGAGAGTGTACTTTTTTTTGTTATTTTCAAGGACATTTTCTTCGGCAAATATGTTTAGCGTTTCGCAAGCAGCCGCACACGCAAGGGCATTACCATCATAGCTGTGTGAATGCAAAAAACTTTTTTGCTTTTCGTAATCATCGTAAAATGCATAGTATACCTCATCGGTTGTAAGCGTTAAAGATAAAGGTAAATAACCACTTGTCAAACCTTTTGATAAACACAAAAAATCTGGCTCAATACCAGCTTGCTCAAGAGCAAACATAGTACCTGTCCTTCCAAAACCTGTTGCTATCTCATCAAGTATTAAATGTATATTGAGCTTTTTTGTTAACTCTCTTAGTTTTGATAAGTATTTAGCTGGATACATTTTAAAACCACCAGCAAACTGCACTAAAGGCTCAACAATAACAGCGGCAACTTCTTCAGCGTGATTTTCAAGTGTTTTTTTCATAAACTCAAAACACTCAATATTGCAATTTTCTCTTTTTTTACCAAAAGGACAGAAATAACAATTGGGAAACTGAACCATAATATTTTTTATCAAGATGTCCTCGTAGGCTTTCTTATAAAGCGGTTCCCCCATTACCGATAAAGCACCCAATGTTTCACCATGATAGCCATTTTCTAGATAAACAAATTTCTTTTTACCTTTTAAGCCAATATTCTTAAAGTAATGGTAACTCATTTTTAAAGCAATCTCAACAGCCGATGAGCCAATTTCTGCAAAAAATATTTTTTTTAGATTTTGTGGTACAAGCTTGATTAATTTATCGCTTAATTCAAGCGCTTTATCATGTGTAAAGCCTGCAAAAATAACTTGTTCTAATACATCCAATTGATTTTTAATTGCATCATTTATACGCTTGTTTGAGTGACCAAATAAATTTACCCACCACGACGATATGCCATCAATGTATGAGTTGCCTTTTTCGTCAAAAAGATATACACCTTTAGCTTTTTTAACATGAATTATGGGGTTTTTCTCATAATCTTTCATTTGAGAACAGGGATGCCAGATAATACTTTCCATAAATAACCTCCAAAGAACTTGACATTGCTACAATATTAGTGTAAAAGAAAGAATTGTCAATATGTTAATTTTGTAAACTTAACAATTTAAAAATGAGTCTTTTAGATTTGCTTGAAAAAAACTTAAATCAAATAAAAATTAATCAATTATGGCGCACTATACCATCGATAAGCGCTCACACAAAAAAATATATAAACTTAAACGGTTCAGATTGCCTTAACCTATCATCAAACAACTATTTAGGTTTATCAGATAGCAAATATTTACAGCAAGCTGCAATTTCAGCAATAGAAGAGTTTGGTTGCTCAGCTGGCGCTTCACGCTTGGTTAGTGGTAATTTTGATATTTATAATGAACTAGAATCTACAATTGCCCAATTCAAACATACTCAAAAAGCCCTTGTTTTAAATACAGGCTATGTTGCAAACCTAACACTGCTTCAAGCGTTGGCAAAAGACGCCGTTGTTTTTAGTGATAGGCTTAATCACGCAAGCATTGTAGATGGTATATTGTTATCTAGAGCAAAATTTCACAGATACGCCCACTGCGATACAGATATGCTAGAAAAGCTTTTAAAAAAAGAAACTGCAAATAAAATTATTATAACGGACACTATATTTAGTATGGATGGCGATGCAGCACCATTAAAAGACATTGTAAGGCTAGCAAAACAGTATGAAGCATTTGTTATTGTAGACGAAGCACACGCTACTGGTGTTTTTGGGGAGGGTAGGGGGTATGCTTATCAAGAAGGTGTATCTAGCGATATTGATTGCCATATGGGGACTTTTTCTAAAGCGTTAGGTAGTTTCGGGGCATATATTTCTTCAAGTGAACTTGTTATAGATTATCTTATAAACAACGCAAGGGGTTTTATATTTTCCACTGCGCTACCACCTGCTGTGATTGGTGCAAATCTTGCAAGCATTAACTATGTAATAAAAAACCCACAATTGGGCAAAAATTTACTTTCTATCTCAGATAAGATCAGGCAATTTTTAAAAACACTAGGCTTTGATGTTGGAAACTCTATATCGCAAATCATACCTGTTATATTAAAAACAAACGAGGCGGTTTTGAGAGCCCAAAAACTACTTTTGGAAAAGAAAGTATTTGTTGGTGCAATAAGACCACCTACAGTGCCAAAAAATACTTCAAGGCTTAGAATATCGCTTAGAGCAGATTTAGATGAAAACGATTTAGAACTTATAAAAGATGCTTTTGTGTATTTAGGAAATGTTTTATGACATTTGTATCTGGTTGGGCAGGCTTTAGAGAAATTTTTGATAAACTTCCATTGCAGGCGCGTTTTTTAGTGCCATTTGTAGATTTTTTTCCCACTCAAACACCAGATGTTATAAGTACAGAAAAAGAATTACTCATTGGCTGGTCATTGGGTGCACATTTAATACTAAAATATAAATTATACATTAATGCAAAAACAGTGATACTACTTACACCTTTTTTGTATTTTTGCAACCATGTTAATAAAAGAATACTAGATAGGATGGTCTTAGCTTTTGAAAAAGATAAATCAAAAGTTGTTAGCGAATTTTTGCATAATATTGGTGCAAGATCCTACAATAAAAACATACCAGATAGTTTAAAAGATGGTTTAGAATTTCTTAGAGAATCAAAGGTAGAAAATTTTGAAGAAAAAGACAATTACTACTGTGTGTGTGCAAAATACGACTTCTTAAATTTAGCGGGTGTTTGCAACAAAATCTGCAAAAAAACTTTTTTAATTAACTCGAATCATTATATAAGCGAGGATAACATTGAACTTATTATCAAAAAACTATATTAAGCGCTCATTTGATTTAGCTGCCAAGACATACTCAAGCTTCAGTGAGCTTCAAAATGAAGTAGCAAAATCCCTTATTAATATGATAGATGAAAAATATTTTGGCAATATTCTTGAAATTGGCGTAGGTGATGGAAAATTGGCTAGTATTGTTAATTTTAACTATGAAAATTACGTTGGGGTTGATTTATCACCAAATATGGCTATCATCTTTAAAAAAAATCACCCATTTAAATATTCTATTATTGGCGATGCAGAAAACCTGCCATTTAGGCCAAACACCTTTGATTTAATAATAAGCTCATCTGTCTTTCAGTGGTTTTCAAACCCAAAAGAATCTATCCCAAAACTTTTTAGTTTATTAAAAAACAAAAAAAACATATGCTTTAGCGCCTTTTCAAAAGGCACATTCTGGCAAATGCAAGAAATCTCTAAAATAACTGGCTTTGGTAGTGTATTAGAGCTAAAAGATAAATATTTCTATGAAAATTTGGGTTTTGAGTGCAAAGAAAAACGATACACAATTTATTATAAAAGCGTTAAAGATTTCTTATACTCGCATAAAAAAAGTGGTGCAAGGTATACAAATCAAACATCATTGTGTGCAAAATCAAAGTACTTTGAGTTTTGCTCGATGTACGAAAAACTTTTTGGATCTACAAAAAAAGGCATAGAAGTAACGTATGCTGTAGTTTTTTGCAAAAATCAATAAAATCCTAAAAAAACATATAGTTGTGATAGCCATTACCAGTTTTTTGTTACAAAGTGACGCGAACAAATAATCTTGTATGGGCAATTGGCACATTGATTTTTAATATTTTCATTTGTGTACTCAAAATAATCGCAAGAAACAATATCATCTATAATAATTTTTAACGCTTCTGTATAAGCTTCAAGCAATTCACTATTAATCTTAAAACGCTTTATTGTAGAATCCTTTAAACCCCAAAACTCAAACTCCATATCTGTGACATTAAAATTATTGCGAACTAAAAGCGCATATATAGGAAGCTGAAAAGATTTAATTTTGCTAAGCCACTGATTTTTATTGTCCGCTGTAGGCACAAAATTAATATCTGGCGCCTTTGGTATACCAGTTTTATAATCCACTATTATAGTTGTGCCATCTTTATTGTCTATTTTATCCAATTTGCCTGTTATGCAGTATGCTTTAGCATTAACTTCAATATCCATATTTAGAGAAAACTCCAAAAACTGCACAATTCTTTGGTTTATATCTTTAAAATTGCGCTTAAAAAAACGAGATATTGCATATTTAACCTGCTCTTTTTGAAGCCAAACAGATTTTGAAGGAAAACTAATCTTACTATCAACTAGGATGTTTATTTTTTTTAACTCAGAATCTAGATTTTTTGGGGCAAATAATTTACCCTCAAAATAACTAAAATAACTGTGTAAAATATTGTGAGACAAAGTACCTATTGACCTTGCATCTAAATCCTCTTCAAAAGTGGTTTCCTTGAGTCTTAAAATATATGAAAAATAAAACTTTGCTTTACAATTTAAATATGTATCGATAGATGAAGCCGAGAAATTAAAAACATCACTATTTAATATTTGCTTTACTTTTTGGGAATTTTCTATCTTTGGTGGGGGGCTTTGAGCAAATGTTACATCTAATAGTGCATTAATTTCTTCTGGTACTTTTAAGTTTTTTTCTTGCTTTTGAGTCTCCCAAAAAATTTCCTCTAAAAACCTTGATTTAGTTTTATCTTGAGCTGTTTCATAAAAGAAAAATACTTCATCTGCACTGTTTACAAGGTTATAAAAATTATACTTTTGCATATCAAGCCTATCTTTTGATGTTGAAAGACCAAGAATTTTTCTTATATCATCTGTCAAAATCGTATCTTGTTTTGGAATATTGGGTATTATACCTTCATTTACACCCAAATAAAAAACTCTGCTGAATGTCAAATTTCTCGTCTCTAAACTGCCAATAACCTGAAAACCTTGTGTTGGGCTTGATGGAAATGCAATATTTTTGGTTTTAATAAAATTTTTTAGCAGGTTAAAATAACTTATTGTGCTGCCTAGCTTATAACTTTTTATACTTAAAGTTGAGAGTTCATTAAGACTTTCTAATATACCTTCTATATATTTTGATTCAATTGGATGCAAACTTACATTTGAGTTATTTTGTAGGAAATCAACCAGTAACACTACTTTATCTAAAAAATCACCTATATTTTTGATGTTTAAGAAATTATCCACAATATAAAAATTTATGAGTTTTACAAACTCTAGCAAATCACGATTAGAAACATCAAATCCCAGTTGTTTAAGCTTATTTATAGTATCTAAAATTAAATCTTCATTTTCTAAGTCTTTAACTTTAACAAATGATATACCCTGTTCCAAAAAATTACTTTTCATGCAATTAGCATAAATTTTAACTACAAAATCTATATCGCCAAGCCTTAGGCTCTTTACATACGGGTGTAAAATAACACTTAAATAATCGCTAATATAAATAGATTCACCTGATTTTTTATGAAGATTTAAAAGTGCATCTAGCAATGACACAATAGGCGTTCTTGATAGAGGATAACCGATTGAAATGTTGAAAGTATCTAATTTTGGGTCTATAACATTATGTATTATAGGCAAAAGGTAGCTTTCGCTTGAAAGCACTATTAAATCTCTATCTCTAAAGCCGTTAAATTCATTTTTTAGCTCTTTTAGTTTAAATATTTCGTTGTGCAAATATGGTGCTTTAATAAAATGGTAGTTAGGTTTTTTTTGTGGCGTTTTATCCTCTATAACTTGGTTTATATTAATCTTTGTTAGCAAATCCTTAATCTTTGGGCCATATTTTGAAACAAAAATACCATTAGCAGACCTAAGCAGGTTTTTAAAAAGCACCTGCTCGGTTTTTGTTAAGTCATAAAAGCCAGCAAATATAATATTTTTTGCACTCTCTTGTGCAAAATTTTCTGCATACAATGATGCTTTCTTATACTTAACAGAGCGTGTGCAAAAACCATTTGCTTCTAATGTTTCATAAAAAGCGCTGTATATTGTAGAAAATCTCGAAATTCTATTAGAAAAACCCTCTAAATCATCTGGGAGGTTGTTTTTTATTAAGTAATCAATGCTTGCTACATTTACCTGCTCTAGATATAACTCTTCAAAATCAGAGTAAATTTTGTAACCCCACGGCCAAAAGTAATCAATGTTGTTAATATTTATAAAAGAAACCTTTTGGTTTATCTCAAAAATCAAAAAAACGGCTTCCAGTGTAGAAATTTGCGGATAAACTACATTGCTAAACTTTTCGTAAATCGTATTTACAAAATCGTCAATTGAAAACAGCTCAATAAAACCTACAGACTTGTTTTTTTTGCTTGCAATGGCTTTTGATAAATAAATAGCTGGCCTTCTGTTTGGAAAAATTACCGTTGTATGATCTAAGCCTTCGTTTAAAATTAAGTGCGAGATAAATTCTACCAAATTACTTGAGCTATTAATCAAATAAGCCTTGCTCAACCTTTATAACCTCTTTTGTGTTAATATTGTATATAACGCCAAGTACATTATCGTTGTCAAAAAAATCTTTTAGTATGCTCATATAATTCAAAACCTGTGATTTATAATCGTTTGCTTCTTGTGCAGTAAAATTGCCTGTTTTGTAATCCAGAACTGTTATTTGTTTGTTTGGATCAATCACAACTCTATCCATTCTAAAAATATTGCCATTTTTGTCTATAAAAGTCTTTTCCGTAAATACTTCGTTTTTTCTATCAAACAACTTTTTTAGTTCGTCTATATTTAAAATATGCAAAATTTGCTGTTTTATAACATCTAATTGAGAGTCTAAAAACCTTTTATATTTTAAAATTAGCTCATCAAGTTTCGAAAAATCCTCTTCATACTTTAAATGAGCAAGGATCTTATGGTAAATTTCTCCTTTTTGCGAATCTTTTATTCTTTTAATTGTCCAAGCTGGTGTTTTAACTAATAGTTTGTTATAGTTTACACTAAAATTTACAAGCTTTTTATCTGTATCTAAACTTGCCTTTCCATTAAAGAAAGGCTTCGTGCCATGTTCTTCTTCTATAAGTGGACATTCTATTTTTTCTGTTTTGCTAGTGTATATAAAATTATACATCTGCATTTTTGCCCTAGTTAGAGCAACATAGAGAATGTTAAAGTTTTCTATGCTATCCTTTAGCAGTTTATTATTATATATGTTGCCTAAAGTATAATTTTTTGATGCGTATTCTTTGGTTATGTGCAGCAGATCAAGTGAATTTTGATCTTCAACAATAAACTCATTAGCAGAGCTTGTTTTTTTGCTTGAGCTTAGAGCATATTTTTTATTTAAATTTAATACATTTATTACTACATCAAACTGCAAACCTTTAGCCTTATGAATGGTAAGAAGCTCTATACCATCTTGAGCTTTTGAGAATTCACAGGCAAGCGATTCTGACCTATCTTGAGGGTTATTTTCAAAGTAATCTATAAAAGAACCCAAATCGCTTATGCCAATTTGCTCTAATTCTAGTATTTTATCAAGAAAAAAACTTAAATAATGGCTTTCTTGCTGGAAATTTTCATCTATTTTAAATACTTTTATAATGTTTAAAACTAATTCATAAATTGGCACATAACCAAGAGAATTAAAAATTTCTTTAAAATATATATCCCATGATTTAGGGAATGAATCTTTGAATTTAATATATAAAAACTTTGCAGAATTATTTTCTAACAAAAAGTTTACAATCTTTGAGTTATCCTCAAAAAAGCTGAATATATTACTAAGCAAAAATGTAGCAAAACTCAAGTTATCAAGCGGGTTATTAAAAAATTTCAGAAGGGACAAAATCTCATTTATAATTTTTCTTTTTCTTATGTCACTTGCACTTTGGGACACTATTTTATAATTTTTCTCTAAAAGCCACCCACTTATTGTAGTGATTTCTTCATTTGTATGGGCTAAAATAGCAATTTGATTGAGATTATAGCCATTTTTTAGCAAATCTTCGATTGTGTTTAGTAAGCTTTCTTTAATGCAATTAATACCTTCATTGTTCTCAAAAGTAAAAACTTGAGTCTTTACATAGCCTTTATCTAAATGCTCATTTAGCGCAATTGCCTCAAAATCTAGGTAATGCGTTGGGTCTTTAGTTTCACTTATTATGTCTTTAAGGTATTCTTTAAAAACTTTTTTAGAATAGTTTACAATATGCTCAAAAGAACGATAATTATAGTTAAGTGATGTTTTAATATACCTACTTTGTGGGAAAAATCTTGCTGGATCTTCTACTAGGTTTTTCATAATTTCAAAGTCAGCTTTTCTAAAACCATAGATCGACTGTTTTAAATCACCTACTATAAATAAAGAACCACCATTTGAAAGTGACTCATCTATCAATGGTTTTAAGATTTCCCATTGTATATTTGATGTATCTTGAAATTCATCAATTAAATAATGATAAATATAGTTACCTAACGTAAAGTATATTGTTGGCACATAGCCTTCTTGTAACAATTTAATGATGCGCTTATTTACATCTGGCAAGAATGTTTTACCTAAAATATTGTATGTTTTAACGATATGTTTTTTAAAATCTATAAATACTTTTAAATAGGGCAGGTACTTTATTCTTGCAATTTTATGTAGTCTTGCATCTATCTTTTCAAGACAATTTTTCCATTTTTGGTTTGCTAATTCGTCTTTGTATGGAAAACTTGTAGTACTATTAGCCAAAACTCTCAATATATCTTTTTCCGCTAAAGCGCTCTTTAATTTGTTGATTTTATCGATACTTCTATTGCCTGAGATTTTTTCATTGGAGTGTTGCTCTAATAAATTTAGCATTTCATTAAATACAGGCTCTAGCTCTAGTTTAAGATTATTAATGAAATGTTCCCTAAAATTAAAAAAACCTTTATGCGAAGATTCTTTATCAAGCAAAGAGTTTAGTTTTGTTTTAATTGATTTAACAACTTGAAAATCAATATTTTGGGTTGAGTTTTCATTTAACAAATTCAAAAAATCAAGTAAATCAGAGTTAGAAGCATCCTCTAAAAACTCATCAAATGCATAATTAATAATATTCTCTGAGCTAACATCCACCTCAAAATCAGGGTTTAGACCAAGCTCAATTGCACTTGAGCGAATTATTCTTGTGATAAAGCTGTCAATTGTCAAAACAAGATCGCTGTAGTTGTTTAGAATCTCATCAATACTGTCAGAAGCTAGCACCGCTAAATCTTTTTTATCAGTACCTATAAGGTGCATTATTTGTTTTTTTTCTTCTTCATTGAGCAAATCTAAATAAATTTTCTTTAACCATTCTAGTGCTTTGTGTTTAATATCATTTGTAGCGTTTTTTGTGAATGTTATAGCCATGATATTGTTTATTTTGTTGTTTAATATATTTCTTGACAGTAAAAACTGCACAATCCTTTGTGTTAAAGTATGAGTTTTACCAGAGCCTGCGCTTGCCTGGACAATTTGCACATGCGGAAAATCTGTGACTTTTAAAGGTGCTAATATGATATTTGGGTCTGTGTTTTGCGCAATCATATCGCCTTTATATTAGCAAATTGATTTTTTTATTCAACTAAAAAAATGTGATTTTTGTTTTTAATTTTTTTAAGATAAAATACTAATTTGTTAGCTTGTAAAAAATTTTGCTGGACTTTTTGTGAAAAAAGTATTTAAATAATACTATGAAGTTGCGCTTTGGGCTTGTTTTTATTATATCGGTTTTCTTTCTTAGTTCTTGTGGCTATCAATTGAGTGCAAACCACATTTACTTGCCAGATCACATAAGCATTGTATATGTAGAAAACCCAATAAACTCCACATACGAACCAAATATAAGCGTGTATCTAAAAAATGCTATCATAGATGATTTAAAGTTAGAACCAAATATTCAAGTAACTTCAAACAAATCTGATGCTCAAGCATTTATCAAGACTGATATTATATCTTACTCAGCGCTACCTACTGCTTACAATGCTAGCGGGTTCGCATCAATGTATAGTTGCACCATCACAATAAAATTATCGTTAATATCAAAAGATGGCAAGAAACTCATATCAGAAAAGACTTTGACAAGTTCTACAAATTATAGCACATCCTCAAATACAAACATCAACGACATAAATTCAATAGAAACAGCAAAACTGCAAGCAACAAAATCAACAATATCAGATTTGGCCTCATTAATTAGAGAAGAACTATTGATGTCGTCTGGGTTTTAGGCTTAAATAGTTTGTTAATTTAGCAAAATCACAGTATAGTTTGATATCAAAAAGAGTTTAATATAAAGCTAAAAATAATCGTTACCCTTTACACGCACAAACAATCTCTAATTATTATTTAAAAATAATTTATCTTTTAAAAGGATAGTTAAATTTTGGTAGCCTCAGGGGGAATCGAACCCCCGTTACCGGCGTGAGAGGCCGGCGTCCTAACCGCTAGACGATGAGGCCATGGCTGGGAGAGGAGGATTCGAACCTCCACTAGCGGATCCAGAGTCAGGTTATATCACTTTTTTAGGCATTTTGCAAGAAAATTATTACATAGCCAATATACTTAATTAATGTTATAATAATAAGAATTTCGCAACTTAAAATCATAATATTTTTTGATAAATTTTTGCAAAAATTGACAAATTTTTGCATCAGTAATATAATTTTTTGTCCGATAAGAGTCCGAAAAAGGTGGTATTTACAATGGCTATTTTTGTAGTTTGTCCTGTATGCAGAATGGAGTACAGCGTAAAAAAGAATGCTTGTCCTAAATGCGGCGCTAAAAAGCCAACATCAAATGGTTCTTATAGGATATCAATTAGCTACAAAGGCTCTCGTCTCAGAGAAACGGTATCAGGAGTTAGCTACCAAACTGTAAAAACCATAGAAGCGAAACTAAAGGTAGATATGGTTTCTGGAACTTATCTTGGCACTTCTTCCACTCCAGATATTTTATTTTCAGAGTTTATGAAAGAGTATTTTGCTTTTGAGAATAAGGCAAGTTTAGATAGAGAAAAATCTTTGTATAGAAATTATCTATCAGTATTAGACAACAAAACGCTTCAAGAAATTACAATGCTGGATGCAGAAAAAATCGTAAATAAAATAATCAAAAATGGTCTTGCTTTCAGAACGGCACAGTATACCGCAGCTGTTTTGCGTCATGCACTAAATAAGGCAGTAGAACGTGGCTACCTGCAGGTTAACCCAGTTTCAAAAATCAAAGTTCCACGCAAAGATAATAGAAGAACAAGGTTTTTAACAAAAGAAGAAGCAAATAAACTTTTAAGTGAACTAAAAAAAAGAAGCCAAAGAACATATGAAATGGCTTTTTTAAGCTTATATACAGGTATGGGGTTTGGAGAAGTAGCTAGTCTTACTTGGCAGGATATAGATTTTGACAATGGTATAATTTACATAAAAGATCCTAAAAACCGCAAAAGCAGGGTTGCATATATGATGGAAGGCATAAAAGAATTGCTGTTAGCTAAAAAGAAAAACAGCAATAGCAATGCTTTGGTTTTTACTGCGCAAAATAATAGCAAAATAATAAATGTACCTAACTCTTTTGAGAAAGCTGTCAAAAGACTTGGCTTAAACAAAGACGTAACTGATCCAAGAGACAAAGTAGTCTTTCATACCCTTCGCCATACATTTGCTTCATGGCTAGTTCAAGCAGGCACGCCGCTCTATACTGTTAAAGAGCTTTTAGGGCACAAAAGCATAGCAATGACAGAAAGGTACAGCCACTTAGCAGAAAACACAATGAGAGATGCAATTAAAAATCTAGAAAATGAACTTAAAGAGTGAGTTAACTATTTAAAAAGCGACTAAAAAATGGTGGAGATGGCGGGAATCGAACCCGCATTCAGAGTGGTTCCACAAGTGGCTTTAAACTCTGCTATTCCATTACATCCCCATTTGTGTTTGGTATATAGATTATAATGCACAAAAAGTCAAAAGAAAAATACAGGGAAATAGATAATTTTAGTTTAAAAAAATGCAATTAAACTGCAAATTTAGAAAGAAAAAGAGGTTTGTCAAGTTTTTTATGTAAATCTACCTTTTTTTAACAGCATTTTCTCAAAACCTCCAATAGATTATTTTAACTTAACACACATTGGAGGTTTACACAAAGAAAATTATACTCACAAAATTTTGGGTAGTGTATAATTAATTGTGTCATTGAAATCCCCCTTGAAGGGCTGTATTATCTAACTACAGCAAATTAAACAAAAACCCTATCAAGGAGGAATTTAAATGAACAATGTAATTATAGAACAATTATCCAAATATTTCAAAGAGATGATAGAGGAAATAATGCTAAAAGAGAGAGAAGCATATTTAAAAGAGCACGTTGAAACAAGAGGTAACGGTTACTATACCAGGACACCCAAGACGATATTTGGAGATACGGAGCTTGAGATACCTCGAACTCGAGATGGGAATTTTAAACCATCTATAATCCCTGAACGCAAAAGGGTTACTTTTATATTGGATGATGTAGTAAGAGCGTTATTTTTTGCAGGCTTAAGTGCTAGAAAGACAGGAGATGTAATAAAAAATCTTGTAGGTAGCTCTGTATCTGCCTCATTCATAAGTGCTAATCT
>OGCG01000069.1_pt1 | contig 70173 bp, 67 predicted proteins | sample 1570061 | NCBI WGS metagenome assembly OGCG01 (sample SAMN06268698, study PRJEB24515) | hot springs metagenome | isolation source: Joseph's Coat, Yellowstone National Park, Washington, USA | place: USA:Joseph's Coat, Yellowstone National Park, Washington, USA
TATACTACACATAGCTATAATTTATCGCCTTATATCCCCATGCCTGAAGGCAGGGGCATTACGGCGATGGATGGTAAGTATTTTTGAGAAGTAATAAAAAATGCTTTTAAAAAGTCGCAGCAGCATTCTTTGCCTCAATCATTGCCTTTTCCAAAAGCACTTCGCTCTTTTCAAAAAGAGTGCCTTCAATAATTATTTGATGAATATCTGTAATTCCAATAAATCCAAGGATTAATTTCATATAAGGAAGCTGAAAATCGTATTTTTGAAATTCTGTTCCTTCTGGATACTTCCCACCTCTAGAACATATCAAGCAGGCCTTTTTCCCAACTACCAACCCTTTGTAGCCCTCTTGCGGAGAATAAGAAAAAGTATAAGTGGGCTGCACAAGAATATCTATATAATGCTTAAGTTGGTAGGGAATAGCAAAATTCCACATAGGAAAAGAAAACACATATTTGTCGAAGGCAATAAAGTGAGCAATAATTTCTTCGACTTCACTCCATGCTTTTTTTTGTTCAGGAGTATGTTCCAAGCCATGAAAAATGGCATACTTGCTTTGAAGAATATAACCATCAAAAGAAGGAAGGGAGGCGGTCCAAAGATCCAAACTTTCTATGGAGTCTGTTGGGTGATTTGCCTTGTAATCCTCAAGAAATACTTTTGCTGTCGCTATAGAAAGAGATCTATCTTTTCGAGGCGAAGCCTCAATATAAAGAATCTTAGCCATTTTGTTTCTTTCCTTCCTACTTTTGTTATCGGGTGGTATTAGGTATTGTGTTATTTCTATGTGGAAAAGGCCGAGAAAGGTGTTTTGAAGATCGTTTTAGGTTCCTTACTGGAGGGTTTTTTTCAGGTGTAGGCAAAAATACGCGAACATAAGGCTTTTGGGCAGTGTAATATAGATTGGTTGCCACCACACAATAGGAATACCCATAGGGATCAGTTGGACCATAAGGAAAAGTGGGATATTTCGCATCGAAATGCTTACCCATCAAAGGCAAAGCAATAAGTTTTTCGACTACACATAGTCGAAGGCATAGTCCAGCAACTAAGAGAAGAAAGAATTTTTTCATAAAAACTTAAAATTTATATCTTAAGCCTCCAAGCACCAAATTGGCTTCGAATTGATCAAAATGCGTATTGATTGTAGTACCAGAACCAAACACGGTAGAATTTCCAGCGTAGGAAAAGTTTGAACCTCCTATCCAAACGAACCGATATTCAACAATAAAACTTAACCGATCCGTAATCCATCTTTCAACCCCAGCAATACCCTGGATTGCTGCAGCTCCTGATGAAGTATCTATGCCTCTTCCAAAAAGATTTTTCCCTGCAAAATTCCCTCTGGATCCTATCCCTGAAATAGAGGACTCCCACATATAAGCTCCCCCAATGCCTACTCCAAAATTGATGATGAGAATAGGCGTATAGACTTTGAGAATACCATCGACAAAAAATAGTCCAGAGTTAAAATTGTCTTTAAAGGCAATGTTGCCAGCCACTGGATTCAACTGGGTAGCCGCAGCGGTCACACCCATATAATAGCCGTCAAACTGAACGGATGGGCTCCAATAGAAGCTACCGCTCGTTCCCATAGCTTCCTTGGGAAATTCATAACCGAATTCAATCCCTCCAACCCCATTGACTATTCCTCCTCGTGGATTAAAGGTAGCCAGACCAACAGGAGAGGGATACAAGGAATATCCATAATTTCCTGGTGCAGAAAAAGCGCCACCGCCAAAAACTCCAGCATATAAGCCAGTCTTCAAAGAAAAAGGGGCTTGTTGTTGAAGAGCCTTTTCATCTTTCAGATTCTTTGCCAAATTATTTTTCTCTTTAGGGAAACCATTTTCGCTGATCGGATCATTTGCAGTAATGGAACTATCCCCCTCGATAGATTGATTTTTAGGATAGTTTGTCGGGCCAGCATTCCAATCTGGTTTTTCTTCAGTATATTCATCTCCGCTTTCCGCTTTCAAAGGCGAAGCCCAAATTACTAACCCCACCAGCAGAATCCATAAGTTAATTTGAAGGCATAAAGCCTTCCCTCGTAAGAGTGTCATTGGCATCCAACGTTAAACAATTAATGGCTCTGAATCTTTTGCTAGCATCATTGTATAGAAGCTGTCAATGGTTTTCTAAAATTATTTGTCTTTCTCCTGAACTAGTGAGTACTGAAAAAATCACCAAAGGAAATACATAAAAAAACCAGCAGAAAGCTTTCTGCTGGTTTTTAGAATAGCAAACAAACTTTTTAACTCACCTTCACTTCAACAGTCTTTGGCTGTGCTTTCTCACCTTTGGGCATATGGAGATAAAGCACCCCATCTTTGAACTCAGCAGATATTTTGTCTTCTTCGACACCCTCAGGCAACTCGAAACTCCTACTAAAAGCTCCATAAGCCCTTTCTACTCTAATGTATCTTTTCTTCTTATCCTTTTCTTCTTTCTCTATCTTTCTTTCTCCAGACACAGTTAAAATATTGTTTTGAATCGATACCTTAACTTCTTCTTTTTTGACTCCAGGAAGGTCCATTTTTACCAAAAACTCCTTATCATCTTCTGTAATATCTGTATAAGGACGCCATTCGCTCAGCTCAAACGGTTCGATTTCTTCTGAAGATAACAATTCAAGAGGTCGTTCAAAAAGAGAAGCCATCTTCCGCCTCATTTCTTCTAATTCCTTAAACGGATCCCAAATAGAAGGTTGAAACAAACTTCTTTTGGTCAGTAGATCAGCCATAACACCTCCTTTTTTAAATTTTTTTTTAATTTGGAGAATGACCTTAATTAACAAGTATTGATTTTTAATTTTTTGTCAAGCCATTCACAATGAAGAATTAATTAAAATATTTTATATATTATGCTTGAAAAAATTCTTAAGCGGAGGAAAACTTATTCCCATTCTTTTTAATGACTGTTCTATTGGATTTTCTTTTCCATTGGGATCATTATTTACAAGTAATAGTTTTAACCCATAAAGAGTGGATCTATCCCTTGCTCTTTCTCATTATTTTTTGTGAAACGGGCTTAGTGTTAACGCCCTTTTTACCAGGAGACTCCTTAGTTTTTACTCTTGGAATTTTTGCTGCCAAAGGCTGGCTCAATCTCTACAGTTTGTTTTTTTTATTGACACTAGCAGCGATTGGAGGAGACAGTCTCAATTATCTTTTAGGTAACAAATTTGGAAAATTATTTTATGCTTACTCAGAATCCTTTTTCATAAAAAAGGAACATATTCTTAAAAAAACCGAAGACTTTTTTAGTAAATATGGAGCCAAAGCGATTTTTTTATCTCGTTTTGTCCCCATCCTTCGAACTTTTACTCCATTTATTGCGGGTATAGGGTCTATGGCTTACAGCCGTTTTCTTTTCTTTAATGTTTTTGGTGGACTCTGCTGGATTGGACTCTTTCTTGGAACTGGTTATTTCCTAGGCAATCAACCTCTAATTAAAAATCACTTTAAAACCTTTATCTACTTCATTATCTTTTTTTCCCTTTTCCCCTTAATCATCGAGAGGATAAAATCCAAGCTTACTACTAAAACTAATCTGGCAGTTGAAAATTTCAGTAAGAAAAGAAAAGCAGATAATATGAAAATGGAATGACGAAAATGGTATGACAAAGAAAAGAGAAAGCAATCTTTTAACTTTATAACCAAAGAAAAACTTATGAAAAAAGAATCCTTTGATTTTCTCTGTGCCCTTTTAAAAAGTCCCAGTCCATCCGGTTGGGAAAACCCAGCTCAACAAATATGGATTGACTATGTAAAGGGTTTTGCCCATCGATTGGATAAAGATTTCTATGGGAATGCTGTGGCCTATTTAAATCCAGAAGGCAACCCCAAGATTCTAGTTAATGGGCACATTGATGAAATTGCCTTTCAAATCCAATATATCGATGACTCCGGATTTCTCTACTTTGCTCCAGTAGGAGGGCCAGATCCAAAACTTGCCAAAGGAAGAAAAGTAAACATTTACCATGAGGGCAACCCTGTCCCTGGGGTAATCGGAACGCTTGCCATTCATCTGCAAGAAAAAGAAACACAAGAAAAACCTCCCAAATGGAGTGAACTTTTTATTGATATTGGAGCATCCAGCAAAGAAGAAGCACTACAGCATGTACAGATAGGAGATTTGGCCCTTTACGATAGCAGTTTTTTCCCTATTCTCAACGATATTTGGATAGCAAGAGGATGTGACGACAAAGTCGGAGCTTTTGCTGCCGCAGAAGTCTTGAGGCTCTGTTACGAAGAGAAAGTCTCTGGTCCTTGTATTGTAGCAGCTTCGACAATACAAGAAGAAAATGGACTCTACGGGGCAAGTATGATCGGTTATTCAATCCATCCCGATATTGCCATTGTCTTTGATGTTGGCCATGCCACTGATATTCCGATTGTCGACAAAAAGAAATTCGGCGATATTCGACTCGGAAAAGGACCCATATTAAGCCATGGAAGCATCAATCATCCAGGAGTAGTTAAGACTTTAGATAAACTGGCCCATCGATTGGGTATAACTCATCAGCATAGTATCGATCCTAGACGCTCAGGAACGGATGCGGACGCTTTATTTATTCAAAAAGGAGGCATTCCTAGCTGTGTTATCGGAATTCCTAATAGATATATGCATAGCCCCATAGAAGCTTTTCATTTAAAGGATTTGGAAATGGCTGCTTTTTGGGTTTCTTGTTTCTGCAAAGAAATTAAAAGCAAGGATGATATCCTGTATATTTAAATCTTTACGAAAACTTCTTTTAACGGATCGTTTTAAAAAATTTAAGACAAAAATCTTTTTCCCAAAAATTTTTTGTCTTTATCTCTTAAAAAAAATAGAGAATATTTATTAAAAAAGATTGTTTCATTATAAAATCCAGCTAGCAAAGGAAACAATCACAGCTGAATGTGGACTGATTAGAGAGACTTTAAGTTGTCTCTTCAAACTATTGAGTGAGTGAATATTTAACTCCAATAGCTAACATTGTAGTTCTTTGGCTCAGATAGTTATGAAAGCATCCAAACTTCTCCATACTCGCTTGAGGGTAAACAATATCGAAGAGTCAATCAAGTTTTTTACTACAATACTGGGAATGGAAGTAGTCAGAAAGACGCAATCTCCTAGGGGATCTACTTTAGTCTTTTTAAAACTTCCCGGAAGTGACGAAGAGATCGAACTGTGTTATTATCCTGGGAGTGGAAAAGTCTATGTTCCCCCAGATTTGATGCATCTAGCATTTGAGGTTAAAAATCTAGAACAATTTAGAAAACATTGTTCAAAATTAGGATACCAGTTTTCCGATGGTCCAACTGTTACCTCCAATGGTACAAAATTTGCGTTTATTGACCATCCAGATGGTTATGAAATAGAGCTGATTGAACGAAATCAATAACAAAACTTAAGTAAAAAAAATATGCTGCAACCAATTCGTCTCTCAATCAATATCGGAATAAATCCTTTCCAACTACCCAAAGAAATACAAAAAGCCGAAATCATGAGATGTGATTCGATTCATGTGGATGTCATGGATGGTCATTTTGTCCCTAATCTTTCCATAGGTCCAGATTTTATTGCCGCTTTGCGGTCAATGACAGATTTGCCAATAGAAGTTCATCTCCTTATTCAACAACCGGATCGTTTTGCAAGAGATTTTATTGAAGCTGGTGCTGATCTCCTCATTGTTCACCTGGAGTCTCACCATGATATACAAAAAACGATTAATTTAATTCGAGGTCTTGGTTGCCGTTGTGGTCTAGCACTCAATCCACTGACTCTTTTTGAAAAGAGCATCAAGTATCTCCCTCAGCTCCAAACCATTCTCTTTCTTATAAGTAATTTTCCTCCTAAAATTCACCCATTTCAGCCAGAGAAGCTTTCTAAAATAAGAAAAGCCAAGGAATATCGCGAAAAGAACAATCTCAATTTTGAAATACAAGTAGAAGGTGGATTATCCGCTCAAACTATTCCTTCAACAGTGATTGCAGGAGCCAATACCCTTATCTTAGAAAGCTCTTTTTTTACCGAAGAGCTTTCAGTTCAAACCCTCTCTGAGATTCTCAAAGGCATTGACGAAGCCTCCGCCAGCGGATGATATTTTTTCTATTCCGCATGACGTAATTGGTAGATTCAAATTTGGATACAAACTGATTTTGTCTCTAGATAATTTTCAAGCACTGCATGCCCCATCTCTCTACCCCATCCAGATTGTTTATAACCACCAAATGGTAAAGCGGCATCAAACACATTATAACAGTTGATCCATACCGTACCCGCCTTCAGTTTGGAGGCAAGCCGATGGGCTTTTGAAATATCTTTTGTCCATATGCCAGCAGCCAAGCCATAGATTGTCTGATTAGCGACTGGAGCTATCTCCTCGATACCTTCAAAAGGCATAGCACAGACCACAGGCCCGAATATCTCTTCATTGACAACTTTCATATTAGAATGCACACCAGTAAAGATCGTCGGCTGAATAAAATATCCCCGCTGCCCGTATCGATTGCCTCCAGTGACCACTCTGCCTCCTTCACTAATCCCGGACCGAATATAAAAGGAAACTCTATCGAATTGTTCTTGTGAGACAAGCGGCCCCATCTGAGTGTTCGGATCCAATCCGGGACCTAGGCGGATTTTCTTTGCCTCCTCGCTCACTCCTTCGACCACCTTATCAAACACTTTTTTCTCTACATACAGTCTGCTTCCTGCACAACAGCACTGTCCATGATTGAAAAAGATAGCGGATGCCGCTCCAGGGATAGCAGTAGATAAATCCGCATCAGAAAAAACAATGTTAGGGGATTTCCCACCTAGCTCTAAGCTAACCTTTTTTAAATTGGAAGCTGCTGCCTTCACAATGATTTTACCCACTTCTGTAGAACCGGTAAAAGCAACTTTGTCGATGTCCATATGACTAGCTATAGCCGCTCCTGCCGTTTCCCCATAACCGGGCAAAATATTGACGACACCATCAGGGAAACCTGCCTGTTGAATTAGTTCTCCTAACCACAAAGCAGATAAAGGAGTCTGTTCAGCTGGTTTCAGGACAATTGTACACCCAGTAGCAAGTGCTGGCCCCAATTTCCAGGCAGCCATTAATAAGGGAAAGTTCCATGGAATAATCTGGCCAACTACCCCAATAGGCTCTCTTACTGTATAAGAAACAAATGTTTCTGGCTTAGCCAACGAAAAGGGGATGGTGTTACCTTCTATCTTTGTAGCCCATCCAGCCATATATCGGAATAGATCTATAGATAATGGGAGATCGGCAACTTTAGCAACAGCCATTGGTTTTCCGTTGTCGAGAGATTCAATTTGGGCTAATTCTTCAAGATTTTCTTCGATCAGATCTGCCAGCTTCCATATCAATTTCCCTCGGTCCGAAGGGGTCATCTTAGCCCACGGTCCCTTTTCAAAAGCCTCTCTAGCAGCCTTCACTGCCTTGTCCACATCTTCCTTATCAGCTTCGGCCACTTCTGCCAAGATTTCTCCGGTTGCCGGATCGTAGGTCGGGAAAGTTTTGCCCGAAACCGCATCCACCCATTTACCCCCAATAAAAAGCTTTTTGGACATCTTCAAAAAATTCTGAACCTTTGGTAAAAGAGTATATAAAGCCGATGGTGATTTTTCAGAAAAAGTCTCAGTTAACATAAATACCTCCTTAAAGGAGATTTGAACATTTTTTTTTGCATCCGTAAAATAAAAAAATTTTATCGTTAAAATCCTTGAGCCAATCAAAAATTTCTGATAATTGCAACCAGTTTCATTTTATTAACAATAAGCCAAGAATTGAAAAATTTTCTTTCACATCTTGTGGATGGAATTTCCATTTTCTTTTTTAACTTACTTCAGAAGCCCTATAAACTTCCCCCTAATTTTCCATCTCAACTTTGCTCTTACATTGAGAGTTGGAGGAAAGCTTCTTTTAAAGAATACTATTATCCTGACGCTCGATACGAAAATAAAATCACTACTTATATCGCTAACGCTATTGATCGACAGAATCAACTGACTTTTCCAAGCTTCATCCGAAGCCCTCACTCTTTCTCCAATTATGCTACTTTCGAACTTTACCCTTCCAAAAGAGGGTGGCATCAGGCTCCTACAATGATCTTGCTTCATGGCCTCTTGTCCCTTTCTTTAAAGGGCTATATAAAATGGGTCCGCTGGCTTAACAACAAAGGATGGAATGCCGTCATTATGCATCTGCCCTATCATTTTCAGAGAAAACCTGACTCCTTCAGTTTGTTTAGTCCTTCCTGCGTTCAACCAAATATTGTTCATACCATGGAGACCTTAAGACAATCAGTTATAGATCTCTATATCTTTACAAAAGGCCTTCGTTTAATGGGATCTCCTCTGATTGGCGCCTGGGGAATCAGTTATGGAGGGTGGATAATTACCCAAGTTGCCTGTCTTGAAAAGACATTTCACAAACTGATATTGGTTGAACCCCTGCTTAATATTCAGCATGTCATATGGAGCTCGCCAATTGGAAAAGAGATCAGAAGAAAATTAAAACGTCTTGGCATTTCGCATTCAGAAACCGAACCACATCTCCGGCTTGCTTGTCCAAGTTTTTCTATGCCTAAAGTCAGAGGAGATAATATACTCATTGTAGGGGGTCAATTCGATCCAATCAGTCCCCCTTGGATACTCAAAAAGATTCAGGAAAAATGGGAGGCAAAACATCTTTATATTTTACCCGTAGGTCATCTCAATTATACCTTAACTCCAGAAAGTTTTAAGCTTGCATCAAAATGTTGGAAAGATGATTTTTCCATTGACGATCATTGACAAGAGACTAGAAAAGCTAATGATACATTAGAGAGAGTGCCAATGCATGCAGTAAGTAGTACATACAATGGGCCCCTTGAAGAAAAGAGAATCATTCAACTGGTCTCTCATCTTCGATCAGAATTAGCAGTAGAACCATCAATTGGGCTCTCTTTCGCCTGGGCGGGCTATACAAAATCCGATCTGAATTGCTTCGAAGAACTTTCAGATATATTGACTATTTATGGTCATCTAAAAGAACTTATTCTTATTGCCAGCTCTGGCATTGTGGGCCAAGGAATAGAAAACGAAGGGCAGGCTTCTTTTTCACTGATGCTTCTTCATCACGCAGCTTTAAAAGTTCAAGGCATTCCAATCGATACCCATCTGATTGATTCTCTAGAGATTGTTGATAACTGGAAATCTATCGTTTCTTTTGACCCCTCTGAAATCAAAGGCTTTATCCTCTTCAGCGAACCAAACTTCCCAATCGAAAGATTTCTTAAATATTTAAATCAAGCTTACCCCAATATTCCAGCTTGGGGTGGAATTCCCAATGGAAAAGAAAATGAACCTTGTATCTACTATAACCGCAAGCCTATTGCTGGATGTCTCCTTGTTCCGCTTGCTGGGGATATTCAACTTGATGTAATCGTTTCTCAAGCCTGTCGGCCTATTGGCGAGCCTTATATGATCACCAATGCCGAACAAAACATTCTCTACACCCTAGGTAGAAAAACTGCTTATCAGGCTTTGGCTAAGGCTTTCGATTCTTTATCAGAAAAGGAAAGACTTGCCGTTCAAGGGCATCTGTTTATCGGGCTGGCTGTTTCAGAGTACCTTGAGGAATTCAAGCAAGGGGATTTCATCATTCGTAACATTTTGGGCGCGGATCCTTCTACTGGTGCCATAGCTATTGGGGCACTAGCAAGAATTGGCCAGACTGTTCAATACCAATTGAGGGACCCGGTCTCCGCTACTCTTTCCCTTCAAAAAGTGCTTGAAGAAGAAAAATTAAAAGCAGCTGCTAGGAAAGTTGCTCCTTATGCTGTTTTACAAGCGATTTGTACAGGAAGAGGTAAAAACCTCTTTGGGCCATCTGCCAATGTGGACGCGAAAAGCGTACAAGACTATTTTCCAGGTATTCCTCAAGCAGGATTTTTTGCCAACGGTGAGATAGGGCCTTCCTGGGGAATGAATTTTCTTCATGGCTATTCAACTTCAATCGCTTTTCTAAGCTAAGAGAGAGTCTCAAAAGGAAAGAAAGATATTTCTCTTGTATTCTAGAGTGTAAGTTATCAACCTTAAACAGGATATACTCCAGCAATCTTATTAAAAACTTCAGTTTCTCTCTCTCAGTAATCATTTTCTAATTATTCTACACTGATCATCTCCAATAATGATGCTGCTCAAAAAAAAAAACAAATATCAGTTATTGGATTGAGAGGAGGAATCGCTTTGAGTTGATTGGAGAAGATTAGATTTGTAAGAGGCCGCTATCCAATTATTCAAAGTTTCGTCTGGATGGAGAAGATCTTCCTTAGAAATAGTAAATACACTCAGTCCATTATTTTTTTTAACCAGTTTAAGGCCAAGGGCATAATTTTTAAATTTTTCTTTGCACAGATCTAAAACAGATATTCCTCTTTCCTGCGCTTCTTGTTTTAAAGCTTCGATAGCCTCATTTTGAAAAATAATACGGATCTCATTCGACTTATAAAATTCCTGTAAGAATTGTTCAATTTCCTCCTTCTCCTTGTTCTTTTTAGCGTCATCCATTTCTTGTAAAATCTTTAAAACCTTCTCTTCAGGATTCTCAACCGTTGGAGAATCTATTACAACCTCCTTGATTCCAGTTCCGGGAAGCTCAAATCGGAAAGGCCGCAAAATTTTTTCACAGATAGTCATCAGGCCTCTGGCTCCTGTCCCTTCTTCAATCGCTTTTTCAGCAATTAGCCGTAAGGCTTCTTCTGTAAATTTCAACTCTATACCATAAGCTGCAAACGAGCTCTTATACTGCTTTAGAATAGATCCTTCAGAATCTCGCAGCACATGGAAGAGATCTTCAGCATCCAAAGATTGACAGAAGACTCGTACGGGCAGTCTCCCTATGAACTCCGGTTCAAGACCATATTCGACGAAATCAGAAGTCGTGGCTTCGCTAATAAGATCGGCCACAACCTTTTCTGGTCCATGTGGCTGAAAACCTAGATGCGATCTTCGAATTCTTCTTTGAACTATTTCGGAGAGCTTTTCAAAAGCTCCACTTAAAATAAAAAGGATATAGCGGGTATTAATCGTCTTCCGAAAGGACCGAAGCCCTCTTTGAAAATCGAAAATGGACTGCATTTGCCCCAAAACATCATAAGCAGCTTTTACTGGTACCTCCGTTTCTTCAAGCAACTTCAACAAGTTAGATTGCACTCCTCTACCGCTGACATCCCTGCCAATCATATTGGAAGAAGCCAGTTTGTCTACTTCATCAAGGTAAACGATCCCATATTGAGCAATCTCAGTATCACCTTCGGCTTGTTGAATAAGCTCTCTAATAAGATCTTCCACATCTGCTCCCACATAACCAGTCTCAGAAAACTTGGTCGCATCTGCCTTCACCATTGGAACACCAATACAATCTGCAAGGCAACGAACCAGATAGGTTTTACCAACTCCACTAGGGCCAACAAGAAGAATGTTTTGCTTAACATAATGGGCCGGCCCTCTCCCCATTAACGCTTCTTTTACTTGATTATAATGATCGCATACTGCAACCGTTAAAACCTTTTTGGCCTCTTCCTGTTTAATGACAAAGCGATCAAGATAGGATTTGATCTCCTTGGGAGTAAACTTAAACTGCAATATCTTCTCTTTGAACTTTTCCCTTCGATCCTCTTTATCCGTTTCGGAAGGCATTGGATTAGGATTCCCAAAAGATTTAACGAAATCTTGAAGCCGCTTTTGCATTTCTTGAGGATCTGGAAAAACGAATGACATACTACTTCAAATTGTAAAAGAACGGACCTAAAATCAAGAGAGATCCCTAAAAAATCATCAACAAGAGATTCAAAAGAGCCACCCTGACTTAAAATATGCTTCTATTCCCCGTTCAAGAGAATATTCGGGAATATATCCGAGGTGGTATTGGGTCAATTCTAGATCTGCTTCCGTATGTACTTGATAGAAAGGATAAGGACATGGGAAATATTCAGCTTTGGCCTCCGTTTTCAATATTTGATTTAAGATTTGAATGACCTCATTAAATGATCTGGCACATCCACTCCCTACATTCAACACCGCTACAGGGCAATCTTTTATGGCAGTTAGAATAGTTGCTTTGACAACATCAGCCACATAAACAAAATCTCTTTTCTGCTCACCAAAGGAAAAAAGTCTTGGAGCTTTTCCTTCCTTAATCTGTTTTGCAATCTGTAATATCATACTCGAGGATTTTCCCTTGTGTGTCTCCCTTGGACCATACACGTTAAAATATCGAAGTCCAGTGATTCGGGCTTGAGGATTCTCCTTGGAATAAGCTGCCGCCAAATGTTCCATCTGCAATTTTGAAAAACCATATGGATTCGCAGGATGGGGTTGATCATGAATGCTGTTTCTGCCTGAAGCTATTCCATAGACGGCTGCTGAAGAGGCATAAATGATTCGGGTGGAGGTCCCAGAAAAAAAGCGAAGAAGCTTGCGAAAGGCTTCCACATTATTTTGCATCTGCCTGCGTTCGTCTACAACTGTAGTGTCAGTAAGAGAGGCTAAATGAAATACAAGTGGAATTTCATTTTTAGAAAAATAATTTTCCCACTGAAAGCCATAAAGATCTTCAGCTATAACATCGCAATGGCTACTGAGCATGTTTTTGAAAGAACCGCTTGAAAAGTCGTCAATAACGATAAGATCGCTTTCTGGAAACATCCGTTGTATTTCATGAACAAGATTTGAGCCAATAAATCCCGCTCCTCCAGTGACGAGAATTTTCTTCCACATGATCCTATATTGTTAGAACGATTTTACAAACCAAAACAATCTTTTTCTCTCCTAGAATCTAAGCTCGTAATTTAGAATAGATAATAGAAAGAGGGCAGCTGTTTCAGAACGGAGAATCTGATTTCCAAGATTAATGGGAATAAAACCATGGCTTAAAGCAGATGCTTTTTCTGTTTCTGTAAAATCTCCTTCCGGTCCAACAAGAATGATCACAGAAGATAATTTTTCTTCTGCATGCCTATTGAGTATTTCTTTTAATGGTTTTGCCTCAGGACCGAGGTAAGCCATTAGCTTTAAGGAGAAAGCAAACTCCTTTTTCAAAGCCTCAGGAAAGGTAGTCATTTCAGTTAGTTTAGGTAACTTCTTCTGGTGGCTTTGTTTAACAGCTGCCAGGAGAATATCTTTCCATTTTCTTTCCTTGGCTTGCTTTCTTTCTTCTTTAGAAAACTGGGTTCGCTCCGATACAATCGGGATAATTTGATCAACCCCCACTTCCGTTACCTTCTGAAGGAGAAACTGCATAGCTTTATTTTTAAGAATCGATTGGATCAAAATCAATCGTGGTCCTTTGGGAACAAAAAGTGGGGAGCGTTCCCTTAAAAAAGTTAAAAAAACCCTCTTTTTTTCAATCTTTTTAATTTGTGCTTCCCAGCTGCCACCGTTGCCATCAAAGACTTCGATTACATCTCCAATTTTATGACGCTTTACATGAATACAATGATGCGATTCGGCTACATCCAGATATCCTTGGGCATAATCCTGACAGAAATAGAGATCCATTGTTCAAAACCCTCGGAAGACTTTTCAAAACAAAAATATTTTGATATTTTTCTTTATCTCCATAAGCCTAGAGGCATAGGCTGTTGGCTTTATAAATTAGCAAGGATAGGGGCAAGTTGAAAGTATTAGTAAGCGGAATGATTGCTGGCATGAATGATCGTGCCTTTATTCAAAAAGTCGTTAAGCTAGCCAAGCTTAATGGAAAAGAAATCCATGTTTATAACGCCATCCACGAATTTACCAAAGGGGGGAAAAAACCCCTTGAACGGCTCTTAGGTACTACCGATTATGTCTTCGAACTGACTCGAGAGAGAGAGTATGAAAAAATCGGATTCGACATTCAGAAAAATAACTATAAGGATGTCATTATCCGATTACCTGCAACTATTGAATGGAATAGGATCAATCGAAAATTCAAAGATCAAAGAATTTTAAGAGATTTTATTGGACCAGATGTCATTGTAACATTGATCGAAGCTGAGTGGGTGATCAAAAAGGAGCTTGAATCCATTGACTCTCCAGATCCCTTTCTCAAAGCGCTAAAAGCAAGACAACACACTATTTATGAAATTTTATCTTGGATGAATGAAGAGGTTTCCCTTTCTGAAGACTGGGCAAGATACATGAATATTCCTCATTATGTGATCTCTGTCAATGAATCTCCAGATAGCCTTTATAAACTGGTCGTCTATCCTAAGCCCTGGGTAGTATACGCTAGCTATTCTATGACGCACGCCACTGAAGAAATGAGAAAAATTGTGAATGAAATCATTCGTAAACTTCGGTCTTATGCTGTTGTCATTGATCCACAAACTGTGGAAATATCACAAGAATTTGATTCTCCCCTCGATAGGGAGGTAATTTATGCCTATACCGTGCACCGGGATCTGCATTGGTACGTCGGTAAAGTCGATGCGGTTATTGCCATTCATCCTTATCCGGAAAGGCCCCCGCTTTCTGCTGGAATGATGGATGAACTAGGACATGCTAGAGATTATATGAAAACCCGTTATATGATTTTTCCCAAAGGCTTTTCCCCTTTTACTACTGATTCGTATATCGAAAAGGGCCACCTATTTGAAACTCCAGAAGAATTTTTCGATTATTTAGAAAATGTGGAAAAGAGACAAAAATTCACAGACATTCTTGAACTCTAAGCTTCTTTTATGAAAGGGATTTCCAATTTTATCGATTCCACTCTCCTTCGACCTGACGCCTTAGATCATGAAATCATCAAGTTATGTACAGAGGCTAAAAAATATGGATTCCAAGCAGTTTGTGTTCAACCTTGCTGGGTCTCATTGGCAGCAGAACTGTTGCAAGAAAGTTCCATAAAGACTGCTACCGTTATAGGCTTTCCCTTTGGAGCAAATAAACTAGCTGTTAAATGCATGGAAGCCTCTGAAGCTGTTAGGGATGGGGCAAATGAACTAGATCTCGTTATTCCTCTTTGGGCCGTCCATCTCAAACGTTGGGATATCATCGAAAATGAAGTAAAAGCCGTATGCGACATAGCTGGAGAAATACTCCTAAAAGCTATCATTGAAGTAGGCTGCTTTCATAGATCTGAAATTGAGCAGGCTGCTCTTGCCGCTATTGAAGGAGGGGCCAAATTTATTAAAACTTCTACAGGCTATGGACCTAGGGGAGTAGACATTGAGGACGTTCGCTTTCTTAAGTCCTTTTTACCAAGTTCAATCGGAATAAAAGCTTCTGGAGGAATTCGTTCAAAACGCTTTGCCATCGAATTAATAGAAGCAGGAGCTACAAGGATTGGTAGCTCGCATGCCATTTCTTTCTTTCAAGATTAAATTATCTTGGTTTGTCAGAAACAGCATCCTGTATGCCTATAGTATAAATTTCTAGAACTCTCCAATGAATCGAAAGCTCAAATCAACTCTTAGCTAACACTTTTTTAAATACTGGTTCTTCTCTGTTATTCTAGCTTTCTATGCAAAGTTCAAAACCAAAAAATTTCAGAAAGGCAATATAACGCTTTTTCCCCATGCCCTAAAAGGATGGTCCACCCACCTTCTAAAAATCAACTATTTTATGCCAAATCGTTCTAATATTTCTGCTTTATCAATTTTAGTAAGATCAGCAGGAATCGTCTTAAGAAGATTTTTTTTGGCAGTTTGATCGATCCTTTCTAGGATTCTTGGAAGAATATCTGAACTTGCTGATAAAGCCCAAGCCCCTGGATTGTATTTTTTTATGAGTTGATTGATAATCTTTGCTATCTCACCAATCAATTTCCTCCGAATTTCCAGTTTTTCGTTATGCCGTTCTCCAACAGATCGCTCGCCAGTCAGTGGATAACTAACAACAGCAAATTCACCCTGTTTGTCGGTATCTATATCTTTCAGCCGTTTCCTGCCCATCTCTAAAATCTGATCATCAATCAACTGAGCATGGCAGTTGCCTGTTAATTCATCCCTAATAACTTTATAAGCCTTGATTAGACCAAGGTCTGCCGTAATTAACATATCCAGTCGCATAATTGCCTTTTGTGATTTGTTCCTTCGTTTTTAGAATTTAAAAAAATTAATTTTTTGATAAAATCTTGTAAAGAGCAATATCAATTTGCTTCTTGATCTATTGTCTGACTGCTTCTCTAGTGAACTAATAATCCACATTCCCGTATAGGGATTTTACTGCCTGCCATGGAGATAAAAGAAAATTCCTTAAAGAGGAGGCAAAAAATTCAGAAGTGAGCTAAAATAAAACCGAGCAAGGGCTGGGAAAAGTTCTCCAGGTTTTACATCCACTCCAATATCTGCAACAATTTGAGACACAGAGCGACTGCCATCAGATCTCCTTAAAAATTCGATCAAATAGGAAGAAAGTTTCAAAGGAAGCTGTCTATATAGGCCAGGAATATCAAAAGTTACTTCTAAGATTTGATTATAAGGGGGAGAAACGGCTTGAATTTTTGTCCTATCCCATAAATCCACTAAAGGGCGCCAATGTAAAAATTCATTTCTGTCGGCAGGGGCAAAAGGGGGCATTTTCCTTGGCTTCGAAGCAACAATCATATGGAAAAAAGATGGATTACAATGATCGATCAATGAATGAAGGGTAGGCAGGTCAAGTTCAGTAAGGATATCGAAAAACCGGTTGTCCTGGAGCTGAAGAAAGCTCATGGATGTATACAAAGAATTGATATATTGAAGACCGGAATTATGAATGATTTCAATCCATGTATGCAATGGGAAACAGTCATGATGCACTCCAAAGACATGTGTTTTTAAATAACTTTCGGGCTGTGCCCCTATTCCCTTGTCCATAGGAATCCCCATCAAGTTATCGCAAGCAGAAAGGACCTCTCTTGTTCTTTTGAGTTGTTCGGGATTATTCAGATTAAGGGAAAAAAGAGAAATAGCCGGAGCTAGCCGAACAGTTGGATGAAAAGTGCCTTTGACGCCAATATAAATGCATCCATCGGAAGAAAGACAGCTAGCAAGATGATGAAGGGCAGCTTGGGGATCGTAAACAAATGAAAGGACCTCATGACAACTAATCCAATCGAAATCAGATCCAAGGGAATGGGCTAAATTGGGGTTCATTAAGTCTTCCTGAAAAAAATGGACATTTTGAATTCCCGAAGCCTTCTGCCATTTGATAGCCGTTTCGATAGCCCGCTGGCTAATATCAAAAGCCACCACTGTCAAGTTTGGGAATGCTCTAGCAATATTGAAAGCTTCGTTACCAGTTCCGCATCCAGCAACCAAAAATTTTCCTCTGTCATAAAAAGGCTTTCCTGGTCTACCAACGGCATTGAGCCAGTTAGGAGGGATAATTTTCCATGACTGGTCGGAAAGCACTTTTTCGTCTTCAAAAGGGAAGGGAGTCGACTCAAACTGATTGAGAACAGCCCTTGAAAAGGAAGCAAAATCAAAATGACTTTCTGTATCCGAGTTGCTGATAGTATTCATAAAGAAGGCTGTTTATTATCCCTTCTTTTTCATAGAAAAGAAAGAGAAAAACTCAAAATCTTCAGTTTTTATTTTTGGACAGTGCCCCGGGAGGGATTCGAACCCCCGACCCAGTGATTAAGAGTCACCTGCTCTGACCAGCTGAGCTACCGAGGCCTAGTTGCTATTACAAATGAACTATGAATAATCTTAAGAAATAATCAATGATTGAATTATTTTGAATTATTAATAAACAGGCTCGCCAAGGTCCACCAAAGAAAGGGCTCTATGTTCTGGATTCAGCAGCTTTCCCCAATAGGAATCACAGGGATGCACCATGGTAACTCTTTTCTCGCCTTTATAAAGGGCTCTTCCTTCATTGGCCCATTTGAAAATAGAGCCTTCTAAATAACAAACCTGCCAGTACCCCGCTTGCTGGAGTCTTCGTGCAAAGGAAGCCGCTCTAAACCCAACAGAATCATAGACCACAATAGGCTGTTCTCTTTTCAGTCCCCTATAACCTAACCGAATTTTTTCATTGGGAGACACCCTCCAAGCATGATAGAGATGACTCACTTCATATTCATCCACCGTTCGCACATCCAAAAGCACTGGTGCGTAGTCTCCCCCAACGGTAATCCATCGTTCTAGTTTTTCTGTTGAAACAGAGGCTACATCCGGAAACTTTTCTCTAATGGCATAGAGTACCTTTTCCCATGTTAACTCTGGAGGAAGAGAATTGGCGCATCCAGTAATGAGCAAAAGAGCAAAGACAGAGAGAGATCTCACTAGAAAAGGTTTTTCACTCATAGCCTACAATCATTCTCCAATAATCTTTACTAAAACCCGTTTTCTTCTCTTCCCGTCAAACTCACCATAGAAAACCTGCTCCCATGGACCCAGATCTAGTTTCCCTCCTGTGATGGCAATGACAACTTCTCTACCCATAATTGTCCTTTTTAGATGCGCATCGGCATTGTCTTCTCCAACGTTATGCTTGTATTGAGAATAGGGTTTTTCTGGAGCTAGTCTTTCCAGCCACCTCTCGAAATCTTCGTGCAGCCCTGCTTCATTATCGTTTATAAATACGCTGGCAGTAATGTGCATTGCATTACAAAGCAACAGGCCTTCTTGAATACCACTTTTTTTCACGCATTCTTCCAGTTTTGGAGTCAGCAGAACAAATGCTCGACGCGAGGGAATATTGAACCATATTTCTTCTCTAAAGCTTTTCATTATTGTTGAAAAAAAAGATCATCCAAACTCGTCGAAGATATTAAACAGATTTGAAGTTTAATGGAACACAAGTTATCACAATAAGTCAAAAAGAAAAGATTAAAATAACTCGACTTGAGCCGAAGGCGGGGCTACTTTTAGCTTTTCGTATGCTCGAGTTGTCACAACTCTTCCCTGAGGAGTCCTTTTTATATAGCCTTCCATGATGAGATAAGGTTCATGGACTTCTTCTAAGGTTCCAGGATCTTCACCAACAGCGACAGCTAAGGATTGTAGTCCTACAGGTCCACCTTCGAATTTATAAACAATGGTTTCCAATATCTTCTTGTCCATTTCATCCAATCCATCTTCATCGATTTCTATCATTGCTAAGGCATTATTAACGACATCCAGAGATATTTTTTGATGCCCTTTGGCATAAGCATAATCACGAATCCACTTCAAAAGGTGATTGACCGTTCTTGGCGTTCCTCGACAGCGTTTGGCTACCTCCCTTGCAGCCAGTTCATTCATCTCCATTTCCAATATCCCTGAAGAACGTTGAACAATTTTAACAAGCTCTTCAAGCTTATAATATTCCAAACGATTGATCAAACCAAACCGACTTCTCAAAGGTTCGGTCAGAAGACCTACACGGGTGGTCGCACCAACTAAGGTAAATTTTGGAAGATTGAGCCTAATGCTTCTAGCATTAGGTCCTTGATCGATCAAAATATCCATTCGGAAATCTTCCATCGCTGGATAAAGATACTCTTCTACAGGGCGACTGAGTCGATGGATTTCATCGATAAAAAGAAAATCAAAAGATTCCAATGTGGTTAATATGCCTGCTAAATTGGCCGCCTTATCAAGAGCAGGACCAGAAGTTATTTTAAGAGAAGCATTCATTTCTTTAGAAAGAATATGTGCCAAGGTTGTCTTTCCCAGTCCCGGTGGACCACTGAAAAGAAGATGCGGGAGTGGTTCCTTTTTGATCTTTGCTGCCTGAACAAGAATATAAAGCCGTTCTTTGATTTTTTCTTGTCCTAAAAAATCGTCGAGCTTTTGGGGCCTCAAATTTTCTTCAAATAAACTATCGGTAGGCTGAGCCAAGACGTCCTTTATTTTTGGATTCATTTTTCCTCATTCCTTAGATCAATGAGTTAGGTTATTTTTCCATACAGGTCAGCTTCAGACATTCCCGTACAACACCTTCAAGATCCTTCTCCGGCTCTTTTTCTCTTACTTTTCGAACTAGCTTCACTGCTTCTGTCTCTTTGAATCCTAATGCAACCAAGGCTTTAAGAGAATCTTCAAAAATTTGATCTTTGGTCTCCTTTGAAAAGGGACCAACACCAGAACGCCCTACATCTAACTTATCTTTTAACTCCACCACTAGCCTGTGCGCGGTCTTCTCTCCAATCCCCTTGATTTTTGAAAGAGCCCTATAGTCTTCCCTATATATAGCTTCTTTAAATTCTTTTGGAGAAAGCACATTGAGAATAGTAATTGCTGTTTTTGGCCCTACTCCATGCACCTTTTCAACAAGAATTCTAAAGATAAACTGTTCATCAAGATCATGAAATCCGAAAAGCTCGAAGCGGTTTTCTGAGACATTCAAATGGGTATAGAGAGAAACCTCCGAATGGAGAGGAGGAAGACTTCGATAAAGGGAAAGAGAAGAGAAGATTTCAAAGCCTATCCCATGGGATTCAACGATAATCGTAGGAAAAGAGCAATAAATGAGAATTCCTTTAAGATATGAAATCATAACCTTTTTGAACATTCCATAAATTGTGGAGATGCGCGAGAGCTACCGCTAGGGCATCAGCAGCATCCACTGGAGGAGGAGAATTCAGGGATAAAACTGCTCGGACCATAAAAGATACCTGCTCTTTTCGAGCCGAACCACGACCGGTTGCAGCAATTTTAACCGTTCTAGGACTATATTCAAAAACCGGCAGATCCTTCAAAGAAAATAACAGTAAGGCAACTCCACGAGCCGCACCCATATCAATGGCTGTTTTCCTATTTTGTACGAAAATGACTGATTCCATAGCCACCTGTTCGGGAGCGTATTTTTGCACAATTTCAAACAGCCCATCATAAAGTTGTCTAAGTCTTCGAGCTTGATCATTACCGTTTCCATCAATTACCCCACAGCTTATCAATTGGACACTGTCCCCATTGGATTCAACGATCCCATAGCCCATTTTCCGAATAGCTGGGTCAATCCCAAGAATTCTTATCGGTTTATTCATTAAAGACTTTTAAAAAGAATTGCTTCCTTTGCATTGTCAAAATTTATTAAAAGATTGATTTTTAGCCATTGGCAAGACTAAAATGCCCTTCTCTATTTAAGACAAGTTGTATTTTCAGTATGAATTGATTATACTTATAAAAAGACATGTAAAGTTATGAAAATTCTCTGTCCTGTGGATCAGATCTCCTGTTTAAAAGAAGGCATCGATTGTAAAGAAGATCGGATCATGCTGGATATTGATCCCCAAGCCCTATCAGCTGAAGAACGACAATGGCTAGCTTCAGTCCTTCAAAAACAAGACTTGGAAGGCCATTCCATTCTCTATTTTCCTTATGCTTTAAACAATCCTTCCTTTGAGGGATTCAAAGAAAAGATCCGAGAAAAAATGGCTTCTAACAAAGAACAACCTTCCGAAGAAATGCTTCACTGGGAAAGTCCTTCTTCTAATCCCAAAGAAAGGTCTACTAATCAAAAACCAGAGCAACGTCCACAAAACACTACTGAGTTGAAAGATGCTGCCAAAGCGGCGGGATTTATGGGTTTAGGAGCCCTCGGATTAGCAGCTCTTGAAAATCTCTTTGGATTTGGTCGTCCCAGAGAAAATATAAACATTATCCTTCCTCCAAAGACCGAAGCCCCCAAAGAAGCACCCTCAACAGACCAGGTCGATGCACAAGAAATAACTGATAACCAAGCCGACGATAGCGAAGATCTTTCTGTAGAGTCTACGATCCCAGAAGATGATTTTGACGACGGTGGTTTTTCAGATGACTCTTGGACGGTCTAAACACCACTGCTACTTGCTATCTTAGGACCTTAATTTTATACAACCTCTTTCTGTTCTTTAATTTTCTTCTGGCTCCTTTCTAATAATGGAAGAGAAAGAATTTGTAAAATAAAAGAGCTAAGGGCTACAGAGGCTAGAGACTTATCGTAAAGAAAACCCATGGCACAGCTTCCTAAGAACCAAGACAAACCGAAGACAAGATAAAAAATACCAAAAGCTGTTCCTCTTATTTCTATAGGAACAAGGGAGGCAATAGCTGCTCTGACCGCAGATTCTTGCACCCCTAAGCCGATTCCCCAAAAAATTGTTCCAATGATGGCCACCGTTCGAATTGGAAAGAGGAATATTAAAGGGGAAGAGAGAGAACCAAGGATGATTGGCCAACTCATTGAGCCTATACCACTTTTATCAAACAATCTGCCTGCCACCAATGCCACGATCGCATCTACCCCCATTGCTAGCATGTAAAGCAAAGGAATCTCATATTCTTTAAAAATATTTTTTTGTCCAAAATGATAAGCAATCAAAGGGAAATCAACATATCCAGCAGCCAAAAACCCAAGGCCAGTGATATACCACCAGAAGCTTTCAGTTAATCCTTGTCGTTTACCGCTAGCTTTGTCATTTTGTTCTTTTGGCTGACAATCAATCAGAAAGCCACTGAGCTTTTGGTATCTTTTATGAGTCACAAAAAGAATCAACAAAGCCAGAAAAGCTGGCATGATTAACAAGCCCAAAGCAGTCCGGTAACTTTTCCAATGCATAATGGCTAAAGCAATCAAAAAAGGGCCAGTCATCGCTCCTAGTTGATCTAAGGCTTCATGAATGCCAAAACCCAACCCTCTACCGACCCCTTCTGTAGCATGGGATAATAATACATCGCGAGAAGGAGTTCGTATGCCTTTACCAAACCTTTCTAGAACGATCAGAAGGCCGACTTGAGGCCAATTTTTGGCGATAGCTAATAAAGGGACTGCAATTTGATTTATAAAATACCCTGCGAATACAAAAACCCAGTGACTTTTTGTTTTATCCCCCAAGCTTCCCGCTACAAGACGAACTACATAACCAGTCAGCTCTCCTATGCCAGCTATGAAACCAATCGCACTACCCGTTGCTCCAACAACACCCAGAAAAGGGCCCAATATAGATCTTGCCCCTTCATAAGTGATATCAGCAGCCAGACTAACACAGCCAAAAAGAATTACCAGCTGTAAAGAAGCCGAATAGGACGCCGAATTTTTAAGTTTCGAAAAAAAACCTCCTTTATTCGAATGTTCGGGGTCCAAGAATCCTCCTTATCATCGATCGTTTTAACTCTCCTTTGAGATAATTCAGATAGCGAAACTTTTTCCACAAGAACAATGAGTAACCGCATTGGGATTCTTAACAACGAAGCCTTGATTTAGCAAATCTTCCGAATAATCCAGAATAGAACCGCTTAAAAAAAGAGCACTTTTAGGATCCACAATGAGTTTGACTCCTTTGGAATCGATCAAGATATCCTTTGTTTCTGGACCATCCACAATGTTCATCTCATACTGCAGCCCCGCACATCCTCCTCCAACAACAGAAATACGAAGCGCTCCTTCCTGCCTGCCACTCTGTTCAAGAATTTCCTTTAATCTTAAAGCCGCCTTCTCAGTAATCTGGCATAGTTTTTCAGAACCCCTGGTAAAAGAGACCTCTTTGTTCATATAGTAAGATTATATTGTTTAAACTGTATCTGGAAAAAGAAAAAACTATCCCCTGCTCAACCAGTATACTCAGTTTTTTATCCAAATAATATGTCAGTATTTTCTGAAGATTTTTTTTCTGGATGTTCTTTTAGGGTTTCAGCTAACTTTTTAAATTCAAACCGTTTGAAAAGCCTCTCCTGTTCAGCATAGTTAGGCTTTATCCGAAGCTCTTCTATCGGTAGAGGCAAGGGAATATCATTTTTTAACTCAAGCATCTTATAATTGGTCCAAATTAGTTCTTTATTCTTTTCAATAAGTTGGGCAAACCGTTTGTCTGGAATATCACTGGCAGTAAGTAAAGCAGAGAGAGAACCGTATCGACTAATCCATTTTGCTGCCGTTTTTTTACCAATGCCAGGAACACCAGGGATATTGTCAACGCTGTCTCCAGTTAAGGCAAGTAGATCAGGTAGCTGCCATGGATGGACTAACCATTTTTCTTCAATGTCTTTTTCTGTGATAAGCCTAAACTTTTTCTTTTCTACAGTATATACACTTACATGCGGTCCGATCAAACTCAAAAGATCCTTATCATTGGTCGCCAAAACCACATCAATATTTTTTTCAATTGCCTTTTTTGTGTAGGTGGCAATGACATCATCTGCCTCTTGTCCTTCAACCTCTATCGGAGTAAGGCCAAGGGCTTTTAAAAGTTCTTTAAGCCAGGGAATTTGGACTTTTAAGGCATTAGGGATTTCAGGCCTATTCGCCTTATAATCTGACCTTAAGGCTAACCTATCAGCAGGTAATCCACCATCAAATACCACAGCTCCAAAGTCGGGTTGTAGATCCGCAAGCATCCTTCGAATAACAATAGTCAGTCCGTAGATCGCATTAGTCGGCTCTCCCGATCTAGTAGAAAGAGAAGGCATAGCATAAAAGGAGCGAAATGCATAGTAATAGCCATCGACCAAAAGAAAACGCATTTCTAAAAAATCACTAGAAAAGAGTCTTTTGTCTAGCTTCTTTTAACAAAAGACACAAGAAAAGAAGCATCCGCCTCTAAGGCAAACCTTGAGGAAGGATCCAATAGATTCACGAATTGAGGGATTAGAAATATGTCTTGTTTTTCTTTTCGTATTTTTCTTTAATTATTAATAATTGTAATGGAAAAATAAAAATGAATGGAAATCCTCCGCGCGAGTTTCCATTGGTTGGCTTGCAGGAGAGAACAATCGGAGGAATGAGTTTAGAAAGGCCTCCTTTACTTCCCTCCCATGCAACTCTTGGCTCTATTAGCGAGGTTGTTTATTCGATCCTATCCACTCCCATGGGAAATTGGTGGAGATGGACAATTAGCATCAGTGCTTCAGTAGCTATTCTTGCTTTTTTTTCGATTGTCTATGTCATCTCAACAGGTATAGGAGTGTGGGGTAATCAATCCCCTGTCGTATGGGCTTGGCCTATTGTTGATTTCGTTTTCTGGATAGGCATTGGTCATGCCGGCACACTGATTTCAGCCATTTTGCTTTTATCCCGTCAAAAATGGAGAAACTCGGTGAACAGAGCAGCAGAAGCTTCGGCTATTTTTGCCGTTGCTTGTGGTGCCATTTTCCCAGCCATTCACATTGGAAGGCAATGGATGGGATGGTATCTTTTTCCGGTACCTTGGTCTGCTGGCATCTGGCAAAACTTAAGAGCCGCACTCATGTGGGATGTATTTGCTGTCCTTACCTATTTAACAGTCTCCCTGCTTTATTGGTATCTTGGAATGATTCCTGATTTTGCGACTCTACGAGAAAAAGAAACAAAACCTTTCAAAAAGAAACTATGGGCGATTCTTTCCTTAGGCTGGCTTGGGTCTGCTAGCCAATGGACCCATTATGAACTGGGATATCTCTGCCTGGCAGGTATTCTCACTCCTCTGGTCCTTTCGGTCCACTCGTTTGTTTCTTGTGATTTTGCTTCGACGATATTGCCTGGATGGCATGCAACTATATTCCCTCCCTATTTCGGTGTCGGCGCCATATTTGGAGGATTTGCCATGATTCTGGTTTTAATCATTCCCAGTCGGGCCCTTATTCCAAAACTCAAGGAATTAATTTTGCCTGAACATATCAATCAGATGGGAAAATGGCTTTTGGCTACCGGTTCGATGGTTGGATACGTCTATCTTATAGAACTTTTCACCGCTTGGTATAGCGCCAATCCCTACGAACGCTATGCTTTTTTAAATCGAATTAAAGGGCCATATTTTTGGGCATTTTGGTCTATGCTTTTTTGTAACAGTATTGCCCCTCAATTTTTGTGGATAAAAAAGATCCGTTTTAACCCCCTTTCTCTCTTTGTTATAGCGCTTTTAGCTAACGTTGGGATGTGGCTTGAACGTTTTGTGATCATCATTATCTCGCTCCACAGGGATTTTTTACCTTCTTCTTGGAGGATTTTTGTTCCTACAGCCATCGACGTGCTCCTTTATATTGGCTCCATCGGGCTCTTTTTGACTTTGTTTCTTCTTTTTCTACGCTTTCTTCCTTCTGTTGCCATGTTCGAAGTCAAAACACTGGTGCATCCTTTTGTTCACAAAAAAGACAGCCACTTTTTTTCTTTGGAAGAAAGTTGCCAGTCTCCTTTCCAAGGAGAAGCTGAAAAACAAAAAGATCTTGTCCTTTCAGCTTCTAGTGGAGAGAAAGAAAAGGGGTTAAAAGAAAACAAAGAGCTGTATGCCTTAGGGGCAGAATTCCCTTCTCCAGAGCTTCTCTGTAAAGCAGCAAAAAAATTAAAACTTTTAGGCTTTAGCCATTTTGAACTTTATAGTCCTTATCCTTTTCATGAACTAACCGAAGCAGGCCCCATTCAAAAATCCTGGGTCTCTAGAATCGTTTTAATGGGGGGCATCGTTGGCTTTCTTTTAGCCTTGCTCCTTGTCAGTACCATCTCATTACCTAAGCCCGACTTCCTGAAGCATCTGCCGAGCAGCTCCTTACTGAATCTTTTTTATCCTTTAGTCGTTCAAGGAAAACCATATTTTAGCCTACCCACTTTTGTTCCCATTTTCTTTGAACTAACAGCCCTCTTTGCTTCCTTTGGAGCCTTTTTTGGGATATTATTCTGTGGAGGACTCTTTAAGTTCTATCATCCTTTGTTCTCATGGAAAAGGTACAACGAAAGAGGCATGGATAATGGCTTTTTTCTTGTAATTAAAAAAACAGACCCTCTTTTTTCTTCAAATCTTTTCACTATTCTCTTTCGACTAGGTGCCATTGGAGTAGATGCAATTTTAGAATAAGTGATTTTTCTGGCCAAAAACTAAAATAAACTAAAGAGTCTGCACCTTCTTTTTCTGATCCACTATTGTAGAGGGGCAGGCGGAGGTTTTAGCACAGAATGAACCCCAAAGCTTGGGGGCAAGAGTAAGACAGGTAAAATCCTTTCTCCAATTTTTTCATTGTTAACAAGAATGACGACACTGTAGATGCCTTGCTGCGTAACCAAAAATGGAGTCACAGGCAGCGTTAGATCAAGAATAGTTGTTTCTTCAATAAAAGGACTATCAGCTGGAAATCCAATTTTTCCAGAGCAGCTAGCCAACACATGGCCTGAGTGCGGATCTTCAACTCTTGCAGTAATATCAAGAGAAACGATTTTACCTCGGAGATGCGTCAAGAAAATAGAAAGGAAAAAAGGAGGAGTTAAACATGGAAAATGAGGGAAATAAAGTTTGTTAAAAGAATTAATGATTGAAAGCCTATCAGTTCCTTTTTCCCTAATAACATAGTCAGAAAACAATATAGCCTGACAAAGAGCGGGTTCTTGTTCCACAGACAATTTTTAGATAAACTTCTTTGCGAAAGCAACAGAAGAGTTTATAAAAAAGACTGAATCCTCAAGATCAATGACTTTTGTTATGCGCTTCCAGTTCCATTAGGGATTTTGTTGATAGGTTAGAAAATTCCTTCTGGAGGGCATCTTCCAACTCTTTAGCCAGCTCTTTTCTTCGATTTTCAGTTTCTTCGATAAACTTTTTTTCTATTTCCAATCTCTTGTGCCAATAACTTTTTTCGAATGCATTAAGCTGCTCTTCGTTGAGACTTAATCCAAGTTGCCTTGCCTTCGATCTGGCTAATTGTCTAACCTTTTGACGCATAATCGCAATACGTTGAAGAAACCATCCTTTTTCTTCCAGATCCATTTGATTGAACTTTGGCCATTTGAAAAGCTCTTTTATTAAGTCTTCATCCGGTAGATAAAGAACTTCGAAAATTTTTTCGCGAATCTCCACATCTTGAGATAATAATGGCACTAAAGGTTCTTTGCGGCTTAGTACTTGAGCTATTGCAGAACTCCTAGTGCCTTCTAGTATTCCGAAAGCGACTACCACTGTTAAAAGGAAAACATATCTTCTGTCCATAGCTCTTCGGATGTATTACTAACTATCATATCTGGTTTTTCCAAGGAGAGCAGATTCAAATCTCCTACCATGGATTCAACCGTTATTTCCAAAGAATTGAAAACTTGGTTTCTTATCCAGGATTGCATGCAAATTTTTCCGACCGCTAATAAGCTTGCAGAAAAAATAAGAACAAAGCAGAAACTGGCAAGAAAGGTAATCAATTGCCTTCTTTTCTCGTTTTGTATTTTTTCAGAACGCAGCCTTGCTTTAAACCTTTCTAAAAAATAAGGATCTGGTTTGTCAAATGGACTATCCTTCCTTATCCTTTCCCAAATATCTTCTGAATTATCCATACAGTTGCCCCTTCATAGATAAAGCAATTTGAAAAGAAAAGTATCGAATAACTTTCTAAAATCCATAATTCATTCTTTTTTGTCTATTTCCTATCATGCCTTAATTATTTGTAACACATATAACCTTATTTACAACCAATTATGCTTAAGAAAATAATTTAAAAAAATTATCTTCTTTTTTTATTCTATAGCGACAGATAAGCTGACCAAGTTTTGTGGAAGTCGATCAAGACAAGCTGTCGGTTCAGAGAGAAAGAGAATAGTTCAACAAATTTGCGCGGGAGTCCCCGCCTTTCAAGGCGGGGAGGGATAGCGCCGCCGCGTAGTGGCGATGTTTTACAAGTGAAACATAATAATCATGAACATGAATGAATCGATCTTTCTGCTCTCTTAGCTACTCCAAGGTAGTTCAGCTGACTGACTTATAGCCTCTCTTTCCAAAACCTTTATTTAAGTCGTTCTAATTAATGCTTTTGAACCTCCCCAGCGATTTTCCACTGATGCCTGTTTTCATTCTGGAATAGTTTAGTTTAAAAAAGATAGCCTTCTTTCAAAAACCATTCAACAAAACGACAAATGCCTTCCTCAAGAGAAGTTGTAGGAGCATATCCAATCTCTTTTTCAAGAGTGCTTGTATCTGCGTATGTCAACTCGACGTCTCCTGGAGGAATTGGCAAGTAGTGGATAGTCGCCTTCTTACCCATGTATTTCTCAATAAGCTTAACAAGATCTATAACTTCCGCTGGATGACGATTGCCAATATTATGGATTCGAAACGGAGCGGTGCTTACTGAAGGATCCATTCCATCTATCTGGAATTCCCGTTGCCTTTGGGGCGCTCGATCCATCAATCGAATAATAGCCTCAACTACATCATCGACATAGGTATAATCCCTTTTAAGTTTGCCTTCTCCATACACATCGATCGATTTATTGAGAAAAATGGATTGAGCAAACTTATAATAAGCCATATCAGGCCTTCCCCATGGGCCATAAACAGTGAAAAAGCGCATACAACTAACGGGAATAGAAAAAAGATGGCTGTAGGCATGGGCAATCAGCTCAGCTGCCTTTTTCGTGGCTGCATAAATACTTACAGGATGATCGGCAGGATCACTTACTTTAAAGGGGATTTGCCGATTCATTCCATAAACGGAACTAGAGCTTGCTAAAAGAAAATGATAGACTCCATATTTCCGACAAGATTCTAGAATAGGAACCATTCCGGAGACATTCGATTCAACATAAGAATAAGGATTCCTCAGACTATATCTTACGCCGGCTTGAGCAGCAAAATGAATGACACATTCTGGTTTGAACCAACCAAAGATTTCCTCAATTTTTTTTTTCTCCATTAAATCCACTCTTTCAAATTGGCAAGCACTATATTGCTTGAGGATAGCAAGTCGAGCTTCCTTAAGTTTGACCGAATAGTATGGATTGAGATTATCAATGGCAACAACCTGATGACCAGATTCAAGCAATCGCTTGGCTGTAGAAAAACCCAAAAAGCCTGCCGCCCCTGTGACAAATATTTTCTTCATGGGGAACTTCTTTCTAATTTTCTTGGAAATTTTTCCTCAACTTTTTTAATAAACTCTTGAGGCATTGTTATTTTTTCTGGCCAGACTCTTTTATAGCCTTCAGCGGGAAGCTTTTTTGTCGCATCTATTCCGACATGCGATCCAATATTGGCTACGGACTGAGCATGATCTAAACTGTCGCATGGGCCACGAGTAAACAAAAAGTCCCTTTCTGGATCAACATTTGCACAAAGATGAAAAAGTACTTCAGAAGTATTTTCAACGTCAACATCTTCATCCACAACGATAATGATTTTGGAAAACATCATCTGCCCCATGCCCCATAATCCATGCATCACTTTATAAGCCTGATAAGGATATTGTTTTTTGATCGATACAAACAACAAATTGTGAAACACTCCTTCCGGTGGCAGTGCAATATTGACAATTTCAGGAAAATTCATCTTTAATAGTGGCAAAAACAACTTCAGACTAGCTGTCCCCAGATAATAATCTTCCATTGGCGGCTTTCCAACTATCGTTGCAGGAAAGACTGCTTTTTTCCGAAACGTTATGGCTCTGGCATGAAAAACAGGATATAAGTCTACAGGGGTATAAAACCCTGTATGATCTCCAAACGGTCCTTCAGGCCTTAAGTCCAGTGGATCAACTACTCCTTCAATAACGATATCCGATTCTGCGGGCACCTCCAGTTCGATTGTTTTACATTTGACCATAGGAATGCCTTCCTTTCTTAAAAATCCTGCAAATATCACCTCATCCAAACCGTCGGGGAGAGGGGCTGTAGCGGCAAAAGTCATGAGCGGATCCCCTCCTAAACAAATGGCAACGGGCATTTGTATTCCTTCTTTGGCATATTCCTGGCCATGTCGTGCCCCAACTTTATGGATTTGCCAATGCATGGCGGCTGTCTTTTGATCAAATATTTGAATCCTATACATGCCTACATTTCTTTTCCCAGTATAGGGATCTACGGAAAAGACTTGTGGAAGGGTTATATAGGCCCCTCCATCTTTAGGCCAACATTTTAAACATGGGAGATCCAGTAGCCCCATGGGAGGATTCTCATCTTCTAGAAGTACCACTTCTTCTTGACACGGAGCCAATCCGACCTGTCGGGGCTGGGATTTAAAAAAATCGATCCCTTTACGGATCATTTTCCAGCCCTCAAAGATGCTTTTGGGTCCTTCGGGTTTCAGAAGACTCTCGATCTCCTCCACCACCTCAGTGAGCTTTCGGCCTAGGACAATCTCCATTCTTTTCCAGGATCCAAAAGCATTGATTAAAAGTGGAAAACGGGAAATTTTACCTTTTGATAAAATGGGTTTTTCAATAAGAAGCGCATATCCTCCCCCAGGACTTTTCATTTCTCGATCAGCAAGCACAGTTATTTCTAGTTCAGTGTGCACCGGCTCGCTGATCCGAATAAGTTCTCCTGCTTCTTCAAGTTTTTGAACGAATTGATCAAAATTATGAATAGGCATAAGGAAGTTAAAACATTAGAATGGTTTGTTCAGTCTTACTTTTTTATCAACAAGAAAAATATCCTTGAACGATAGGCTTTTTTAAAGTTTTTCCTTGATCTCAAAGACTTTGTTATTTAAAAAAAATTAAGTCAGTCTATTCATTATACTATTAAAAAAAAAATTAAAAAGGAATTATCGAGGAGGAATTTATATGAAACTTTTTTCAATAGGCAACAGAGGAGTTATCCCTGCGAGCCTGTTTTTGTTATTAAGCTTGTTTTTTTCGACAGCACCAGCTTGGGCATCCTGGGATTTTCAACGGACCATTGACCATTCTACCGCTGTCATTAAAGAATTCAAAAGAGACCCCAAAAATGGGATTCCTCAATCTGTTTTCAACAATGCAAAGGGCATTGCAGTGCTAAGGGTTTCGGAAGCGGGTTTTATTTTTAGCGGAGAAAGTGGCCATGGGTTAGTTGTCGCTAGGAAAGGAAACAGTTGGACCGCTCCTTCGGCCATTTCAGCCTCTGGTATGGGCTTTGGACTGCAAGCTGGAGGTGAAACAACCCATTATGTTATTATTATGAATACCAAAAAGGCAGTCAACACCTTTGCCAAGGGTGGGAAATTTAAACTAAAAGGAGAAATGGAAGGAATTGCTGGACCAACCACCGAATCTGAGCACAAGCCTAAATCTCATATATATGTTTATAAGAGGAGTAAAGGATTCTTTGGAGGACTTGCCTTAAGCGGTCTTGATATAGCAGAATCCAAAGACACTAACAAAAGATATTACCACAAAGATCTTAGTGCTTCAGAAATTCTGAGTGGAAAGGTTCCAGTGCCTCAAGGAGCCAAAAAACTTATCGAAGCTCTCAATGCCCCTTATTCTCATAAAAAAGGATAAGTTATTACCTTAAGGAGTTCTCCTATAATAAGGAAACTCTTAGCAGTAAAATTAAATAATTTGTTATTTTAATACAATTTTAAGTAGGACGGTGACTTTGGGGGGGATTCTACCAAATGGTAGAAGTGACCATCCTTGCCGTTTTTTTTCGATCAGTGGTGCCTAGAAGTTGGTGCAACCTTGGCAAAGATTGCGCGCAACCGGCTGATAGCCCTGCCATCGAACACTCTAGGACGATATTTTGGCACAAAGCCCAACAGGACATCTATCTTGAAAAGGCAGTATCCTCAACTGCCCAATAGCATTGTCATCACTCCTAGACCAAGAGGTATGATGGAGTCATCCAATGCATTCCAGCCTTCCAATACGAATTGATGCCAATGGTCTACAAGGGCAGCAAATACGCTGCTTTGTAAGCTTGTGCCGATTCGCATTCAACTAGGCGCTTGCGTTGCAGAAAAGAGGAGGGATACGTGGTTTGTTTGTAGAATGATCTATGCAGGGAAGTCGCCAGTCGTCTCTCTTTCCTTCGTTCTCTTATCTACTCCATCCACTTGAAGAAGAGAGAACAGAGATACCCCTGTCGAATAAGAGCATCTTCTTTTTTGGTTGGATGAATCAATCCAGCATTGACCTTTCTAAGATATTCTTTGAATTAACTCACAGCGGCCTTTTCAATATATTCATAAGCAAACCTATCAACGGTCTCTATGCCAGCTTTCTCCAAAGCTTCTTTCGGGCATGATCCTATTTTTGCCACAAACACAGCAACACAATCCCTTATAGCCCGAATAACAGTTTCAAGCGCCTCCTCTTCTCCATAACCGCCCTGGCAATAGAGATCGACTCTCCGATGACCGATGAATTTCGAGCCTTTCGTACTAAGCTCATAAATTTGGAATTCCTTAGCATGCCCAAAATGCTCGTTGATTTTGCCCCCACCTTTGGTGGCTACAGCAACCAAAATCTTAAGTTCACTATTTTCCTTAGCTATTTCTTTTAATTCCTTTTCTCTTTCCGCCACTCTCTTTTGCCTCTCCTGCTCCACTTGCATTTTGTAGGCATTTCTCGTTTCCATATCGTAATTCAGCTCAATGGAGGCGATCTTCTCTTTGGTAAATTCACTACTCCTATCTTCCCCAAGCAATCCAACCGCATCGGCGCGGCATTGCCTGCAATGCCTCATCATGTTCATCTGTCCTTCACATTTGTCCTGCAGCGCTTTCAATTCCTGTGCTGTCGGCCCTCTCTGTCCTGTCAACCCAAAGTATGTTCCATGCTCAGGTGCCGAAATAAGGGGCATGATATTATGGAGAAAAGCTCCACGTGATTTCACAGCTTTATTAACCTCTATTAAGTGTTCGTCGTTAATCCCCGGGATCATTACCGAATTGATCTTGCAAAGGATCTTTTCAGCCGTAAGCATCTCTAATCCTTCTAATTGTCTTTCCGAAAGAATCTTCGCTGCCTCTTTCCCTTTATATCTTTTATGTTTATAAAACACCCAGGGATAAATTTTCTCCCCCACCTTTGGATCTATCATATTGATCGTAATGGTTACATGATCCACATTGAAATCCTTGATTCGTTTCACATACTCGGGTAATGCTAGACCGTTGGTTGAGAGACAAAGCTTTATATCTGGAGCTTTCTTTGCTACAAGCTCAAAAGTTTTAAATGTCTTATCCGGATTAGCTAAAGGATCTCCTGGACCCGCTATCCCAAGAACAGTCATCTGAGGAATGAGAGAGGCAACAGCTAAAACCTTCTTAGCTGCTTCTTCTGGGGTAAGCTTTTCGCTTACTACCCCTGGTCGGCTTTCATTCGCACAGTCATACTTTCTGTTACAATAATTGCATTGAATATTACATGCCGGCGCCACAGCCACATGCATCCGCGCATAATAATGGTGCGCTTCTTCGCTATAACAGGGATGATTTTTTACTTTTTCCCAAATTTCCTCGGGAAGATCTCCTGCTCCCGCTCCTGAGCCACAACTCGATTTTCCGCTGCCTCCCTTCGAACCGCATCCTTGATGCTGAATAGTGGAAGTAACGGAAAGTCCCAAGGCTTTCAAACGCTGAAAATTCTTTGCTTTCGGAGTTTGGGTCAAAGCAGCAGTCATCGAGTACCTCCTTTATTGTTTTTTAAAGGATTCGAGCAAAAGCTGTGCCAATTCTTCTCCTTGATTGAGACAACCTCTCTGTTTGTCTTTTCCTTTATTGGTGTTGCGTGCCAACCTATTTCATCGATTCTAGAGATTCGTTGATCCAGCTCTCATAGAAGAAGCGTCGTGTAGGAATTGGTACAAAAGCTGGTAGGAATGTTGTGATAAAACACACACTCCCTCAGCTAAATTGTAAGGTTTAGCATTATAAATTTATTTTTATTTGCTTATTACAAATTCCGTTGACTCTGGACTATAGTCCAACCTTTAGATTGCCTACAAAAGAGCAATATGCAGAAGGAGGCCTACTACAGTGAAATTCAATGTTTTTCTCCAGATTGAAGGGATGAAATGCGAAGATTGTGCAACGCATCTTCTAAGAGCTCTTCAAAAACTCCAAGGGATTGAAAAAGTTCAGATGACTGATTGGCGATCCAAAAGAGCCAACCTTGTTACTACCCAGCAATGGAACGAGCAGGAAGTTCTACAAACAATCGAAGCATTAGGTTACCAGGGCACTGTCATCGAACGGATGCCAATAGGAATGGACAGCGAAGAGAGGAGCAAAGCTTATGATCTTTTGATTGTAGGTGGAGGTTCTGCTGCCTTTGCTGCTGCAATAAAAGCAAGTGAACTAGGAGCGAAGGTTGGGATCGTTGAATCTGGGGTCATTGGAGGTACCTGTGTCAATGTGGGCTGCGTCCCGTCAAAATTCCTTATTCGAGCCGCTGAAGTTTACACAATGGCAAGGAACCCTCGGTTCGCAGGTTTAGGACCTTGTAATATGCCCTTAGACTGGGCACAATTGTCCGATCAAAAAGAAAAATTGGTCAGCATGTTGCGGATGCAAAAATACCTCCATCTTTTGGATGTCTACCCAAATATTTCTCTTATCGAGGGAAAGGCAAGATTGATGGCTGGCAACCAACTGATCGTTAATAATAAAACCTATACTTCAAGAAAAATTCTGTTAGCCACTGGTTCCTCTCCGTCTATCCCTCCGATTCCTGGGTTAAAAGAGACAGGTTTTCTCGATAGCACCACTGCCTTAAGTGTAAAAACTCTGCCCTCTTCTCTTGCCATAATTGGCGGAGGAACTATAGGACTAGAACTTGGACAGATGTTTGCCCGCTTTGGCGTTAAGGTACATATCATTGAGGCCCTCCCCTCAATTGCCATGAGCGAAGAACCTGAAATAAGAGAGCAACTTAGCCTATGTTTGAAAGAAGAAAGGATTGAACTCTTGACAAACACTCAGGTGCGCTATGTGGAAAAAACGGGAGAAAATGGCTGTTTTATTTCTATCCAAAACGGGAAAAAAGGAATTGGATTGAGGGTGGAGAAAATTCTTGTCACAACAGGTCGTAGTCCCAACACAGCAGAGCTAGGACTCGAAGAAGTTGGAGTCAAAAAGGGAAGTCGTGGAGAAATTCTTGTTGATTCCTTTCTACGTACCACCAATCCAGACATTTATGCCGCCGGAGATTGTGCAGGCTTTCCGCAGTTTGTTTATGTATCCGCTTACACTGGAGGAATCGCTGCAGAAAATGCTATTAAGGGAGCTAAACGATCAATTGATTTTTCAGCTCTACCCAGAGTGACTTTCACCGATCCACAGATCGCAAGTGTTGGCTTAACCGAGGCTCAAGCAAAAAAAGAAGGATTGAATGTTGTTACTTCGATTTTTCCGTTCAAAGAGGTTCCAAAGGCTATCATTTCTTTGGATACTAGAGGATTAATTAAGCTTGTAATCGAAAAAAACACAGAAAAACTTCTAGGGGCTCACTTGCTTGCTGCAGCAGCTGGAGATTTTATTCAGGAGGCCGTTGTTGCTCTCCGACATGGATTAACCATACAAGACATAGTGGATGGCTTCCATCCCTATCTAACAATGAGTGAAGCAATAAAACTGGCTGCACTCTCATTTAAAAAAGATGTCGGACATCTTTCCTGTTGTGCCAGTTAGCAAGGAGCTGATCCTTTGCTAGCCAATGTTTTTGTTGCTCCTTCATGAGGAATCATAAGCCAAAGTAGCCAATAATATTGGAAGACTCATAGCCTCTCCAACAGCTGCGATAGAAACTAACTTCATTAGGTCTCCAGTCTCAATTTTCTGACTCTTTCTTTTGAATCCCTATCCTCTTTCTGGCCGTAGCTGAAGAGGCAGGCATAGGAGAATCCTCCAGCGCTTTGCAGTATTGGCGGATTAAACTACATTGGAGGCAATTTCATCAAATCTTAGCCTCGCTGTCCGCTAGCAACTTTTCTTTCCAACGTTTAGTGGTTATCAAGAGAGAGGTTAACTTATCCTTAAAAAAAAACTCGCTTAGTGGAGTTTATGTTTCATGATCTTCCAAAGCCGAAAGAATTGGACAAGGCTTTTCGGTTCGGTTTTTTTGACAACTATTTGCTAAGTTCTCAAGGCTCTCTTTTATTCTTCGGAGATCTTTTATTCTTTTTTCAAGATCTTCTATTTTCCTCTTGACCTTCTGCAAAACTCTTTGACAGCTGCCTTCTTTAGGTAAAAAAAGAAGTTCTTTGACTTCATTTAAAGATAAACCTAGTTCCTTAGCTCGTTTAATAAAGCTTATGGTTTTTAAAGCATTTTGATCGTAAAGACGGTAACCCGAAAGAGAACGTGCCGGCTTGGGTAGTAAACCTTTCCTTTCATAAAATCGAATGGTTTCCACTCCAACCCCAGCCATATTTGCCACCTTACCAATGGTCAAAGGCCTGTTGATTGTTTTCTGATTCATGCAACAATATAAACCCTAAACTAAACTTTAGGGACAAAAGAAAGCGTATGAAATAATCTTTTGAACAAACTTTTGGATCGGATCAGAAAAAAATTTTTACTAAAAATTCCTTAGCTAGTATTAATTTCATCCAGTTGCGAGGGAAACCCTGGCATTCATGCCGGGGAGGGATAGCGCGGCGGCGTAAGCCGCCCCAGTTCCCGCCATCTCCTTCCTCCAATGCTATCTTGGTTCAGGCGGGCACGTCCACGACCCATCAACCCTCCGCGCCCACTTTCCTAAGCCCTTAGGAGCCTTGTAATGCAGGCATCTCTGCCCCTCTCCCCTCAGGCATGTCTGCAACCGGCTCACCCCTCGCGGTGTCGGTAAGAACCTTCAGGCCTTTGCCCTTGCCCAGCATGATCCCCATCTTCCAGTGTCTGGGACTGAGGAAGCATCCCGGAGTGGGTCTTAACGACCTGTTGCAAACGTAGGGGACTGCCTACTGCTTTCCCTGTTCAAGATAGCTTGCTTTCACAAGCTCCGCCCTCTAGGGCGGGGTAGTTGACTCTTTCCAATTTCTATACCGTTCTAAAGACTCTTCAATAATTGGGAAAGCTTCCTTAGCTGGGAGAAAGTCTTCTACTACCACCTTTTTATGTTCCAATGCCTTGTAATCCTCAAAGAATCGTCGGATAACCCGCAACTTATGGATGGGAAGTTCATGAATATCGTTCAAATGACTGTATTCTGGATCGCTTGTGAGCACACAAACTATTTTATGATCTAGTTGTCCCTGGTCTTCCATTACCATTAGCCCTATTGTCCGCGCATGCACTAATGTCATAGGCAAGACAGGCTCATCCCCAAGAACCAAAACATCCAACGGGTCTTTATCTTCTGCCAGTGTTTGAGGAATAAATCCATAGTTGGCCGGATAATAAACGGCTGAATAAAGTACCCTGTCTAAGCGTAAAAGCCCAGTTTCTTTATCCAACTCATATTTGTTGGAACTACCTTTTGAGACTTCAATCACTGCATTGAATTGAGAAGGCAGCCCATTTATTCCAGGAGAAACGTCATGCCAGGGATGAGAAACACCCTGTCTGTGATATGTAAAAGAAGGCGTCATAAAAAAAAAGATTTAAACAGACTTTGACCACACATCTCAAGAATTCAAGCAAAAGGCTACAAGAATTTTGTTATCGTTACTCTTTTGTGAGCATAGGATGCTATAGTGTTCTTGTTCATCAAGGTATCCTTGATTTGAGATAAAAATTTTTTTTCAACTTTATCTATAGAGAGAATAGACGAAGCAATCAACGCCTGTTCTCTGCGCTAAAACGACTGATAGGCTTGCAATGCCTGCTACTTTTTTTTCCTCTTTAAGAAAGGTAAGCAGAGGAAAAACAAATTCTACGAAATAAACCTCTTGGCACTCCATCCGCGTTCCACTTCGGGTCGATTACTAGTTTTGCTGATGATCCAGTTAATGCATGATTTGATGAGAGCAAAGAGCTGCTATCTTTCAACTTTTCCTCCTCCAGCCACCAAGAAAACACTCCAAAGCTTTATACTGGAAAAAAAAGCAATATTATCCTTCGAATCTGGCAGCCTCAGGAAAGCGTGAAATCATTTCAATACCAAGGGTGGCGTATTTTGCTCCTGCTTCCCCGAGTTTTTCTAAAGAGGGATAACCAAATCGGTGTACATCACGCAATGTTTTATTAATAACAACCAGCTTTCCTCCAAAAAGAACCACCCTTCCAAAGCCTTCATGATGCATGCTCATCATCGGCACCACAAGAACACCCGTCTTTTTTTCTATTGTTAAGGCAACGGCATTAAAAAATAGTTCTATCCGCCATAGAATATCAGGATCGGGATCCCCAATAATAGGAATTTCCTTTCTTTTTTGAGCATCAATAATATAATCTTTCAGTAGTTCCTCATTTTTTTTCCCCTCCCAATTTCCATATGTATCCTGAGCACGTAATTGATTGACAAGTTCAGTGATAAATTCTTCGATAAGCTCCGCGTCTATTTTTTCTTCCTTGAGTTTCATCACTATTCCTCCTCGAAATTCAGAATTTTCTCTCTTCCCTTGTTCATAGCTTTTCTAAGCCAAGGGGGTGGTGTCCCATTAAGAATCTGCTGGAGTTTGACAAGAATATCTTTAATTGGTTCGCAGTTGTTAGACTTTATAGGATGGATACCTTTGGCTACTACCCTAGCAGCTCCTGATCCACCAATGGCTGCGACATAGAGGATGGAACAATCTTTTATAGCTTCCAACTTGGGTTCTAATTTGTCCTCATTCCCATCCTCTTTAAGTTCTCCATCAAAACTAACCGTTTGTAGGTGTTGATACCCATCCTGGGAGACTTCATAAATAACGATATTTTTTGCCCACCCAAAATGAGCATCTACTCGATTCAAATCCTGTGTAGCAAATGCAATTTTCATAATTCATCCAGAAAGGGAGGTAAAAAAATGGGTTCGTTCTTTCTCTTCTTCTTTTTTTTCTTCCTGTTCGATAAGCAAGTTGGTTATTTCAAAAAGGATGTTGCGGCTTCCTCGGTATCCCACGCTCAAGCGGTGAGCTGCTCCTACTCTATCGAACATGGGAAGGCCTATTCGGTAGAGAGGAATTCCCAGTCTTCGGGAGGCACCCCGACCGTGGGAATGGGTAAGAATGAGCTCTGTACCTTTGGCCATGGTTTCTAAGTCTTCCAGATCGCCAATGGTGACTGTTTCACAGGGCATATTGGGAAGAAGGACAGATTCTGTGGTAGTAATCGCCGCGGTAATTTTTGCTCCCATTTCGACAAGGAAATTCCCAATTGCCCACAACAGATCAGGCTCAGCACCAAGGGCAATGGGAAGTCCCCCAAAATAAAATTGGCAATCGAGCATGGCATCGACAAGCTGGGATCTCTGGCGACGGTATTTATTGGGAACAGGTTTTTGAGTAATGCTTGAAAGCCTTTCTATAAAAAGATCGACCGAAGCTAATCCAGTGAGTCTTTCGAAAATAAAAAAAGGAACTCCTGTTTTGATTTCCAGAGCCATCGCAGCAGCGCGCATCTGTTCACCTATGGCAATGGTAACCTCCGATTTACCCATTTCTTTAAGCTTTTCTAATGGTGTCCCTCCAATCGTTGTAGGAGTAAAATCCTCGGGAAGATGCCCATCAAGCGATCCTGAAATATCGGGTAAAATGATAGCTCTGAGCCCAAAGTCTTCTACCATTTCCTTAATTTCTTCGATATCTGCAGCTGACAGATGACTTCCGGCTAATATATTGATTTGGCCTTTAACAGTTTCAGAAGATTTTTCAACTAATACTTCGATCATTTTCGAAACGGCTTTTCCCCAACCATCTTGAAATGCTCCAACGAAGTCAGGAGTGGAGACATAAACTAGCTGACAGTCTTCAACCTCCGGATGCCTCTGGCGAACGACCTTAAGATAACTTTCCACATCATCCCCTTTGGTTTCAGTCAGTCCAGTCGAGCAGATTCCTATCAAAGCAGGTTTTGCTCGTTTATAAATGTTCACAATTGCTTGTTCTATATTCTCCAATCCGCCCATGATTGTCGTGACTTCATTCATTGCCGTTGTTTGCAAAGGAATCATCTCGCGAAAATGTCGAACAAAAAGCACGAGACCAAAGGCGGTACACCCTTGGGATCCATGGAGCACAGGCATCGATCTATTAATTCCCATAAAGGCAAGCGCTCCCCCAATAGGCTGACTCAGCTTCAATGGGCTCACCGAACAGGCCTTTTTGCTATGGATAATCGTTGCCATCTTAATTTTTATCGGTTAGTCCCACGGAGCAGGAGTTCTTAAGGCCTCCCACAGAGGATTATTTAAAGTCCTATCAATCTGATCTACCAAATTGACCATGCCTTCATATCCAGCATAGGCATGATGTCTTTCCTGATTAATATCTAGCCAAGGAACCTTCGCCTTTAATGCAACAAATTGAGAGCGGCCTCCGGAAAGCAAAATGTCCGCCTGGGCATCCTTAAGCATCTTATACATCTCCTTAGGCGTCATCTCTTCGATCAGGTGGGCTTCTTCTCCCATGATTTTTTTGATCCTTTGTTTATCTTCCTCCGTTGATTTTTTAACACTAGTCCCTACCACCACCATCCCCACTTCTTGCAAAGCCGAAACAACAGACCAAGATTTCACTCCTCCGGTGATCAATAAAACCCTTTTGCCAGATAACCTTTTTTTGTATGTTTCCAACTTTCTCCATGCTTTCTGTTCCTCGTGTCTGATCAGAATTTCGGTCTTCGCCAGCAGTTCCTCCTCTGCCCCCCTTTGGACAAGAAGCGTAGCGATGTTTCTTAAAGCCTCACTCATATCGGAGATTCCATAAAAAGAGCCTTCAAAAAAAGGAATCCCATAGCGTTCTTCCATTTTTCTAGCGATATTGATCATCGCCTTGGAGCAGACAAGCATTGCTGCTCTAGCCCTATGACAACTGGCAATTTCTTTGTAACGACTATCCCCTGATATACAGGCAGCAATCCTTATACCAAGTTGATCGAACAGCGGTTTTACCTGCCACAATTCCCCCGCTAAATTATATTCGCCAATGATATTGATATCATAGGGGGTAGTCACTTCTGGTTCTTCAGTGCCAATAACGTAGTCCAATAACGCTTCACCAGCTAACTTGTTACCAAGGTTTTTACTACCAGAAAAGCCAGGGGATTGAATCGGAACAACAGGGATCCCAAAATTCTCTTTGGCTGCCTTGCATACGGCTTCTAAATCATCGCCAATCAAGGCAGGAATACAGGTATTATATACGAAAACGGCTGGGGGTCTGTACTTTTCCACCACTTCCTTTATGGCTTTGAAAAGCCTCTTTTCTCCGCCATAAATAACATCCATTTCGTTTATATCTGTCGTAAAACCCAAACGATAAAGCTTGGAGCCGGAGGACTTGGAACCTCGGTTATCCCAGGAGTTCCCTTCACAGGCTATTGGACCATGGACAAGATGAACGACATCAGTTATAGGCTGCAAGGCGATTTTGGCTCCATCAAAGGCACAGCCTCCGGCTGCAGCCCCAGGCTGTAAGATCTTGGTGCAGCCTTTTTTTCGTTCTTTATCCGATTTCGAGCGGTTTTTTTGGCAGGCTGGCTCTTGAAACACCTCCTGGATTTTTGCCGATAGCGTCGTCATTGTACTAGCCTCCTTGGCAGCCTTTTGTTTTATTGGTGATCCTTATCGTATTATGTCATAGCTATAATCTGATTTTGCAGGAACGATTGTGTTTTTATCCATCTCATCAAAGATCTTATTCAAAATCCACACTAGAACATTCAATCCACCCTGATAGCCCCATATCGGATAGCGATGATGATGATGCCTATCAAAAATAGGAAATCCAATACGAATCAAGGGAGTGCCCGTATCCCTTTCGAGATATTTAGCATAGGTGTTACCGATTAAAAAATCTACAGGCTCTGTAAAGAGCAGCGAGCGCATATGCCACAGGTCTTTGCCAGCATAAACACTGCCATTTTTGCCAAAAGGAGAAGCCTCAAGAAGGGTTTTTGCTTTTTCTTCCCATTCTTTTCCACCATTGGTACATAAGACATGAATCGGTTCGGCTCCCAGTTCCAAAAGAAAACCAGTAAGACCAAGGGTCATATCCGGATCTCCAAACAGAGCAAAGCGCTTCCCATGAATATGGGCATTGGAATCCGCTATGGCATCAACAAGCCTTCCCCGTTCTTTTTCAAGTTCTTCAGGGATAGGCTTCCCAGTCAACTTACTGATTTCCATAAGGAATGCATCGGTCGCTCGCACTCCTATTGGGCAATGGAAGACAGCAGTTTGTTGGCCCTTCTCATTTATGTAAGAGATAGTTTTTTCTGTGCAAAATCCTTGGATGGAAACCGTAGCTTTTGAATGAATAGCATCAGAAATCTCAGTGAGTTTTGTTCCCCCATCATACATTCGGAATGTCCCATCGGTTGGGGTATCCCAAACATCGCTATTATCAGAAAGAATCAAATAGTTAACCCCCATCAAACTAAGCATTCTTTTTAATTCCCTCATATTGCCTACAGTATAAGGGTCAAAGCCTCCAATAATATTGATTCGATCCACAGGCTTTCTTTCTAGTGGTGGCACAGTTCCCGCTTTACCATCCCAAAAATAGCTCAGTATCCCTTTCATCATATTGTCGTAGCCTGTAATATGGCTTCCAACAAAGGATGGGGTATGGGCAAAAGGAACGTCAAAGTCTTGGGGAATGCTGCCTTTATCCCTTGCATTTTTTATAAAGGCATTGAGATCATCGCCAATCACCTCAGCCATACAAGTAGTGGAGACAGCGATCATTTTTGGTTTGTATAAAGAAAAAGAATTAGCCAGCCCATCAATCATGTTGTTAAGCCCACCAAAGACAGCCGCATCCTCAGTCATAGAAGAGGAGACACAGCTGGAGGGTTCTTTAAAATGCCGACTAAAATGGCTCCGAAAATAAGCCACACAGCCCTGGGAGCCATGAACAAAGGGCAGGGTTCCTTCAAATCCCACTGCCGCAAAGATGGCTCCCAGGGGTTGGCAGGCTTTGGAAGAATTTATGGATATGGCTTCTCGTGCGAAATTTTTTTCTCTGTACTCCCAGCTTTTTGTCCATTCCCTAATTTTTTCAACCTCTTCAGCAGGTACTGGATTTTCAAACTCACATTTTTTCTTTTCGAACATCTCTAAGTACTGAGGTTGTCTAAACAGATTAAAATGATCGAGCACATTGTCAGCATTTTGGCTTTTTGCCTTTTCTGTCCTTTCCATAATCCTCTCCTTTATTGTTAAGCTTTAGACTGAATCGGAAGCTTCATTGCTTTGTTTTCCAAGGCGCAGCAGTCATTTTCCACACCGGGCTATTGATCGCCATGTCCATGTCCCTAGCAAATATCGCAAAGCCATCATACCCATGATAAGGCCCAGAATAATCCCAGGAATGCATCTGGCGAAAAGGAAAGCCCATCTTCTGGAAAACATATTTTTCTTTGATTCCCGAACCCACTAGATCGGGCTGAAGTGCTTCAACAAACTTTTCGAATTCGAAGCCTGTCACATCATCATAAATAAGGGTGCCATCCTTTACATAATGGGTGGTCCGCTGGTAATCATCATTATGGCCAAACTCATAGCCAGTGCCAATGACTTCCATTCCCAAATCTTCATAAGCGCCAATGACATGCCTGGGTCTTAAGCCCCCCACAAAGAGCATTACTTTTTTGCCTTCTAACCTAGGCCTGTATTTGGCAATGACCGCATCGACCATTGGTTGATACTTAGCAATGACCTTTTCGGCACCTTCTTTAATTTTATCGTCAAAAAAGCTAGCGATCTTCCGCAGCGATTCGGCTATTTTTGTTGGCCCAAAGAAGTTGTATTCTACCCATGGAATCCCAAATTTCTCTTCCATGTACCGGCTGATGTAATTCATCGAACGATAACAGTGTAAAATATTGAGTTTGACTTTAGGGGTTCTCTCAAGCTCTTTTAAGCTACCATCTCCTGACCATTGAGCCACAACGCGCAAACCCATTTCTTCAAGAAGGATGCGTGATGCCCAAGCATCCCCGCCAATGTTGTAATCACCAATAATAGCAACATCATAAGGAGTAGTAACAAACTCTTCTTTTTTGCCGGCCATTTTTTCTAGCACCCAATCCCTGATGCTATCATTGGCTATATGGTGACCTAAAGACTGCGAAACCCCTCTAAAACCTTCACATCGTACGGGTACAATTGTCTTGCCTCCGAAATCTTTACTTTTAGCTTTGGCCACCGCCTCAATATCATCTCCAATCAAGCCTATAGGACACTCCGACTGAATCGTAATACCCTTGTTCAAAGGAAAGAGTTCCTGCAGTTCTTCCAGAGCTTTCGCCAACTTCTTATCTCCCCCAAAGACAATGTCCTTTTCTTGGAAATCTGTCGTAAACTGCATGGTCACAAAGGTATCTACGCCTGTTGTGCCGATATAATAATTCCGACGTGAAGCCCATGAATATTGCCCACATCCCACCGGTCCATGGCTAATATGGATCATATCTTTTATTGGTCCCCAGACCACCCCTTTGGATCCCGCATAAGCACATCCTCTGATGGTCATTACCCCAGGAAGCGATTTAATATTGGATTTTACGCCACAATCGGTCTTTCCAGCTTCATAAAGATTTAAGTGCTTTTCTCTTTTTTTTGCTGCCTTCTCTGGGTAGACTTGAAGCACCTCTTTGATAAGCGCTTTGTTCTTTTCCTTTAGCGTTACTGGTTGTGCGTTTTCAATCGTCAAACTCATAGATTTACTCCTTTTGTTCTGTGATTAGCTCCTCTCCAATGAGCTGTTCTATTTAGGGTCGATCGAACCCCTCACTTCTATAGAGGAGGGGTTCGACTTTCCATAGTCGCAATCAAACACAAACGGCAGCTTCCTCTTCCACTTTCGCTTTTCCAATCAAGCTTTCGTCCTCTTTTTTCATAATCCCAAACTCCATTAGCAGATCCTCCAGCTCATCCATCGTCACCGGCTTGGGAATTACTCCTTTTCCAGCGTTTTCATGGATTTTCTTAGCTAAAGTTCGATATTCGTCTGCTTGCTTACAATCTGGAGCATATTCGATTACAGTCATTCTTCGTAACTCCGCATGCTGGACAACATTATCTCTAGGAACAAAGTGGATCAGCTTTGAGCCAAGTCTTTTGGCTAATGCGTCAGCCAAGTCATATTCCCTATCGGTCTTTCTTTCGTTACAAATCAGTCCACCAAGTCTTACCCCACCTGAATTGGCGTATTTCAATATTCCTTTGCAGATATTGTTCGCTGCATACATCGCCATCATTTCTCCAGACATGACGATATAAATTTCCTGAGCTTTGTTTTCTCTAATAGGCATGGCAAATCCCCCACAGACGACATCCCCAAGAACATCATAGGACACATAATCGATATCCTCATAAGCCCCATTTTCTTCTAGGAAATTAATCGAGGTGATGACCCCCCGCCCCGCACATCCCACTCCGGGCTCAGGACCGCCAGATTCGACGCATCGTATGTTCCGGTAACCAATTTTCATCACATCTTCTATTTCCAAATCTTCCACACTTCCGGCTTGAGCCGCCAAATGGAGAATGGTATCCTGAGCTTTGGAATGTAGAATCAATCTCGTAGAGTCTGCTTTAGGATCGCATCCGACAATCAGGATCCGCTGCCCCATCTCGGCTAACGCCGCTAGCGTATTCTGAGAAGTTGTAGATTTACCGATACCTCCCTTACCATAAAAAGCAATCTGCCTTAATCCACTCACTAGTACCTCCTTTTTTCTTTTTGTTTTTTTGGCAGGCAACCGCCGTTTTCCTACTGTGAGCAGCATCTATGCCAACATGTAGAACCGTTATAAAAGCATCCTTTGCCCCATCTCTATGGTTCTGTAGTCTACAAGCAAAACTTTTAGGCTCTATTCTTCCCATTCTTGGGAGAAGACCAGGGAGGAGTCTCTCCTATCACTTGTTCGACACAGATTGGATTGGCTGTTAAAAAAAAGACAAAAGAAAAATATTTTGTCGAATTCTTTACATTATTGGATGTTTCAATGCTCAAACTGGAGAAATCTAATGGCATACTTTCTGCTCCTACCTGTACGTGGGGACAAGACAAAAGATTTTGTTAGCTGACACAACCTTACGAGACGGAGAGCAAACTCCAGGAGTTGCATTCAGTCCTAATCAAAAGGCGCTGATTGCTAAACGGTTAGCGCAATGTGGCCTCAGAGAAATTGAAGCAGGCACCCCATCGATCGGAAAAGTAGAAATGGAAGCCTTCGATAAAATTCTTTCCCTTGGACTTTCTGCTCGGGTCATGGCATGGGGAAGAATGACGGAGGAAGATCTAAAGGCAGTCAAGCTATCTGGAGCAACTACTGTCAACCTCTCCATACCCCTTTCTGACATTCAGATTTCAACAAAACTCCAGACGACCCGATCCTCTGTGCTAGAAAAAATAAAAAAATATGTATCGAAAGCCAAGGACATGGGCCTTGAAGTGGCTGTGGGAGGAGAAGATGCCTCCCGAGCAGATGAACATTTTTTAATGGATGCCATTGAAGTTTCTCAACAAAGCGGTGCCTTCCGATTTCGCTATGCTGATACTGTTGGTATTCTCGATCCTATTCAAACCTACAAAATCATTTCCAAGTTAAAAAAAATCACTCCCCTGCTTTTGGAATTCCATGGACATGATGATTTTGGCATGGCAACAGCCAATTCAATAGCTGCCTGGCATGCTGGTGTTGATTCTCTCAGTCTTACCGCTTGTGGTCTTGGAGAAAGAGCAGGGAATGGATCGCTTGAAGAAGTTGCCTTTTTCCTTTCTCTTCGTGAAAATGTAGATAGCGGCATAGATCTGAAGGCACTTTTTTCCTTGTGTTTCTTAGTTGCTCGGTTCAGTGGAAGGAAAATTCCTCGTTGGAAAAGTATCCTAGGGAAAGATATTTTTCTGCACGAATCAGGCATTCATGTTGATGGAATTCTTAAAAACCCAAGAAATTATGAACCTTTCAATCCGACTATTATAGGCCGCAAGCATCGGTTTATTCTTGGGAAACATTCAGGAAGAAAATCCGTTCTTTGGACCTACGAAAAACTGGGAATCCTATTATCAGAAGAACAGGCCAAAAGAATATTGGATCAGATTAGGGATTTTGCAATAAACAACAAAAGAACTCCTTCAAAAGAGCAATTAATAGGCTTTGTCGATACTCCTAAGGCCTTTCCTTCAGCTAGCCCAATCGAAAAAAGCTGTTAACCTCCTCACCCATTATCTAGCGCCCTTGGAAAGTTTCCTTTGCTTCATGCAGACCGCATTCTCTTTTTATGCCAAAGAATCGGGTTTGCTCTGGAAGCATCCCTGCTTCAAGTTTGCTTGTCGTATGAATATCTCCTATGGAAACATATCCCTCGAAAGCCAGTGGATGCATCGGCAGTTTGTTCTTATAGATAAACTCGTTGATTCTCTCCGTTGTCCAATCGGCTATGGGATGCAGCTTTGCCCGATCCCAATGCCAGGTTAAAATAAGGATGTTTCTTCTAGTCGAAGCTTGTTCCCTGCGCAACCCAGAAATCCAACAACGGGCTTCAAGTTCTTCCAAAGAACGGATCATGGGCTCAACTTTCATAATCTGATTATACTTTTCTATGCCCTCTTTGCCTTGCTCCCAGAGTTTTCCGTAGCGTGCTTCAAACCAAGCAGGAGAAAGAGCTGGCCTATATACTTTTAGATTAATTTTCAATTCTTCTACTAGTCTATCTATATAGCGGTAAGTTTCTGGGAAAAGATAGCCCGTATCGATCACTACAACAGGAATTTCTGGCCAGACAGAAAGAACAAGCTTGAGTGTGACAACCGATTGAGCTCCAAAACTCGAGCTTAATATTACTTTTCTTTCGAAAAAATCGAGCGCCCAACTAATACGCTCCAAGGCATCTTTTTTTTCCAAAAGCCGGTTATATTCCTGGAGTGAATCGAAAAATTCTTTTTTCATTGCTTTCATTTTGGTTGTTGAAAAAAAATAGTTGTAAAAATAAAAGATTCAAATAAAACTATATTCACTCTATAGAATATGCAGAATTTAGACAACTTAGAATCACAAAGTATTTTTATTTTTCGAGAAGCTCGCTATGCTTTTAAAAATCTAGCAATGCTCTGGTCAATGGGGAAGGATTCAAACGTGCTCCTTTGGCTTGCCAAGAAAGCCTTTTGTGGACATATTCCTTTCCCTATCATCCATATTGATACGACTTATGAATTTCCTCAAATGCTCGAATTTCGTTCTTGGGCAAAAGAATATTACGGCTTTGAATTGATTGTTAAAATTAACCAAGAAGCCATTGAGCGCGGCATTAGCTATAAGACGCATGATCCTGTCACAGTGACCCACGAGCTCAAAACGGTGGCCCTCAAGCAGGCGTTGAAAGAATACAAATGGGATGGTCTTATTACGGGCATACGAAGAGACGAAGACGGCGTTCGGGCTAAAGAAAGATACTTTTCCCCTAGAAACCAGTCTATGGAATGGGAATACAAAAACCAACCACCAGAATTTTGGAATCTGTTTTTGGCTACTCTTCCTAATAATGGCCATGTGAGAATACAGCCCCTTCTTGATTGGACCGAACTCGATATCTGGCTTTATATTAAACGGGAAAACATCCCTATTCCTTCCCTCTATTTTTCAAAAGATGGAAAACGGTATCGTTCCTTAGGCTGTTGGCCCATCACGCATCCAGTAGCAAGCCATGCCTCAACCATTGATGAAATTATAGAAGAACTTTATCATACAAAGACTTCGGAAAGAGCGGGCAGAGCCCAAGATCATGCGGAGCCTAATGCGATGCAAAAACTCCGAGCCAAAGGTTTTCTTTAATTCTTAAAAAGTGATTCGATTCTCAATCGAGCTACGAGACAAAACAATGAATAACCTTTTACCTTTAGGGACTAAGACCTTTAACATTGTTTTTGCTGGTCATGTCGATCATGGCAAATCGACATTGATCGGTAGAATTTTGTGGGATACAGATAGCGTTCCTAAAGAAAAAAAAGAAGCAGCCATAGCTTATTGCCAAAAGAACAGAATCGAGTTTGAATATGCTTTTCTTTTGGATTCTCTCTTAGAAGAAAGAACCCAAAACATTACCATCGATGTCACTGAAGTAACCTTCTTTTATGGAGAGCGAAGATTTAGAATTATTGATGCTCCAGGGCATTTGGAATTTTTAAAAAATATGATTAGTGGAGCAACAAAAGCTGATTGTGCCGTTCTTGTCATCGATTCTTCTGTTGGTATTGGAGAACAGACAAAACGGCACGCCATGCTCCTTGCTCTCCTTGGAATAAAACAGATAGTGGTGGCACTCAATAAATTCGATCTGGTTCATTATAGCCTTCAAGCATATAAAATTCTTCACAACGAATGTATTCAACTTCTTGAGAAGTTAGAATTACCCTGTAACTTTGTCATTCCACTTTCGGCAAAATCTGGTGAAAACATAATCAAACGCTCCCCGCATTTATCTTGGTATGAAGGCAAACCCCTTCTTGAAGCCTTAGTAGGGTTAGAAATTTCAGCTTCTCCAGAGAACTCCCCCCTTCGCTTTCCTATCCAGGATGTTTTCAGGTTTGATGAACGCAGGCTTTTAGCTGGTAGAATTGAATCAGGAAAGTTGCAATGCGGAGATTTAATTGCTTTTTATCCTTCGGCTAAAAAGAGCAAAGTCAAGGCAATACACCATTGGCCTGCCGAGAGTTCCCCTCAGGTTGTCTTTGCTGGCAAATCCACAGCTATTCAACTGGAAGAAGAAATTTTCGTAGAAAGAGGTGAAATCATCGCTCATGAAAACTCTCCTCCCATAGTCGCTACGGATTTTTTTGCAAGAATATTCTGGCTAGGAGATCATCCGCTTGCCATTGGGGCCCCGTATACTTTCCGACTTGCCACTCAACAAAGCATTGCCAGAGTGTTACAAATCCAGCGGGTTATTGATGCTACAACCTTAGAGGACCTACAGCCCGTGCCTATGGAAGTTAAGAAAAATGAGACCGCCGAGGTGATTTTTCGCACCTCAGCACCCATCGCCTGTGATTTGTTTGAAAACGTCCAGACGACAGGCCGGTTTGTATTCGCTGACCAAAATAGAATTGCTGGTGGTGGAATCATCCTCAAGGCTTTGCCAAGCAAACCGGTGCATGAAATCAAAGGAAGATCACGGATTAGTGCTGCACAAAGGGCTAAATTTCTGGGACATCGCAGTGGGGTTTTTTGGATGACCGGTCTCTCGGGTTCAGGCAAAACGACCCTTTCCAACCGACTCGAACAGATACTCTTCCATAGAGGCATTCTTGCTTATGTGATCGACGGAGATGAGCTCCGAGGGGGGCTTAGCAAGGATTTAGGTTTCGATGCGCAAGATCGCAAAGAAAATATTCGTCGGGCTGCTGAGACAGCAAAAACTCTTGCTAAATCTGGCCTTGTTGTCATCGTCGCACTAATTTCTCCTTTTGAGGAAGACAGGAAAAATGCTCGCTCGATCTGTGAAAAAGATGGCATCCTTTTCAAAGAGATCTATGTCGATGCACCAATTGAAATTTGTAAATCCCGGGATCCTAAATTTCTTTATCTCAAAGCAAGCAAAGGAGAAATTCCCAAGATGACGGGGCTTGATTCTCCTTATGAACCCCCTAGCAACTGTGATCTTCATCTTTTGACCGCACAGGAATCGATTGAAACCTGCCTGGAGAAATTACTGGATTTCATCGTGCCTCTAGTTCGTATATCTCCTGATAAAGAAAGGGAACTGGGCCTGTTGGAGGATCCAGCCGCTGAAATTTAAAGGCTTTATAACAAAAGCAGAAGACAGAGCGCTTTTCTTTTAGAGTTTGGCAAGAGGAAAGAGGTTAGGAAGGCTACAGGCACCCTTCTATATGAGTGGAAAAAGTAAGAAAAACACAGAGCAGCCAAGCTCTATCCTATGGAGAAGGCTCTTCTTTTTCAGCTAAGAGGGGATATTTCCAAATGGGTACATCCGATTTTAATCTATTGATGAATTCTTGCGCTAGTTGAAACGCCTCCGAGCGATGCGTGCTATAGATCCTTAAAAAAACTGAAGGCTCTCCAACAGCAACGGGTCCAATCCTATGAAACACTTCTAGTCGTTGGCATGGGTATTTTTTCAAAAGTTCTTGAGCGATTTCATAAAGAAGCCCTTTAGCCATCGATATGTAAGATTCATAATGAAGAGCCGCTATCTTTTGGCCCCCTTCACTACTTCTAACTAATCCCCAAAACTCTACGACAGCTCCGCTTTCTCCACTCAAAGGCAAGCGCAGAGGAGCTATATGGAGTGGTTTATCGGTCATTTCAATCTCAATTTTCATAAGGTTACCCACCGCTGACAGGAGGAATAATAGCCATTTCTTCTGCCTCTTCTATCGGCTGATCCCATGAAGCATAACGTTGATCAATGGCGACACGAGCCCCATGGATTTTTTCAAAAAAAGAGGGTTCTATCTCAAGGACAATTTCCCGGGGGGTTTTCGACCTATCCACAACAAGCATTTTTTCTGTAAATCCAAGTAGCTCTTTAGCCTGAGCAAAAGCCAATATTCTTATGGTTTCCGTTCCAACAGGTTCTTTTGCTACTCTAGGTTCTTTTTCCATACACCAAACTTTCAACCTCCAATAGAAGTCATAACTCTTCCAGGATTATAGTTTTCTCTAAAGGAATGTTCGGGAGGCTTCCTCTGCAAAGCCAATTCAAAAGCTTTATATATTTTCAAAGGATCAACAGAGGGCCTTAAAAAAGGCTTTATGTCTATCTCAAGATGATTTCCCAAACAAGGCCTTATAAAGCCGTCGCTCGTTAGACGCATCTTATTACAGTTATCACAAAAATGGAAATCAGAGATCGCACCAATAAAACCCACAATAGCATTACGTTTTTTCATCCAGAAGTATTTAGCCGGCCCTTGTCCTAGTTTATAATCTAATGGCTCTAAGTCGTCCTGTTTCTCTAACCGTTTTTTTAATTCCGCTACGGAGAGAAAATTTTCTTTAGAAATCTTACCCGTGTAACTTATAGGCATTAATTCAATAAACCGAATAACCAGATTTTTTTCCGAAGCCCATTCGATTAAAGGCAAAAACTCTTCTTCGTTGATACCTCGAAGAAGGACCGTATTGATCTTGACTGATTCAATACCCACTTTTTGGCATTCCTCGATGCCTTCCAATACAGGGGCAATTTCTCCACCAGTAATCTTTTTGTAAAGAGCAGGATTAAGACAATCCAGACTAACGTTCACCCCAGCTATATTGGCTTCTTTCAGCTTTCGGGCATAGAGTCCGAGCAAGGTTCCATTGGTAGAAAGCCGAACAGAACGGACTCCAGAAATTTTTGTCAATTGCCAAATAAAAGACACCGTGCCTTTTCTAACCAGTGGCTCTCCTCCAGTAATCCTGAAATCTTTAAACCCATGTCTTAAAGCACCATAAAAAATCGTCCAATAAATTTCCTCAAAGGAAAGAATATTTTCTTTTTTGGATAAAAACCCTAGATCTTGTGGAAAACAGTAAACACAGCGCTCGTTACATCGATCAGTGACAGAAATTCGCAAGTAATGAACTTTTGCCGATCCCTGAAGACCTTGAAAAAAATTTGACTCCACATTTTCCCTAAGCATAATTAAGAACTTTCCTTATCCGTAGCTTTTAAAAAACCTCCTTTTTTCGGGATCCGTTTCAAGTGGTTTTTCTATTTTCTTTTCCGTTTCAGGCCCTTCTTTTTTCTTTTCCCAATCTTTAGCTGTTTTTAGATAAGAGAGTCTAAGCTCAGTCAGTAGTCCATCTAAAGTCTGGCGCTCTTCTAAAGAGAGGTTACCTTGGGTCTTTATTTTTAAGGCTTCGAGTTGATCGATCACTTCGGCCGCTTCTTCTAATTTTGGTGATTGGAGTTCATGGCCGGGGGCTTTTATAAGCCCAAGCAAAAAAAGGGCTTCATGATATTTCATCATAACAAGAGCTAAAAAATGCCGCGTTATTTCTTCAGGCGTATATCCAGAATATCCGCTATTAGCCATTGTCATCCTCCATTTTCAGCTAACAGATAAGCAAAAATTAAGGATACACAATACCGATTACATAATCGGTTAGAGAAAATATCCTCCGAGCAGTCTCATTAATCTCTTCTAGAGAGATCTGTTCAATTTTCTTTATCTTCTTCTCTTCATAATCCCAACCAAGTCCAAGGAGAGCATCAATAGAAGAACGGGCAATATAAGAGGAAGGATATTGAGAAGCAATTTTTTCTTCACTTAAAAGTTTGGCCTTGGCTCTCTGAAGTTCTTCCTCTAAAAACCCATGCTGACAAATGTCTTCAAGCACATTAAAAATAATTTTTTCAACTTCCTCCTTAAACTTAGGATCGGTGCCGGCGATGATAGAAAAGGCCCCTCCCTTCCATCCAAGAAAACGTGTTGGAAATACAAAATACGCAAGTCCTTTTTCTTCCCTTATCTTTATAAAGAGCCTTGATCCCAAATCGGAAAGGATTTCCGATATAACCTCTAGAGGAATTTGATCAGGATCCGCTATCGGCTTGGTTCTAAAAGAAATCCCCACAACCGCCTGTTCTTTTCCAGGAATTCTTTGTTCAACCCTTAGGGGTTTTTCCAATGGAAAGAGAGAAAATTCAAAGCTCGAGGGGATGCTTTTAGCAGGGAAAGAAACAAAGGAAGATTCGATTCGTTTTAGCCATTTTTGGGGGTCAACAGGCCCTCCAATCCCCAAAACCATTCTACCTGTTTGAAAAACAGACAGAATAAAACTTCGGATATCTTCTCCTGTTATCTCCCTAATCGAAGCTTCAGTTCCTAACGGGTCACGTTCATACGGATGACCTTGCCAAAGTGCCTTTCGGAGAAGAGATTGAAGAACATGAACAGGATCATCCATCTGAAGCCGAATTTGATGAATCTGTTTTCTCTTTTCAATTTCTAATTCAGCTTCAAGACATGCCGGCTCATGTATCATTTCAGAAAAAAGATCGAAAGAACTTTCCCATGCCTCACTCATGCTTTCAAGATAAATCCCAGCAGTGTTGTTCCCCGAATCGGCTCCATAAGTTCCTCCAAGAAGCTCGATAGCTTTGGCTAGTTCTTCAGCTGATCTTTTGCGTGTTCCTTTAAGAAGGATAGCTGCTGCAAGCTTTGAAATGCCTGATTTTTCCTGAGGTTCCCACAAGGGTCCTCCATCAAAAGTAGCACGAAAATATTGGAGGGGCAGCTCATTGGAACGATAAATAAGCTGGATGCCATTTGAGAGCTCAAAATGGTTGACAGTCGGTTCTTTGGAAGTAGGGGAAAAAACATGCGGTTTTTGCTTTTTAGGTATGAGCTGGACATGGCTCAGGTTTTCCTCACGGAAATAGCAAGGAATTAACTCTAGAATTTTCTCTTTTTCAAGGGCTTGAAGCTTACGTAAAAAATTCTCTTTAAAGGAAGGATCTCTGAACAGTAACCATCCGTTTCCTACGGCTTCAGCTCTGGCATCTGCAGAACGCAGCTCCCGAATCGAATGAGAAAATTGCTGCCTTAAAGATAAAATAAATTCCTCTTCTGAAATGCCTCTTTTAGGAAAAGAACGAAGTTCTTCTAAGATCCTTTCGCTGAGTTTTTCAACATTTTCAGGGATACATTTTGACTCAATCCCAAAGACTCCCATAGTAGATCCTGTAAGAAAAAAGGCATCAATTTCTTGTGCTATTCCTTCCTTTTCGACCAGTTTTTGGTGTAAAAGCGAACTACGAGTTTGCGCTAAGAAGGTTGAAAAGAGCTGTAAGGCCGGGGAATCATCATGATGCAATCCAGGAACATGAAACAGCAAACAGATTCTGCCTATTTCCGTTGCGATCTCTTTGGATGCAAACCTTTTAGAAAGTTGAGGCGGTTCATCGGCTACATCGATGAATGGGCAAAATTTCATCGGTTCTTTCGAAAGCATTTCTGATGCTTTAGTGTAAACCTCTTCTGGATTCACCGCACCAGAGACCACTAGGAACACATTCTGAGGAACATACCTACTCTGATAGTAATCAAGCACAACTTGCCTATCAATCAGATCAAATAATCCCGGCAAACCGATGATCGGATACTTCAAAGGATGGGTACTAAAAGCTGTTTCAAAAGCCAGTTGGAAAAGGCAGCTATCAGGGTCATCTTCCACCATAGCAATCTCACGGCGTATCACCTCTTTTTCTTCCTCAAAACTATCAGGAGGAATGGCTGCATGAAAAACGAGATCAGAAAGGATATCCAAAGCCTCTTTCCAGTAAGAAGAGGGCAGATCCACATGATAAACCGTTCTGTCGTAGGAGGTATAGGCGTTCAGATGCCCACCTAGCGCCTGGATATCCCAAACAATTCTTTTCCCATCCCTTTGAGTTGTTCCTTTGAAAAGCAGATGCTCCAGGAAATGAGATATCCCTGAACCAATATATTTTCCTTCATGAATACTGCCTGTCGCACACCAAAACTGTAAGGAAACAACCTCCGCTTGATAATTTGAATCTACAAGAACTGTTAGCCCATTGGGCAGAGTTTCTTTGAAAATCTTTGGGAAAAGTGAAAAAGAAGATAGCAATCCTTTAGAATGCATAAGTTAGGCTAACGCTAAAAAGAAAAAAGATAAACCGTCCTATTCTTTCGAATGATTATGAGTTTTGTCAGAGTCGTCTACTTTCTTTTTTCGTTTAGAAGAAGACTGACTTTTTCTTTCTTTCCCTTTTTTGGCTACAGTCGATCTGGTCGGGAGAAACGGTTTTACAAAAGCTGTAGTAAAGCTGTAGCCCTTTTGAAAATCTTTCATGTCTGCCATTTCTGTTTTTCCCAACAATCCATACAGATCCATGTTTTTGATCATCTGCCCAAAATCCTTGCAACTTTTCACTCCCCACTCATTTAGAACCAATTTGCTCATTGGACCAAATTCCTTTAAAGCATAATCTTTCAAGCCCTCAAGGATCTGCTTACCGCTTAGCTGCTCAATCTTTTGGTGTTTCTGCTTTCCAATTGTCTTCAATGTATGCTCCAGCCCTTCTCGGACAAAATAATAGCTTTCTTTTAAGTACCTGGAGTCTTTTTCAACAATTTCCTCAACTATGGATGTAAAATCACGTTTGCGCATAGACTTCACCTCTTATGGTTACTGGTTAAATCAATTGCACGTACTGAATAAGCCACAACATAAAAACGGTACAGTCTCCTTCCAATGTCCGATAGGATTATAAGGATCATCACACAGAGAACCAACGCTTGTTCTTTTCTGGTAAGCCATGAATTAAACCAGTTCAATTTATAAAATATATTAAACCCTATTCTATAACGGATATTTTTTTAAAAAAATAATTTTATTTAAAATAGAAAAAAAAAACATTGCTTCTATCTTTTAAAATAACAGAGAAAAAAAGATTTTAAATAGATTCTCTTTTTTTTATTCTTCTATTCTTTCATTCCAACAAAACAAAATAATAAATTGGTTTGTAATTATCCTATAGATCCCAGGATGTAATTTTTTTAGCCTTTTAACCGATGAACTTACAACTTCTTGTTCCAGAAGGCCATCTTCTTGAGTCCTCTCTTTTGGATTATCAAAAAGCCTTTGGAAGTCAATTGTCTCCAAGTTTTTATACTGATGAGAAAAGTGCTTTTGAAGAAATCCAAAAAGAAAATTTTGATCTTGTGGCAATCACTGACCGCTTGGTCTATGCCCTCCAAAGACAAAAGCTACTAGCCCATTTACCAATCGATAAAAAGCTTTTGCCTCGAGTCGATCACAAGTTTTTATACCATTATTACGACCAGTCAAATCATTATTGCTGGCCCTATGGATGGACTCTTCTTGGCATAGGCTTTCCAAAAGAAACTGGCTCTAAAATGTATCCAACCCGTTGGTCAGAATTACGCAGTCCTCTCTATACAATAGATTATTCTCAAGATAGCTTACTAAAAGGGCTAATTATCCAATCCATTGACAAAACATCCTTAGGAAAAACTTCCAGTTTTGGTGGTGAGAAGCTGGTGGTTCAAAATAAGCCAACCTCTCCCCTTCCTATTCGTATCGACACTATTTCGGAGCTCCTTAAAACTAATGAAAAAGAAAAAAAAATGATCATTTACCTGCCCAAGGAATATTCATGGATCACTATTTTTCACTGGGCGATTCCACGGAGTGCAGCCAACATTGAAAGGATCAAAGAAAGCCTTCTGTTTTTGTGCTCTCCCCAAGAGCAAGCAGCCATTATTTCTACCAATTGGCTAGGAGCTGTCTCACCGGATACTTATACAATGACTCCTGAATATCAACGGCAATCCCCTCTCCTCTATCCTCCTGAGGCTTATCTCAACCAGTGTCGTTTCTTTAGGATAGATGATGCTTACACAGACAAAAAGATAAGACAACCAACCGGTTGATATCCAAAAAGATACCTAAACAAAGTATTTCTTTAAAAAGAAACCTCTTGCATTCTTTTTCACCACCCGTTGTAATGTATGGAATTCCAAGGGGCTAAAGGTCTTTTCTTATGGCACGTTGGTTGGATAATTTAGAACAATTTGCAGTTGACGTCATCCTGGAACGCCGTTATGGGAAAAGGGCCACCATTTTTCGGTGGTTTCTGTCTTTTCTATCCTGGCTTTACAATCCTATTGTGAGGCTTCGAGTTTGGCTCTATAAGAAAAGACTTTTTCAATCCCATGAATTCGGCTGTCTGGTAATCAGCGTGGGGAATCTGACAGTGGGAGGTACGGGAAAAACCCCTGTCGTTGAAAAACTGGCTAAGGAACTAGCATCAGCTGGTAGAAAAGTTGCCATCTTAAGCCGAGGCTACAAAAGCATTCCTCCACCCTTATGGCAAAGGATAATTTCAGCATTCAAAGGCGACAAAGAGTTTATTCCAAGAATAGTTTCCGACGGACAAAAAATTTATCTCGATCCAAAGCATTCAGGGGATGAGCCATATATGCTAGCCAAAAATCTAAAAGGGGTGGCTGTTATTACAGGGAAAAATCGTGTAAAAAGCGGCTTATGGGCCATCAGAAATATGCAGGTGGATATCCTAATTCTGGATGATGGGTTCCAATATCTCCCCTTGAAGGAAAGACTCGATATCGTTTTAATCGATAGAGAAGCCCCTTTTGGGAATCGGCATCTTCTGCCCCGAGGCATGCTAAGAGAACCAAAAGATCACTTGAAAAGAGCTGACCTTATTTTCATTACCAAATGTGACGGTTCGGATCTTTCTTCCCTTAAATCTGAAGTCCGAAAATTCAATGGGCATGCCCCCATCATTGAATGCGTCCATAAACCCAAGTATCTTTTCCAGATTATAACCCGAAAAAAAGAACCCCTTGAATTCCTCAAAGGCTTAAAAGTCGCTGCCATTTCAGGGATTGCTCAGCCTGAAAGTTTTGAAAAAGGACTTAAAAAATTGGGGGCTGAAATCGTCTATTCAAAGTACTTTGCAGACCATCATTGGTTTACTGAACAAGAAATTCTCCGTTTTATGGAAAGGAGCAAAGCGCGTAATGCCAAAGCAGTTATCACAACAGAAAAAGATGCCGTGAGGATTCCCACCTGCCGTCCCTTTATTCTTCCTTTCTTTTTTCTAAGAGTAGAAATTGAAATGCTTACTGGCAAGGAAGCTTTTCAATCAACCCTATTCGATTTCATTTCCCCTGGACGCAAATTTCGAATATCTTATTCAAAAAAGCAGCTTGCCGAAAATTTTCAACTCAGCAGTCCTTCTCTTGCTGGAAGATGTGAAAAAACTTCTCAAGGATTTTAATACCTTGGACGGTTCTTTGTTAATTCGCTCTCCAAACTGGCTTGGAGATGCAGTGATGAGCTTGCCGGCAATCAAGGGCTTCAAAGAACTCGTTGGATCCGCTTCCTTACTTATTGCAACTCCTCAGAAGCTTTCCTTCTTGTGGACCCTTTGTCCTTTCGTCGATGAGATTTTGGAAATGACCAATTCTAAAAACATTTTTGAAAACATAAGAAAGTTGAGAAAAAAGAAAAATATCCAGCTGGCTGTGCTTTTTACGCGTTCCATCAGAACGGCCCTAGAATGCAAACTGGCTGGAATCCCATCGGTCATAGGGTATGGTAGAACCGACCAGTCTATTTTTTTAGATAAAAGGATCATCATTCCAAAAAGCAAAGAGCCTTGGCACCAGGCAAAAACCTATCTGTTTCTTTCTCAAGCCTTAGGGGCAAAAGCCGACCTCTCCTTGCCTCCTCTCCAATTCCCTAACCACTGGCGTAAAACTTCCAGTCCCCTTATCGTCAGTGTATGTCCTGGAGCTGAGTATGGCCCAGCAAAAAGATGGTTTTCTTCGCATTTTGCTTGGGTATGCCGCCAGCTGAAGGAAAAGTACGGCTGTCATATTCAAATTCTTGGGGGAGAAAAGGACAGAGTTCCTTGCGAACAACTTAAAAAAGAGCTCCCAGAAGCCGAAAATCTTGCAGGAAAAACAACCCTAGCTCTATTTTTTGAGAGAATTTTTAGCTCCCATCTGTTACTGTGCAATGACAGCGGAGCAATGCATGTAGGATCCCTCCTTCACACCCCCACCGTCGCCATATTTGGTTCGACCGATCCCCAAAAAACCGCCCCCATTGGTGGGCATTGTCGTATTATCTACGAAAAAGTCGATTGTAGCCCCTGTTTTCTTAGAAAATGTCCAATAGACTTTAAGTGCATGCAGGCCGTTGAGCCCAGAAAAGTTTTTGAAGCCTGCGATCAGCTTTTGTCTAATCAAAGAAAGTCTTTTACTTCTGAATAATCGCATGGATGTCCAACCAATAACAGAACCGAAGAGGTCAAGCAAAGCCTTTGGACTGGTCAGTGTCGCTGTGGCTATTTCAAGGATTCTGGGACTTGCCAGAGAACTTATTTTTGCTTCTCTTTTTGGTGCCGGCACCCTTTTGGATGCCTTTTTGGCAGCTTTTCAGATTCCCAATCTTTTACGAGACCTCTTTGCCGAGGGCGCCTTATCCACAGCCTTTACAACAGTATTTTCTAAAACCGTAGAACTCGAAGGCAATAAAAGGGCATTTGTGTTGGCTAATAGACTGTTTAGCCTATTCTTTATTTTTCTTCTTTTTCTTAGCTTTCTAGGCATTCTGCTGGCTCCTATACTTGTAGAAATCACCAACTTTGGGTTTCACAAGATCCCCGGCAAATTCGAACTCACTGTGCAACTTACTCGAATCATGTTTCCTTTTATTCTCTTTGTATCCCTTGCAGCCCTTGTGATGGGTCTTCTCAATGCTTATCATATCTTTGGTCTACCGGCTTCTGCTTCCAGTGCCTTTAACCTGGCATCGATCTTCTTTGGTATCCTTTTCGCTTTCCTATTTGATCCCCAAAAAGATCCCTTGCATCCCCATTTTGGTCCTCCCTCCTTGTATGGCATCTCCTTAGGGGTGCTCATGGGAGGTCTAGTACAGCTTTGTATTCAATTTCTTGCTTTTCCTAAAATAGGGTTCAAATATTCTTGGGAACTCAATCCAAGGGACCCAAAGCTTTTGGAAATCTGGAATCTTCTGTGGCCTACAATGATTGCAGGAGCAGCAATTCAGGTTAACGTCCTGATCAATGGAATGTTTGCTTCTGAAATTAATGGAGCTAGATCCTGGCTCAACTGCGCCTTTAGATTGATGCAACTGCCTATTGGCATTTTTGGAGTAGCCATAGCTACGGTTACCCTTCCGTCTGTCTCAAGACAGGACGCTCGGAACGATCGGAAAGCCTTTGGACAAACGCTTGAATCTTCACTAAGACTTGCCTTTTTTTTAACTCTCCCTGCGGCCATGGGACTTATTTTTCTTTCTGATCAAATCATTGCTCTCATCTATCAACATGGCCGATTTCTTCACTCTGATACGATGCAGACAGCTTACGCCTTAAAGGCTTATGCTATAGGCCTTACTGGTTATGCTGGGATCAAGGTTATCAACCCATGTTTTTCTGCTTTAAACAAACCTCAGATCCCCCTTCGCGTTACGCTTATCGGCATTGGCATCAACCTTGTATCAAACTTTATCCTTGTAAAGCTCTTTTCTTTTGGACATGTGGGTCTAGCCCTAACAACCTCACTAGTCAGCCTACTTAATTTTCTACAGCTCTCCTATTTGATTGGAAAATATATAGAATTTGGGCGACTCAAAAACTGGTTACTTTTTCTTTTTAAGATTGGTCTTTGCGCCCTATGTTGTGGTGGCTCTGCCCTTTTTGTAGCCCTCCAACTGCAACATAAGCTAGGGCAGTCCTTTCTTTCTCTTTTAGTTTCAACCCTTCTATCCATTGGATTTGCCATCCTCATCTACTTCTTCTCAACTGTGGGCATGGGAATAGAGGAAGGAAAAACTTTCCTCCGATTTTTATTTCAAAAAATATCCCGATCGTATAAAAAGGCATAAAGGGATAGAGGGGGGGATCTCCCTTGCTTTAAAAAATCATCTTTCTATGGCTGAGCCTGAAGAAAAACCAAATCTTTCCCGGAAAAGAGCTAGACCTAAAAAACAAGTTTCTAAAAGAGCCAAACAAAAGGATCAGTCCCAATCATTTCTTTTGGAAAGTACTGCTCCGCTAACTGATCTTAACTTCTTGGAAAGCAAGCTTGAAAACCTGAAGGAACCAGCGTTACCATTGGAAAGCCAAGCGTCCCAAACCTCCCATTTAGAAAAAGAAAAGAAAACCGAACAACGACTTTCGGATTCCAATGCAATCGAGGAAAAGCCATCAAAACAAAAAGAAGCTCCCCTTTTCATATCCCCTGCTTCCTCTTCATCTGAGAATAATGAGGAGAGAAAAAACCCAACTAATTCTTCTTCTTATCCCAAAGAAAAGACGCCTATGAATAATCCTCTGTCCTCTTCCCCAGTAAATCATCTAAAAAAAACAATCGAAAAACAAAGCAAAGAACAAAAATCTATACAAAAAATACTTACTGTTTTTTTTGCAGGATTTATTTTCTTCTTTTTGATCGTCGTTATTCTTGCTGTCTATGGAGGCATGGTAATTTTTAAAAAAATACACGCTCAGGATAGCTTGATCACGGATGTGGATAGGAAAATAAACAACCGCATAGAACGAATGGCTAGTCAAGTAAGCAAACAACAAAAAGATATTGAGGAACTTGAAACGAGTCTTAATCAGATTCATTCCTACATTACCGACACCGAAAAAGAACTTTCTAAAACAAAGAATCAGATAGAAGCCCTAGAATCAAAGCTCACCAACCAGTCACAAAGTCTTCAACAAATAGCTTCCGACTTAAAACAAGAAAAACAGAATCGGATCATCAAAGAAGAAGCTCTTATAAAAAGAGTTTCTCAGCTTGAAGTAACACAGAAACAAAACAGTAATTATTCGAAAAAAACTAAATCTTCGCTACATAGCAATGAGTCTGTTCACTGAACTGCGACGGATTTCCCAAGATTGGTCCATGCGCATTTATAGGGCAAAAAATATTCTTTTCCCTCAAAACTGGGGAGAAGAAAAATGGCTTGAATTTTGTAAGGCTCTCTGTCTTTTCATTCAAGAAAAAGGCACTAACTGGAGCCAGGATGATAAACTCTATTGGGATTTACGGTGCCAATTACACGACGGGGGAAATCTTGTATGCCAAGTGGAGCAAGATGGCCATGAGAAAATCTCTCTAGCAGTGGTCCAAACTGGAGGTTTTGTTGAATCAGGCCAAAGCTATATTTGGCTTCTTGCAGAATTAGGCAAGGATGGGAAATTTCTCAAAGACCCATACTTTGTTGATGGGATTTGGAAGGAAGCTTTTCTGATTTTTCTTTTGCCTCGACACAAACAGGCTGCCTTTTTTCTATCCGCTTTTAAAGATACCTCTTCTTCACTCTCCGTTGAATCTCCCGCTGAGGAGAATAACCATAGCAGCTATCTTATCGATTGATCTCCTATTCTTGATTGCATTTTCTTCATAAAAAAGTCAGCCTTAGGAGAGAAGGAAATTTTCAAAAAAGATCTAAGCTGGCATACATTTTGTGTGACTTAGTTATTCTAAATTAATAAGTTTTTATCATGATTGGCATCGACAATACCGACCCACAAGCCCAGGATCTTTTAGAAGATCTCATCAAAAGTGGGGCTTTGCTTAAAGGACATTTTTTACTTAGAAGTGGCCTGCACTCTAGACATTTTCTTCAATGCGCTTTGCTTCTTCAAAATCCTTCTTTGTGCGCAAGGTATGCCTCCTATCTTGCAAAACGGCTAGAAGCCTTCAATCCCCAAACCATTGTTTCAGCAGCAATAGGAGGCATACTGATTGGCCATGAAATTGCCAAAGAACTAGGGCTTAGACATATTTACGCTGAGAAATCCAATAATGGAATGACTTTACGCAGGTTCAAACTCAAACCATTGGAACGGGTGGTGGTTGTGGAAGATGTGATAACCACTGGTGGTACTGTCAAAGAGATCTTTTCTCTGGTTAGGGAACAGCAAGGGGTGGTGTGCGCCGTAAGCTCCTTAGTGGACCGCAGCACGGAAAGTCTTGATTTTGGTGTTCCTTATTATGCATTACTTAAATTGCCTATTGATACCTTTCCTCCAGAAAAGCTACCGGAAGATTTAAAAAATACGAAAGCTATCCGTCCTTGAGACTCAGATAATTTTTAGAAGCTTTCTCTTAGAGTTAAATCCTTCAGGTGCTAACCGGCTTAAAAGAGAGCCTTTGTTGGCTACTTTTTTTCGATTGATTCCATCTCCGTAGCGACCCCTGCTTGGGAATATTTTTCGTAGTTATCAGAATCAAGATTTTCAGTGTCTTTAGGTGAGATGGGCTTGCCTTCTTCGATTTGTATATAAGTTTTTGAAGAGGAAAGAGTTTTTCCTGGGGGGATCGTAGCAACTTGCATTTCTTTAATTACGTAGGCATCTCCAATTCGTTGTACACTGTTGATATCTAATCTTTTGATGAGTTGATTAGCACTGTTAAAAGCTTCAGCCCGTATCAAAGCATAATAGTCTTCAGCGATCCAGTATCTTACTTTGGAATAGGCTGAGGGAGAACTTCCTGGATAAGCATCAAAAGCCCAACAACTAAGAGTCTTTATCGAATCTGTACCAAGCGGCTTTATCTTATCCCATCGAATAAAATCCAAAGACAGATCTTCGTAACTTATGTCTGTATTCAGTATGTGTTTGGTTCGGTTTATTCCAGTAATAGGCTGCCATGGCTCATTAGAGCGGTTTCTATAAGCTACAAAACTAGCCTCCGGATTTATCTCCACATAAATCATCAAAGGCAAGCCTTTAAAACGATATTCCATGGAACGGTCGTGGAGAATGAGGGTAATTGGATAGGTATCCTTGGCGGCTTGTATCGAACCTTTCAAAATATAATCTTTAAGTCTGAAATTTCTCCAAAATCGACCTTGAATGAATTCAAGAGGAGGTAAAGGCTTCTCCGGATTAGGCTTTGCCCACAGAGACAGAGAAGAAAAGCTAATAGAAAATAAGAAAAAAAATAACAAGAACCTCCTGCCTATTGTAGGCTTATATCGCAAAAAAAACATAGTTTTTAGAGTCCATTCCATTCTCTATAAGAACAAAAATTGGAATATCACTTCTGAAATTTCCTTGATAGTATCAACTAAGTGATTCTCGAAGGAAAGTCAAAAGTTTTTGGCCGACTTCGTTCACCTGATCTTCATCTTTGGCTTCAACCAAAAGTCTAATTTTCGACTCCGTTCCAGAATACCTAAGAAGAATTCGCCCTTTGCCATTGAAGGTAGCCTGAGCCTCATCCATAAGTTTTTTTAGTCCAGGAATTTCATCAAGAGGTTTTTTCTGGCTAATCTCAAGATTCCATAATTTTTGCGGATAACGCTTTAGCTTCTTTTTCAAACTGCTAAGACTGATTCCTGTCGAAGACATTATTTCGAGGATGATTAAGGCTGTAAGCAGTCCATCAGCCGTTTTCGAATAAGCAAAAGGAATGATATGACCCGATTGTTCACCTCCAAGAGAAAGCTCTTCTTTTTTTAGTACTTCAGCTACGTTTCGATCGCCAACGTCAGTCCGTATCACCCGGATTCCTTCTTCCTGTAGGGTTTCATCCAGACCTAAATTACTCATCACCGTCACAACTACGGTGTTTTTCGATAAAGCCTTTTTCTTTAGAAAATCCAAAGCCAGAATGGCCAAAATGTCATCCCCATCACATAGCTGGCCCTTTTCATCGCAAAGCACTAACCGATCCCCATCCCCATCAAGGGCTATTCCTAAATCCGCACCGGTCATCAGAACAGCCTGTTGGATGTTCTGAGGATACATACTCCCACAGTTAAAATTTATATTAATCCCATTGGGTTCTTTGCTGAAAGGAAACACAGAAGCCCCATAAGATTCCAATAAAGAGGGAGCTGCCTCAAAGGAGGCCCCATTGGCCGTATCAATAGCAATCCTCATCCCTTTTAAACTCATCTCTGAAGGAAAAAAGCTCTTCAGAAGGTTTTGATAATCCCTCGTTGTATGCTCTAACAAAAGGATATTTCCTAATTGAGATCCTGTTGGCCCCTCTGTTCCTAGCCAATCAAACTGCTTTATCTCTTTTTCGATCTCTTTTTCGAGCTCACCGTCAAGTTTGCTTCCATCAAAGCTAAAAAATTTAAGTCCGTTATCATAAAAGGGATTGTGAGAGGCACTGACCATGAGCCCGCCAATTGCCTCATAAACTTTTGTCAAACTACCTACAGCTGGAGAAGGCAATACACCCAGTTCATACACATCGACACCTTGAGATAACACTCCAGAAATGAAAGCATATTCGAGCATCCTACTGGAAAGGCGGGTATCCCTGCCAACAACAATCCTATGCCTGTTTTTCGATTGACAATGACTAGTCAGGACTTTGGCGGCAGCAACCCCTGCTGCCAAAGCAATCTGTGGAGTCATGGGATAAAGATTTGCTTTTCCACGTATCCCATCGGTTCCAAAAAGAGAATCCACGGACGGATGCATGAGAATCGTTTTACTTTAAAAACTTAAGAGCAGTTAAAAGTTGATCTAAGGAGCCTGGTTCTATCGATTCTTTTAAAATGATCCATATAGCAACCGCAAGAACCAATGAAAAGAGTTTTTGTTTCCAATGAGAAAAGATATTCATTTGCTCTTTACCAACTTTCTGAGGTCTTTTCTCGATATTCTCCCCCTCCCGATCAAGTTTTATTCCTCCGCATTAGCGGATTGAAAATTTTTCAATTTACAAATCAATAACATCCAACAAAAAGAAAATTCAAGTGGAATGTACAAGCAAATGATCAGCAGGTTCTTTCAATAGCTTCACAGAGTGATCGACTGGGCCAGAAAGCTTTGCTTTCATCTGGATTGGTGCCTATGGTTAGAGAAAGGGAATAAAAGATTTTCTAGAGAAATTCGATTTTAAGATTGAAGGCTATGAAAAGACCAGGGTAGAGACTAGACCAGATCCAGAGGACATGATTTTTAGTGCGAATAAGGTCTTGACAGAATGGTATATTGATAGCTAAAAAACGAATTAAACAGAATACATCACAATTACACAGAACTATCTGCATGATATTCAAGGTCGGTTTTGGAAACGGCTCAGATTACTAACTATATTAATCATGCTAGACTCAAAGTAGCCTTAGACACAGGCTGTGCACGCACGTTTGTTTCAGCAACCAGGAACTACTTCTAGCCCGCTGAATCCAGGAGGGGGTAAATATTCAGGTGGTTGGGGGCTAGCGAATGTAGGGGGTGGGTTTTATTTATATCCGATGCAAGAGCAGTATTATTTTGGGCCTGAGCAGACACAATGGCTTGTGAATGGTAGGTATATTTATGATATTCGTGGGGTAAATTTGGTTTGGAACTTGAGAAAAGAGCCTTTGGAGCGCATGGAGTGGAGCGGTTTTAATGCTAAAGTTCGGCTGCCAAGAGTTCAGGCGCCAGGAACGCTGAAATATTGGTCGATTTGTAACCATACGCTTTTTGTTAATCCGATTTCGAGCGCGCAGTTTCCTATTGAGCTGGATTGTGTGCTAGAGCCTATATTTATGCCTTCGAGTGGAGAGGATACAGACATAATCTCTCCGTATAATGATTTAGTCCCTTTCCTTTCTATGCAGTGTATTTAGCCCTATCCGAGCGTAAAGATAGTATGGCTGAATGGTTTTTGCAGCAGTACAGAGAACAGCTTAGGAATATAGTTAGAAATAGCCGGACTCGATGATTTATCATTTGAATTTAGGAGTGGGGGCTCTTCATAATTAGATTACGCCTATAAAAGGAAGAAGGCTCGCTTTAGGTTTTGAGCAGCAGCTTGCTTCCACACTTAGGCATCAGTAAAGGTAAGCGGCTGATGAGCAGAATGTTACTTATTTAAATTTTCAAGTGTTAAATCAGTATTTGAGTCAGTTTCGCTCGCAAACCATCAGGGTCAAAATGCCTTTCCATTTTGCCTTTATAGGCTATGGAAATAACGCTTGTAACTTCAGAAATGACTACAACCACTGCGTCTGTTTGCTCACTCAATCCAAGAGCAGCCCTGTGTCTTAATCCTAGAAGCCGTTCCATCTGTTCAACTTGACTTAATGGGAAAATAGCCGCAGCAACCACAATCTGATCTCCTCGTATAATTACCCCCCCGTCATGCAGAGGGGTCCTTGGATAGAAAATCGTCACTAGAAGATCCGCACTGACTTGAGCATTAAGAATAGTCCCCGTATCCCTTGCAGGAAGATACACATCGTCCTGCTCGATAGCTATTAAGGCACCAATATGTTCTCTTTGCAGGATCTCAGCTGCATTGACAATATGTTCAATGACCTCAGATTTTTGTTGTCTTCCAATGTGGACGACACTTCTGCGTCCCACTTCTGCAAAAACCTGACGAAGCTCCGGCTGGAATAGGACTACCAGGGCTACAAAAAAAGATGGAGAAAAGAGCTTCAATAGCTCTGTCAATACCCTCAAATGGAAAACAGAAGAAAACAGAGTCAATCCTACAAGCACAACAATAAGACCTGTTAATACCTGAAAGCCTCTAGTACCTTGTAACAATTTCCAAATCTGATAAATAGCTGTCGCTATAATCAAAATCTCTAACAAACCAGAAAGGGGAAATCCAAAGAGTTTCATAGGCTGCAATCTGCCTTCCAAATTTTTTCAAGCAATTCCCTTGCTGCTACGGCCGTTACTACATCGTGCACTCTCCAGATTTCGACACCCTGCCAGAATGCAACTGTTTGGGCAATAATATTCATCATTTCGATATCAACCCCATGCCGCTTTGCAAAAGCTTGCAAAAAACTCTTCCTCGATACACCAATCATAAGCGGTCTTCCTAAATCATGGAAACGATTCAGTCGTCTCAACAATATGAGATTCTGAGTCTTATCTTTGGCAAATCCAAAGCCCACATCACAAATGATTCTTTCTTTGTCTATTCCAGCTTGTAAGCATCGATCGAGTTTTACCGAAAGCTCATTGAATACTTCCTCGACAATGTCATGATACTGCGCCTCCTTTTGCATAGTCTTTGGCATACCTCGGGAATGAACGAGGATATAGCCCACAGGACTCCTTGCAACAACTGTCAAAATTTCAGGGTCCCATCCTCCCCCAGATACATCATTGATAATATCGGCTCCATGATCTATTGCCATTTGGCAAACCTTTGACTTGTAGGTGTCAATGGAAAGAGGAATCGTTAGTTTAGCCCTGCATCTTTGTAAGACTGGAAGCAGTCTTGTCATTTCTTCTTTTTCGCTGACTGGTTCTGCACCAGGACGAGTGGATTCAGCACCTAAATCTATAAGGTCAACCCCACTGTCCTGCATCCAAAATGCTCTGTCGGCTGCCACCTGCGGATTTAAATATCGACCGCCATCAGAAAAAGAATCCGGAGTGATATTAATTATGCCCATAATCAAAGGACGTCCCATAGGAAAAACGATCTTTTGTTTACCTATATTCCATTGCATTTCTTTTTTTAACATGTCTGAAAATAAGGCGAAAAAAATATTTTTCTTAAGTTATAATCTGCCAAAAAACATTATAATTACCTGTTTTTCTTAGCCTTTTAAAATTCTATCTCTCCATCCGATTGGCAACACAGATATTTTGTCCCAAGCAGCAGTTAAGACTGCTACCGGAGGAAAGATGTAGTTTTTCCACCCCCAATTCAGTCTGCATAAGGGTTCATTCCGTTTACAAAACTATCGGACCCGCTGTCTTTTTCAAATATTATTAGCAAAACCTGCTTTGAAACTTCAATGAAGGCCATTTAAGTTGAGCTTTGCCTCTTCCTTTTTCTCATCCTCTATGGCCAAAGCATATGCAAATATTAAAACTGATCTACAACTGAACCTCCCCATGGCTAAAGCCAGGGGGGGCTAGGGATGAGACACGCTGAATACTTGCACCCCTCCCGCTTTCTTGAGAAGCCAAGCACTGCGACGTGCCCGTTCTCATCGTCGGCTGGCGTTCCCCTTCGGTAGACGGCCCGCTCTGACGCCCCGGAGGACGTGGGAGACGGCGACGGCCGGCTCCG
>OGCG01000073.1_pt1 | contig 68713 bp, 61 predicted proteins | sample 1570061 | NCBI WGS metagenome assembly OGCG01 (sample SAMN06268698, study PRJEB24515) | hot springs metagenome | isolation source: Joseph's Coat, Yellowstone National Park, Washington, USA | place: USA:Joseph's Coat, Yellowstone National Park, Washington, USA
TGCCAGGGTGGACCTTCAAAATGGCCCTCTTAACGATGCCAACATCATACTCCTTCTCCCAGTTTTTGAGCGACATGCCTTTCACACAAACCCGAAAAACCGGTCCTTCTTTTTAAAGCCTACATTAAAAGTGCGACGACTGGGGAGCAACGAAACCCGACCAAGATAGCAACCCTCAAGGAAGCTGTGCCGAAATTGATCTCGAAGCCCTTCGATGGTCGATGCAAGCTTCTTGGGGTCCCATGGTGAAATCACAGCGTCGGGCCTTGGTCCCTCTGAAGGTAACTGGATGGTACCCCTCGGGACCACAAGCACAGCCTTCATCCCAGCTGCCTTGGCGCCCACGACGTCCGTCTCATAGGAATCTCCTACGTGCACCGTCATGGACTCCTGGCCCTCAAGCCCAAACCTGTGCAGGGCAACTCTGAAGAGAAGCGCATCTGGCTTTCTAGCGCCAAGATCAGACGAAAAAACGTAGAACTTGAAAAGGGAAGCAAGGCCAGCTGACCTCATCTCAGCGTAGGAGAAGGCAGCTTGGGCGTTTGAGACCAGTGCCTTTGGATAAGGGAGGGAGAGCAGCGCGTCCGAGACGCCTTCGCGTACACTCAAGCGCTCAGTCGTGAGCGAGCGAAGCACGTAGGCAGATTCCTGGATCAAGGCCTCATTTGCCTTTCTATCCAAGCCGATGGTCAAGGCCAGGACGTCGCGCACGTCCGGCTCTGGCCACTGGTTTCCATCCTTCTTCATGGCTTCTTCAAGCCTAGAAAACCAGTCCTTGTAGGCTTCCCGAAGCCCCTCTGCATCCCTCCAAATCCCCACGAGCCTGAGCCAGAAGCTGAACTTGGTCCAAGCTTGAAGATCCTCCTCATTTGTCTCAACATCGAGCAGGGTACCGTAAAGATCGCACGTTATCGCCAGAGGCTTCACGACTACCCATACTGCGCGTGCATTTAACGCTTGCCGCCCGAAATGGAAGAACTTATTTCGCTCCCCATGGTAACACCGTATGATAGAGCTCACCTCCGATGCGCTGGCCTACGCACAAGAGCACGGGGCAGAATACGTGGAAGTCCGCGGGGAAACGACGGAATTTCTGGAGGTAGTGGCCCACGCCAAGGGCATATTGAACACGTCCGGAGGCATATACAACGGTCTGGGTGTTAGGGCTTTCTACGGATCAGGCCGGGGTTACTCTTCCACGTCCTTCATAACCAAGACCTCCGTTGAGAGGGCAGTCGAGGAAGCCGTAAGGATGGCAAAAGCCTCAAATTTTGGCGGGCTCAGACCTGAGCCCCTTCAAGGAAGAGTTGAGAACGTCAAGGAACCCTACTCGCTTGACCCAAGGGAACAGGAGGTAGAGGAAAAGGCTCGCAAGGTGCTTCAGCTGGCAAAGCAGCTGTCCAAAGCCCTGAACGCCCCTCACATAAGCGTCCGGTACCTTGAGAGGTTCGAGGACAGGACAGTTGCCACAAACTACGGCCTCAGACTTCGCTACACCAAGCCATCCATATACCTGAGCTTCTGGACATCGAGCGATCCGTTTCTGAACTATGAAGACGGGCTGACTGGAGGATGGGAGGTCTTTTCTACCCTCAAGAAGAGGGCCCTTGAGTTCTCCTCCTTGGTATCCGAGGCCGAACCCGGCAAGGTGGAAAGCAGCCTGCCTGTTGTCCTCAGCGGCCGGGCGACAGCTCAGCTGCTACTAGACTGGATCTTGCCCAGCTACGTCCTGCCAGACTGGGGAGGACCGCAGATCGGAAGCGAGGTTCCCCTGACAAGGGGGCTGAGGATAGTCGACGACCCCAAACAACCAAGCGCCTATGGCCGCATCCCATTTGACGACGAAGGGGTCCCCTCGGAGCCAATCCTTCTCGTCCAGGATGGGAAGCTGATGGCGAAGCTAAACACGCGCAGCTTCCACGAGAAGGGAGGACGCGCAAGGGCTCAGGACTTTGTGCACGAGGCAGCCCCAGCTCCGACGACCACGATCGTGGACGCAGAAGAGCTCTCTGATCCCCCACTTGAGTTCGCTTACGTGCCGTTCTTGTCAAACGCGGCCCCAGCAGCCCCCGGGGACTCGTCGCCCGTCACTCCTCACGTTTTTCTGTCTCCTCTGACCTTGGTGTACAAGGGCAGCAAGATTCACAGCGCAGGTCCTACCGCGTTCTCCATAGACGCTCAGAGTGCCAGACTCGCAGCGGTCTCTACCCCTTGGGATGAGGCCTCTTCAAGAGGCTGCATCAGGCCCTACGGAGGCGGGCAGGTGAGTTGCGCCAGGAAGGCCCCCGCGACGCTCCTAGGAGGTGCAAGGCTTGACTGAGGATCAACTGGAGTCGGCTGCGGAGATGGCCATATTCGATGCTGAGAAGCTAGGCGCAGAGGAGGCAGAGGCCTTTGCTTCTTCACTAAGGGTGCTCAGGGTGAAGCTGGTCAACGGAAGGCTGGGGGAGTCGAGCATATTCAACGAGGTCGGGGTTGGCATCAGGATCGTGGAAGAAGGAGCCGTGGGATACAGCTTTACCAACTCTCTGACGAAAAAGGACATATCCGATGCGGTGGAGCGCGCCTTTCATCTCTGCAAGAGCTCCCGTCCAGACGACCCCCCTGCGTCCCTCCCGAAGTCGCTGGGGAAGAGCCAGATAGGTGACGCCTACGATCCCAGGATAGCCAAGATGAACGTGGAAAGCGTGGCAAACCTTGCCAAGGAGATATCGGACGGCGCAGAGGCCGGACCGGACGGCGCCTGCACGAGCTCTGAGTCCCTGGCACAGTCTACAGAACTCATAAGGGCAGTCGACACCGCGGGCGCGGGGATCGTGACGGAATCAACGACGTTGCTTCAAGGAATGGCCCGCGCCTCAAGGAAGGACGCCCCGCTCTTGGGCTGGACCGAGTGGGGAGGGATCAGAGTGGGCGTGCTGGAAGGATCCCAGATTGGACAGACAGCAGCCGAGAACTGCGCCTTGCTTGGACAACTTCAGCCCGTCGAGTCGCAGTTCCCCCTTTTGCTTGGCAGATGGGCAAGCCACCAGCTTCTTGGAGTCATCTGGAGGTTGTTTGACGGATCTTGGAGCAGCAAACCTCTCCTTGGCGAAAGACTTGGACCGGACTTCCTTTCTGTGCTGGACAACCCCGCTGATCCTGACGCATTGGCCGGCAGAGGTTTCGACGACGAAGGCCTCAAGACGGGGCCGGTTCACCTGATCGATGGCGGCATGATGGTTGGATACCTGACGAACTTTCGTTGGTCAAGACTTCTTGGCGTAGGCCCCAGCGCCAGCGCCACCAGAAACGCTGATCGGCCCTTCTTGTCAACCCCTGGTATCGCCCCCACAAACCTCACCGTGAGGGGCAACGACATGGAGCTCGAGGACATGCTTGAAGAGGCCAAAGGAGGCGTGCATGTCCTCGGCATAAGGAGTGCAACTCTCAACGGAAACCTCCTATCCTTCACGGTCTTCCCTTCTTTCTCAATCGATAAGCACGGAGAAGACGGGAGTCCTCTCCTGCCCTTTGACTTGAGTCTAGATCTTCGGCAGCTACTTTCTGTCATAAGGGGCGTGGAGAAACGGGGCACAAGCTACTTGGGCTCAAGCGCCCCTTCCATCCTGTTTGCTTCGCCGAAGGAGCTCGATGACCCCTTATCCTAGAGAAAACCCCTTTCGATGACTCCTTCTCAAACTCTTCAAGGAGCTGTCTTTGTCTCTCAGAAAGTCTTGACGGGATCTCGACGTCAACGTACACTATCTGGTCACCCGGAGGGTTGCTCCTCACGCCCTTGCCCTTGATCCTGACCGCGGATCCCGGTTGGGTACCAGGTGCCAGCTCTATCTTCTGCGGCCCGTCCAGCGTAGGTACCTCTACTTCGCCTCCAAGCGCCGCCTTGACCATGGAAACCCTGACCCTCGTGACTAGGTCACGACCTTCCCTGGCAAACACCGGGCTTGATTCAACAGAGACGTGCACGTACGCGTCTCCTGGTTCACCCTTTCCGCTCGGGAAGTCTCCCTGCCCCGGGAGCCTCAAGACCTCGCCATCCTCGATGCCTGCTGGGATCTCCACCGAAATCGTCCTCTCAACCCTGACCCTTCCGGTGCCTGCGCATGTGGGGCACCTCTTTTCGATCAGGTAACCTCTCCCGCCGCACGTCTGACACGGGGTGACCTGAACGAAGCGGGCCAGCCCAAACCCAGATACTTTCCTGACATACCCGCTCCCCCCGCAGGTAGGACAGACCCTCGTGGAACTACCGGGAGCTGCCCCAGAACCACCGCAAGTTGGGCAAAGCTCAACCCTCCTTATCTTCACCTGCTTGACCGTGCCCCTCACGGCCTCATCAAACTTCAGCTTGACCCCCACGTGGAGGTCCTTCCCTCTCTGCGGCCCTTGTCTTCCTCCAAAACCGAAGAGTTGCCCAAAGAGGTCCTCGAAGCCCATCCCTCCGAACACGTCACCGAAATCAACTCCCCTGAAGAGATCCTCTTCCGAGTATCTCCTACCTATGCCTTCGGCTCCCTCCATGTCGTACTGCCTGCGCTTCTCGTCGTCTGACAGGACGGCATAGGCCTCGCTGATCTGCTTGAACTTCTCCTCGGCTTCTGGCGACTTGTTCCTATCTGGATGATACTGCAGGGCCAACTTGCGGAACGCGGCCTTTATCTCTTCCTTGGAGGCGTTTCTGGGCACGCCCAGTACCTGGTAGTAGTCCACGTCGGCCACGTGGGTCGCCTTCAGCCTTCGCCTTCGACCTTGAAGTTGGCGTCCTTGGTTTCAGATGCCCCCTGAGCTCCTTGTTGGGCACCAGCCTGACTCCCCTGCTGGGAGGCCGCGGACGAATACGCCGCAGATCCAACTTCCGCCAGCACCTTCTGCAATTCCTCCGTCTTTGCCCTGATGGCTGCCAGATCGGATCCCGATGTCGCTTCCCTGAGCGAGGCCACGGCAGCCTTTGCCCTCTCCCGCAGTTCCCCAGGCACCTTGTCTCCCAAGTCAGCAAGCGATCTCTCAGCCGAATAGGCCAAGGAGTCAGCAGCGTTCTTGGCCTCTGCCAGCTCCTTCTTGCGCCTGTCCTCCTCGGCGTAGGCCTCTGCCTCCTTTATCATCTTCTCCTTCTGCTCCTCCGTCAGCCTGGTCGATCCGCTTATGGTTATCTTCTGCTGCTTGCCAGTGGCCTTGTCCACAGCCGTCACGTTCAGTATACCGTTCGCATCTATGTCGAACGTGACCTCTATCTGAGGAACACCCCTCGGGGCAGGCGGTATCCCTGAAAGCGTGAACATGCCCAAAGAGAGATTATCTGCGGCCATGGGTCTCTCTCCCTGCAGGACGTGGATCGTGACCTCCGTCTGAAAGTCAGCAGCCGTCGTGAATATCTGAGACTTCCTGGTCGGGATCGTGGTGTTCCTATCTATTATCTTGGTGAAAACCCCCCCAAGCGTCTCAACCCCGAGTGACAAAGGCGTTACGTCGAGAAGCACTATGTCACTTATCTCTCCTGCGAGCACTGCCCCCTGTATGGCCGCACCTATGGCCACGCACTCCATGGGGTCAATACCCCTTTCGGGAGGCTTCCCCAGGAGGTCTTGAACGAACCTCTGCACGATGGGCATCTTGGTGGGCCCGCCAACCAGTATTATCTTGTCCACATCCTCCTTCTTCCACTTCGCGTCTTGAAGCGCCTGATACAGGGGAGCTTTGGTCTTCTCGAGTATGGGCGCGACCAGCTCTTCAAGCTTTGCGCGGGTCAGCGTCGCGGTCAAGTGCTTTGGTCCAGTGGCATCCGAAGCTATGAAGGGGACGTTGATGTCAGTGGACAACATGGATGAGAGTTCTATCTTGGCCTTTTCGGCAGCCTCCCTTACCCTTTGCATGGCCATGGGATCCTTGGTCAGGTCGATGCCAGTCTGCTGCTTGAAGCCAGCCACCAGATAGTTGACCACCGCGTTGTCCATGTCTGTACCTCCAAGCTGTGTGTCTCCGTTGGTTGCCTTGACCTCAAAGACCCCTCCTCCAAACTCCATGAGGGTGACGTCATAGGTGCCCCCTCCAAGTTCAAAGACAAGTATCTTCATCTCCTTGTCAGACTTGTTCAAGCCATAGGCAAGAGCGGATGCCGTCGGCTCGTTTATTATCCTGACCACATCGAGGCCGGCTATGGTCCCGGCGTCCTTTGTGGCCTGTCTCTGATTGTCGTTGAAGTGGGCTGGTACGGTTATGACGGCTTTCTTGACTGGCTCCCCAAGGTACGCCTCAGCGTCCTTCTTGATCTTCTGAAGCAAGAAGGCCGAAAGTTGCTCAGGGGTGTACTCCTTGCCGTAAATGTTGTACTTGTAGTTCGTGCCGATCTTCCTCTTCCAAGCGGCCACCGTTCCTTCTGGATTTGTGGCCGCCTGCCTTCTGGCAGGCTCACCGACCAGAAGCTGCCCATCCTTGGTGAAGGCTACGTAAGACGGAAAGGCCTTGCCACCCCACACCGTTATGCCTTCCGCGCTAGGTATCACAACTGGTCTGCCACCTTGCATGATGGCAGCCGCCGAGTTGCTGGTACCCAAATCTATGCCAAGTATCTTCTCAGTCATCCTAACCGCTTACGTGCAACGTCCTATATGGTTTTTGGAGAGACCTCTTCCCCAGCTGAGATCACCACCAGCGCGGGCCTTATCACCCGTCCGCGGGCCTTGTACCCCCTTCTTAGTACGCCGCAAACGATGCCTTCTGGCAGGCTTGACTGCTCGCTCCTGACGGCTTCGTGAAACTGAGGATCGAACTTGGATCCCACGCCCGGCACTTCTTCCACGCCAACTTGGGCCAAGCCCCTCTTCAGGTTGGCAACAATCATGGCTATCCCCTCGGAGGCGCCCTCACAGCCGCTCAACCGTTGCACGGCCTCTTCGAGCTCATCGATGGCCGACAGGACGGGTGACAGCAACCTCGCCTCTTCTTCAACGAGCCTTGACTCGACGTCCAGCTCAGCTCTCCTTCTGACGTTCTCGGCATCCGATATGGCATAGAGCGCCTTGCTCCTTTCCTCCTGAATTTTTTTCTCCAAGATCAGCCGATCCAACAGATCAATGCCGGGGTCTGAGCCTGGCTTCAAACCCAGCGCGCGAGCGCCACTCATGGACCTTCGCCGTACCTCCCATATAGACTTTACCGCGCACGCCCAGCCATCCAAGGAAAAGGAAGCGCGATAGGTTCAAAAACCTGTCTATCCGATGACTTGCATGGTAGTGAGCGTGGGCTGCTCGGGGTGGAGCTACAAGGAGTGGGTTGGACCCTTTTATGTCTCGTCTGAAAAGATGTTCAGCCAATATGCGGACGTCTTCGAGGTGGCCGAGATGGATTCAACCTTCTACGTCGTGCCTCCTCCCTCCCTGGCCATGGGACTTTCTTCAAGTTCTCCACCCAAGTTCAAGTTCCTGCCCAAGTTCAACCGCGCGATCACTCATGAGAAGCTCCTGGGACTGGCAGGCAACACCGAGGCAGAGCTGGAGGCCTTCCTGAAGTTTCTGGCCCCTCTCAGACTATCAGGCAAACTGGGACCCTGTCTGCTGCAGCTACCCCCCTCCTTCGACCAAGAAAAAGTCGATGCGATTCCCGACTTCTTGTCCGTGTTGCCCAGCTGGATGAGGGTGGCGGTCGAGATAAGAAACACGTCCCTGCTCAGCTCGCGCCTGATCTCGGTTCTGGTCGACCAGAATGCCTCTTACGTCTCGGTTGATGAACCTCTCCTGCCCCCGGCTTTCATAGTTACGGCTGACTTCGCCTACGTTCGGTTCCACGGAAAGGGCAAGAAGATCTGGTTCGACTACAGGTACTCGAACGACGAGCTCGAGCCTTGGGCAAAAAGGGTCGGCAGTTCGGAAAGGCTGCAGGTCTACGCACTCTTCAACAATCACTTTCACGGGTATGCCGTGGAAAACGCCCTATCATTCATGAAGATGCTTGGACAGGTAACCGACTCACAGGCTCGTCTTCTGGACGACGTGTCACGGCGGATAGACTCTGGGGGAAGCCCTCAGCAACGCCTACTCCGACGTCGAACAGTTATTCCAATGGCCGATAGGGGTTCAGTCCGCTGAGGTCAGCCGAACGCCCCTCACCAGCACTGACGGTAGCAGCGTTGGCACTTCGACCTCCCACCAGCGCACAAGAGTCCTTTGACTTCCCAAGGCCTCAACGCGGGAAAGCATCTCAAGCATGTTGCCGCTCAGTCTAAGTCCTTTGACGGCCCTCACCTTCTTTCCAGATGAGAACTCAAAGATGGCGTCCCGGGGTATGGTTGAGAACTCTCCAGTTGAGTAGTTTTGAAATCTGGTGTACCAAGTGTTCGTGAGGTACAAGACGTGCCCATCCGTCAGATCTGACTCCGAGGCATCACCCTTCCCCACCTCTAGGTTCCAAGGTCTGGGCTCGATCCAGCCAGCATTTCCCGTTCTGGGAAGCCCCATCTCCATGGAGAGCTGCGAGTTCGTCAAGTAATTTTTCAGCACACCGTCCTCTATGATTGGCGTACGCTGTGTCGGTTGACCTTCGTCATCGAATGGCCTCAGCAGCAAGCCTCCCTCAAGTCTCCCGTCGTCGTAAATGCTGAGCGCTTCTGAGGCGACCTTTTTTCCCAGCATGTTGGAAAGGTATGAGAAGCCCGACTGCACGGCATATGCAGAGGCAGAAGCACCAAGGGTGCCAATCAGGTTTGCAAATATGGAGGGACCCAGTACGACGTCGTAGATGCCTGCTTCCCCCTTCACTGGAGAGCTCGCTTCCCTAGCTTCCATGCCAGACTGAGTGCCTGCATCGGCTGGGTTCAGCCCAGACAGAGACGGCGATGCAGTCACGGACTGCGCAGATCCCGAGCCGCAGAAAGACCTTATGACGAGGTGGGCCGAGGTTGCCTTTGCCTTTGCAGACGCCCCAAAGGAGCTAGCCAGGTACCAGCTTCTCTCCTCCGCGTTCATGACGACGGCTGACCTCTCGGCACCCTCCCTGATAGCGGCTTCGCTGGCCGTCTCCACTGCCTCCGATAGGATATGATCTGATCCCAGCAAGTCAGGGTCGTAGCTTCCACCTATGGGAAGGTATTTGGACGGACCAGGAAGAGGGGCAAGCGAGGGCTTGGGCCTTGACAGAGATGCCGCTACCCTCAGTCTCTCCAAAGAGGAAGAGATGCCGCTGGGGCTCAGGTCGAGGGTTGACCCAATTGTCGTGCTCCCCTTTGTCCTGAAGAACAGCCCGAGCTCTGCCTCGTCCCAAGACTGCAGCACCGTGATGCTCCCGTTGGATGCTCTGATCATCTTCCTTCTTGTCCTTTCAAGAAGCACCACAAGGTCTTCTCCCTGACCAGCCATCTTCAAGGTGCTCGCTGGGATCTCTTCAAGCTCGCTTTCCGAAAAACCGATCGGGCTTCTCTTGCTCACCTTGCGGTCACCCTCACGGCTCTAAGCCTGAGCTCAGGCCCGCCAGTCCAAACGGGCACCCCCTGCTCCGGCTCACCCTTGCCGCACGTGGCAGCGTAGTACCTGACCTCGCGCCCCGCGGCATCCACGCTTGAGAACAACTTGCCAGTGGTTATCTCAAGCACGGGAGATCTCACGGGTTCTCCGATCTGTCCGTTCCTCACGGAAAAAGCCTCGAGCCCAACGTATCTCTCGTTCCACCTCACGTCATCGATGTTCCATTCCATGAAGGACTTTATGTAGACCCCATTCCTTATCCCTTCGACAAGCTCATCGAAAGAGCTGTCGCCAGGGGCGAAGTAAGTGTTCGCCATCCTGACCATGGGTTCTCTGTCAAAGGAGGAAGCCCGCGCTGCCCCGTTGGATTCAGATCCCATGGCCGCAGCCGTCTCCCTGTTGTGCAGAAATTCCTTTATGGCCCCCTTTTCTATCAAAACCCTTGGCCGAGCCTTCACGCCTTCGTCGTCGTACTCATAGTAACCGTAGGAACCAGGGATCGTTGGATCGTCCAGTATGGTCACTTGCTCACTGCCCACCTTCATGCCCAGAGAGCTGGGTTTCAGGTAGGACTCACCCGCCTGAGCTGCCTCCCTTCCCATGATCCTGTCTGCCTCGGCGGGATGCCCAGCCGACTCGTGAGCCACTATGCCGCTCACCTCGCTGCCCAACAACACGTCCATGATGCCTTCGTCGGGCCTGACAGCCCTCATGAGATTCAATTCAAGCGCACGGGTCATGTCCTTCAATCTGTCCTCAAGTCTCCATCTCTTGACGGCTTCCCAGCCCGCGGCTTCCCCCAGCTGCTCGTACTTCTGAAGGGTTCCCTTCTGCGGGTGGCTGGCAGTCAAAAAGATGAAGCCCTCGCTTCTGGTAACAGAACTTCTTACCTGCTCACCGAAGCTATTTGCCAAGAGCTTTTCGGTGCGCGTGAAACCAAGGGATAGGAAACGCGAGGGAAAGGCAACCTCCTTGCCCGAGATCGAAGAGTCAAGATCGAGCATCAGCTTCACCTTCTCGTCCACGGGCACATCAAATGGATCTTCGAGCACCTTGCCCTGCCAAGCTGCGCTGGCGCCACCGCTCTGGTCAGCGCGCACTGGATCGCGGACCATCGCGGAAGACGCGCGCGCCATCTTGACGGCCGTCTCAACCGCTCTTGTGATGCCATTGAGCGTCAGATCGTTGGTGGCAGAGAATCCAAGTGCTCCTGAGAGGAGAACCCTGATGCCCACGCCGCTGGACAGAAAATAACCTGTGGCATCCACCTGGCCATTCCTGGCAAGCAGGGACTCAGATGATCTTTGCTCCAACCTGACCTCCGCGTAGGAAGCTCCCAGGCTCTCAGCCGACCGTACAGCAGAAAGGACAACCTCTTCGTCTGACATGGATGGCATCGAAGTCCGTGAATTTAAGCTTCCTCCTTTCCGTACCACTTCTCAATTAGCCCTGGGATTTCTTTCAGACTGGAAACCCTAGCGCCCCTTGTATCCAAAAACTCCAAAGGGCCTGCCCCAATCACCACGAAGTGATCTGAGGACATGAACATGGAGCCGTCCATGGGGTGATCTCCTACCGTCACGACTCCCAGCTCCGGAGTTCCAACCTCCGACATAACATCCCTCACCGCTTCCCACTTTCTTCCAGGATCTACCTGTACCATGGCTCCCAAGACCCTTCCCTCATCGTCGTACTTCAGGTCGTTGCACCTGATGATCCCTATGCCAAGGGCACTTCCAACTGCTTGGGCCAGAGGGCACAAGCCAGCGGAAACTATGGCTGCCCTCCATCCCAGCGAGGCCGCCTTTGAGACCGCTTCAATTCCTCCAGACTTCAGCTTGTACGAAGACAGAGCCCTCAACACGCCCTGTCTGTTAGCACCAGCCACCCTCAGATCCTCAACGGTTCTCCTGACAAGCCCCTCGTAATCGATCTTCCCATCGCAGAAAGTTGCAAAGTTCTCCATGGCCCGCTTCTCTATGCCATAGGCCCTGTACACGAGGTTCCAACTACTGCTCTCCTCGACCAAGGTACCATCCATGTCAAAAACAATTAGTCCTTTCAAGGAGAGAACGCCTTGGCCAGCCAGCGCATGTCCTCAGGCACTATGCGGTTGGCCTTGACTGCCTCCTTTATGGGGATCGTCGTTATCTTCTCTCCCTGCAGGCTGACCATCACGTTCAAGTTTCCTTGCTTCACTTCATCTACGGCAGCTAGACCAAAGCGAGTAGCCAGTATCCTGTCAAAAGCCGTTGGGCTTCCGCCGCGCTGCACGTGACCCAACACCACTGATCTGGTCTCAATCCCAGTGCGTTTCTCTATCTCCTTTTCGAGCCACTCTCCTATGCCTCCAAGCCTGACATGCCCAAAGGCATCCTTCTCAGCGCTCCTCGTAAAGAAGTCGGGTATGCCCTTCGGCACGGCACCCTCGGCCACCACCACGACAGCAAACTTCCTGCCCTCCTCGTATCTCTTCTTCACCATTGAGCAGACTTCATCCACGTCAAAGGGCTCCTCGGGGATTAGTATGACGTCAGCTCCGCCAGCTAGGCCAGAGTAAAGGGCTATCCATCCGGCGTGCCGGCCCATCACCTCGACGACTATCGTCCTCTGGTGAGACTCCGCTGTCGTGTGTATCCTGTCGATGGCTTCCGTCGCTATGGAGACAGCCGTGTCAAAGCCAAAGGTGCGGTCAGTGCCGTACAGGTCGTTGTCAATCGTCTTGGGTATGCCGACAACCTTGAACCCGAGGTCGCTGAGCTTGCTAGAAACACTCTGCGTATCATCTCCTCCTATGGATACTATGACGTCCAAGCCCAACTTGCCTATGTTCTCAACGAGCTTTTTTTGATCCGCCTCGTTTGAGAACGGGTTGGTCCTCGAAGTACCAAGCATGGTGCCACCCTTCGGCAGTATTCCTGAAACGGCATCGCGATCCAGCCTGATGTAGTCCATGTCAAGCAGACCTGCCCAGCCCCTCTTTATACCAATGACCTCGTAGCCGTATTGCATCGATCTCCTCACCACCGCCCTTATGGCAGCGTTCAAACCCGGAGCGTCGCCACCCCCTGTCAGCACACCAATCCTCATCTTGAGGGGAAGACTCACGAGACTTTAACCTTTTCGCTGCGAAAAACAGGGACCAAAGGAACATAAAAATACCGCTGATCATGATGGGCCTGCAAGGGCCAATCATTTACTGTTTTTTCTGCTCGGCCTTTTTCTCTTTCTTCTCGCCCTTCTTTGACAACCGCCTTCACCTACGCCCTAATGGAACTAAAATAAAAACATAACGCTTCGAGAAAAGCGAACCAATTTCTCGTAATTTCATTTCCTTTCGCCAAGATCACTTCCAGAACCAGCTCAAACGCATGGGGATCTAACAAGCTTTGCAGATCGCAGAAGCCATTGCTGCTTCGAAATCGCTCGGCGAGATGGGTCTGAGAGCCGCATCAAAAGGGCGTGACCATCCAGGTTTGCGCCCCGTTTAACTGTAACGTAGGTCAAGAGAGCGGGATTCCACGAGGGAGGGCTTGTTCAGCTCTTTGCAAGCCAAGCAGCGCATCTCAAGACTTTCTCCTGCTTCCCTTCCTGAGCTGCTCGTTTCCGAAGGCCTGCCTCGACTTCCTGAAGGGCTTGCCCTATGGGGCGAGGCATATCCGGTCTGGAAGAGAGTTCTTCCAGCACAAGAAGTGCCGTAACCAGCCAATCTCTGAGCTCGTCCTCTGTACTGACACCTCCCAACATGTCTTCCAACTTGCGGACGGCCAATCTGGTGACTTCACAGGCCTTTACACCATCGACGCTTCCTCTTTTTTCGAGCTCCGACTGTGCAGCCGCAATTGAGAGCCTGAGCAATAGCATCAATCTCCTCGCCGCGTCGACTTGGTCATGAAGCTCCCCCTTCAACTCAGGTCATCATTCAAAAGCCGATGTCCTTCAGGACCACCGAGGCTCGGGGGTCCGAAAGAGAGCCACTTCGCTGCCCATGCGACAGTTGTCGGGGTAGCAAGCGTTAAACTGGATCCTGAAACTGACATCCTCTCATCCCCGAGGGATTTGAGGTTCCTGCTTCATCGACGGTGCCCCCATCATCTTCTAGTCCGGAGGTCTTATTCCATCTCACACCCTTTTTTATGGGCTTATCAGGCGTTAATTCCCCACTGCCCATGGGTACTGATTTTAATATCGCCTGAATTATAAACTTTGCGGTTGGCAATTCATCTCCTCCCTAAAGGTCGGAGCTTTCTTGCTCATATGTCGTAAGACCTTATACCGCAAGGCGTTTTACCTCCCACGGAAAATTTACTTATGACAGACCGCGTCGGAATCGCAAAGTACCTGTCCGAGTTCTTCTCTCCGGCATATGACCTTGGAGAGGACGGGATTCCGCAGTTCAAAATGCTCATAGGCGGCCGCTGGGTGACGTCTCAGGCCGGCACCGAACCCGTGGATTCGCCTGCAGACGGATCCTTGGTCGCAAGAGTGCAGACTGGCACGCTTGAGAACGTAGAGCAGGCCATGCAGGCAGTCTCTACTTTTGGAAAGAAGATAAGAGACATCCCTGCCATTGATCGCATCAACATATTCCAGCAAGCTCGCAACCTGCTGAAACAACACAAGGATGAAGTCGTGAAGACCCTCGTGCTCGAGGGAGGGAAAACGCTCAGATCAGCCAGTGGCGAAGTTGAAGCCACCGCCCAGCGCCTATCTCTTACGATGGAGGAAGCTAGGAAGATATACGGGGATTACATACCCGGCGACTGGTCGGAAGACACGGTGGGAAAGATCGGGTTGGCGATAAGAGAGCCCGAAGGAGTGATAGCCGCCATCTCTCCCTTCAACTATCCACTCTACATAGCGGCAGCCAAGATCATACCTGCCTTGCTTTCAGGGAACAGTGTGGTAGCCAAGCCGGCAAGCGATACTCCAGTCTCTCTTCTGCTCTTCGCCAGGATCCTTCAGGAAGCAGGCATCCCTGAAGGCTCGCTCAACGTGATCACCGGACCAGGGGGAAAACTGGGAGATGCAATCGTATCTGACGAGAGAGTAAACATGGTGACCTTCACAGGAAGCACTGACGTTGGCATTCACGTCAACTCGGTGATGGGACTCAAGAAAAGGCACCTGGAACTTGGAGGAAAAGGAATCGCAATAGTGCTCGGGGACGCAGACGTCCAGTTGGCAGCAAGGAAGGTCGTGGAAGGGAACCTGAGCAATGCTGGTCAGAGATGCGACGCCGTGGCCACGGTCTTGGTGGAGGAAAGCGTTGCTGATCAGCTGCTCCAAAAAGTCGTGGAAGAAGCCAAGAAGTGGCGGGTTGGCGACCCGATGGATCCTGCGACGGACATGGGCCCCCTAATAAACGAGTCAGCCGCAAAGAGGGTCGAGACACTGGTTCAAGATGCTGTGTCTAGAGGAGCAAAACTCCTCCTTGGAGGAAAACGCAGTGGATGCTTCTTTGAGCCAACCGTGTTGAGCGATGTGCCGTTGGATTCAAGGATATTCAACGAGGAGACCTTTGGTCCAGTCCTTGTGGTCAACAGAGTCGAGAACCTAGACGAGGCTCTAGAGATCGCTAAGAGACCCAAGTACGGCCTGGATTCCTGCGTTTTCAGCAACAACTTCTACAACATGTGGAAAGCAGCAAAGGCAATGGACGTGGGAGAGGTAACCATCAACGACAACCCCAAGCACGGAGTCGGTTACTTTCCATTTGGAGGTAAGAAGGCGTCTGGCCTGGGCCGTGAGGGCATAGGATACAGCATCGACGAGATGACGCATCTCAAGACGATAGTGTTTAACCTTGACCCAGCTGGACTGGGCAAGAGGAGAGCCTCGGGATCTCCGCGAGGCAGGTTGGGTCACCTTTATATATGAGAGTCCATCTAGCGCAAAATAGAATGGCTTCAAGGGATCCGATGGTCAAGTACGAGGGGAAGTTTGTAGTGATGAACAACGGAAAGGTCTTGGCTTCTTCCAACACCCTTAAGGAAGCCTACGAGAAGTCTCGCAGGCTAGAAGGCATGGAAGTCTTCTTAAGCTACGTTCCACACAGGGACGTTCTCATACTTTGGGGAAGGAACTCCAATGCTGGAGCGGGAAAACGAGCTGATTTTTCCCTACCAAGAGGAGCTCTCTGGAGTCCTTGGTAGGGCCCTTAGACCCAGGGTACCACTTCAGCTCAAGACGGGGAACGGAACGTGGACGACCATCTCCGTTTACGTAGACTCAGGAGCAGACATCACGCTCCTTCCCAGGTCAGCCGCAGACATATTGGGTCTGCGCCTCAAGTCGGGCAACGAGGTCATAATGGCTGGCCTGTCGGGCGAACTGGTAAGGTCTTACATACACCAAGTTGAGGCCAAAGTGGGGAACCTTCCAAGCTTTACCATGAAAGTTGGAATAGCCGAAAAAGAATCTCAAGTCCCAGTTCTTGGAAGAGAGGGGTTTTTTGACAGGTTCAGGGTGACTTTTGATCCCTCATCAAAGAGCACGAAGCTATCACCCTTGATTTGAGAGTTCGCAAATGGTTTTAAGCAAGGGGGAAATGAAACTATGGCTACGTTGCTTCAGGTTCCTCAGCTTGAGTTGCCCATAATTACTGTTCTGTACGCCGCGCTCATCGTCGTGCTCTGTGCCATTGTCATATGGATAGTCCACCGCAGCCTTTCCAAAGCGTCAAAAAAGATACCTTCCAACATAGTCAGGGACGCCGAGATAGGGGCCGATCTGCTCGTCATAATCATAGGGATGGCCGCCATTTACTCCGTGCTGGGGGTGGGATTTAACGTCTTCGTCGTGCTAGTCTTGCTCATCCTACTTGGGTTGCTGGTAGCAACCCGCGATCTCTTGCCAGCTTATGCGGCCACATACGCTCTCAGAAGCCTGAACGCCCTGAAACCAAACGACTGGATAAGCGTCGGGGGGACCTCTGGGACCGTCCTTCAAGTGGGAGACATATTCACAGTGGTCCAAGGGGATGATGGGATGATCCACTACTTGAACAACCAATATCTAGTGAGCCATGAGTTCTCTGTTTATTCCCCGCTTTCCATGGTCAGATGCCAAGTCGAGCTGACTGTGCCAAGCAAGAAGGTGACTCCCGAGCTGCTGGACTCGGTCAGGAAGGCAGCGGGCGAGATAGCCAAGGCATCAGGTATACCCCAAGAACCAACCGTTGAGATCGAGCACGCCGACGAAACGGACGCACAGCTTGTCATTACCGTGCCTGTCACTGGCCCAAAGAGGATAGCACCCACTCGCACCCAAGTGCTAGTGAGACTGCTCGAGATACTGCAAGGAGCTCAGTAGGCCTTGGCCACGTAGGCAAGCTGGTTTGCGGGGGCTCCGCAGACGACGCACTTCGCAGGCTCTTGGATGTCTCTGACGAGCCTGATGGTCGCCCCAGTGCGCTGGTAAAGCCTGTCCTCGCATTCCCTTGAACCGCACCATGCCATCACGGCAAACCCTGCCCGCTTCTTGACGACCTCATCGACCTCATCGAGGCTGGAGACCTTGTACGTCATGGAATCTAGGCGCAGTTTGGCCCGCTCGTAAAGGTTCCGCTGCACCTCTTCCAAGGTCGTCGCAGTGGCCTGGACTGCCTCTGCGCGCTTCACCGTCTGCTTTTGCCCGGTATCGCGCCTGGCAAGCACCACGGTACCCTGCTCCACGTCCCTCGGGCCTACCTCTATCCTTAGGGGCACTCCCTTCATCTCCCACTCGTTGTACTTGTACCCAGGTGTCTTGTCCTGTCTGTCGTCCACGATGACCCTGAGCCCAGCTGCCTTCAGCTCCTCAGCCAAGGTGCGGGCCTCGGGAGTCGGATCAGGCTTCCCCTTGTAGACGACGGGGACCACTGCCACCTGAACGGGAGACACCTTGGGAGGGATCACCATGCCCTTGTCGTCCCCATGGCACATTATCATGGCTCCTATAACTCTCCAAGAGAAGCCCCAAGAGGTCTGCCATACGTGTCTGCCCTCACCGCTTTCGTCGACGAAGCTTATCTCGAAGGGCACGGAGAAGTTCTGTCCGAGGTAGTGGGAGGTGGCCATCTGTATGGCCTTCCCATCAGGCATCATGGCCTCCAGAGTGTACGTACGAACCGCTCCCTTGAACTTCTCCTTATCGCTCTTGTAACCCTTGAGCACTGGGACAGCGATGGTCTCTCTGAGCAGACGCTCATACATGTCTATTGCCCTTTCGGTCTGCTCCAAGGCCTCGTGCTCGGTCGCATGCGCAGTGTGAGCCTCCTGCCAAAGGAACTCCTTGGTGCGCAAGAAAGGCCTTGTCGCCGATGTCTCCCACCTCACGACGCTGTTCCATTGGTTCAACTTGAGAGGCAGGTCGTTGGGCCCATGTATCCAGCGGGAGAACATCGTATACATTATGGTCTCGCTGGTTGGCCTTATTGCCAACCTCTCATCCAGCTTCTGATCTCCCGCTTCCGTGACCCAAGCGACCTCGGGAGTGAAGCCGCTGAAGTGCTCTGCTTCCTTCCTGAGAAGTCCTTCAGGTATCAGAAGCGGGAAATAGGAATTTTTGACTCCTTCCCTATCGAGCTCCACCTCAGCAGCTTTTCTGATGGAATCCCAAACGAACATCGCGGGAGGCATGAGGACTATGAAGCCGCCGACTGGGCTGAAGTCCACGAAGCCAGTGCGTATGAGTACCTGCGAGTACCACTCAGAGAGGTCCTCCTTTCCTGCCTCAATCCCTCTTGCCCTGGCCTTTGATTCTCCGCTCATAGGCAGGCGTGGTCAGGAGATATAGGCTTTGCCCAGCGAGGTGCCTCGTAGCACATAAACATCATCTTCCCATGATTCACCCCCCTGGGCTCGCAAGCAAACTACCCCACCCTGACGGAAATGGGTTCTGACTGGAAATATGACCGACTTCAATGAGTGGCTGCTTTCCTGCGTGCAGTTCGCGCAAAGGCCGAGCCGCAAATCCCAGCAGGCCGATGCAAACCCAACCCCGAGCAAAGCTTAATACGCAAGAGCCAGGCTTTCTCATGGATTATGACGTCATAATAGTCGGAGGAGGACCAGCAGGTCTTTCTGCATCCGTTTACGCAAGGCGCGCAAACCTTAGAACTGCCGTAATAGAGAAGCTGACCTTTGGCGGAATAATCACAACAACCGACCTCATAGAAAACTACCTTGGTTTCCCAGCCATAAGCGGGGCAGACTTCGGGAAGGCCATTCAAGAACACGCCATGAAGTACGAGCCCGACATGATACAAGCGGAGGTCAAGAGAGTCAGCCAAATTGAGGGAGGCTTTTCTGTGGAGACAGATTCGGGAACCTACACCTCCAAGACCGTCATAGTTGCATCGGGAGCTGCCCCGAGAAAGTTAAACGTCCCAGGAGAGGCAGAGCTATTCGGCAGGGGCGTTTCAACATGCGCTACCTGCGACGGCCCATTCTTCGCGAAAAAGGACGTCGCGGTGGTCGGAGGTGGTGACTCTGCCCTCAGCGAAGGCATATATCTCTCAAGACTTGTCAACAAGATATACCTGATTCACCGCAGAGATCAACTGAGGGCCGAGCCAATATTACAGCAGAGATTCACTGGACTTCCAAACGTGGAGTTCGTCTGGAACTCGGTTGTGACTCGCATAGAGGGAGAAAAGCGCGTGACCGGAGTACTGGTCAAGAACGTGAAGACCGGAGAAGAAAGGAAGATAGACGTCTCCGCTGTTTTTGTGTATGTAGGGGAAGTCCCTCAGACCGACTTCGTTGACGTGAAGAAAGATGATCACGGGTACATAATCACTGACGAGAACATGCAATCTTCAGTACCAGGCATATTCGCCGCAGGTGACTGTAGGCACTCCCTTTCCAAGCAGGCCATAATCAGCGCCGGGGAAGGAGCCTTGGCTGCCATAGCAGCCCAAATGCTGCTTGAAAAGAGGTTGATACCGCAGCAAAACGCGTAAATTTGGCCATGCGTTCGTATTGCCATGTCATCTGCAGATCTGTTCAGGAAATACGAACTACCTTCACTCCCCTACAAGATAGATGCCCTTGAACCACACATAAGTTCGCAGGTCATAGACGTCCACTACAACGGCCACCACAAGGGCTATGTGACGAACGCCAACGCCACGCTCGACCGGATATCAAAGGTAGCAAAGGGCGAAGTCGCCAGTTATGACATTCAGGGCCTCATAAGGAACCTGATCTTCAACGTGAACGGGCACAAGCTTCACTCGCTTTACTGGCAAAACATGGCCCCTTCTGGAGAAGGTGGCGGAAGGCCTGGAGGAAAGTTGGGGGACATGATAGAAAAGCAGTACACCAGCTTCGACAGATTCAAGCAACTCTTCTCCGAAGCGATGAAATCGCTTCCTGGAACCGGTTGGACTGTGCTCTACTACGACGCCGAGACGGGGAATCTGGAGTTCACGACGTTCGAAAACCATTTCATGAATCACATAGCTGAGCTGCCGGTGATCGTGATAGTCGACGAATTTGAGCACGCATACTATCTCCAGTACAAGAACAATAGGAATGCCTATCTAGACGCTTGGTGGAACGTGGTCAACTGGGAAGATGCGGAACGGAGATTGCAGAAGCATCTTTAAGTGAGAATTTAAATATTTTTTTCAGCATTTTTAACTTCTTTGGGAAGCGCCTCCGCCTTCTCCAGATACTGCGAAAGGGCCTTCTTCAGCTCATCCTTCTTGGTAGTATAGAGCTTTGCGGCATGAGGTATGACGGCTGACTTGCTTTTTTCAACCTCAATTCTCAGGCAGTTGTCCCCAACCTCTTCAAGCTTCTTGATTGGGAACTTGAGTATTATTGTCATACCGTTGTTGTCAAACACTATGCCCTGAGGGGTCACAACGTACGAGGAAGGCGTAGAGGCAGGCACGGTTTGGCTGAGCAACTTGTACTTTCTCTGGAAGTAGAAGGACACCAACACGCTTCCGGCCACTCCCACGGCATACGAATACCAGCTGTGATAGAGCGGGGACTTCGCGAACCCCAACGATGTGGAGGCGACGTCGGTTCCGTACATTCCTCCAAGGAAAACGGCAAGAGTGAGGAGCATCATGTAAAGCGACCGCTTCATCATGGCTTCCTGTTCGTTGTCAACCTTTCCACCCATGGCTTTCTTGACATCGTCTGCCATAGCCTTGAATATCACCGGCCCTTTCTTCTTGCTGGACGCAGCAAGCTTCGTGTTCTCGGCGAGAAGAGGTTGCCCCTTAGCAGCCACGTAAATGGAATAGCCGAAAAAGCCCACGAAGTAGACTATCATTACTGGAAGTAGCAGGCTCGTCAGGTTGAACGCGAACAGAGCTATGAACAGCACAGGGATACCTATCATCATGGCGTAGCGGACAAGGGTTCCTGTTTCCAAGCTTAATCACTGAGTTCGTACGTTAAAAGGTTGACGCATCACAGAGATATCCAGATCAGTATGGACACTATGAGTCCGTATATGGCCAACGCCTCTCCAAGCGTGACTATTATGAAGCCCCTTGTGAAGCTCTCCGGCTTTTCCACGCTGGCGCTTATGGTAGAAGACCCAGCGCTCGCTATGGCTATTCCAGCCCCAAGGGCGGCCAGACCGACAGCCAAGCCCATACCTATGGCCATCAGCCCCTTGTCAGATCCAGAACCAACCTGAAGAGCCACGGCCTGCGAGGAGGCCGAGGGCAAAAGAGGAGCCAAGCAAACAACGATCGCCATGACGCCGATGAGGAACGAGGCGTGAGTGATGGACCGAGCCTCCTTCTTCATGTCGGAGGCTATCCGTTTCAGCTTCTCTTCGGCGGCAGCGCGCGCCTTAGCCAACTTTTCCTCAGGAGACTCCGCCAAGGACATCTCAGCTCGTAGATTTGTAGACTAATATGGGTATCGGTGAGAAGTCTACAAGCCGTGCCGTCACCTGTCCAGCTGCCAGCCTCTCGAGACTCCTCATGGAACGTGAAGCCACGATGAGGAGATCATAGCCCCCAGAGACTGCCACGTCGACCAAAGTCCTCACTACGTCACCCAGCTCTACCAGCTCGTCGCACTCAACCCCCATCCGTCTTGCGTGCGCTGACGCCTCATCTGTGTAATGTCTCATCTCCCTTTCCAGCACTGTTCTAGCCGACTCGCGCTTTACCAAGCCAAACCTATCCATGTCGGCGACGGCCTGCTCGTCCACGACCGCCACAAACGTGACCTTTGCTCCGAGCCTTAGCGCAAGCGCCAGCGCGTAATCAGCCGCTTCCAGCGCGGCAGCAGAGCCGTCCACACCCACCAATATACGGGATGGCAGACTACCCATACGCTCACCACGGTTGCGCATTTAAGTCATACCAAAGGGTTATATCTCTGGACAAGCTTCACGCATGAGGCCAGTCAGAGACATACGTCTCAGCGGAGAGATGACCACAGGCGACTTGATGAACTACTTTTCCTCGGCCGGGGGTTTCACGGCCAGAAAGCTGGCGGTTGCGACGAGCATAGTGGAAGAAATGCTGAAGGACGAAGAAAGCACCAACTTTCTGTCCTTCCCAGCAGACATAGTTGCAACGGGCACAAGAGGAGTGCTGTCGAGGATGGTACGGGACAAGCTAGTAGATGTCATCATAACTACATGCGGGACGCTTGACCACGACTTAGCCCGCCTATGGAAAGACTACTATCACGGAGACTTCATGGCAAACGACGTCAAGCTCAGGAGGAAAGGGATAAACCGGCTGGGAAACGTGTTCGTTCCAAACGAAAGCTATGGGGTCGTGCTAGAGAAGAAGCTTCAGCCAATCTTTCAGTCCATATATGAGTCCGGGCAAAAGGAGCTCTCCACAAGGAACCTCATTTGGGCCGTCGGAGAGCGCGTGTCTGGAGAGGCAGAGAGAGAGAGCTCGATCGTTTACTGGGCATATAAGAATCACATCCCAATGTTCATCCCAGGTCCTCTCGACGGGGCTTTTGGGAGCCAGCTTTGGACGTTCTGGCAAACTCACAAGGACATCTCACTCAACTTATTTGAAGATGAGCAGAGCCTCTCCGACATAGTTTTTACAAGCAAGAGGAGCGGGGCAATAATACTCGGGGGAGGCATTTCCAAGCACCACACGATCTGGTGGAACCAGTTCAAGGACGGCTTGGATTACGCTGTCTACATCACGACCGCCCCAGAGTGGGATGGCTCGCTTTCGGGAGCGCAGCTCAGAGAGGCCATATCCTGGGGGAAGTTGAACGAGAAGGCCAAGCAGCAGACCGTGGAGGGAGACGCAACCGTGCTATTTCCCCTCATGATGGCAAGCGTTTACGAGAGATTGTTTTCGCGCGGCAGAAAGAGGGTCGGGTTTCTGGGCTCTCTAGCGGCTACCAGTCGACCGCAACCACCAACGCCGACAGGGCATACAGGAGGGCAGGTGCCAGCATCAGGAATGCCCCGCGGTAGAGAAGGACCGTCATCAAGACGGCAGAGTAAACAAAGATCACCCAAGGTTGAGCCGAAAATCCCCCCTTTTTGACCTTCTCCGTTCTCACGAACTCCATCTCGGAGGCGTTTCTGGCGATCCCCCTGATAAGCAACCACGACTCCAGAAGTTCGTAGGCAAAAGAGCTCACGTAAGCTAGAAGAAAATCCTTCCCAGCAAGCCCAGAGAGCAATCCAAGCAAGGGAAGCATTAAAAACACGTCCAGAATGAGAGGCGAGCCCCCGACGGCAGCAGAAAGGGAAATAGACGCAAGATACAAGGGAGAAAACATGGCGAAGGCGTAGTCAAAGAGATAGGCGAAGGCCTGAAATCCCTTCGGGAAACCTCCCTTTCTTAGCACCCGAGTCCCGTACTTCTTCAAAGCCTGTATGTCACCAGCAGTCCAACGGCCTGCCTGGGTGTACAGGGCCCGAAACGAGGAAGCCACCAAGCCAACTCCCTCTTCCTTGGAACAAAAGTCTCCTTCACATCCTGACATGTAAAGGCGAATCGTCAGGTCCAAATCCTCCGTGAGAGCCATGGGATCCCAACCGCCAACGCTTCTGAGCGCCTCGAGCCTCAAAAGGCACAAGCTACCGTTTATCTTCACGGGTAGCCCGCAAGCAACTGCCAAAGGCTGCTCAACGCTGACGTGATAAGCGAGCAACGCCCTCTGAACGCGTGCAGCAAGTCCCTTTCCTTCCAGACCCCACCCAAGTTGGACGTAAGCCTTTTCTGACTTCAGCAGAGCCTCAACACCTTGTTCTATGGCATCTGGCTTCAGCTTGAAGTCAGAATCCAGCAAAAACACCAAAGGGCCCCTGAGCAAGGGCTCTGCTTGTTTCAAGAAGCCAGGTTTTCCCCTGATCTTCTCACTGCGCCTCAGCAGGTCTACCCTCATGCCAGCTGCTTTGAGCTTCTCGACCGATTCTTCAACCGCGCACTTGGAACTGGGGTCGGTGCTATCGTCAAGCACTAGGACCCTGAGGAGTCCCCTTGGGTATGTCTGTTCGAGCAATGAAAGAAGCGAGCGAGACACGAGTCCCCCCTCGTTGTAAGAGGCAACCACCACGTCCACCCCGGGAAGTTGATCGATATGCGTTGCAGATGAACGCGTTGGCTTGACACGCTTGAGGTGGCAGGTCAGAGGAAGGGCCGAAAAGACGTACACGAGATACGCAAGGACCAGTAGGGCCGCTTCCAAGGCTGCCAGAAGGGGCATGCCCTTACGGAAACTGGGCTTTTTAACGTTGCTGAAAGCTGCTGGATAACTATCCCTTCGCCAACGCGCCTGAAGGTCGTTCAGGAACAAGGTCTGGGTTTCAGATCATGACTGAACTCCGTCGTTAGTTTTGACCAAGATCCCGTTCCACACGAATGCCGCAGGGAAAGTCGTGAAGCGCCAATTGGGTTAGCTATGGCTCGGCTCGCATGCAAAATGCTTATATATTACCTATATAAACGTTTTAGTGGTGTTCTCGTAATTGGAGTCTTCTGAAAAAGAGACAAAGTCGAGGTTAAAGAACGCCGTTTGCCCCGTCTGCGGAAGTACTAACTTAATCTTCGATCCAGAGAAAGGAGAAACCATATGCGCTGATTGTGGGACAGTCATAAGCGACAAAGCCATGGACAGCGGTCAAGAGTGGAGAGCTTTCACAAAAGAGGAGAAAGACCAGAGGAGCAGGGTAGGTGAGCCAACCATACCTGGCATGGGAGCAGCCCAGCTGTCGACCACCATAGATACAAGGGACATCTACAACCTCGGAGGAAAAATGGGAGTGAGGAAGAGGATAGAGCTCCAGAGGATCAAGAAGTGGCAAGTCAGGTCACGGCTGCAGGGAAGCCATGATAGAAACCTGATACAAGCACTAAACGAACTCGACAGAATAGTTTCCCAACTTGGTCTTCCAACGCCCATAAGAAATGAAGCCGCCGTTATATACAGTCGGGCTGCTAGCTCTGGTATGGTAAGGGGAAGGAGCATAGAGTCCGTGATAGCTGCAGCAATATACGCTGCATGCAGAAAGCTGAGAAACCCTGTCTCTCTGGATGAGATAAGCACCTACACGCAGGCGAGCAGGAAAGACATAGCTCGTTGCTACCGGCTTCTTCTCAGAGAAAACAGCGTGGACGTGCCGGTTCCTGACGCAGTGGACTACGTGGCAAAGATAGCCAGCCCGCTTCACCTGAACGCAGAGACTCAGAGAAAAGCCGCAGAGGTGATAAAGAAAGCCCAAGAGACAGGCATCACTGCCGGCAAGGATCCTGCGGGGCTGGCGGCCGCTGGCATCTACATAGCCAGCCTACTGACAAAGACGAGAAGGACGCAGAAAGAAATAGCCATGGCAGCCCAAGTCACCGAAGTAACCGTCAGGAACCGCTACAAGGAAATGCTCTCACGGCTCGACCTAAAAGAGCTGGAAGGAGAACAGCCTCGCCGAAGCAGTAAAAAACTACAATTTTTGTAGGCTAGAAAAACCTCGCTGCTGAGCCACAACTATGTTTGACTCTTCATAACCCTCTGCAACAAGGATGTCCTTGACCTTCTGAGCGTGACTTCCCTGAAGAGTTATCAAGCCATCCTTGTAGGTCCCACCGCAAGCCAGCTTTGTCTTAAGAATACTTGCCATCCTCCTGGCCTCGACTGGATCACTGAAACCGCTGACAACCGTTATGTCCTTGCGGTACTTGCTTTTTTCGGTGCGCACCTCTATCTTTTGCTGCTCCTTGAGAAGGTCTTCCCATATCCCTATCTCGTCCGTGGCTCCCAGCACCCTAGAGCCCTCGTCCAGATCTGCTTTCAAACCCAAGCAATGTACCATAGGCTTAATAAGGATATCTTCTAAGGATACATGTCGGAACCTCAATACCCGCTGTACCAGTGTGTCAAGTGCGGCTATGTGCTCACAGAGGAAGACTGGAGAGCTTCTGGCCTCCTCGTATCCAAGCTCAAGTGCCCAAGGTGCGGCGGGCGTGTGTTCCTAAAGCTCACTTACAAGTCTTCTAGGATAGAACAGGTACTCTGAGCTCTATGAAAGCCTAGAGGCACAGAACTCAAGCACCAACTTGGCCGCCAAGGCAGCCGTTATCCAAGAAGGATCTCTGGCTGGACAGAGCTCCATGACATCCATGCCCGCGACTCTGTAGTTTCTTAGTGCATCCATGAGTTTCAGCACGTCAGACGGAGATATCCCGATCGGCTCAGGCGTACCAACGCCAGGCGCAAAAGAGGGATCAAAACCATCTAGATCGATGGATAGATATGCCACATCGCCGTCTGACAGGAAATCCCTTAGAATCCCAGCGAAGTTCGCGCTGGCGACTGCTCTTGCCCGAACCATGCTCACATTCTTTTCTGCGCAGTAGGCAATTTCCTCTGAGCTGAAGGCCCTGACACCGACGAGCAAAGCCTTTCTCCCCTTCTCAACCCAGCGTCTGGTAGAGGTGGCATGGGATAACTCATTGCCAAGAAATTCCTTGCGACAATCCGCGTGCGCATCCACCACGATCAAGGCATCCGCCTCGGTAGCCTCCGCAGCGTATGGGGTGAACGTATGTTCTCCTCCAAACATGATTGGCGTCTTCCCAAGGCCCCTTATCCAACTCGCCACGGAAGAAACCATGCCACCAGTCACTGCAGCATCTCCATGACTTACAGCGACGTCACCTGCATCGTAGATCCCTGCCCTTTCGAGATCCTTGGAGAAGAACTCGGACCAAAGCTCCATGCCTTGAACGATAGCTCTGACAGCTCTGGGACCCTCACGCGCGCCTGATGCGGCAGAAGTGCCTGAGTCAAAGGGAACACCGAAGAAGACAAAAGGAGAATCCTCCAGAGAGGCAGCATTCCCTGGAAACTCATACTGAAGCCTACTTAGATTAACGTTATCTTCCACGAGGCAAGATCACTTTTGACTTTAATTTGTTTCGGTAGGGGTTTTCCTGACCTCTTGACCTTTGAGCTTCCTAACCAAGACGACGAGGCCACAGGCCAAGACTATGGCAACGACCACTTTGGCAGCGAACACGTACTCAGATCCTGGAAAGGTTGGTATAATCACCATGGCACTGTGACGTCAGAGCCATATTTCAGCTTTTCTTGCCTTTTTGCAAGCCCCACAGCATATCCATGGAAAGCACAGAGTGCGCCCGCTGGTCCCATCTTGTAAAGGTACAAGGTCCTCAAAGGATGTCCTCGGCGCCTTGCTCCTGGACCAGTTGGGACAAGCCCCCTCATACCTGCGCCGAAATCGCAGAAAGATGCAAGTGATTGCCCCAATCGCCTAGCTTTTATGCCATTTCCGCACCTGAACTATGGTTACAGAGGAAGAGGTACTCAAAGCCATAGAAGACGTGGTGGATCCGGAGACTCAGATCACCGTGATGGAAATGAACTTGATAGATGGCATTGAGCTGAAGCCAGATGGGATCGTGAAGGTGAAGTTCCATGCCACTACCCCACTTTGCCCTCCTCAGTATGCTTATTCCATGGCCTTGGACATGAAAGATAGGATATCGTCCATAGAGGGCGTCAAAAAGGTCGCGGTGGTCCTGATTGATCACTATCTATCCCCCGAGATCAACCAAGCGGTCAATGGGCCCGACTGGAAGCCCGAGGGACCCGACGAGGCAGGCCCCGCAGGGGGACAAGAGGGTGAGGGGACGAATGCCCGAAGATCTAGAGGGTCAGCTGAAAGAACTCAGGAGGAGAAGAGATGAACTGGCCAGAGAACTTGAGTCCTTGAACTCAAAGAAGGAGCTCACCCGCCACGAAGTAGAACGCAAGAAGATCTTGGAACGCGAGGCCGTGGAGATCATGGATCGCATAGTGCAGCTCGAATTCCTTTCGGGAGAAAGGCGATCGCATGCCCCACGCAGATGCCTGATCCCAACCTGTGAACAGAGATCGGCAGCGAGAGCTGACTACCGCTCGCTGGCAGGTCTCTGCCTAGGAGCACTCTGATTCGTTCTGGATCAACCACCACCAGCCAGCATCTGGCACCCAATCCAGTTCTCATACGGCAGGGTGAACTAACCACATCTGAACGACGTGGGCTTCTCGCTTCCTTGACCGCACTCGCTCACCCTTTTGTCGGGTGGGTGTCCGACCTTCGTGGAGACCCGTTCCAGATCAAATGCAAGTGCGTTCCTAGCCGTGCCGACCTCCCCATCAGGCACAAGCCCGCATCTGAGGCACCGGACGAAGCGGTGATTCATGAAGCAGACTGCGGTTTCTGAGGGAGGCTAGCCCTTGCGTCGCGCAGCATTCAAAAAAAGTCGTTGGCACGAATTCACCCGATCAACAACCGATGGGGCTTCTTCGCTTCCCAAAACCTCTTCAAGTGCTAACGAGAATCACGGCGGCTGAAACTGACAGCGCCGCGCTGGCAGTCTTTCGTTTCAATTCAAGAGAGCTCGCTGGGGGACCCGATGAAAAAAGGTATTTGGTTCCCGTTCCTGTCAAAGAACGCCAAGTTCATCTTGCCCGCATACGGATAAGCCGCGATCCCCATCACCCTACCGTAGTACTGCAACAGATCTTGCAGGGAGGGATATAGGGCGCCACTCGGATGGCTGTGTATCGTACCGACAATAGAAGGAGAGTAAGGAAGCGACCAGATAGGGTATGATGCAAAGCTACTCCCAGCCCTCTGGAACGGAGGAGACAAAACTTCTTCTATGAAAAGGTACCCGCTAACCTTCTTTCCTCTTGCCAAAAGTATTATCTCATTCGGGTACATGCCCTTGGCGTATTCCATTATGCCCTCCAATGTCTCATCCTGAAGCAGCAAACCCTTTAATGGGCTGGGCACAGGGTAGCCCACTTTGGATAGATAAGGGTATTCAAGACCGCCATCCGAGGAAACGCAGCCATGGCGCTCATGATCCAAAGGACGGGGTTTAATTCAGGGCAAGCCAGAAAAAGGGGAAGCGAACAAGCGAACCATGACGGTCTCCATGTCGGTGAGGATACTGGAAATCCATGCCGAAAGGCTGGTTGAAGGAGAACTCAACAAGGTACAGATGCAGACGCAGCTGAACGCGCCCAGCGGACCGCTCGAGAGGAGGAGCCCCAGCCTTCTGGTGATGCCATTCGTCTTCAGCGTAAACTTCATGCCAGCGAGCGGCACGTTGACCTTTCATGGACAGATCGCGATCACAGGAGAGGCCGAACACCTAGAAAGGATATCGAAGGAGATAGAGGAGAAGAAGCTCTACATGCCAGCTCTACAGCTCGCCTTCAACCACAGTGTCGCCACCTCCGTACTGGTCTGCAGAGAGTTGGGACTTCCGTTCCCGCTGGGCATCCCTCAACTCAGCGTCAACGAGGAGACGCTCGATAAAAGACAACAGGCTCCGGTAGTCAGGTGACGCTCAAGGAAGCGGGTAGGCGATTCCCTGCCTCTTCCAGTAAAGCAAGACTTGGGATTGCATGAAGGAGATTGCCTCCCTGTTGAGCGGCTCGAACAGGTGGGCGTACCTCTTCTGAAGCCTCAAGTAATCCTCTATGGGCCGCAGGCGATTGGGCAGATAGGTGTGTATGACTTTTCCATCTATATATTTCTTGAGTGGCCAAACTCCAGTCTCCACAGCCATGCGGGCAACTTCCAAGGACTGCGATGGATCGAAGCCCATGCCTGTCGGGCAAGAGGCAAAGCCTATGAACATCTTCGGCCCACTCCTTGCCTCAGCCTCCTCAACTTTCTTCATCAGGTCAAGCGGATGAGACGGAGATACCGTGGCAAGGTAAGCTGGCTCATGCGCCTTCCAAATCTCAAACAAGTCCTTCTTCCTCCTAGTCGCTCCGACGGGGTTTCTTTCCGACACTGGCGTGGTGGTAGTCCATGACCCGTATGGAGTTGCGCCACTCAGCTGATACCCAGTATTCGCATAAGCCTCGTTGTCGTAGCATAAGTAGTAAAAATCAAGACCTCTGTCCATGGCGGCAGACGTTGACTGGAGCCCTATGTCGTAACTGGCTCCGTCCCCGGCCAGAACCATTACCTTCACGGCCCTTGGCTTGGCCTTCCCCTGCGACGCAAGCGAATCCAAGGTGTCGACGATTCCCTGAGCTCCAGCCGGAGCCGACGCCAGGGAGGCGTATGCCCACCCGCCAGCCAAGTTGGAATACGGAAAGGTCTGGAGAGATGTCATGCATCCAGACGAATTGACGATGAAGACGTTCCGACCCATGACCTTGAGCATGAGTCTCAGCATGAGCTGAGCCCCGCAGCCAGCGCAAAGAGAAGAACCGGGAAACAGGGGCTCGTCTAAAGGGATATCCCTGATGGTCCTTATCCTATGCTCCATTTCGGTCACCTCCTGCCTGGTCGCGCTGGAGGATCATCCGCTCTTTGTTCACCTCATGAAGGTCTGACGCAGACATGAGCAGATGCTGGCCCGTCCATCCATTGATCAACGCCTTCAAGATGACGTCCATCTCCCCCTCCGATGGCACTTTTCCTCCAAGCCCACCAATGAAGCCCAACAGCTTGGGAGGACTGTCAATGCCATACAATGCTCCAGCCACCTCCTGATAGATCGCGCCTCCCAAGCCTGGCGATATGTCTTGGTCGAACACAGCCACTGCCGTCTTTCCACTCAACATCTCAGCCACTCTTTCAGCTGGTAATGGCCTCATAACCCAGAGCTTGAGCAAGCCGAGGCGGATCCCCTGACGCCTGGCCTCCCTGACGAGCCTTCTCATGATCGTCGTGAAGGAATCTGTGCACACGATCGCGTACTCAGCATCTTCGAGCATGAACCCTTCCGCCAACTCGTGTTTCCTGCCAAATAGTCTGTGAAAATCCGAGGCTGCTTCATCCAAGACCCTGAGCGCTTCCCTTTGAGCTAGATGGACCTGATATTTGAAGTACAGGTAAGGAGAAGAACCTGACGTCAGTATCCCAAACGAGGGAAGCTTTGAGGCAGAAAGAGGGGGAATCGGGTAGGGGGGCAAGAAGGCGCGAACATCCTCCTGTGTGGGCAGCTCCAAGGGCTCCCTTGTGTAGGATAAGTAGAAGCCGTCGAGATTGACGATCGAGGGAAGCATCACCCTTCTGTCCTCCGATACCCTATATGCAATCAAGATGGAATCCAAGGCATCTTGGACGGTCTCTGCATGAAACTGCATGAAGCCCGTGTCTCTGGCCGAAAGCACGTCATTGTGATCTGGAAGAAGAGTTCCAGGAGAGGAAAGCGCCCTGGAGACGTTCACCATGACCATGGGCGACCTCCATCCAGCGACCTTGTAAAGCATCTCAAAGGCATACACGAGCCCCTGCGAGGAGGTTGCGGTGAAGACCCTTGCTCCAGAAAGGCTGGCTAGGCCAGCCGCCGTGAGCATGGAGTGCTCTGACTCCATGGGTGTCACCCTTGCCTTCATCTGACCAGAGGTAGCCCAAGAAGCTATCCTCTCAACGATTTCCGTCTGAGGAGTAATCGGGTAAATCGGGACGTAATCAACCTCCGCCAACCTGGCACCCCAGGCAGCAGCCTCGTTCCCAGTCATGATGTCCTTCAACTGCTTTCGACCTCCACTCCTATGGCGGAAAATGGGCAAACCTGCTTGCAGATCAAGCAACCCTTGCAGTTATCATAATCAATGATGGGGCGCTCTTCCCCATCCAGAGATATCACGGCTTCTGGGCACGCTACGTAGCACAGGAAGCAAGATTTGCACCTGCTTTCGTCAACGACGGGACGGAGAGTTCTCCAAGACCCAGTCATCCTGAACCTGGAACTCCCCGTTGGGTACATGATCGGTATGCCCCTCACAGCGTCCACGTGAATCGGCTCGACTGCACCTGCTGGTTCAAGTGGCTCTGGCTTGGCGATCGCAACGGATGAGACGAGAGACAGGCTGCACTCGTAGGCCTCTCTGGCTACCTTTTTCTCTTCCGCCTTTGTCTGAACTTGCAGGCGATCTAGCTCAACGTCCAAGGCCATCAGAAGAGGAGCTAACTCCAAGCCAAGCGCACTGGCAGCCACCGCGGCCGCAGCCGCGCTCAGATATTGACTGCCCAAGCCAGATCCAAGAGATCTCATGTCGCAGGTCCTGCTGCCGCCAATGTAGGATGAGGAGTTCACCACCACAAGCCCAGCTCTTCCTCCGTAAGGCACCGTTGCATCCAGCTTGACGAGCAGGCTCACCCAAGCTGGCGTTCCTCTCTCCTGGATGGGCTCCGAAGAGAAGCGCACGTAAGATGTAACGGGAGCTCCCCTTCTCTCAGTCCCATAGACGGGGAAGTCCTGAACCCAGAAACCAGACACAAAGGCGGCCCGCCCAAGTATCCTGCCAGCGGTTCTCACGCCTTGACCTCCCCTACCTGAAAAGGCAACAGATCTAAGCCCAAAGGTCTCACTCACAGGACGATGGGTTGATCGAGATAAACGCCTTGCGGTGCGGTCTTGACTAGTGAAAGGTTCACTTGACTGGGGAAATACTGACTTGTGGGGAACCTCGATAACCAAGAGATGAGAAGAAAGAGTCGGCCTGTTGCTTCCAGAGGGCCAACCCGTCAAAGTCAGATGGATAGCGGGAATATAGGTCCATGGCCCGGGCAACATCTTGTGACATTTGCCTTAGCCGCAAGAGCATGGAAGGACGCCTGAGGCCCGCCAAGACGATCTCAAACTCCTTCTTCCAACTTATGTCCACCGTACCTGTCAGGGCGGCCTTTGTGACCGATTCCTCGTCCATCATTCCAGACGACATGCCAAAGTTTATGTCGTCGTTGGAAAGGTGTATCAAGAAGCGCCTGAAGACGTCAAGTCCTGCTTGCTTCACGCCGTACTCCTTCATGTAAGTTATGTTGTAATCCCAAAGCTCTGCAAAGCCAGGAAGATCTTTGGACTCAAGGGCTGAAGCTATGCTTGAGGCTGCCATGGACGCGCTGATCATGCCGCTACCTATGCCGCCTCCAGTCACCGGATTCACAGTCATGGCCGCATCTCCAGCAAAGACTATGCCGTTTCCCACCATGTTTGCCATTGGCCTTCTGGTAGGCACCGTGTCGCCGGATGCAACCACCTCTTCTCCTCTGATCCCCTTCTTTGCGATCCACTCGTAAGTCTTTGTCTTTGGATTCGGGTAGCTTCCGATCATGGTTACGCCAACGCCTATGTTCGCCATGTCGCCCTCAGGGAATGCCCATATGTAGCCGCCAGGGGAAGTCTTCTGGTCAAAGTATATCTTCAAGTAACCGCTCTCGACGGGAGGCTGAGGTTTTTTCAGCTCAACCCTAAACGCTGCCACAGCGTCTGACCTAGCCACCGCTTTTTCGATCAGCCAGGCGTCAGGCATTGCTCCTCTCAACCTCGTCTTGTTGCCCGAGGCATCGAGCACGACCCTTGCCTGCACTTCATCCTTTCCCCTCACGCCTACAACCCAGCCATCTCTTAGCAGCGGACCTTCTACCCTGAAGTTGTCCAGAAACACCACGCCAGCCGCCTCGGCCTCTTCCACAAGAGCACGACCCAAGCCAATCCTGTCAACCGTGAAGCCATAACCCTTGACGCGAAACACAGTCTTCTCGTCCGGGGAGTAGAGGTCGGCGCCTTGTATCCTCTCCCTTATGATCTGTTTTGGCAACTCCACGCCTGCCTTGCGCAGGTCTTCCTCTCCAATGGCATCGCCGCATGCCTTGTCTCCTATCCTGTTCCTCGGTTTGGCATCCACCATGAGGACTTTGTAGCCCTTCTGCGAGAGCTTCTTGGCGGCTACCGCTCCCGTGGTGGCGGCACCGACCACGATCACGTCATAGGAGCTCATGGCGCCCTCAGGGCACCACTATTAAGTTTTTCCAGCCTGCAAGCTCATCTGCTGGGCGCGAAACGCACTTAAGGACCCGCGAAGCCCTCCGCGTGTACTACACGGGAAAAGGTGATGACGGTAAAAGCAGCCTCGGCGGTCCCAGAGAGGACAAGGACGATCCGCTGTTCGAACTCGTTGGAGACTTGGACGAGCTGAATTCCCAGTTGGGCGTTGCAGCATCCATCCTCAAGGATCAAGACGTGCTTGCTGGCATCACCCGGATCCAAAACGACCTGTTCTTGATCGGCTCGATGATCTACTTTGAAGCAAGGGGAGAACATCGCTCGATGGATGAAGAAAGAAGAAGATGGATTGAAACGGAAATTGGCAGGATGTCTTCGCTCGTTCCTCCCCTCAACAGCTTCGTGCTGCCAGGGGGATCCCCTCAGGCAGCCCAGCTGCACTACGCAAGGGCGGTGGCCAGGAGAGCCGAAAGGAGGATGGTCTCCGTTTCCAAAAGGCTCCAGCTCGACCAAGAGCTGGTACGCTACCTGAACAGATTGTCCTCATACTTGTTCGTGGCAGCTCTGCTTGAAAACGCTCGTGCGGGCATAAATGAGAAGCATCCGTCCTATCGAGCAGCCTTTCTGACGCATATCTTAATCCATTCGCCGCTCAAATCCCATTCCTCGCAATGCCAACCAGAAGGGACTTCGCCCTTCACTATTGACGTGCTCTTGGCCCTCACGGATAGCGCGAGCTCGCTCATCAGCGAAGAGACCGCTTGCCCCAGCTCCTCACCGCATGCTAGGACTAGGTCGACGTAGTCATCCACGTTCAGGCCAGCCTTTCTCCTAGTCTCCTGTACTCTCCGAGAGATCTCCCTCAGCAGAGCCTCGCGCTCCAACGCCTGATCTTTCCTGATGTCGAGGTAGACGCTCCCTCCCTGAAAGTCAGCCCTCACGAGTCCCTCGCGAGGTGCCGTCTGAACCTCTACGGCTTCAGGTGGAATCGGCCGCTTTTCCCCGCCGATCACCACCTCCGTCTTGCCTTCCTCAATGGCTTTTACAGCTTCTGCGACGTGGCTCTTGAACTCCCGTCCAAGCACATCGTAACGAACCTTTTGCTTGCGAACCGTCAGCTCCTCCTCCCTTCCATTTCTGACCTCCTTGACGTTGGCCATCTCGCATATTATGGGGGCTAGGTCACTCACGCTTGGCCCGACTACGTAGAGCACCCGCAGGGGATGCCTGAGCTTGATGCCGATCCGATTCCTAGCATTCAGCGATGCCGTTACTATCTGCCGGGCCACGTCCATCTCTTCCTCAAGTCTCTTGTCGGGAGAAGCTGGTGGGGTAGGCCAGTCTTGCAGAGACGGAGAGCCAGGGAGCGACGACGCAAGATAAGAACTGATGAAGGGGGCAAACGGGTAAAGCAGCTTGAAGAGTCCCAAAAGGGACAGGTAGAGAACGTGGTAGGCTTCTAGCTTGGAGGAATCCTCCCTTTCATCAACCCAAGTCCTCTTCCTGCACAGCTTCACGTACCACTTTGACAAGTCCTCCACGGCATAGCTCAAGATCTCCTGAAGCGCTTCGGAGTACTTGAACTGGTTCATCAGATGGGTGACATCCTCGATGACCGTTGAGAGCCTTGAGACTGCCCATCTGTCTTCGGTCCTCCTGAGGGGGACCTCCTTGAACGCGTAGTCGTCTAACATCATGTAGGTTGTGGCAAAGTATGCCAGGCTGTAAACCGTGCTGAGCTTTTTGCGCGCGTCCTCCAAGCCTGATGGACTGAACCTTATGTCTTCCCACACCGTGTGGCTCATCACAAAGACGCGGAACGAGTCGGCCCCGTACTTAGATATGAGATCTTGGACGTCCATGAAGTTGCCAAGTGACTTGTGCATCTCCTTTCCGGCTTCGTCGAGCGCCATACCGTGGGTCAGTATGGCGCGATAGGGGGTCTCTCCCCACAGGGCGCCAGACACCTTCAGCAGCGAAGAAAACCAACCAGTGAACTGGTCCTGCCCCTCTATGACCAAGTCGAACTTGCTCGGGGGCCAGAGAGCCGTCATGGCGAAAGGAGCCGAGCCAGAGTCAAACCAGACATCAAACACGTCTTTTATCCTCCTCATGGTTCCACCGCAAGAGTGAGGAAACGTGATGCCGTCGATGAAAGGCCTATGCACCTCTAGAGACGACGACAGCTTCGCGCCGCTCAGCCTCCTGAGTTCCTCCACCGACCCAATGACCGCTGTTTCACCGCATCTATCACAGACCCACACGGGCATGGGTGTTCCCCAGTACCTCTGGCGTGACACGACCCAGTCATCCAGCTTAGATACCCAAGGCATCAACCTCCCTTCCTTCAGCCAAGGAGGATAAACCGCGACAGAACTGGCAAGCTGGACCAGTTTCTCTCTGATCCTCGAGATGGTCACCAACCACTGATCTGCGGGCCTCATGATCAAGGGTGTGCCGCATCTCCAGCACACAGGGTAACGGTGCGTCAGCGGTTCCTCCTTGTAGAGGAGGCCAGACTCCTTCAAGTCATCTAGTATCAGCTTATTGGCATCGCGAACGTAGATCCCCGCATACCTCTCCACGCTTACCCTGAACCTTCCAGTCTCATCGACCAAGTCTAGCATCGGTAGCTGGTACTGCTTCCCCACCAGGAAATCCTCTTGCCCGTGAGCCGGCGCAACGTGCACTATCCCTGTCCCTTCTTCTACGTTGACGAACTGATCGCTGAGCACGACCTTATGTTCGAACCGTTGGCAACTCAGGAATGGCAGAACTGGCTCGTATCTCGTCCCCTCCAATTCCCTGCCCTTGAACCTCCTCCTCACGGAGTACGGTCCCTTGAGCACAGCCAACCTCCTCTCAGCCAAAACAAGCACCTTACCTTCGCTGCTGACTTCTACGTAGTCGGCCTCTGGGTTCACCATCAGGGCTGAGTTCGCCGGTAGCGTCCAGGGCGTCGTCGTCCAAGCTAGCAGATACCTCTCCTCTCCCACAGCCTTGAACAGCACATAAGCAGACTCGTCAATGAGATCCGCGTACTTGTCGGTGACCTCGTAGTCTGACAAAACCGTCTCATCCCTGGGGCACCAGTAGAAGACCCTTTTCCCCCTTTCCACAAGACCAAGATCCCACAGGGCCTTGAACTCCCTCCACTCGGCGTCTACGTAAGAAAGGTCCGAAGTCCGATAGGGATGCTCCCAGTCCATTGAAACTCCAAGCCTTGAGAAAACCTCGCTCATGGCTCCCTCGTTTTGATCTGCCAACTCGTTACACATTTTCACAAAGACGTCCACGCCCACCCTCTCTACGTCAGACTTGACAGCGATGCCAAGTTCCTTCTGAACCGCCAACTCGATCGGAAGGCCGTGACGATCATATCCCGGACGAACCCTCTCTGCCTTCCCATTCATCCTCATGTAGCGCATGTACACATCCTTTATCACCTTGTTCCAGGCAGTCCCCGGATGAGGCACGCCGGATGCAAAAGGGGGACCGTCGAGCAAAGTCGCTCCCTGGCCGTCGACCCTGAGGACTTCCCTGGCGACGCTGGGCTCAACGACGCTCGGATCGTATCTGTTACTTTCAAGCTCCCTGCTCAAGCTTCGAGCGCCAGTTCGACGCTTATAAGGAATTCGAACCTCATCCCTCCAGGCTTTTCCCTGATGGCCCAGAAATCGCGAGCCTAACTCTGAGCACTGGATGGCTCCCGTCTGCCAGAAGGGCCGACGTTCTCACGAACATCACGCGTTTCCGAAATGCCCATTTCCTCAACAGAATCACGCGAATTGCCCGAAGGGCCAGCACGGGGAGATAGACGCCAGCCGCAAACGCAACAGAGAAAGCCACTCCCGCGTAAGACGCAAGAAACACGGGTCCCAAGAATCCCAAAAGCAGAAGCGCCAGCATCCTGAGCTCGTAGATCAGTCCGAAGCGAGTAAAGCTGTCGTGATGACCAACGGATTCAAGGTCAGAGATGATGGAACGGTAATCACTGAGATAAAACAGCGCCGAGGAAACCCCCAGAATCGAGGCAACCGTGAGGAAGAGGGGCAAAAGAGAAGAAGCCATCAACAAAACGGACAACAAAAGCAGACCGCATATGACGAGCTCAGCTGCGGCGGACCTGGCTGAGGGAAGATAGTTCCTCTCGTCTTCTACCCTTTGCCGAGCCACTGATGACCCTCTCCTCACCCTTGGCTATCTCCTCTGCGAAGTGGCAGGCGACCCAGTGACCAGGCTCAACCTCTCTGAGCTCTGGCTCCTCGACCTTGCACCTGTCCTTGGCGTAGGGACAACGAGGGTTGAAGGAGCAACCCTTGGGCACGTCGGTAGGAGAAGGGATCTCTCCGCTGATCGAGACCCTCAGCTTTGGAGCTTTCGGATCAGGAACGGGGATTGCATCAATGAGTGCACGAGTATATGGATGAAGGGGACGATCCACCAGATCCTCAGAGTCGGCCAGCTCAACCAGCTTTCCAAGGTACATGACGGCTATCCTGTCGCACACGTGCTTCGCCAGAGCAAGATCGTGCGTTATGAAGAGGAATGAAAGACCCAACTCCTCCTTTAGGTCAATCATGACGTTGAGCACCTCCGCCCTTATGGAAACGTCGAGCATCGAGACGGGCTCATCCGCGACTATGAAGTCTGGACCCAGGGCAAGCGCACGGGCTATGGCAACCCTCTGACGCTGGCCTCCAGACAGCTCGTGCGGATAGCGGTCTAGGAACTGCTCCGGAGGTGAAAGCTTCACCTTGAGCAAGGCGTCATTGACCAGCTGCATGAGCTCCTCCTCGCTCTTCGCAACCTTGTTGACCCTTAGTCCTTCTGCTACCACGTCCCTTATCTTGAAACGAGGGTTTATGGAATCGTAGGGATCCTGAAATATTATCTGTATCCTTTCTCTTATGTCTGACAGCTCACTCCCGCTCAAGGAAAAGATATCCCGCCCCTTGTAGTACACGTGACCGGACGTGGGTTCAACCAGCCTGAGAAGAGTCCTGCCAACTGTGGTCTTCCCGCTTCCTGATTCCCCGACCAGCCCCAGCACTTCGCCCTTGTAGACGTCAAAGGATACGCCGTCCACCGCCTTGAGGGTCTTCTTCACTCCTCTGAGACTCTGGACAAATCCAAGCTTCGGCTCATAGTACTTCCTCAGGTCCCTCACACTTATTAGAGGCTGCTTGCTTCCACTAGGTTGAACACTTCCCTCAGACAACTTGCTTACCTCTGGAGGCAGCTATCTCCTCTGCGAAGTGGCAGGCGACCCAGTGACCAGGCTCAACCTCTCTGAGCTCTGGCTCCTCGACCTTGCACCTGTCCTTGGCGTAGGGACAACGAGGGTAAAAGTTGCATCCTATAGGAAGGTTCGTGAGGTCAGGCGGGGAACCAGGTATGGACACGAGCCTCCTTCTGTGCGCCCTTATGTCCGGAAAAGCCCCAAGAAGCCCAAGGGTATAAGGATGCAAAGGGTTCCCGTAAAGCGAGAACACGTCGGCCTTTTCTACGACCTTGCCCGCATACATGATCAGCACGTCGTCCGCCACCTCAGATATTATGGACAGGTCGTGCGTGATCATGAGCATTGACATGGAGAACTTCTTCTTTATGTCCATCAGTAGCTCCAAGATCTCCGCCTGAACGATGACGTCCAGCGCTGTAGTGGGTTCGTCGGCTATGACGAGAGGAGGTCTCAGCGCCAGGGCCATGGCTATGGCCGCCCTTTGCTTCATGCCTCCGCTGAACTCGTGCGGATAGCTGCCCACTCTGTCCCTATGTATCCCAACCATCTCCAGAAGGTCCTTGGCCCTCTCGAGCGCCTCCTGTCTGCTCACGTCCTCATGTACCAAGATGGCCTCAGCGATCTGATCGCCGACCTTGAAAACGGGGTCAAGCGAGTTCATGGAGGCCTGAGGTATCAAGGAGATCTGCTTCCACCTGACCTTCCTCATCTCATCTTCAGAAAGTCCAAGCAGGTCCACGCCATTGAGCCTCACGCTCCCTCTCTTGAGCACGCCGTTATAGGGAAGCAACCTAAGAAGCGTCATGGCTATGCTGGTCTTGCCGCTGCCCGACTCGCCTGCGATGCCCAGCGTCTTGCCAGCATCAAGTCCAAAGCTGACCCCGTCTATGGCCCTGACATCTCCAGCAGTCGTGCTGTAGTACATGGTTAGATCTGAGACGTCAAGCAAGGTCAAGGTCTTCACCCATCGAGAGGCCAAGATGGAACCATATAAAGCTATTGAGCTGAAGAAACCCAAGGACCAAGGAAGGAGGGGAAGTCTGGGCTTCATATCTCTCAAGCACGCATCTTTCCTCAATCTCCTGGCCCAGGGCGCTTGAGCGCACATTGCAGGAACTGAGTATTCCCTGCTTGGTGTAGTTGCCAGAGAAGCTGAGCTCAACTTGTCCGCTTGTACCTGAGCTATAGGTCAGGTTGAAGTGAATGGACGTCTCTTGCTCGGCGTAGCTGACGTTGTAGGCCGTCCCGTTTATCTGAACGACCATGTGGCCAGAGGAAGTCCGCCCAACGGTTGCAAACACGGGCAAACCAAGGGGGAATACCTGCGCGTAGGTTGACGAGACAGCTGGATTAAACGTCCCCGTGACGTAGGTGAAGTTCTGCGGCGTCTGCAGGGTCGAGTTCTTTGACTCCACCAGCTGGTAAAGGACGTAGATGTTTTGTCCCTGAATCTTCAAGACGGTCAAGTTGAAGCGACTTTCCCACGTGAGTCCAGAAAAGGAGACGTACTCAATGTAGGAGACCTTCGTGCCTGGGGCAATGCCCGTCGGCCGCAGAAGCCCAAGCAGGAGGAAGACAACCAGCCCCAAGATCGCGAGGACTGCCACCGCCTTTGTCGCGCGCCTCATCTACCTCTTCCTCAGTCTGGGGTTGAATATCTCATCAAGGGAGTAGCCAAGCAGGACAAAGGCCAAAGAAAGCAAGACGATGGCCAAGCCCGGGAACAGGAACCACCACCATCCAAAGCCGTAGATCGTGGCAGATGCCGCGTGATCATACGCCTTGGAGATCATCCTTCCCCAGGTGGGTATCTCCGAAGCGTTCGGGAACAAGAAGTCCAGCGACGCCTCGGTCAGTATGAAGCCAGGCACGCTCAAGGCCAAGTTCGCGTAAACCAAGCCCATTATATTGGGGAGTAGGTGCTTGTTCATTATGTAATACTTGCCCGCGCCCAGCGCCCGCGCCGCCTCGACGTAGCCCCTCTCCTTGAGGGAGAGCGCCTGAGAGCGTATGACTCTTGCCAGTCCGGGCCATGAAAGCACCGAGAACAGCACTATCAGCCAAAGGTACAAACTGCGAGCGATCAAGGGATTCTGAGTCATCACGAAGAGGAGCACTATGGCAAGAGGCAAGAAGGGTATGACCAATATCACATCCGCAACCCTCATCCACAGCTCGTCGCTCAAGCCTCCCTGCACCGCCGAAAACAGGCCGATGAAGGTACCCAGCACGACCGTGAAGGCAGAGGCGACCAAGCCCACTTCTATGGAGATCCTAGATCCATAGACGAACTGAGACCAAAGGTTCCTTCCCTTGTTGTCGCTCCCAAGCGGTCCGTACGCCCTTCCCATGATGAAAAGATAGGGTGCCGAGAGATACAGTTTGACGCTTGCCGTCTTCCCAGCCTGAGGGATCACCACGAGCTGCACGGTGTACGTATAGTTGCCCTTTTGAGAGAAGAAGACCAGACCCGTGTTTGCCATGGTGAAGCCGCTTGGACCGAAGGCGGCCACGTTCACATCAGGCAGGTAGTTGCTCAGATTGACGTTAGTCCATGTACCGAGGGAAACCCCGTTGTTGTAGCTTATGTGCTCGACGAAGGAGTTGGACATGATCGCGTAGCTACTCAGGTGGTACACCTTGCCCGAAGGTGAAGTCAGCAGAAACCGGAAGTAGAAGTCCTGAACGCCTTGGGCCCTGACAGGGTAGACCAGAACACCGTACTTGAAGTCGTAAGGTGCCTTGTAACCGTAGTAGAAGGACTTGGTCATGTTGAGGACTGTCTCCCCGTCAAACGTGGCCAAAGAGTAAGTGACGTTTGAATCAACCAGCAAGCCCTCTCCCAGGTTCTGTGCGTAGCCTGTTCCAGAGAAGGCAGAGCCGTCTCCTATAACTTGTGCAGGCAACTCGCTTGTGCCCTTTGCGGTCAAGATGCTCCAAGACGAAAGCTCCTGCGGGACAGCCTCTAGGTTGGGAGGGAGGCCTCTGTACTGGGGCAAAAGCGTGGCCCACTGCGGGACAGCCCACGGCCCAGCAACCCATTCTTGGTTAGGAGGAGTCATGGCTATGAGCGGGGCCGCACCAGCCATCACCGCGAAGAACACGATTATCCCGATACCCAGCATGGCTATCTTGCCGTGCAGGAGTTGGTTGACCGCGTAGTTCTTTACTCTCAAGTCAATCACCCGGTCCTGACCCTCGGGTCAAGGAAACCGTAAAGGATGTCCGCTATGAAGTTGGCCAAGACGACCATCACCGAAATCACGAAGAATATCGCCTGCTCAAAGGGAAAGTCGAGCTCCTCTATGGCCATGTAAGACCAATACCCCAGACCGGGCCAACTGAATATGGTCTCGGTGATCACTGCACCAGATAGTATGAAGCCCATGGATATGGCAAACAGGGTTATTATGGGAAGTATGGCATTTCTGAGGGCGTGCTTGTAAAGGATCTGTCTTTCCGGAAGACCCTTGGCCCTCTCCATCATTATGTAGTCTTCGCTCAGGACGTCTATGGTGGTATTCCTCATTATCAGATACACTCCCCCTATGCTGATTATGGTCAGGGAAATGAACGGAAGCGTCATGGACTTCAGAAGCGCCTGAACAAATCCAAGGCCAGTTACCCCCGACAGGGCCCTATCTGCGCTTATGGGGAAGACGTGAAGTGAGTACGCGAAGAAGACAAGCAATATCATACCTATCCAGAAGCTCGGCATGGCGTAGAAGAACAACAGAGTCGTGAACGACGCCACGTCAAGAACGTGGCCCCTTCTTGCCGCAGATATCACACCGATGTAGATCCCAATCAAAAAGGACGCGACTGTAGAGGATCCGAGGAGCAGTATGGTGAACGGGGCAAACCTGGCTATCGTGGATATCACTGGCCCAGTCAGGGATACACCGACGTTATAGCCAAAGTTAAACGTGAACATTGAGTAAAGGTACGTCAGAAATCTAGCCGGAAGCGGCTTGTTGAAACCCATGGCCGCTATCACTTGCTGTTGGGCCTTCAGGCTTGCTTGCACGTCGCGAGGGTTTGTTATGGGCACGTACCACCTCTCGGGATTTATGCCAAGCACGACGAAAGGAAGCACTTGAAACAAGAAGAAGTTGATGGCCGCAATCACAACTAACACCCCCAACATGGTGAGAGCGCGTCTCGCTATGTAGCCTCTAAGCCCCAAGACGCAAACCCAAGAATACCCACTTTAAGCTTTTCCATGCCGTTGAGTCGTTGCATAATGCCCATGAAATTCCGATGCTCAATTCAGAGCACAACCGGTAGGATAGCAGATATCTGCTCGTCAGACTCAATTCCTCAGAAAACTCATGAGCAAATTTGTGAACGACTTTCAAATCATTCAAGGGAGCGCGTTGAATTAGCTTTTCGAAAAATCTCATCCAATAGACGTTGGGTTCCCAAGCAACTGCATTTTCCCACAAACAAGACCTACGCGCAAACCGTGAATCTCTGGTTTGGCTCGCTTCTCTAGAAAGTCAACGAGCCAATCGATGGCAAACTTCAGGTCATTAAAAACGCACCCGATGAGCAAGTTTGGGGTCGCAGCCAGCAGCTGCTGGCTGGAACAAAAAAAGGTTGATTTCTCTTACTTTTGTACTCCCGCTTGATTCTGCTGAGCAGTCCCAGCGCCTTTGCCCCTCTTGATGGCCAAGAAAGCTGCGACGGCTATAACGACTATTATCACGACTGCTATGCCACCATAGAGCGCCCAGTTCGTTGGGGAGGCAACCTCAAGCTGCGCCGGAGTAGTAGCTATGGAGGTATTGGTAGCGCTTTGAGCCGATATCTGCCACTTCCCGCTCTTGGTTGGAGTGAACGTTATGGACGCGATGCCGCTGGCACCTGTGATCGCGGAACCTATGACGGTCCCGTTTGCCAAGAAGGTCACCTTCTGACCGGCCATTGGCTTGCCAGCGGCGCTGACAGCCGTGACGGATATGTTGATGGGCTGACCAGCCGTGATGGTCGTCTTGCTGATCTGGAAGTTAGTCAAGGAGGACAACTCGTTGACGAGATCAGCACCAGTGAATGTGTACCAGTACCTCTTTAGCCCGAAGCTCGTATAGGTAGCATTGAACACGACCTCGTAGAGGCCAGGACTGAGCGTCGCGGTGGGTATGGAGGCAGTGTACAGTCCGCCGCCCAAATTGACGAGCGGTGCCTCAGCCAGCACTTGGTGGGTGCCGTTGGCCACAATTGCAGCGTATCCCGTGGCGTTGGTTATGGGTATTGTTCCGTTGGAGCCTGGGGCAATGCCCAAGAAGGCGGAAGACGTGGGATTGTATATGCTTTCGTTTATCTTCTCGGTTACCGCAAATGGCTTGCCGATCACTCCGCTCTGCGAGAATGCCCACCAAGCGCTCCTGTAGTAGTGTATGTTTCTGAGGAGTGTTATGACCTCCGTCGTCTTGTCCCACCCACCGTAAGGCATGTAGAATGCTCCGCTTCCAACCTCGAGGTTGGGGAGGAAAGTGACGTAAGCCGGCAGTTGGGTCTTGTTCGAGAGGAGAAGTCCTTGGTAGCCGGAGACCTGCGTTATGGGCAACGTCGTGTCCAGAGCGGATGTTGGGGTCGCAATCGCGCTGGGGTTGAACCACTTGAATATGTGCATCGGGAAGACGTCGTCATCGAGTGTGAAGACGTTCCAAAGGTTGGTGGAGTTGACGTAAAGCTGTATCTGGTACGGGTTGTTGGGAGGTATGTACGTCGCCAGAAGCCCGTAAGGCGGCGTCGCCGTGTAAGCAAGAGGAGTGTCGGCGCTATTCACTCCAGCCACGTTCCAGAGATATAGCGAGAAGTTGTAGTCGTAGGCAGTGACAGGGACGCCGTCCTGCCAAGTCAGGTTGTGGAAGAAGTTCAGCGTTATTATTTGTCCCTTGACTATCTTGGAGGCGTTGAACGGGTTGTACCACCCAGGACCGCTTCCTATGGCGGCCGTGGTGTCGTTCTGTATCGTCCAAGTGGCCATCCACGGCATGGTACCCATGCTTGTCACAGCGGTTGGAGGAGTCCCTATGGGGCTGTCGTATATCATCTGCCATATGTCAGCCTGCCATATCCAGTTAGTGACATAGAGTGGGTCGAGAGCCGTTGGCGCCCCGTGGATCGCGTCTGTGAAGGTTCCTCCGTGCGCCTGCCCCACGGGGTGGACGTTGAGAGCCGTGTAGTAAAGGCCCGTGGATTCTGTTGGACCCGTCGAGGCTATCAACGCGTAGCCCGCCCAGGTGGCGTTGTCCACCGCGTAGAGTTGGGGTTCGTAGAACCACATCACGTAGGGAAGCTGCTGGTTGAATATGGCCTGTATCTGGTACGTTGCCTCCTTCGCGACGCTCACGTTGGAAGCACCGTAGAGCAAGTAGTTGGCCCAGTAGTCCATGCTGGAGTTTATGAAGTTCCCAAAGTCAACGATGCCCGCGTACTCGCTGGCGAAGAAGTAGGCTGGCCAGGTGGGCTCTGCACTCACTATCCACCCGAACGTGTACATGTCCCACTGATCGTTCTCCTTGGCGTAGGTCCAGTTGATCTGCGGCAGCTTTATGGTGGAGTAATTGTAGCCCATCACTCCTTCAGAAATGACGGCAGCGGCAGCCGGGTCATAGATTATGCTGCTTGCGGTCTGGTCGGTCACGGACTTCAGGGCGATTGTGAGGTTGATCTGAGCGGCAGCCTTAGCCAGAAGCTGGGCTCCCTCAGTTCTGAGGGGATCGTCGCTCCTGTAGTAGAGCGTGGGCTCAAACGGCTGGCCTTGGTAAAGCCACTCTCCCTTGGACTTTATGTATTGCATCCCAGGGATCTCCAAGAGTTCTCTCATTGCAGCAGTGGTGTTGTAGGCGTAGGGGTACTTCAGAGAGGCAGCGTAGTATGTTGGGTATAGGATCGGGTTAAAGAGCTGTGGACCAGCGTCCACAGAAGCACTCAAATCGCTCTGCATTGCCTCATAGTTGGTCAGGTACGCGATCGCCCTCCTGAAGTGCGTGTTGTTTATGGGAGCCACCAGGCAGTTGAACGCTATGCCGTCAAAGGCATATGTCGGCGTGCTGTTCGTGTAAAGGTTGTGGTTTTGCTGCGCTGTCTCGTAGTTGGTAAGAGAAAGCGTCCACTCCATCAGCTGGATCTTTCCAGACTGAAGGGCCAAGAAAGCGCTGGAATCACTCATGTACGTATAGACGAGCTTGTTGATCAAAGGACCATGAGTGCTAACCTGGCTGGGTTGAAGCACAGATGGCTGAGCCAAGGCCGGTACAACGGCGCTTGTTAGAAAGAGAGCTATCAGCAGAAAGGCTGTTTCCTTTTGCATCTTGCACATGCTAGCGAAGGCCCATAAAAGCTTTTCTCAAGCTCCTCAAGGTTCAAAAAGCTCCTCATGCGCTATGGTATTGGATTACAAGTTCTTTGCCATGAGGGAAGACGCGCTATTCCAAGCAGCTCAGAGCAAGCCTTGGAGCAAAAGGGTTAGGGTTAAATCCAGTTGCCTAGGATCTCAGCATGGCGCGTCGGCACTCACCAGCCAAGAAAAAGCATGAATTCTCTGACGAGGAGCTGTCAATACTCTATGACTACGTGGTGAGACGCAGAAGCGTCTCGGAGATAGCCCTTGAGCGCTACCCTGAGAACTTTGAGAAAAAACCAGTATGGAAGTACACCAAGAACCGGATCTACGCCCTCATCTGGAAGCTCAGGAAGAGGCTTGCAGAAAGAGGAAAGCCCAACGAGAGCGAAGAAAAGCTGCTAGACAGGCTGAAGAGGGAAAGCAGACGCAGGAGGAGGCGAGGGCCACGTGCAGGACGTCAGTTTTATAAGCACCCTGCGCTTTAATTCGGTGATCGGGTTTGGCTCTTCAAACGTCTAAAGAGGGCGAGATACCCCTCCTGATCCTGAAAGAGGGCACAAAAAGGACGTCGGGCGCCGAGGCTCTGCGCTCAAACATAGCTGTTGCCAGAACTGTTGAGGAAACCCTGAAGACTTCCTTGGGACCCAAGGGCCTGGACAAGATGCTTGTAGACAGCTTTGGCGACGTCACCATAACGAACGACGGACACACCATAGTGAAGGACATGGAGGTACAGCATCCTGTAGCAAAGATGCTGGTAGAGGTTGCCAAGGCCCAGGATCTAGAGGTTGGAGACGGCACCACCACGGCAGTGGTCCTCTCTGGAGAACTTCTGGGCAAGGCCGAGGACCTGCTGGAAAGCAACATCCACCCCTCTGTCATAATAAGCGGTTACCAGAAGGCCAGCTCTTGGGCGCTGGAAGAGCTCGAGAAAATATCGCTCAAGATAGACCCAAGCGACAAGGAAAAACTGACGGAGATCGCGAAAACCTCGCTTTCAAGCAAGGTCGTTGCTGCTGGAAAGGGATTGGACTACCTCAGCGGCTTGGCAGTAGATGCGGTCATGCACGTGGCAAAGAGCAAAGACGGGAAGTTTTACGTGGACCTGGACGACATAAAGGTGGAGAAGAAGAAGGGAGAATCCCTAGAGGACTCAACGCTGGTCAAAGGGATAGTTCTTGACAAAGAAGTGGTCCACCCCGGCATGCCGAAGATCGTGAAGGGCGCCAAGATAGCCATAGTCAACGCGGCCATGGAGATAGAAAAGCCTGAGACAACGGCAAAAATACAGATCACTTCTCCTGTTCAGCTGAAGTCATTCCTAGATGAGCAGACAAACATGCTCAGGGACATGGTCGAAAAAGTGAGGGCAACCGGCGCCAACGTCTTGATATGCCAGAAAGGCATCGATGACATCGCTCAACACTTCTTGGCAAAAGCAGGCATAATGGCGGTCAGAAGAGCCAAGGAAAGCGATATGGACAAGCTTGCGAAGGCAACAAACGCAAGAGTGGTGACGAGCTTCAACGAGTTGACCAGCGACGACCTGGGCTCAGCTGACCTAGTGGAGGAGAGGAAAGTTGGGACCGAGAAAATGGTCTTCATCGAGGGATGCGCGAATCCCAAGTCCGTGACTCTGCTGCTCAGAGGAGGAAGCGACATGCTTCTCGACGAGGCAGAGAGATCCATACACGACGCTCTCTTCGTGGTCAAGAACGTCTTGGAGGACGGACAGGTGATAGCTGGTGGAGGCGCCCCAGAAGTCGAGCTAAGCATTGCCCTGAAAGAGAGGGCGAAGAGCTTAGCTGGAAAGGAACAGCTTGCCGTCATGAAGTACGCCGACGCCTTTGAGGTGATACCAAGCGTGCTTGCTGAGACCGCCGGTCTCTCCCCGCTCGACGCTCTGGTCAGGCTCAAGTCTGCCCACATGGAGGGCAAGAAGAACTACGGCATAGACGTCCTGAAAGGTGAGACCGCCGACATGTTTGAGAGAAAGATCATCGATCCAACCAAGGTAAAATCTCAGATAATAAAATCTGCAACGGAAGCCGCCGTGATGATCCTCCGCATAGATGACGTGATCTCGGCCGCCGCACCGCCTCCACAGCCACCGAAGACGGGAGAGGGTGGCATGGGTGGAGAGGAGTACCGAAGGCCCAAGAATAGGTCCTCCTTGGTTGACCAAGTACGAGCGCACTCGGGTGATAGGATCAAGGGCATTGCAGCTAAGTCTGGGTGCGCCTCCCCTTCTGCCCCCAGAGGAGATAGCTGGGATGAATGAGATAGAGATAGCCACGGAAGAGCTAAGGCGGGGAGTCCTACCGATGGTGATCTATAGGAAGAAGCCCAACGGCGAGACAGAGACAGTATCTCTTTCTCAGCTGAACCAGATCTGATAACTTTTTTTGGGGAACGCAAGCAACACCCATGGATCAGGAAAAGAAACAACAAGCCCGGATAGCAGTCAACAAGGAATTGCAAGTCCTAGAGGAGTACGATCTGGCAGACGGGTTGCGTTTTCTGGTCTCAGGTGAACCAGACTTCCCTCAACGCTTCGAGGCCCTCTATTCGGAGCTCTCGAAAGCTGACCTCTGGCCAAAGGCATGGACTTCTGGCAACGTGGCATACGTGGGAGTGCTAGAGGCGCCGACTAGGAGAGAAAGAAGAAGTTGGCTCTACTTGGCCCTGCTTCTCGCTACCGTTGCGAGCGTTCTCGCCAGCGGCTATGGGTTGGCAATCGAGTACTACTCAGCTATGGGGCTAAACCCTACCCCGTTGGACTTGGCTTCTGGAAGCTTCCAGTTCCTTCTCGGATTGCTGGGCATACTGGGAACCCATGAGCTCGGACACAAGTGGGCTTCTGAAAGAGCACGCAGGAGAGCAAGTTGGCCTTACTTCATACCTGGTCCCCCCTTCATACCAGGTTCTGCACTCTTGGGCATAGGTACCTTTGGAGCCGTCATAATCTCGGAAGAACCACCTTTGACAAAAGACCAACTCTTCGAGCTCGGGGCAAGTGGGCCCCTGGCTGGATTCGTTATGTCTCTGTTGGTCGGGCTAGCAGGAGTCCTAACCTCTCCCCCAGCGCCGTTGTTGACCGTTGAAAGAGCCACGACGACCTCATACGGCATATTCTACTACCTGCCTCCTGTTCTCAGCTTGTTGTTTTACCTGAGGGGGCAGCAGGCGTCCTCCTCTGCCTTGAGTCCTCTTCTGGTAGCCAGCTGGATCGGTATGCTCGTCACGTTCTTGAACGTGCTTCCCGCCGCTCAACTGGACGGAGGTCACGTGTTCAGAAGTTTCCTGAGCCGCCGCGGGATGCTTGTAGTCACCCTTGCATCCATACTCATAATGGCATCCTTCGGTTTCTGGCTGATGGCCATAATAGTGGCCCTCATGGCCGCTTTTCCCGACCCTGGCCCTCTAAACGAAGTGACACCTCTAAGCCAGAGAAAGTACTTCGTGCTTGCCGTACTGATAGCAGTGGGAGTCCTGACGGCCGTGGCCTTGCCGCGACCCCAGGTCTGCGAACAACCTGCCCCCAGGGACTTCACTGTCCGACGAGCGACGGCTGAACGGGCATATCGCCCTCGCCAAGTTACAGATGCCGACGAACCCGCACCGCACCAGCTCCGCTGCCGTGGGTCATGACGCCATTGAAACAACAAGGTAGACTACTCATCCCCACAGAGTTCCGCTTCCTTCACCCCCCGTTGGAGTCAAAGTGACGAAGGAGACGTTCAAACACTCGAAGAAGAAAGGCCTCTGACGAAAGTCCATGTCCAGGGGCTGCGATGCGGCATTCTTCCGTCGTACCCAAGGAGAATTCGCTCGAATCCTCCAGAAGAGACAAGCATGTCATAGAGCCTCTGAGTTGCCTCCAGAACGTGCTTTTCGCTTCTGGCTCCAGCGCATATGACCTTACCTGAAGAAAAGACGACGAAAACCACGTCCTCATCCCTCATTATGAGGCCGGGAAACTGCTCGGGCTCATAAACGGTCTTTTCAAACTTCTTTCCTAGCTCTTCGAGCCTTATCCTTTGGCTAAAGGAGATGCTTGCAACGACGTTGTGAATGACCAACTTTGGATGCCCCTTCTGGACGACATGCGCCTTGGTCATCGCAAAGACGAGTCTTCTATAGGCCAGCTTGACCTCTTCTTCTCCCTTTGCACCAACAAGAACGACCTTACCCGAAGAGAAAACCAGGGCAGTGACCCTTGGCCGTGCGAACTTGATTATCACTGCCGGGAACCTCTTGGGATCGTAGCTCCAAACACCAACAGAGGACGAAAGCTGGTAGAGGTCGATGGGCTGATTGAAGGAAACAGAAGCCACGACGTTCTCTATGGTGATCCAGTTCTGCATCGGCAGTCACTAGGCGTTCCTGCTTAAAAACTTCTCCAAATCATTGCTTTGCGGAGTCGTCAGGACATCAGGGATATTTCAACGCCCTTGGGGGCACTCGGATTTCCCAAGGCATTTTGCCTGCTCTGGCAGCTTCGGGGCTGAGGGCTCAGGAGATCAGACAGAGCAAAACAACTCAACTCGCACAACTGAGAATTTTACCACAGACGCAAGCATTGCAAACTCAGCCTTCAACCTCTAGCTCTTGCCAAATGAGGTACGAGCACGGCCTGAGGTTGTTCGCGCAAAACTATTTCGGGAAAGATGAGAAAAGGAGCCGATCTGCGATTGGTAACGACAAACCACTTTCGACAGAGAGTCGCCCAGGAAGCAAGGGCCCTGCCCTCTGAAGTTTGGTGATATTTGATCCTAAGGCGGATCCGATAGGACCTCAGAATCCAAGCTCCAGCTCTTCTACCCTCTTGTCAGCCAAGCGATTGCGCAGGGACGCCAAACTTCTCAAAGCAACCCATCAGCTCGCTAACGTCGAATGGTGCGGAAGGGGGGATTTGAACCCCCGCGGCCAACGGCAACGGATCTCTCATGATGACTCATCCTAAGTCCGCTCCCTTGGGCCATGCTCGGGCACTTCCGCAAGAACAAGCGACGGAAGAATATAAGTCTCAACTCAGCGAAGACAGAAAGCCGTCTTTTTGCGCCCAGTTAGGGCATCATGCGCCAGCAACCCTACGAATAGAAGCAAGAGGGTCGCGTAAACCAGCGGTTGCCTGAGAAAGAGCAAGAAGCGACCCACATAAGGAATTATCATGATTACCTCTCCGATGACCCTGCTTTGAGGAATTCCGGTAGGCGGCTCTAAGCTCTGGGCATAGCCCGGCCAAGTGACGTTATCGGGGTACTGGGGTGGGTTCGCTATTCCCCAGGTGACAAAGGAAAGTTGCCCATTCACGTGGTTAACGACTATCACTTGATGAACTATTGGGTCCTTGAACTGCGGGTTTGTGCTCCAGTATGCTATCACGTCTCCTGGCCTGATGCTTGAAGCAGCAACCGACTTGACAACAACTATCCATCCCGGCTCGATCTTGGGTTCCATGCTTCCGGTGGTCACGATCATCAAAGGTTCGGCATTTCCCATGTAGACCACCATGGCAACGTAGAGTCCACCTATCACTGCAGCCAGCAACGCAAGCTCCGCGATATCGCGCTTGAGGCCCATGAGATAAAAGAGAGCACGGCTATACGGGTTTCGCGCGTCACCAGAGTCCCATATCCGAGATTGGATCCAATCTGCCTTTCCTGAGGATCCTGACAGTATCCCCAACTACCTCGACAACCGTTGAGGGCTGCCCATTTCTGGGACCGTCGTCGAGCACCGCATCTACCCTGAGAGCCACCTCTGGATCAAGGACTTGGACAGAGGTCGCTGGCGGGAGTCCCGAGCGATTCGCGCTCGTACCAATCACACAGCCAGAGGGTGACAGTTGGGCAATCTTCATTGCAATCGGATCCGCAGGTACCCTTAGACCAACGGTAGACGCGCCAAGCGCAGCGTGCTCAAGATGACCGTTTTTCCTCGGAATGACCAAGGTCAGTTGCCCTGGCCAGTACCTCATTGCCAGAGCATGGGCCAGCTCGCTGAACACGCCAACCTCAAACGCGGTCTCAACGGACGAGACCAACACTGGGAAGGGCTTGGTACCTCTTTCCCCCTTTATCCTCTCGATCTGCCGGATCGATTCGACGCTCTCTGCGTCGCATCCCAGGCCATAGACGGTGTCCGTTGGATACACGAGTATTCCTCCCATCTCGAGCAGCCTCTTCACCGCACCTTCCCAATCGTCACTCGCCCTGAGGAACATATCTTCGTCTTGCACCTCCGCTTAAGGCAAGTTACCCCAAAAGGTTAAAAGCACCACTTTTTATAAAGCCGTGATAACACATGTCGGAAACTCTCATCAGCGAAGATGACAAAAAGACGCTTCGTGACATATTTCAGAAGAGACTTAAGAACCCCGTTACCTTGGCCACCTTCGTTTCGCAGGACAACTGCGAGTACTGCAAAGAGGAAACCGAGCTTGTGAAGGAGTTGGCTGAAACGAGTGAGTTGATAAAGCCGCTTGTAGCCGACATCTCCAAAGAAGAAGCATATGCAAAGAAACTGGGCGTAGATAAGGTCCCAGCCATAAGCATGATCGCAGGAGATAGAGATTTTCACGTCAGGTACTTTGGGCTCCCTGCTGGCCATGAGTTCTCGGCCTTCATCGACGACGTGATCGACGTGTCGACTGGGTCATCTAGGCTTACTCCTGCTGGAAAAGCAAGGGTCAAGAAGATAGACAAGCCGGTACACATTGAAGTTTACGTGACGCCCACGTGCCCGTACTGCCCCAGGGCAGTCAGGATGGCCCATCAGATGGCCATAGAAAACCCCCTTATCGTTGGAGACATGGTAGAAGCGATGGAATTCCCAGACCTGGCGGACAAGTATCAGGTCATGTCTGTCCCCAAGATGGTCGTCAACGACACCTATCACTTCGTCGGGGCCTTGCCGGAGCCGCAATTCATAGAACAAATCGAGCTTGCTCTAAGCGGTGCGCCTTCTCCCGACGACGAGTGAGGAAGGCATGCCCGCTACCCGACCAAGGTAAGTGCCATCAAGTGCGTAGACGTCCGAAGAGCCCAGCTCGATCACTCCGTCCTTGTAAAGAGGCCCAAGAGGGGCGTCTTTTTCCAGTCTCCTGTTCACAGGTCTCCCTCTCAGCAAAGGGTTGAAGGCCGGCATCGAGATGACCGTGGAATCAACTGGCGCCACCCCGAAGCGATCTTCAAAGACGCGTACGGGATCTTCTCCTTCCAAGCTGATGCCAGAATAGGACAGATACGCCGACGCGATTGAACCAGCCTTCGTCCTCGAGACGACCCATACGGGTTCGCGCACCCTTGCACCCATCTGATCCCTCAGCTCCACGGCCCAGTGATTGTGCCCTACGACAAGAAATTCGGCGCTTATCACCTCAGGGGCAGGCCATGCATGACCGTGAAAAAGCCCCACAGGGCGGCCTCTTGCGGTCTCCAGCAGCATGCCCCTGGCCGAGTGAAAGACAACGCCAGACGGAAGCATGAGCTCTAGCCCGCCGTCGTGGTTTCCTGGGACCACGTCTACGTCAACTGGCAGGGAAAGCATGTCTTCAAAGAAGGAAGGGATCTCCCTCCACTCTTCGTGAAGGAGCTTGTTCTCACTTTCCTTGACGTCTCCTATGAAGACCAACCGACCAGCCGAGACTCCCTTGACCACAGCCTTTATCTCACCAGCAAGCTGTTCGAGCTGTGAGGGCAGTATCACACCCTTCTGCGCCAAGGATCCCTCTAGGCCAAGGTGAAGGTCGGATATGACCAGCGACACCTCTTCCTTTGTCTTGACTTTCAGGATCGGATGTCCGAGAACCGGCGCTATGTCTGGCTCGTAGTTCACCGGCGCGATCACCTTGCAGTCCCGAGGACAATGCTGGCAGCACTTCCTCGCGGACGTACTCGAAGAACTTTTCAGGATCCTTCAGACCAAAGCCAACTACCACTCCGTTCCTTCCGAGACCCACAACGTACCCAAACCTCTTGGAACGTGCGACCGTATACCATATCCCCCCAGACGAGGCGTACTGACGATAGACCCCTGTTTCAGGCAGAGATTGCCCGTATAGGGAAAGCTTGTCAACATTCAAGTTGAGGTTATCAAAAAACGTCACGACCTGGTTCTCCGTCCTTTCCTCCACAAGCTTTGCCATGGCTGCCGGATCAACGCTGATTGGTCTGATCTCCCTCGTGACGTATATCACGTCGTTCAGCCTCCTTGAGACAGAGTTGGCTCTCCACTTTTTGGCAACGACGATCAGGTAGAGGCCGGTTGGGGACTGGACGAACTCGAACGGGGCATCGCGGGTGATTGGGACCCCAACCTCTTTTCCGTGAAAGTCCACGAAGATGAGGTCGTCGTAGGAGAACACGCCTCTGAGCCTGTTGTCCTGGACCGCAAGCTGCCTCACCTCTGAGAAGAACTGGATGCCCTCTGGCGCTCCTTGAGGCGGCTCCACAGGAACCTTGTATCCGTTGAGCTTGAGGGCTACCTCGGACAGGCTCGTGGGCTTCGAGCTGCGAAACACCTTCCCTGAAACAACCATGAGTTTAAGTCGGGGTGATTTTTAAGCATCCCTAGGCCAGCAAGAGCGAACCACACCGTCCTTTCGAGCAGGGCTTCCTGCTTCAACGACCGTGCCCGATCCCCACACCACCAGAGCGAAGCTTCCAGACGCTGGAAACTTCCCTTAGCCACGTCTGGAAGGCGAGCTACGGAATCGCTGATATTCACGGGCGTGAGTTCGGGCCTCACCAGCCCCAGTGGCATCGCTCATGACGTTACCCGTAAACGTCTCCGCGGGAAGCATCCATCCCCCTCCCTCATGAAAGGAGACTCCCGCCCCCTAAAGCCCCGTCAGAGTTAAATGACCCAACTCCTAGATCCTGCATTGGAGCAAAGAGCCCCAGAAATGCTCGTCAAGGAGATCATACTGGAAGACTTCATGTCCTACGAGTACGCACGCGTTCCCCTCAGGCCAGGGCTAAACGTCATAACCGGCCCCAACGGGTCTGGAAAATCTTCCATCCTCATAGGCCTCTCCGTTGCCCTGGGGCAGACTTATACCGAAAGAGCAAAGAAACTGGCAGAGCTTGTCAGGCGGGGGGAAGATGCAGCTCGCGTCAGCATAGTATTTGACAACTCCCCAAGAAACGGGAAGAGGCCCGTACCATTTCCTCAGGTCGATGACTACATAGTGACGCGTTACGTCAAGAGCGATGGTTCATACTGGTTTGAGGCAGGAGGAAGGGCCATCAGTAAGGTTGAGCTCAACTCTGTCCTGGCGCGCTTCGGCATCAACCCCAACGACAGCCTGATCATAATGCAGCAGAACATGATAGAGCGTTTCAGCTCCCTTTCGCCTCAGCAAATACTGGAGCTCTTTGAAGATGCCGTCGGCGTATCTCCTCTCAGATCCAGCCTGCTCGAAGCCAGAAAGAGGCTCGAGGAAATAAGGGGACCGACCACAGAGGAGGTTGAGGCCGGAAAGAAAAACCTGGATTATTGGTCAACCCTGCACGAAAGGTACCAGAAAAAGATCCGGTTGCAGCAAAGGCTGAAGCAGCTCGAGGGCGAGCTGGCATGGAGGACCCTTCAGGATGCCGTTGACAGCAGGTCGGCGCTTGAGGAAAGAGCCAAAAAGATCCAAGCTCAAGCTGAAGAACTCGAGGCGAAGCTCCAATCCTACTCGAAAGAGGTCAAGATGTTGAGGGATGCTCTTCTTGCCGGACCGAAGACCGAAGAGCTTCTAGATACCCTGATAGAAACGGCCGTGGGGATGGGCAGAACCGAGGAAGCCGAGAAACAGCTCAGGCTGTCTCTGTCTGACATCAAGTCAAGGATGAACAAGGCAGAGGCTGAGCTCCAAGAGCTTCGCTCAAAGGCTTCTGCCTACGAAAGGCCGCCAGACATCCGTGGCGAAGAAGACATAAGGGCAGAGCTTGCCCAAGCCAAGGCTGCGGTTGAAGCTCTTTCAGACGTCAACGAGAGCACCGAGCAGGCGTACCAGAGGCTTTCTGAAGAACTCGCAGAACTCTTGAAGAAAGCAGAAACAGCCGAGAGAAACAGACAAGCAGTCCTGAGCGAGATTTCAGACAGGGAGAAGAGGTGGGCAGGAGCCCTTCGCGATCTTGTTGAACTTGTCAACGCCGGGTACAAGGAGGTACTTTCAAGCGTGGGTGGATCCGGTTATCTGAGGCTCGTGGGTCTCAAGGAGGGAGCGGACCCAAGCCAGGCAGGGCTTGAGCTTTACGCCGGCTTCAGAGGAACTTCTCCGGTCAAGTTAAACCCCTTCACGCACAGCGGAGGTGAGAGATCGGTCACGATCATGGCCTTTCTGATCTCCCTTCAGCAGCACGTCCTTTCTCCCATCAGAGCGGTGGATGAGTTTGACGTGCACATGGATCCTGCGAACAAAGAGGTGATAGCAGGAGTCCTCATAAAGGAACTGTCAAAGAAGAAAGACGTCCAGTACATATACATAACGCCGGGTCCATTGCCCAAGCTACCGGATGACGTTCACCTACTCCTCGTCCAGAAGGTCGAGGGAAGATCCAAGGTAATGGAGGCAAGGCGAGCGGCATGGAAAGCGTGAAGAGGATAGTTGACGCATGGCACAAGGTGCAGTCTGGGGAAGTCGACCCCTTCTCGGTCGATGTTCCAGAGATGCTTATCAACTTGAACAGGTCGTTACCAGACAGAAAGACCTTAAGCGAGCTGGTGCCCGATGCACAGGCCATAAACGCCGTGTCCGGCATAGTGGGAGAGCAAGGTAGGCAGGTTGACTTCTTGGCTTCTTCCGCCGCGCTCACCCCCTACGTCGTAGAAAAAGCCATAGAGAACGCGAGCCTCGATGGACTGGCGCATGCGCTCTGGGATTCGGCGTCACCCTGCGCGGAGCTGCCTCAGCTCACGACGGAGGCCCTTCTCTACTCTCTTGCGACTTGGAAACCCCCATCCAAAAGAAAGAGGTGGACAGCCCGCGAGTTCAAGGTCGAGACAACGAGCATAGCCACCACCCAGGATTTCACGACTGAAGTGGGCTCTCTCGTCTCGGAGCTGCGCGCCAGAGGGGTTGTGGACTACTCGAGCTTCATCAAAGAAGGAGACCCGATCAGGCGTGCCTACGCTTTGAGCTTCGCCATAACCTACGGGCTAGTGGACGTCAAGGTAGATCCCATAACGCGGGCCATCAGCATCGCGGCATCGAGCAGAAAGCTCAAGACAAGCACATCGCTTGTGATACCTTTGGAGGAGTACGAAGTTGAATGAAGAGGACCAAGAAGAGAGAACCCGCATGATGGAGAGAGTTGCCCTGGCTGCCCAGCTTCTCTTGCTGAAAAGACACAGGAACCCAGGGGTGAGGGAATGGGAACTCAAGAGAGTGCTGGGAGAAGATTACCGGGCCGTGCTTGTCGCCCTTTCGGAGAAGCTCTCCGAGCTTGGACTTGAGGTGAAGGAGGTGGACGATGGTGGGACTCCAAGGTTTTTGGTGACCATAAGAGGGAGGCCCCCAAAAGGCATAGAGCCAGCGTTGGCGGGATACAGGGTAGACGCCGTTGCAGCCCTTGCGACGGCAGTGGCGTTCGTTGCAGCCCACGGAGGGAAGAGCCCCCAACAGAAAATAGAGGAGGTTCTTGCCTCAAAGCTCAGTAGAACAAGAGCTCGGCTGCTTCTCCAGAGGTTCATAGACGACGGATACCTGAAGGCCGGACCCTCAGGATCCCTTGAGCTCGGATGGAGAACTTCGGCCGAGATTGATCTCAAAGAACTCAGCTCCCGGCTGATCTCCCTGAGCTCTGAGAGAACCTCCGGGCCAGATTCCTCTTCTCAGCCTCCATGATCAGCCGCACAAGCTCATCTTCGTCCTTAGCACGGGCAAGCATGTCTCTGGCCTCAGACACCCTCACCCCGTGACCGGCTAACGCAAGCGCAGCCCTCCGACCGTAGGTACTGACGAGCTCTGCACTACTCATCAACTCGGAATAAAGCCGGGGCTCCACGGAGCCGTGGGAAGCAACAGCTCTCCAGACCCTTTCTTGGTCTTGGCGCGTAACCCCCAGTCTTGAAGAACCACAGACCGGGCAAGTAGGGTGATCATCCAAGCCGAGGGGCGTGGTCTGCTCTACATACTGCCCGCATGCAGTGCATGCGACCACCACCGGCTCGTGATACAGCCTCTGCCTGACGCTGGCCTCAAGAAGCAACTTGATCCTGTCCGCTGCCATCACGTCCTGCTTCTTCATCCCGCTCTCCAACATTGAAAGAGCAAGCGGAGATGGTTCCTCCAAAACTCTTCCTGCTATCTCTCTGTCCTCCTCAAGAAAGGATACAGCACCCTCAAGGTTCACGTCGAACGTAAACACGTCTCTCCTGGCCTGCTTGTCAACTACGGTTCCTTTCAACCTTGCCGCCAACTGGTCTAGTCCAACGGACGTGAGGTCTGCATCCTTGGAAATCGCCCCCATCTTCCGCCCAGCATTGACCAACCTCCTCTTGTAGAGACCTGTCGGGAGAACGGCTTCTTCCACAAGTTCAGAGAAGCTTGACGTGCCCATTCCTCTCATGTCCTTGAGAGCCGAGAGTGCCAGCTCGAGCTCTTCTTGAGGCGTGAAAAGACCCTCAGGAAACCTCGTGGTCCACCTGTAGGCGTCCTGAGAAACCTGCAGAGATGACCTGGTTCTCCTTGAAATGAGCTCAGAAAAGGCGCGCGAAAGGCACCTGTTCTCGAGCAGACCAGCGTGCGTGTGAACGGTCACGTAGTTCTGCCAAACCTCCACAAAGAGCCGCTTGTCCGAGGGAACAGGAAGGCTCCTCGACGCCATGACCTCCACGTCGGAAAGGGCGCGGCAAAGGTCGGCATGTGATGCCCAAGGATAGGTCTTTCCCAACTCGCGGGCTACATCCTCAACCTTCTTGCCAGAGCGCAGCGCTTCTTCTGCGAAGCGCCGCATGCGACCAACCTCCTGAGCTACATCCATGGGTACTGGTATTTCTTCCCCCTCCCAACTGGGGATAGCCCCCAAGGGATCCTTTGCCTTCTTCACGAAGACCTTGCCTTCGTATACCTGCCTTATCTCCCACACGCTTCCAGTCATGACGAACTTCGTCCCGGGCACGCCGTTCTCGCTCACAAATGCCTCGTCAAGGACCCCGACTGGCTCCTGCCTGCCTTCCACTTCTTCCAAGACCAAGTACTGCTTCTCCTCAGGGATCATGGAAAGATTGTCAAAGTAGTAGGTATAGAGGGCTTTCTTGCCGATCGGCTTGGATATCGTCCCGTCAGATCCCATGAAAAGGAGCCTTGGCCGCCTCTCTGACATGTACTCAGCCAGCTGCCTCAGTTCCCCTTGATTCAGGTCTCTGAAAGGATACGCCCTTCTGAGCGACCGAAGGGCCTCATCTAGGGTGAGCTTGCGTCTGGCGATCACAAGACCTGCCAGCTGATGCATGGCAACGTCCAAGGGAGATGAGAGCACTTTGACTGGCTCAAGCTCTCCGCCCATGAGTCTTCTGGTTATGGCAAGCGCCTCGAGCGTGTCGTCGCCATCCATGGTGACTATGATCCCTTTGCTTTCTCCTCCTATGCTGTGCTCTGCTCTCCCGACCCTCTGGACCAGCCGCGTGACCTGCCTAGGGCTGTTGTACTGTATGACCAGATCCACGCTGCCGACGTCGATTCCAAGCTCCAAGGAAGAGGTACATATCACTCCCCTCAGGGATCCCTCCTTCATGGCCTTCTCGACGCCTAGCCTGGTAGAACGCGCCAGGGACCCATGGTGAATCCCAACGGCAAACTCCTGATCCCACATGTGAAACCTGTTGGTCAAGGCCTCAGCAACAGACCGCGTATTTGTAAACAAAAGCACAGTGGACGTACCTTCCATGGCTTGCTTCATTGCCCTGAGTCTGGCTGCGACCTCGGGCACCGTGTAAAGTTTCTTAGCCAAGGCCTCATCTTCGGGACCGGCACTTGGGTAGAGCACGGACACTTGATATCTCTTGTCCAAGTCGGCTCTAAGTACCGTTATCTGCCTGCCTCCCGACAAAAACTTGCCCACCTCTTCAGGGCTTCCAACAGTAGCTGAAAGACCGATCACCTGAAAGTCGTGACCAATCTGCTCTCTCAATCTCTCGAGGGCAACGGCCAGCTGCGCTCCCCGCTTTGTGGATGTCAGTTCATGGACCTCATCCACGATGACCCAGCTCAAGGACTGAAGTCCCTTCATGAGTAACTTGCCCGTCAGTATCGCTTGAAGCGTCTCGGGAGTAGTGATCAGTATGTCGGGTGGCATCTTGCTTTGCCCAGCCCTTTCCGCGGTTGCAGTATCCCCATGTCTTACAGCGACCTTTATGTCCAGCCTTGCAGACCACCACGAAATCCTGTCCATCATGTCGCGGTTGAGGGCCCTGAGGGGAGTTATGTAAAGGGCCTTCATTCCAGGCACCCTTCCCCGATCAACGATGCGAGAGAGTATGGGTATCAGGGCGGCCTCAGTCTTTCCAGTACCTGTTGGCGCTATCAGCAGGACGTTTTCTCCAGCCAACACGTGGGGCATCGCGAGCTCTTGGGGAAGAGAGGGCGAGCCAAACCTGCTTTCGAAGAGCTTTTTGACCAGCGGATTTATGGTAGCTTCCAAACTAAAGCCTAGATAGACCGCCTTTTACGCCTGGCGCGCCTCAGGAGTGCATCATCCTCTCGATCTCACTTATCATGTCCTCTGGGTTGACGTCTTTCAGTGAGATTATGGTGGTCTTGCCCCTCATGCCCTTTCCGCTTTTCGTCGCACCTATAACTCCCAACCCAGAGAGCGAATTCATCATGGTCCAGAACGTGGTATGCTTCTTTGGGAGTTCCCCGTACCTGCTGCAGAGAGCCTTGTAAGCGTTCTCAACCTCGCTTGTAGAGGCCATTTTTTCGCCCTTGACCTTCAGCGTCCTCGCGAGCGCGAGCAAGAAAATCCTTTCGTGCTTGCTCATGTCGTTTAGGAAGGAGAAGTAAGAAGAGCTGTTGCCTCCGAGGACTTCCTCGGCGAAGGCGAGCGTTATCCTGTCAGGCTTCTTCCTGATTGCCTCATTGGTCAGTGCGTTGAGAGCCCCAATTGCCTTCGTGGCGTTTCCCTCCGCGGACTCGGCAACGAGATCAACCACGGGTTCTTCGTAACCGTTCTCCACAAGCCCTTCTGAAAGCCTCTGCCCCACTATGTTCACCATCTGATCCTTACCGTAGCGCTGCAGCTCCATCTGCGGCACTGAAGCGTCGGATGAAAGAAGGGGAGAATTGGTCGTGAGTATTACCCCTACGCGACGCAACACTTCTTGGGAGCCAAAGATGTCCAGCAGTGCACCCTCCAGGTCCCCAGATCTCCTTGAGCTCATAAGAGCTTCACCATGCTCTACTCTGAGAAGAACGGAGGTTGAGGTACCATTGAGGTACCTAACGAGCTCAGCCTGCATGTTTTTGAAGTTGATGAACCTGTTCTCGCCAAAGAACTTGACTCCATTCCAGACGGTCTTCAAGAACGCGTAGTCGGTCCTAGCGTTTATCACGTCCACAAACACTGGTACTACCCTTCTGAAACTGCCAAAATAAGATCCAACCATCAGGTCTCTGGAAAACCTGATTGCCAGCGCGGTTTTGCCAACGCCGCTCTTGCCGCAAAGGATGACCCTGTATGGTCTCCCCGAAAAGCCGTCTCCTTGAAGCGCCAACCACCGCCTTTTCAACTCAGCCAGATGAGCTTCCCTACCGGGAAGGATCTGAGGGGTATAGGAAAGGCTGAACACCTCCGGATGCGTTACCAGTCCATTGCCGCCGAAGTCAGGCACGAAGTAGCTGTCGTTCGGTATGGGGTAACTCACGATACGACGCTTCGTCCGAGGGAATAAATCTAATCGTCTGAAAGTACATGAAAAAGCAACACGGTTTTTGCGCAATCCCGAGATCATCCATAAGAAACCCTGGTCCTTCCTGTGGAGGGAAGGACATCCAAACTATTGAGCTTTTCTCCCCGCCATCTGAAAGTGATCGCAGCGCAACCCTTTTTTCCCCCGACACCTTGTCCTTGGCCGCGATGGTGTAAGGGCAACACGTCGGCCTGTGGAGCCGACTTTCTGGGTTCGAGTCCCAGTCGCGGCCCGGCTTGCCCCTTTCCTCCACGAGGCAGCAGCCACCCTTGCGAGAAAGGCGTCAAGTTGAATCTCGTCATCCCCACCTTCAACAATTCTAAACTCGGCATCTCCCAGCGCCTCAAGCATCTGAGCCTTTAGCTCTTCTCCAACACTCATGCGCATGATTGAATCATGAATCTGGCGAGCAACATCCAATCCAGAGAGGCCCTGAGATGCCATCCAGTCCTTGAGACGAGATCTGGCCTTCAAGAACTCCCCTCCGACAGCAAGCCTCAGAGCATCCGATGCCCCTCCTGCCTCGACCTCCCCGACGACCTTTTTCACGTCGTCTGCGGTGATGCTCTGTCCTGTCGCTGAAGACTGAAGCAAGTTGATGCCCTTTCTGAGATCTCCCTGCGAAAACTCGTATATGAGCTCAAGCGCCTGGGGCTGGGCCAGCTTTCCTTCAGAACGCGCGATCTGCTCCAACCTCCCCACAAAAGCCTCTTTGGGTATGGTCCCAAATCTGAATATCGCGCAGCGCGACTGGATCGGCTCTATTATCCGACTGGAGTAATTCCCTATCAATATGAAGCGAGAAGATGAAGAGTAGAGTTCCATGGTCCTGCGCAACGCCTCTTGGGCATCTTCTGTCATGTTGTCGGCCTCATCTAGTATCATGACCTTGAACGGCAACTTTCCCAGTGAAACTGACCTCGCGAATTCCTTTATCCTGTCTTGCACGACCTTTATTCCCCTTTCATCGCTGGCGTTCAGCTCGAGCGTGTTCTCAGCCACAGAACCCGCGAACAACTCGTTGACCAGGCAAAGAGCCGCAGTCGTCTTCCCAGTGCCGGGAGGCCCCACAAAAAGACAGTGAGGCATGTTGCCCTCCTTGACGAACATCTGAAGCCTCTTCACCACGTCTTCCTGGTCGACCATGTCGGAAAGGACCTTTGGCCTGTACTTCTCGACCCACAGGGCTTCGCTCATGCCGAGTCCTCCTCCCCACATAGTTTATCTTCCCTGGAGTAGGCTGGTAAAGGGTGCCGTCGTGAATGAACGCATTCAGCAGCTTTTCGAACTCTCCCTCGTTCATACCCTTGCCGATCATGGCATCCTTTAGGCTTTCCACTTCCACGTCAGCACCGCCGCTCTCATCGAGAAGATCGTCTAGGGTTTTCAGGAAAAGCGCAGCACGGCTCTGCTGTGAATAAGTCTTCCCAGTCGTGATGGGGCCTATGTCTGGAAGGCCGGTCTCTGGATCGATACCCACCTGCTGGAGGTACATCCTGGTGAGCAAGATCGCTCTTTCGGCGTCTTCCTCGTCGGCAGCTTCGCTCAACCGAAGCCTGGCTTCTGCCTTGGTGAGTCTTATCAAACCCTCGAGCTGCCTCGGCGTTATGGCAACAGGAGAGTCGGCATCCTTGCTCTTCTCCCTCATCTGCAGAAAGAAAGTCTGAAGGACCTCCGCCGCCTTCTCGCTCAGGGTGGGCGAGACGTACCGCCTGGCATAACTTATGTACTTCCTCAAGAGAGCGGGGTCAATGGCGGCCTCTCCCTGCTCGGCCATGTGCGCCCTCAATATGTGATCTGAGAGCCTCTTGTCAAGATCGAGATCTGGTCTGTCCTTTATGATGTATATCAGATCAAACCTAGAAAGTATAGTCACCGGCAGATCCACGTTATCGTTCACAGTCCTGTCCTCCATGTAACGTCCCAGCTTAGGGTTAGCAGCGGCGATCACAGAGGCCCGCGTGTTGAGAGTTGCAACGATACCAGCCTTTGCTATTGACGTAACCTGCTGCTCCATGGCTTGATGTATGGCGACCCTGTCGTTGTCGTCCATCTTGTCGACTTCGTCGAGACACGCGACTCCCCCGTCCGCGAGCACCATGGCCCCAGCTTCAAGCATGAACTCTCCCTTCTGATCTTTGACCACAGCTGCCGTCAAGCCAGCGGCGCTCGACCCCTTTCCTGAAGTGTACACCCCACGGGGGGCTAGACGGGCCGCGAACTGAAGCAACTGGCTTTTTCCAACACCAGGATCTCCTATGAGAAGGACGTGAATATCTCCCCTTATCCTCGTCCCATCCTTTCCGTAAACTGGCTGGGAACCAAACATCGAAAGCGCTATGGCCTCCTTTATGTATCCCATCCCGTATATCTGAGGAGCCATGGAAGAGATGATCTTCTCCCGGATATCCGGGGTGTTTGAGAGCTCTCTTATCCTCTTCACGTCTTCGTCATTTATCTGCACCTCCTCGAATCCCTTGTCAACCACCTCGAGAGAGTCCGCCAAGAAGTAGGTGTCAAGTATCCTGTCCTGCGTGTCATTGGGGTTTGGCTCGCCCTCAAGCACCCCGACCAAGTCGACCCTGTCTCCAGGCCTTGCCAGATCAACGAGATCGTCAAACAGCTCGACGTCCACGTAAGTCGGAAGCTGACCCGGAGGCACCTCCTCTTGCTCCTCTTGGACCCTTATGCGCTGCCTGTCCACAAGCACGCTTTCCTTTATGAGAAACCTGAAGCGGGCAACGCCTGTCGAGTGACTGGGGCATGAGGGGTTCGGGCAAACCGTTGGGGGCCTCATCCGCCTGCCTTCCGTGATGTCAACGGTCGTCCCGCAGCTCATGCACTGGAACACGGCTTTTTCAACGTAAGGGGAGACCCTAGACGCCCTGACGACCACGCCCTTGAACTCGACGAGCTTTCCCAGCACGTCGCTCCTGAGTTTCCTCATTGGAGTTATCTCTGGAAGTCCGCGGAACCTCACGTGGATCTTCTTGATCTGAGAGGCATAGTCGGGGTCCTCGACCTCCAGCAGCTTCAAGGCCGCCTGCTCCAGCTCCTCTTGGTGGTCGTCGTAGCCTGAAGCGATTGCAGAGGCAAGCGAGCGGTCGTAGCTTATGACATCTGGGAAATCCACGCTCAAGCTCCTCTGTTTGAACGCCGCGACATGCCTTATGCGCTCCCTGTACTTCTCCACCATCCTGCTCGGATCACGAGCGTCAGGCTCGGAAAACTGCCTTAGAAAAGCCGCGAAGGCTTCCCCAACGTCGAGCTGACCGGCTACTTGCGTCAAAGCACTTCACCGCCGGGCACCAAGCCCGAAAGCACGGAAGAAAGCATCTCTTGCCACTGATCTAACGACCGCCTGAGGTCCTCGTAAAGCATCCTCTCTTCTAAGGTCATCGCGGCGTAAAAAGCTTGATCCTGCCTGTTGCTGAGCGCCGCCTCTATGACCTTTCTCCTCCTGACGCTCAGCAGCTCGCTGAGCGACGCGCGAAGCTCCTTCCTCTCTCCTGAAGAGAGCCAAAGGGAAGCCCGCGCATATATGAGGGGATCAACCTTCTTGAGATTTTTTTGATCGTTTTGCTCGACCCAGGCTGCCGTAGAAAATTCCTTTACGTCCGGCTCCTTTTCCCTGACTTGCACCCCCCGGCTCATCTTGTTAGCCATCCAGCGAGGAATCCTCGAGGGCTTGCCTTCCTCCAAGAGCAACGAGTTCCCGTCCTCCAGTTGCACCTTTGAAGTAATGCTGGGAACCACCTCAACTTCCTCGCTCAGCAGCTTCGCCCAGCTAAGGGCCAAGGCCCCCATGTACCTGTTCTCCATACACCGGTTTCAGCCAGTAGCATAAAAGAGGATTGCCGAAAATTTCACCTTTCCCTGTCCTCGAAGAGATGGCAGGCTACAAGTCTTTGTCCAACCAAGTGAAGCCTCGGCTCCTCCTTGAAGCACCTGTCGAAGGCATAGGGACAACGAGGACTGAAGCGACAGCCTGGAGGAGGATTCAGGAGACTTGGTGCTTCCCCCTTCATGGCCTCAAGCCTCGCCGTGGGCTCAAGAGATGGAACGCTTTCCATGAGAAGCTTTGTGTAGGGATGGAAGGGATCCGTAAAAACCTCTTCGCTCAGGCCTGCCTCCACAACCTTTCCGGCATACATTATGTATATCCTGTCAGATATATATCTGGCAACCATCATGTTGTGGGTGATAAAGAGGTAAGTGTACCCATACTGTTTCTTTAGCTGCACAAGAAGGTTAAGTACCTGAGATTGTACGCTGGCGTCCAAAGCCGACGTTGGCTCATCGAGGACAATGAATTCCGGATTGGCTGCCATGGCCCTCGCTACAGCCACCCTTTGCCTCTGTCCGCCAGAAAGGTCCCTCGCCTTCCTGTAGTGGATGTCAGAGTAATTCAGTCCAACTGCTTCCAGTACCTCTTTAACCCTTCCAGCCCTATCGTCTCCGCCATACCTGGTGAGCGCCTCTTCGATTATCTGTCTGATGCTCATCCTTGGGTCGAGGCTCTCGTATGGGTTCTGAAAAACTATCTGAACCTTGTGTCTGACGGACTCCAAGGCATCCTCGTTGAGCTCCACTCCGCTGTAGAATATCTTGCCAGAGGTCGGCGTATCAAGGGTTGCCAACATCCGACCAAGAGTTGTCTTACCAGAACCACTTTCGCCCACCAGAGCAGTGGTTTCGTTCTTGTTTAGGACGACGTTCACATCGTCGACCGCCTTGATGTAGCGCTGTTTTCTCCCAGCCAACTTTTCCAGCAGGCCTAGCTTCTCGGCCGCAAAGTACCTTCTAAGCGACTCGGTTCTTACGAGCTCCACCATAGAGAAAACACCTCACGGCCCTTCCTTCGACGTCAAGAATTCCCGGCTCCTCCTTGAAGCACCTGTCGAAGGCATAGGGACACCTGTCGCTGAACTTGCATCCGACAGGAAGCGAGAAGAATGAAGGTGGCATCCCTGGGAGGGAATAGAGCTCCTTTTCCCTGTAGCTACCAGAAGGGAAGCTCTTCAGCAGCCCCTGGGTGTAAGGGTGCATGGGCTTCTGTATTATGCCCCGCTTGTCCCCAAATTCCATCAACCTGCCCGCATACAGTATGAGTACCTTGTCGGATACCACGTTGGCAACTGCCAGATCATGAGTTATGAAGATGAGTGTCATTCCGTACTGCTGTTGCAATTCCTTCAGCAAGGCTATGACCTGAGCCTGTATGCTGACGTCAAGCGCAGAGGTAGGCTCATCCGCGATTATTATCTTCGGTTCAAGCAGGAGTCCCATGGCTATAACCACCCTTTGAATCTGCCCCCCGGATAGCTGGTACGGATATTTGGTCATGATGATCGCAGGATCTGGAAGCTTGACGTCGTACAGCCTTTTCAGCACCTCTTTTGACGCAGATCCGTAGTCAAAGTGCTCCCCTCTCCTCTCCATCCTGATTTGAACCGCTTCAAGGAGTTGTAACCCAACTTTTTTCACGGGGTTCAGGCTGCTGAAGGGATCTTGCATGACCATGAATATGCCGGTCCCGCGCACGTCCCTAAGCTTCTTCTGCGGCATACTGACCAAGTCCTGGCCTTCGAACAGAATCGAGCCCTCAACGACCCCGGTGGGAGGAAGCAGACGAGTGATGGCAAAACCCATGGTCGATTTCCCAGAGCCGCTTTCCCCCACGACCGCCACGGTTTCTCCCTGCTCAAAGTCTGCAGTCAGCCCATCCAGAACCTGGACCAGCCCCAGAGGCGTCTTGTAGTACACGGTGAGATCCCTTATGCTAAGAGAGGCTGTCAATCTATAACCCTCCCAGAGATCACGTCCTGAAAGCTGTCACCGAAGAGTATGAACCCTATCACCACAAGGAGTATGGTGAGGCTGGGGAAGAATGTGTACCACCACGCAGACGGGAAAAAGCTCAGCCCGTTGGATGCCATTGAGCCCCACTCCGGATAGGGCGGCTGAATGCCAATGCCGAGGAAAGCCAGGGTGGAGTACGTCAGTATGACCGTGCCGAAGTCTAATGCCATGTAAGCGATTACTGGGTCCAGGGCATTCATGAATATGTGTCTGAACAAAACTTTAGCCTCGCTAACTCCGAACAGACGAGAGATCTCCACGAAGCCCCTGTACTTAAGCGTCAATGTCTGTCCTCTGAACAGCCGGGCGTATACGGGCCACCAGATCACAGTGAGGGCTATGAGGACGGAGCTGAACCCAGGCCCTATTAGCACGCTGAGGGCAATGGCCAGCACGAGCCCGGGGAAAGCCAAGAAGGCATCAGTGATCCTCATCAGTATCTCATCCATCCATCCACCGTAGTAGCCAGCCACGATCCCCAGGATTGAGCCGAGGGCCACTGCGCTTAGGACAACCACGAAGGCAGCAAACGCGTCCTTAGGAGCAGCATAGAGCAACCTGGAAAATATGTCCTGCCCTTCAAAGTTGGTCCCCATGGGATACCTCAAGGAAGGGGGCAAAAGACTGGTCGTCAGCGATGGGGATGAGATGGGGTTGTGGGGCAGTAGCAGCCAACC